>Ga0137385_10002148_pt1 | contig 16810 bp, 25 predicted proteins | sample SagtaG_FD_104921 | JGI IMG/M metagenome (GOLD analysis project Ga0137385, IMG submission 104921) | Vadose zone soil microbial communities from Sagehorn Ranch, Mendocino, California, USA - Sage2_R_80_16 metaG | ecosystem: Environmental > Terrestrial > Soil > Vadose zone | place: USA: California...
CCCCCCCCCCCCCCCAACAATTGAGGGTTAAGGCGAGCCGTCTGTCGTCCACTCGTTCACGAACCACTAGATCATGTCGGCCCCTCTTCCTCCTATCCCTCCAAACATTACAGAACTGTGAGTACCGTCGGTGGATTGATAGTTAGCCTTCTGATATTTCTCTTTAGAACTGCACCCCTTGTACGTGCAACATGCGATGGATTTGCTTACCATTACAGGCGCTCACATCTTCCTTGCACTGCTCGTAGCTTCTCGGGACTGTCTGGAACTGGTGTCTTTATGGCACTCTAGTAGTCCAGTTCTGTGAGTGACCCCCCCCCCCCCATGACCCAGGAAAACACACTGATTGAATGGTCAAGACGTATATATCTATAACTTCCCGACGGACTCAAGGTTCCTCAAGCTATTCGGTAGGGACTTTCTCCCAATCATTTTACCTCTTACTTACCGGCGCTATCTAGTAATTAGCACGTTCACAATCGAGACATTGCAGACGGCACTCAGCGGCGCAGACCTATACTATTGGTTCGCCTCTGGCTTTGGAGATATGACTCACCTCACTTCGCCGTATGCCTCGGCGTTCGACGTGCCGATACTTGGAGCGATTGTTTCCTTGGCTGTCCAATTCTTCTTCGCGTATCGTATCTGGCTGCTTGGCAACAAGAAGCATTGGTGGTTTTCTGGAATCATCTGTGTGGTGAGCCCACTGTGTAGGATTCGCCTCTTAGAAGTCCTTATCATCTTCCAGATTTCCTCCGTCGACGCATCAGCGGCCTTTGCGGGGGGTATCTATGTGAGCCTTTCTTTTCATGCGAAATCGAGCTTGGCTCAGGAGTAAGTAGGCACACGTACGGAAGCAATTTGCCAGCGGTCGGTGGCTGAAGATCCTGGCGATGGTAAGGCTATCGAGGTTGAGGGTTACGCCATAACTAGAGCTGGCTAACCGTTGCGCTCTTCCACCAGACCTGGCTCATTGGAAGCACCGTGGCTGATACCCTCATTGCCGCCGCAATGCTTTATCACGTAAGTCCTTTTCATATCGCTTCTTCGGGGATCGCTCAGAGCTCACTCATGGTTCTGTTTTATTGATCGTATAGCTGTTCAAGCTCAGGAAGAGGAATGGCCGCTTTAGTAGCCATGCTTTGATAAGTATTGTGAGGTTGACCGTCGAGACCAACATTTTGACCAGTACGTGCATTATCGATTATTGTACGCCACCTCTTCTCACGCGGGCCCTGCAGCAAGTGTAACCGTGGTATCCGCGGTTATGGTCATCTTGTACTCCGTGCGTTATTCCCAGTGGATCTGTCTCCGCTGTGCTGATAGTCGACACCTCCACTCGTATCCAGGACAAAAGCTGGTATACGTGCCCGTAAGTAACTTATTCGTATCCATTCCAATCACCCCAAACTCGTTATCTGAATACACTCTTAATCTCCGCCCGTTCGTTCCTGCCGCTCATCAGCACCGCTATTATCGGAAAACTGTAAGGGCCATCAGCGCTTTTTTATCTTTTGTCACGTCCCATTGAGGGTGAATCTAATTTTCCATTTGACAGATACTCCAACACGCTCCTCGTCACTCTCAACAACCGCATCTCAATTCGCGATTCGATGGCCGAGCGGGGGGCCATCAGATCACCAGCAGGGACCTTCCCTGGTAGCATCGCGCGCTCTGAAGGCACACCGGACATAGTGCTCATGGACTTGGAGAAACAAAAGACACATCCGCTAGGGGAGAGAGCTTGGGAGACACATGGCAAGGTCATCAGTGAGTACAGATTACGCCTTCCTACCTCATGTTCAGTAACAAGACCTCGTGATTGCAGATATCGCTTGATTTTCGCACGCATGATACGATTTTTCATTAAATTTTAATGACTGGGCGCGGCAGGCTTTAACATGACAGACAGGGGTTATTTATTTATTTATAGCAGTCAGCACGCCACTGTAGGCTATTGTTTTTGTATCATTTTGGGATGTACACTGCCAACGGGACGTTCTTTTGCCTTGATAAAATCTGTGTACGTGTACTTACTCGGGATAATTAATTCAGGGCAAGCGAGTACGCCCTGGGACAATTACGCGAGCACGCTCTCAAGCGCCCGAAGCTCGTCAGCGCCAAGCCCCAACTCGCCTCCACCCTCGCTCTGCCCGGCCCGCTTCATGTCCAAGAACACCTTCAACGCTTGCCTCTCGGGCACATCGAACTTCCCACTATGCACCGCCACATACGTGTGCAGCAATCTGGCGAACGCAGAGCTCGTCGTTCGGACGGACGGACGGGAATGTGGGGGTTTGTCGCACCTGGCGAGCTTCTCCTCGAAATCCGCATCGCACGCCCCGCCCTCCTCCCCGTCCGGCCCATGCGGCGTCGGAACCGTCAGCTCCCGCACCAGCGCGGGAAGCAGCCCGTGTGCGCGCAAGGCTCTCAGCGTCGCGGGCGCGGTGTCCGCCGAGCGCGGGTCCGCCACCAGCGCCGCGTGCGAGTTGGGGTGCACGCGCGCGCCGCCCGCACCGGCATCCGGGTCTGTGCCGCCCCCGCGTATCGCCGTCGTCGTGCCGGAAGGACTCGCGTCCCCGCCTGTGGTGGTGGTGGTGGTGGTGGTGGTGATGGTGGTGGCGGGGGACAGCAAGAGCGTGTTAAGGAGAAAGGCGGTTTTGCGCCGCACGCCAATGTCCGAGTCTAGACGCGCACACGCACACAGAGACCAGCGCCATATATACGCGAGTCGGAAATAATAAAGCCGCGTTCACGTCAGAAAGCAAATGGCCAGGAGGAGGGAGGTAAGTTACCTGACAAGGCGCCGCGAAGCGCGGCCCACCCGCCGGCGGCCTCGAACGGGGCGAGAGCGGCGGCATGGTGCTTCAGCAGGCCCGAGAGCGCGTATATCGCCTTTGATCTGAGCTGCGCGCGCGCGCGCGAGGAGGGGGAGAGGCAGTCCAGGAGTGTCGGGAGGGGGTCGAGCGCGAGGTACTGTGCCGCGTGCAAACGCGAATCCGTTTCCGTTTTGTGGGGGCCAGGGTTAGCGTGAATCCTACGGAGAGCGCAGAGAATGAGGCGGTGACGGGTGACGTACCGCTCGCTGCGCCGAGGGGTTGTTCTGCACCGCCGTACCGATGACCCAGAGCGCCTGCACCCTCACGTCGTCCGAGGGCGAGCCGAGCAAGCCCTGCAGCGGCTCCCACATCCCCAGCTTCTCGAGATCTGAAACCACGAAGCCTCGTCAACCGACACTCTCCGCACGCCACAATGTTGTTGTACACACCATTTGCATTGTCGATGTTCTCAACGAGCTAAATGAAAAGTCGTGGATCAGAGAGCCGCCAATAGGGCACACGGCATAGGATGAAAGGCATTCTCACCATCTCGAGGTCGTCCAGCGCCGTCAGGCGTGCGTCCTCGTCGAGCGACGCATCCTGCGCCTTGGTGAGGGCCTCCTTCATCAGTACCGAATCCGGCCTGCCCAGAATCGCGTCGATGACCCCGGGATCTAGGTCTGTCATCCTCCGAATGGACGCACTCGGAGCAGTCGCGCCGTCCGCATTAGACGAAGAGTTTTCGATGCCCCAGCGTAGAAGGCTTTGCATGTTTCTTACAGCTCACAGACACAGGGGATGGGGTCCGATTAGATCTGATTCTTACATCAGCGACACCAGGCAAGGCAAACACCGACAAAGTTTCAAGGTTTCTAGGTACACAGACACGGTATCCACCATGCAGCTCTCTCATATGACCACGTCAATGTCCGGTGATGATACACGGGTAAGTTTCAATCAGGGTTTCGCCATGTGATGATCCAACTTGTTACCATACTTTACCACATTCCGAATCACACACCGTGTGGAGTGAATTTTCAGCCTTGTCTGATTCTTTTCTTCCTTTTTTCAATGCCCTCTCTGCTGCTGATGCTAACAAACGTGCATCCCCTCCGCAGCCAGAATACTGAAATTATCGTTATCATGTAACGGTAAGTCGACATCTCTGCGCACAGGCACTCTTGCACGATGAAAGATTTTTTCTAATCGATGGGCGGACACGAACGTACTCTGCCCGTAAACAATCTCGTGTACAAAAGGAGATTGGGGCATGGCACTTGTTGACACGCATCGGCGGCTGAACTGCTTTTTTTTCTCTCACTTTCCCCGCCGTCCTCGTTGCCAAGCACGGCGGAACGTTTCACGTTCGTTGTGGCACGTGGCTGATTCTGTCCTGCAGGAACTCGCCGTAACTTACAAGATTCTCGAACGTGTTCTCGGCTAATCGGTGTTTGCGGGGCTGCGCTGAGGGGTTTTAGATTTCGGTTCTAGAACTTTTGTACGCTTTTTATGGTACCAGTTATACGTTTAGCTACCAAATGCAGTACTTTAAACCACTTCCCGAGGTCCAAATGGCCCAAGAGAAGAGAAATACGGGTCAAGTGGAGTCAGTTTGATTTCTGGACCAGCAAAAGTATTTCTTGAAACTCGGTCTCCTCATCCACATATCAACCGCCCACCCAGCCTCGCCTCGGCTCCGGTCGCTACATCGCTACATGGCATCTTCTTTTGTTTGAAATTCTCTCCGCACCCCTTATTACACCCCCTCTTCTTCCCCTATATCAATGGGTGTCGGTCGACTAGGAAATCTCCTCACCACTACCACGGACCTCAAGTCGGCAACCAAGGTCAGTTAACACCATCAACTCTATTTCCCTATTCAACTTCAAGTCGAAGGGAAAAGCTCCTGCAGCACCGTCGGATTCTGCTATGAGCGGGCACACACCTCTCTTAGGAGTAGATACTCGGTGGTCGACCGCCACTGGGTCAAGACGATCGTATAGTGCTGTTGGCAACCTGCAGTCCATCGGAGGGCCTTCCATTCCAAAAAGCCGTAGTCCCGAAACATACCGAAGTGGCAATCCCCTTTACAACGTCCCCGAAGAGATAGACGACGATGACCTGGAAGAAATATTAGGGGAGGAAGGACTGTACCTCGGTACGTGGCCCCTAACGGTCTGGCCACTCGACATCAAACCCGCCATACACAGGTTCCTACAAGCGCCTCGTCCAGACCTATACCTTTGTGCCCGTAACCTCCCTCCTTGTTTGGCTCCTTGCCGCCTTTGTTCCACCACTCATATGGCCCACTGATGCACCTACAACTCCGCCTGTACCCTACTTTCCGACGCCGCTCCCGGAGCTTCTCCTCTCCGTCTCCCTCTTCGCACTCTCGCATTCACTCAACCCGTACCTGTTCGTCCTCGCTGGCGCGCTGCTACCACATCCGATATCAGCCAACATTCTTGGGACGGCCCTGCACGTTCTCCTCCGCAATGCGCTGCGTGTCTCCGCCTTCCCACTACTTAGGCTCGCGGTGCCCGATGGCGCCGCGATGTGCCGTGCGCCCGCGTTCCGACGCCTATGGTGGTTCGCGTTGGGTTGGTCCCTTGCAGAGGTCGCTGTAGGCATTGGGCAAGGGTACGAGACACTTGCGCTCTACCGTGACGTCCTTGTACCCGAGGGCCGTGGGCGCGAGCTTGCAGCAGCGGTTTTGTCGACTGGAGTGCGGGCATCGAAGAATGGCGGGACCACGAGTACAAGTCCACCTCGCGCTCGCGCTTGGGACCTGTGGGAAGGCATGAGTAGCCGCGGCGATGATGGTGTCGCCGTCAGTGAGGCCATTGAGTCCCCGGTGAGGGGCTACTCAAGACCGAGAAGCGGCGTGGATATACAACTTGAGGTGGACAACGACTTTGATGAGCTTGTCGCCATCAAAGCCCGCGAAGAGCTCGAAGAATTGTACGGATTTCCCGCCATTGTGAGTTTGGGCATTTTTTCGAAAGATATCTTGTCACTCTGACAACCCCTGAAGCACGTTCCCGTGTTTGTGTCATGCTTGCTCCGTATTGCGTCGATATTGCTTTCCCTCGGCTTTGTTTTGCTGCTGTCAGCAGGGTACCTCACCTCGCCTCCGATTATTTCGTCAGTTTTTGGGAAAAATGCTACGATTGCGCTTGTCCCACCACCGTGGAATGAAGGCACGTTCTGGGGCACCTTTGTGGCTGTGTGTGGGATCAACTGGGGCCTTTCGCTACTGCATACACCTGTGTTTCTGCCTCGGGTTGGAGTGCACGTCGTGGCCTATTTGGGCCTCCTGGTCGGGTTGGGTGCGTTATTCGCGGGGCTGGGTGTGTGGGATGCGTTGTCATAAGTTTGGGGCACCTGTCGGATTTTATTTGTGGGAGGGGAAACATCCAAATTGTACATCGATCGCTTGCTTCATTTTTTGTGTCAGTGTACGCAATACAGTACGTGGAATTTAAAACCAATACGGAAGCGTCCAAATTTGGATATATGACCTCCTTTTCGACTAAACATGCCAACATCATTACGGTATTCGTAAGCCCCTGATGCTCAGATCATGCAGAAGCCGTTGTGGCTTGATTCGAATGCTGTGACTGCTGATGAGATCATAAGGCTCAGCGTGGTACGCACAGCACATCTCGCGGCCACCTCGGATATAAACCTGCAACAGCGAGCAACTCACTGGACCAACCCCCTTCTTAACGTACAAACGGGCGTTCCTGTGGGAGAAAAACACAGGGTCATTCTCCCAAGCGTGCATTGCCTTGTTGGGGATCATGCGTTCCTGCCGCCATTTATCCGTCGGAAGCACTCAGCCGACATCAATTGCGACATGTGCATGAAAAACCGGGTTTAGCCCCTCTGGTAATGGCGCTTTGCTCTGGGCGTGGATAAATCCCCTTTCCTTCTATGTCGCTGGTGCAGCGGTCACTAGCTTTCAACACTCAGGCTGTCCCTTCGGCCGTGAACTAAATGAGTTTGGGTCACCACGATCATGAATCATGACGTAAGCTACCGCGTTTCCTTTTTTTGATGCGACTGTCTTTGACGCGGTTATGGTTAACCCATGGACACCCTTGAGTGAACCAGGGTCGTTTTTTTGACACCAACGACCACCATCTATAACCCCCTGGCTGTTATGTCCAAGCCCCGGCTATAGCTTGTGAGTCAAAAAACGTGTCTGGCGCGTCGCTTTGCCATCCATTTACCCCATTGCAAGACCCACAGCGCAGGACTCCTGCGTCTGCTCCTTTCCTCCATCCCCGCAACGCCCCTGACATGTCTGCCCTCGACGCTCACCATACCCTTCACCCATTCGAAGGGGGTTCTCCCTCTCCCTCTGGGGGCCGTGCGACTCACTCACGCCAGATGTCTTCGTTGTCCATGACCACCTTCACTACATCTCAGTCGCACTATCCTTCCGAACCATTGCTCCGCAATGCAGACCACCAAGAAGCACATCCGCGGCAGCCTCCGCATCCTGATACGTCGTATGTATGGTGCTGCCGATTTTAATCCCCTCCGTTGATGTCCCCTACCTTTAGCGCGGTGGAGAGGCGCTACTGGGAAAAGGTCTCTGCTCGGCGGATGCGGCGTTTGCGTTTGCTAAAGGGTGCACTCCTGTCAATAATCGGTGGGTCATCATCACTTGTTTCACCCCCGCGTAAATCGACGTGTCATCACAGGTTCTTGGGCGTCCTACACCACTGTCCGCTACTTCATTGCCTTTGTCGTATACTCGGAAAGTAGCACCCGTCAGTCGGTGGCGCTCTCCCTCGGAATATCCTCTCTCATATCTCTATTGGTTGCTGGGGCTCTCGCGCTGTCACTAGTAGTGCCGCGCCATACTACCCATTCCCGTCCACTCTCACGGTCCCTCGGCAAAACCCTACGTCATGTTTCCCAATTTTTGGCTTCATTTTTCCTTTTTGTCCCCGCAGCTGTCAATCTGGCCCTAGTTTTCTCCTGGAGAAATACTGGATCTGACTTAAGTCTGCGTGGCCGATGTCACTGGGGCCTCGACGTTGTTTGGGTTGGCGTAGGTGGCCAGTGCACCCCTCACGCGCCCGCTTGGGGTGTCTGGCTTGCCGCTGCCGTCTCGCGGTTTATGTTGACCGTGGCTGTCCTTGTGCGTGACATGCCACCAGAATGATTGTGTACGCTCATCTGTGAATTTTGTAGATCTCGTACCATCTCGCCTCGAGAACCTATCGCGCGTCACGGTGGCTTCACTATTGTGCGGAGGATGGCCAGAGAAGGGACACCGTCGATATCACTCGTATGGTACCCGGTGATACACCCTCTCGCCCTTCACCCGTTTTGCGCCCTTTTATCCAAAAAAGTGGGGAGTTCTCAAGCGTCCCCCAACGGTCACTATCCAGCAGTCGAATGGCAGTCATACCTGAGTTCAACGAGGTCCGGAATCAAATTCCACTGCGCTATGAGCACGAGTATGCCGGGCTTGATTCTGTTGACAGTTCCACGTTGTCTGAGGACGATTCGCTCCCCAGATCAGTCGAGTCGAGCAGTTCCCCATCAAGGTCATTGCGGCACACAAAAAGCACACGGGACTTGCAGGTGGGCGACGGTTCATCCAGGCGTGCCGCACTTGCATCCAATGTCGGGGAAGGGGAGCTCGAGGGTTTCGCCGACCGGTTCCGCACCCTTGTCGACCGCGTATCCCTCGAGCTCGAGGAGGCCAGGAACTTGGAGAACGGGCCTGCGCCACGTACGCCGCCGCTGCACCATGTCCTTGATACGCACACGCCCTACATGTCCATCGACGAATTCGGACGCGAGGTCCACACCGAGGAGCCCGTCGGGATGCTCGGCGGCGTCATCAGGCGTATGCCGACAATCGAATCGGTCGGCTCCCGCGAGCTCGCGAGCCTCCGCTCCACCATGCTCGTCAGCGCCTGCGGCGGAGGCGTTGGCGCTCCTTCAATCGCGCCGTCCTCCTCCACATCCTCACGCCCGCCGACCCGTGCGACGATGGTCTCGTTCAACGACGCCGCCAGCGGCAGCCTTGCGAGTGCGAGCGCGCAGTCAAGTCGCAGCAACAGCATCCACCGACCGCGCATGCCCTCCGAACTCGGCGAGATCGTTCGCGACGCCCTCCGTGCGCGGGGCCAGCCGCGCTCCACACCATCGCACCAGGCGCCAGGGTCCGCGTCCGCGCGACCCGGGAGTGGGGGAAGCAGCGGCAGCAGCGTTGAGCCCACGAGCGCACCCCCGCGCAGCCGGAGCAACAGCCAGGCGGCGAACGAGGTGCTCGCGCCGGTGACGGAGCACGGCGAGCACAGCTTCGAGCCGGATGGCGCGCCGCGCGCGTGGGCGCCAAGGCGGCTGTGCGATACGCCGGAGCAGCTCCTCGCGGCCGGTGCGAGTGAGTTGGGTGAGCTTGTTGGCACGGCGCGGGCCGGTACGGAGCGCTCGCGGTCCTTGGGCAGCAGCTCGCCTTCGCGGTCGGCCACCTCTACCACATACTTCACCGCCGGTACTGGCTCCAGTGGCGATACTGGTACGAGTGGTGGTGGCAGCGGTGCGCCTAGATCTAGATGAGCACGACGCGGAGACATGAATGTGGTCAAATGGTGATCCCTTTCCCTTGGCATCATTACACTACCTTTTGATTTTCATTTATTTTTTCGGCTGTGGAGCCATCCATGTATTTTATCATAAGCCTTCTCTTTCCCAGCACTACTACATAGACACTATACAGTTTAGGGACCGTTACTTTACCCCCTCTCATTACAGTATACGTGCGCTATTTATTGGTAGTTTACAAATCCTATTCACCCGATTCATAAATGTGGACACGGATCAGTTGTCGAACCACATGAGTGTTTCTAGTACAGTGGTACCTTGACCTGTGCCAGTGTGACGTTCCTTCCCTCTTACAGAATTTGTGTTCTGCAAAACTTTTAATGCCTCAAAAAACACGGAGAAGAAATAAAAACAAGTATCCTCCGTCCTGTTTATTGACTTATCGACTTTCCTAAAAAAGAGTGTTGACCTAATTTCTGGCTTCATTCGAACCCTGACTTTGCGCCTTCACTACACAAGTAATACCATGTCTCACGATTTCCCCTCTGGCTCCGTTTCAATAGCTTCAATACCAACAGGTGGTCCTAACACTGGAGGCCTGGAGGAGGGAGGGATTGCTAAGAGTAGTACGTGCCCAAGTTCCCGTGTGGCCTCTGCAATGGGCACTCACTTCTGTGGCACAGGCGAGAGTTGTAAACAAGCAACGACAATCGACATGCTCCCAGACGACGTCTTCTTACAAATATTTGACTTCTGTCGAATGGAGCACGATCCTGATGTTGGGTACCCGCCTCGCCCTGTATGGGATTGGCACCGACTGGTGCACGTCTGCCAAAGATGGCGGCACATCGTATTTGCGTCCCCGCGCCGTCTCGATCTCCAAATTTACTGCACGTACAGAACTCCTGTCAGGGAGAATCTGGGTTGCTGGCCGGCCTTACCTATCGCCATTGACTACTGCATCTATCACGACGAGGGGTATGACGATGGCTATGAGACCCCTCCCCCTACCGGCGAAGATTGCGACAATGCCATTGCTGCGTTCGAGCATCCTGATCGTGTACGCAGTATCAGGATTACTATGACGAAATTTCTGTTGGAAGACATGGTCGTGGTCTTGCAGAAGCCATTTCCGGTGCTGACAAGTCTTATGCTTCAGTCGGGACCTGGGCCTGGGTATATACCGCCGTTCCTTCCAGATGCATTCTTGGGTGGATATGCCCCACGTTTACAGGAATTCGCCTTGGATTCCGTTCCTTTTCCAACATTCCCGACATTTCTTCGGTCGGCCAGGGACCTTGTCAAGCTCCAACTTTTCAATATTCCCTTGGATGGGTCCATTTCGGCGGGGATGATGGTTGCTAGTCTGGCCGAGTTGACCAAACTCGAATACCTCAATATTTCAATCGAAGAGCGGTGGAGATGGTTCAAGTCGTCTTCTCTTTCTGATCAAATACGTGCTCCCCAAACACGGATTGTCCTTCCCACTCTTACTCGGTTTCGCTTCCTTGGTACTCGCAAGTATTTGGAGGAATTCGTGGCCCAAACCGAAACACCCCAACTCTCCCACTTGTCAATAAAATATCCCTCTATTAGAGATGTCGTTCAAGTCCCCCATACGTTCGAGTTCATCAGCCGCACAGAACATCTCAAGCTAGCCGAGTTTAGACGTGCGCGTGTACATTTTGGTGGCCCCGACGCCCACATCAGCCTTGATCACTCACAAGCGGAACGCCATCCTTGTTATCTCGATCTGAGAATCCAGTGCGGCAGGTTATATCGCCAGATCCCGACTATGATCCGGCTCCTCACCCGACTTGAATCTTCCCATATCATATCTAATGTGCGCCATCTTTCTGTCGCTACGTTCGATGAAGAGCCACTGAGAGGCAATACGGACCCCGCGGAATGGCTCGTGTTCCTCCGCTCATTCACCGCAGTGGAGACGCTGGAGACGTGTGATCGATTGGCAGGGCTGCTGGTCACCGTGCTCGAAGTCTCCACCGATATGGTCGCGGCGACGTTGCCAGCCCTGCAATCGCTGAACTTAGAGGGGCAGCCATTGACATCCGGGGCCCTAAAGAAGTTCGTCGCCGCGCGCCAGCTCTCCGGTCGTCCTATAATTGTCGACAACATCAGAAAAAATACCCCATGTGAAATGTGTCACTATCACCCCCAACAGGATGCCAAGGATGAAAATGCCCAGGAAGACGAAAAATCGAGTCTTCAAGAACAACCAGATCTTTCTTCATAGTAATTTTTTCCCACTTCATTGGAACAATACTACGTACTGTACACACGAGTTCAAAAATTAGAGAAATCTTGTAAGGCCCGGACGAAGATGTGAACTGTTGTACTGACAGAAGTCACTGGCCTTACTATCTTGTACTGTATTAGTTCAGTTTATCACCCGAATGCGCTTGTTATCACGTTATTATCATGAGTGGTCATACGCTTGCTATCGGCAACAGAATGTCGCACTACTACACTACTCGCTCAGATTTCTAAGCAGATCTCCTCTATTGCCCCATTCCATCCGCGCTACCTCCACCTTGTCCCAATCTCAGTCCAAACTCGTCTGATGTCCGGGTCAACGCTTGCTGGTTCATGAGCCTTGTGTTCAGCCTTTCTGCTGCACTCCTTGCTATGCTTGTCTAGCAATGGGTGTGGGACTACATGCACGTGTTAACGTTTCAGCGGTATGATAGCAACCCTCTCAAGAGCGCACGACTGCACCAGTATCTATATGAAGGCGCAGAAGGATGCTACATGACAGTGGTGGCAGAATCTGTGCCCAGGCCTGTCCACTGGGCCATGTTTCCCTCTTATTTTTTTGGGACTCGGTGACTCTGTGGGACGACGCTAATCGTGGGCATTTGGTCACTCATAGACGACATCTGATGGGACGACGACTATGGTGCCTGAAAGATCTCGAGCTCGTGACGGTGGAGGCTTCGGATTTTCGGTCGAACTTTTTTTCTTTTTTCTCACACAGCTATTATCTTTGGCGGAGTTACGGGACACCCACTCTCCCTTTTATATCGGAATGTTCAGAGCCATCGCATCCAACTGGAGGCAGCACGTCGGGACACAGTGTGTCGTCATCCTGACCTAGTTTGATGCCTGGCAGTCATCATTTCAAATCGCAGTTGCCCAAGATACATCGCCGACGAGCTTCTGATATTGTTGGGGAACATGGGGCAGTCCGGTTCACATATTGATGGTGCAATCAATGAAAAAGCTGGACACTCTTATGCCCTTGTTCGAAGAAGGTCGTCTCTTTGGCTATTTCCTTCTCGCGGGCTCCTGTGTCCTCTTCATAGAGTAGCGTGAGAGGCCGGCTGCAGTACCAGATAGTTTAGAATGGAAAATGTGAAGACAAAAGGGATAATTTATGACGCTCCGAGTCTGCCACACTGACACAATTACGGGTGCTTCACTGGAATGATCTCGAACAGTTGAAATAGTCGGCTATATCTCGGGTTACGAATGGTCAGGCACTTCAAGTTGTGCGTACGTAACGTACATTCTAAATACCACACCCCATACTACATTGACTGCGTGAAAGTATTTTCCCAGATCTGGTAAGTACAAATCCAGCCATAGTCTGTGTATCATGGGGCAAAGGACTTTCGCGGGTACAAAACCAGTCGTCGACATTTTAGTCTGGGTCCGGGTGGCAGGTGCAAGGCCCCCTCCGAGTCGGGCTCGGGCTTCGTTCGTTGACAAGCGATTGTTCCCAGTCCCAATTTGACAGTGGATAATGCACGAACGAAATCTATACAAGAAACCACCAGATTTCGAATCTCTCGCTCACGCTTATCCACCTTTACGACCACAGTCCGTGCTCCCTGTCGCATAGTTCTTATGCAAGCTGTTCATTACGCACAGTGTCATTCGCGCGCCGGAAGATGGGTCCCCCACCATCGATTTCCACGACGAGACTGCCCAAAGGTTGTCCCTTTCTCTTTCCTGCCAATGTTCAGACAAACCGACTCACATGTCATAATTCGCAGATGTTTAACTCAGGCGCTTTTGTTTCGCGACTTTGACGTACAACTGGAGATTCCGGATGACAGGTTGTGCCCTCCGGTGCCCAACAGGTAATTCTGGGGTCGCTGTCGTTGGTTCGTTCCAGGTATCTCGCTCACAAGACGAAACCTAGACTGAATTACGTCCTGTGGCTGCAAGATATCCTTTCTCACTCTTCATCGCAAGAACAGTCGCCTACTTCTATCCGCGGGATCGACATGTAGCCATCTTTTCCCCCGTCCTACCTATTGTCCACGTCTCATACTCTCTCTAGCGGGACAGGCGCCTCAGCCATCTACCCACTCCTTGCTTGCCGCCTCTCTCCCAATTGGCACTTCGTTGCAACTGGTCAGCCTAGTTTTGTATTCTCCTTCTTCCGTCTCATTCGAGTGGCCAGACGTCGATACCGTATCGCTTGCGTCCGCTCAGGCCAATGTCAACCGTAACGGCCTCTCCGAACGCATCAGCTTCCTTCGTGCTGATCCCACCGGCCCCATCCTGTTTCCCCTGACCCAAGACCCGGCTGCCTCGTGCGCCACGCGCCGTGTCCCATAGTATTTTCGTGGCTCACCACTGTCACACGCGCAGATTCGATTTCAGCATGTGCAACCCACCATTTTATGTTAGCGCAGAAGAAGTTGTGCGCTCGGCGGCCGCAAAGGCGCTCTCCCCCAACGCCGTTCGTCCTCCGTGCTCCTGTCACCCCGCAGCAAGTCATCATTAAATACTCTCCCTATAGGTTTGCACGGGTGCCGAGGTGGAGATGATCACGGCTGGAGGCGAGGAGGGTTTCGTGAGCAGGATGGTACGCGAGAGTCTTGCGCTCGGCGAACGCTGCCGGTGTGTACCCTTGTTTCCCTCCCCAAGCACCGCCTTACACTGCAAATCCTTCCCCGTAGATGGTACACCTCCATGTTCGGCAAACAGTCGTCCCTGACAGCGCTCGTGTCGCTCCTCCGCGCCCACTCGGTACGCACAGGCGGGAAGCTACTCGATTTCGGGGACACGCGTAGCTGAAACTCGCACTGTTCACAGATAACGAATTATGCACTCACAGAGCTGGTCCAGGGCCACACGCGCCGCTGGGCTCTCGCCTGGTCCTTCACCGACGCGCGCCTCCCAGACGTAAGTTACACCGTACGCACGTGCACTGCGGGCCCACCCATCCGCCTTCCCCCATACTGGTCCTCTTCATCCTCATCCCTCTCACCGATGCGTTGTTTTCGCCAGGACGTCGCACGCCCAAGCGGCCCCGCGCTCCACCGCCTCCTCCCGCCGCGAACAACGTTCCGCCAGCGCCTCGACCGCGTGCCTCCCGCAAGCGCCCTGCAGCAGGTTCTGGGTGCGCTCGCTGGCGAGTCCGACGCCGGGGCAGTGGCTGTAACACCCGTATCCGATGCCGGGGGCGCGGACGGAGGCGGGACCTACGTCGTCGCCGCCAGGCGGAACACGTGGTCCCGCGCTGCTCGACGCAAGAAGGCCCAGCTGCTGCGTGCTCCGGATCCCGGGCCCGGCGCCACAGCGGAAGCGGGAACCGGAACTAGCACCGGATCCGGAATCGGGACCGGGGCGGGGGAGGAAGGGGGGGCGGCGCTCGTTGCGCATGTGTGGGTCGAGGAGGAGAATGTGGGAAAGAGCGGGGGCGAGAGCGGGGTGCAGTTGGTAGTGCAATGGAAGCGGGGCCACGATGTGCAGGCGTTTGAGAGTCTCGCAAGCCATGTCGGGCGGAAGATACGCGAGGCGCTGGTTTCGGGTAGTGCTTCTCAGCACTAAGTACTTGACTTGATAGGTGGCGCATACCTTGCACGAGGCTTCTTTTGCCATTCAAGTTATCTGGTGGTGGGTTACGTTCCAGATATACGGGACACCCTGTGGGTCTGTGTGACATTCCGAGAGAAGAGGGAAGGCTGGAGGGAGCAGAGACTTCTCCCTTCCGTGCACCCTATCTTGGTTCATTGGACCTTTTCATCTTCCACTTATTCTGTCGGTGTTTGCCGTATGGCTGTGAATTCGAAGCTTCGAGCAAGCGAACCCTCGTCCTGACAAGGCCAGGACTGCGTCACGGCGCACACATATCCTAACGAACAATGTGCCTCGAAAACCAGATGATAGTGGCAACTCGATAGTGAATTTGGAAGCATCATTTCTATCTATACTTCCTGGACCCGTACCACCCTACGACATGGGTCGGGTCAAAAGCTGGTTCCACTTCTCCGCAGCCGCTACCCAGAATAGTCAATTCCCGAGCTTCTTAGCTACCCTGACCTCGTCGACCCGCATGTCCGTCTTTTCTACATCGCCAGACGCACGTCGCTGGGTGGCATTTCCGGGTCTATGGTCGCGCAGTCTAGAATCGTTTCATAGGCGGGGAACATCTTCGATAGCGAGAAGTAGACCGTCGACGCGAGGGCGAACTACGTAGTCCGCTTCCTGTGCACCAGCCAGATGCCCAGAAAAGGAAGAAAACTTACCCCCAAAAGATAGGCGATATTGAATAGGCATGTTCCCGTGCCTATGTGCACGCTTGAGTTGATGCTATGTATGAGACCAGGGAACATAGGCGGAACAGAGACTAGCATGGCCGTGGCGACACGCCAATTCTGCGATAGTTCAGAGGACTTGGAAGCGTGTTGGGACGACTTACCACACCATAGGTGTATGTATCTATACCTTCCATGAGGCCGATACATCGTAGGAACATTGACCTGCGTGTGGTATACAAGCCAATACTGAAGGCCGTCGGGCTCAAAGCGTACCAGCAACGGAGAGAAAGAGTTGGCGCACATCGGTCATCATGATACCAGTAATTGGCCCGATAAAGACAGTGTAGCCACTCAAGATAGATGGGAAGCCCGGAGCGCTGTCAACTAAGGGTGAGGTGGTTGATGGCATCTGGGAGACCGACAACGATTCACCTTGCGAGCACTTTCCATGGGCAAAACGCCCATCCACCAACAAAGGCGCAGATAACCTGCCCTTGCCTGAGGTTGATGTAGTGTGGGTACAAGGTGGTCATATTGTCCCTGGCACTCAGCGAATTGGCCAAGATGTTTGTGCTCAAGGTGGAGAGGAGAAATGTGAGAGACGCAAAGAATGCACAGGCGCGGTTGTCCCATTGATCGATGAGCTTGAGTGGGTCCCAAAGAACTTGTCCGTAAAGGGTCGTTCCTGCATTTGTCACTACAATCCAACGAAACTGGCCAAAGTGAATGCAACGGGAATTACGTGTTGGAACGTGATAAGTACGTAAGAGCCTTATCTACAGCAGTTACGACATTACAGCATACGTTACGGTAGTATACTTACTATATACGGTAGTTACAATACGCACGGTAGTGGGCGTATCACGTACTATGACCCTGAAGGCTTTACGCCTTCTGTAAAAG
>Ga0137385_10002149_pt1 | contig 16806 bp, 6 predicted proteins | sample SagtaG_FD_104921 | JGI IMG/M metagenome (GOLD analysis project Ga0137385, IMG submission 104921) | Vadose zone soil microbial communities from Sagehorn Ranch, Mendocino, California, USA - Sage2_R_80_16 metaG | ecosystem: Environmental > Terrestrial > Soil > Vadose zone | place: USA: California...
CCCCTCGCTAAGTAGCTTGATATCGAGATACTGTACATTACAAGGAACCAGCGCGGGACGGCACTGATGCGAGCGTTGATGCGAGCGAGGAGGCTCAGCACACGATGACAGCGAACAGCTTCGGCAGCCGGGCGGCCCTTGAGGTCGCGGGCGAGCGGTACGAGATCTACCGGCTGGACGCTGCGGAAGGTTCGGCCAGCCTCCCGTTCAGCCTGAAGATCCTGCTGGAGAACCTGCTCCGCAACGAGGATGGCGCCAACATCACCGCCAGCCAGATAACCGCGCTGGCGGGCTGGGACCCGGCCGCCGAACCCGACACCGAGATCCAGTTCACCCCGGGCCGGGTCATCCTGCAGGACCTGACCGGCGTGCCCGCCGTGGTGGACCTGGCCGCGATGCGCGAGGCCATGCAGGCGCTCGGCGGCGACCCGACCAAGATCAATCCGCTCATCCCGGCCGAACTCGTCATCGACCACTCGGTGGTGGCCGACGTGTTCGGCAGCCCGGACGCGTTCACCAGGAACGTGGAGATCGAGTTCCAGCGGAACCGGGAGCGGTTCCAGTTCCTGCGCTGGGGCCAGGAGGCGTTCAGCCAGTTCAAGGTGGTCCCGCCGGGGACCGGCATCGTGCATCAGGTGAATATCGAGTACCTGGCCCGGGTCGTGATGACGCGCGACCATGTCGCCTACCCCGACACCTGCGTTGGTACCGACTCGCACACCACCATGCAGAACGGCCTGGGCGTGCTCGGCTGGGGGGTGGGCGGCATCGAGGCGGAGGCGGCCATGCTCGGCCAGCCCATCTCCATGCTCATCCCGAAGGTGGTCGGCTTCCGGCTGACCGGCGAGCTGCCTGGCGGCGCCACCGCCACCGACCTGGTGCTCACCATCACCGAGATGCTGCGCAAGCACGGCGTGGTCGGCAGGTTCGTCGAGTTCACCGGCGAGGGCGTGGCCGCGGTCCCGGTGTCCAACCGGGCCACGATCGGGAACATGTCGCCGGAGTTCGGCTCTACCTGCGCGATCTTCCCGATCGACCAGAACACCCTGGACTACCTGAAGCTCACGGGCCGCCCGCCGGAAAAACTCGACCTGGTCGAGGCGTACGCCAAGGAGCAGGGCCTCTGGCATGACCCGGGCGGCGAGACCCGCTACTCCGAGGAACTCAGCCTCGACCTGTCCACCGTGGTGCCGTCCATCGCCGGGCCGAAGCGCCCGCAGGACCGGATCACGCTGGCCGATGCCAAGCAGGCCTTCCGCGACGCGCTGCCGAACTACGTGACCGGAGCCACCCTGGACAACGGCCTGGCCGGCACCTTCCCGGCCTCCGACCCGGTGGCCGCCGGCGACGGCACCCGCGCCTCGAACCCGATCCGGGTCACCCTCGAGGATGGCACGACCACCGCCGTGGACCACGGCAGCGTAGTCATCGCCGCGATCACGTCCTGCACCAACACGTCCAACCCAAGCGTCATGGTCGGCGCCGCGCTGCTGGCCAAGAACGCGGTCGACCGGGGCCTGGCCCGCAAGCCCTGGGTCAAGACCACGCTGGCGCCGGGCTCCAAGGTGGTCATGGACTACTACGAGCGTGCCGGGCTGCTGCCCTACCTGGACAAGCTCGGCTTCAACCTGGTCGGCTACGGCTGCACCACCTGCATCGGCAACTCCGGACCGCTGCCGCCCGCGATCAGCGAGGCGGTGAACGACAACGACCTGGCCGTGACGGCCGTGCTGTCAGGCAACAGGAACTTCGAGGGCCGGATCAACCCGGACGTGAAGATGAACTACCTGGCCTCCCCGCCGCTGGTGGTGGCGTACGCGCTGGCCGGGACCATGGACATCGACCTGCAGCGTGAGCCGCTCGGCTCCGACGCCGAGGGCAAGCCGGTCTACCTCGCGGACATCTGGCCGTCGCCGGAGGAGGTCGCCGACGTGGTGCAGCACGCGGTGGCCGAAGAGATGTTCACCCGCGACTACGCCGACGTGTTCACGGGCGACGACAACTGGCGCGGGCTGGACATCCCGTCGGGCGACACCTTCGCCTGGGACGAGGCGTCCACCTACGTCCGGCGCCCGCCGTACTTCGACGGGATGCCCGCCGAGCCGGAGCCGGTCACCGACATCGTGGGCGCGAAGGTGCTGGCCAGGCTGGGTGACTCGGTGACCACCGACCACATCTCGCCGGCCGGGGCGATCAAGACGGACAGCCCGGCCGGGACGTACCTGACCGAGCACGACGTCGAGCGCAGGGACTTCAACTCCTACGGCTCCCGCCGCGGCAACCACGAGGTGATGATCCGCGGCACGTTCGCCAACATCAGGCTGCGCAACCAGCTCGCGCCGGGCACCGAGGGCGGGGTGACGACCAAGGACGGCGAGCAGATGTCCATCTACGACGCGTCCCGCCAGTACATCGACGAGGGCACCCCGCTGGTCGTCCTCGGCGGCAAGGAGTACGGCTCGGGCTCGTCCCGCGACTGGGCCGCCAAGGGCACGCTGCTGCTCGGCGTGCGCGCGGTGCTGGTCGAGTCCTTCGAGCGCATCCACCGGTCCAACCTCATCGGCATGGGCGTCCTGCCGCTCCAGTACCGGCCGGGGGAGTCCGCGGCTTCCCTCGGACTCACCGGCGAGGAAACATTCGATATCCGCGGTATCGAGGAAATAAATTCAGGAAACGTACCGAACGAGGTAACGGTGACGGCCGGTGATAAGGAATTCCGCGCTGCCGTCCGGATCGACACTCCTGGTGAGGCCGACTACTACCGGCACGGGGGCATTATGCAGTACGTGCTCCGGTTGCTCCGGTAAACGGCAACCGCACCGGGTTTAGGGTGGTGCCCTATGACGAAGGACCCCTACGATGCGGCGCTGGACGGCTTCGAGCGGTGGACGGCAGCAACGAAGCGGAAGCTGAGCGCCGATCCCGAAACGGCCGTCGGCGAGGTAGAGACCCTGCTCGACCTGATGCGGAACTACCTCGACGTCGAGGGACCGGCCGATCTCGGTGCGGGGGACCTACGAGAACTGCTGCTGCGGATCTACCCGCGCAAGATGACCGTGTTCGACGCGAGCGACACCCAGGACACGATCCCCGCGGTCCGCGACTTCCTCGCCTACCTGGCCGAACGCGGCGAGATACCCGAGGGCACGGCGCGGGCGCTGGAACGGGAGCTGGACGAGGTAGCGCCGCGGTTCACCGAGGCGATGATGGACCCGTCGAACTGGGGGATGGCCGGATCTCTCGTCCGGGCGATGGCCGCCGACGGCGTCGACCTAGACGACCAGGCGGCCGTGGACCGATGGATCAGCCGCTACAACGCCCACCTGGCGGGGGTCGGTGACGGCGAGGACGACGAGGACGACGACCTCGTCGACCTGAAGGAGGCCTTCGGCCTGCCCGACCAGATGGCACCCGTACGGCTGCCCGAGCCCGGGGAACTGGCCGCGCTGGCCCGGCGCGCTCCGCTGATGGCCCAGCTGCGCAAGCTGGCCTGGTGGCTGGGAGCGGGCCGTGCGGTCACCGAGGACGAGGAGCTGGCCAGCGGTGATGCCGCCGAAGCCGCCGCCGAGCTCGGCATTGACGTCGCGCGCCTGCCGTACCTGTGGTGGATGGCCCTCGACGCGGTATTCATCGACCTGGACGAGGACCAGACGAACGCCTTCCCCGGCGAGTCCGCACATGCCTGGGACGAGGGCGACTCCGGCGAGGTCCTCGACATCTGGGAGATGGTGTTCGCCCTGGTTATCGGCGACACGCTGGACGCCGCCGCCGCCCTGGATCCGGACCGGTCCGAAGAACTGGAGTTCTCCGGACACGGAGCGGCGCTGGCGGTGACGCTCTTCCTGGCCCGGCCGGATGGCCTGCTCGTGGCCGAGGTCAGCGAGGTGATCCGGGCCTCCGCGACGGACGAGCTGCCGCCCGCCCAGGCGGAAGAAGCCTGGCAGTCGTGGGTCCGCGAGCACGGCGATCCCGCACGGCTGCTGCTGGACCTGATGGCCGAACACCACGCCATCCAGATAGCCGACACCGAGGATGGCCCCGTGGCCCGGCTGACGCCGCTGGGCCTGGCCGCGGTCCGCGAGCAGCTCGTCGAATCCGGGGTGGAGATCCCGCTGCTTCCGGACGCCGAGCACATGACCGCGGCGCAGCTGATCTCCATGACCGCGAGCGCGTCCGAGGAAGAGTTCACGGCCGAGACCACAGCCTGGCTGTCGTACCGGACTGCGGAGCCCGCGGCCAGGGAGCTGCTGGATGTCGCCGCCGTATCCGATCCTGCGTCGCGCATCGTCGCGGTCGGTGTCGTGGTTACCGAAATCGGTGCGCTCGCCGAACCCGTCTGGCGTGAGGCGCTCGGCCGGATCGAGCTGCGCGCGTACGCGAAAGCCGCTCTGGCCGCGCCGTCCGACGGCGATCTCGCCGTGGCCTCGCTGCCGGGGCTGGAGCCCGACGACGACGACCTGGCCTGGATGATCACCGACGCGCTCGCCGCGGAGGGCTGGGCTGACCCGGGCGACGATGCCAGCCGCGGACCGGATGCTCTCACGAGGCGGCTAGCTGAAGCGGTCCCGGCGGGGCAGGAACTGGCGGTGTTCGAGCTGATGGCGCGGGTACCGCATCCGGATGCGGCCGACGTGCTGACCGCGATCGGCAAGCATCACCCGGACAAGAAGATCGCCAAGCTGGCCCGGAAATCCGCCTACAAAGCAGCGACCCGGCAGGCCGCCCGCCGGCAGTAGCCCAGGATGGCCGTCCTGGATTCCGCCATCGTCACCAGGCTCCGCGCCGCGGGCTGCGTCTTCGCCGAGGACGAGGCCAGGCTGCTCATCGCGGCCGCCAGGACTCCAGCCGAACTCGACGCCATGGTCGGCCAGCGCGTCGCAGGCCTGCCGTTGGAGCAGGTCCTTGGCTGGGCCGAGTTCTGCGGGCTGCGGATCACTGTCGCGCCCGGCGTCTTCGTACCGCGGCGCCGTACTGAGTTCCTCGTCCGGCAGGCCATGGTCCTGGCCCGGCCCGGTGACGTGATCGTCGACCTGTGCTGCGGCGCGGGCGCGATCGGCGCGGCCCTGGCCGCCGCGGTGGACGGGGTCGACGTGTACGCGGCCGACATCGACCCGGCCGCGGTCCGCTGCGCCCGGCAGAACCTCCCAGCCGACCGCGTCTACCAGGGTGATCTGTACGCCCCGCTGCCTGCGGTGCTGCGTGGCCGGGTCGCGATCCTGGCCGCCAACGTGCCATACGTGCCCGCCCGGGAAATCGAGCTCTTGCCGGCCGAGGCGCGGGCGCACGAACCGAGAGTCGCCCTCGACGGCGGCGCGGACGGCCTCGACGTGTTGCGCCGGGTAGCCATCGGGGCGGCTGAGTGGCTTGCGCCCGGCGGGCACCTGCTCAGTGAGACCAGCGACCGCCAGGCCCCGCTGGCCGAGGCCGTTACCACCGCCAGCGGCTTGGCCGCGCGCGTAGCTCGCTCGCCAGATCTGGACGCCACCGTCATCATTGCCCGGCGTCCCTCGTCCGGGTAGGCGTCAGCCCCGGCGCCGGTGTGTCTCGGCGTCCGAGATCCTGGCGATGGTCGCCCGGGCGCGGCGGACCGAGATCCGGCCGGATTCGGGCAGGACATCGGTGATGAACTCGTAGCCCTTGGCCAGTTCGGCAGCGTGGCTGGAGCCGTCGGCGGCCTTGGCCCGGGTGCGCGCGAGCCAGTCGATGATGTCGCCCCATCCCGGTGCGGCCAGCGATCCGCCGACGTACTGGACCGAGAGCGCCGCGCAGAGGTTGGCGAACGCGAGCCGCTGCCGCAGCGGCCACTCGTCGAGGGTGCCGAGCACGAATGCGGCCCCGAAGACATCCCCGGCGCCGGTCGGATCGTGGGCGTTGACCGGAAGCGCCGGAACCCACTCCTGCTCGCTGGTGGTGGAGTCGATGGCGATCGCGCCCTGCCCGCCGCAGGTGATCACCGCGACCGGCACGCGCTCGGCCAGCGCGTGCAGGGCGTCGTGCGGGTCGTCGGTGTGGGTGTAGGCCATCGCCTCGACGCTGTTGGGCAGGAAGGCGTGGAAGCTCTCCAGCTGGTCCAGGACGCTCGGCGACCACTTCTCATCGGTGTCCCAGCCGGTATCGGCGAACAGCAGCATGCCGTCCGAGGCCGCCGACCGGAACCATTCGCGCGGTTCGGGATCGAGGTGGGCAAAGCCGATCCTGGCCGGGGGAATGGTGCAGAGCAGTTCGCTGACCGGCACGGGCGGCGGATGCATGTGAGTCATCAGCGCCCGGTCCCGCTCGACCACCATGGAGACCGTCACCGGAGAGTGCCAGTCGGTGAACCGGCGTGAGTACCTCAGGTCGACGCCCTCCTGCTCGGTCAGCGTCGACCAGCAGAAGTCCCCGTAGACATCGTCGCCGAACGCGGCGGCCAGGGCCGTATGCACGCCCAGCCGGCTGGCCGCGATAGCGAGGTTGGCGATGCCGCCCGGACACGACCCCATCCCGGACGCCTGGAGCTCGGTGCCGCGCACGGGCATGGATTCCAGGCCGGTGAAGACAACGTCGAAAAACACGGTGCCGTGCACAAACAGGTCGTACTGGTCGTCGTCGTGATGCTCGCTCATCCCGGCTCTCCCGATGCCCCCCGTTGATCGCCTGTCAGGCCAGTCTGCCCGATAGGGTCGGGGCGTGCGAGTCACCATCCTTGGCGGCGGCGGGTTCCGGGTGCCGCTGATCTGCCGGGAGCTAGCCGCCAGCGGCCTCGCCATCGGCGAGGTCGTGCTGTACGACGTGGCGCCCGAACGGCTCGGCGTCATCTCCGCCGTGCTGGCCGCCGACGGCCTGTCGCTGCGCACCACCACCGATCTGGACACGGCCCTGCGCGGGGCCGACGTGGTCTTCGCGGCGCTGCGCGTGGGCGGGCTTGACGGCCGGGTCGCCGACGAGCGCTCCGCGCTGGACGCCGGCGTGATCGGGCAGGAGACGGTCGGCGCGGGCGGACTGTCCTACGCGGCCCGCGCGGTGCCCGTGGTCGACACGATCGCGCGGCGCGTCGCCGAACTCGCCCCCGAGGCCTGGGTTATCTCCATGACCAACCCGGCCGGCATCGTGACCGAGGTCATGGCGGCCACGCTCGGGCCGCGAGTCGTCGGCGTCTGCGACTCGCCCACGGGATTGGTCCGCCGGGCCTGCGCTGCCGCGGGGGTGGATCCGGGCACCAGGCTGGCCCAGGTGCCGGACGCGGTCGAGGTGGACTACCTGGGGCTCAACCACCTGGGCTGGCTCCGCGGGCTGCGGGTGGACGGCACCGACCGGCTGCCCGGGCTGCTGGCTGACCCGGACGCGCTGAAGCGGACCGAAGAGGGGCGGCTGTTCGGCGCCGACCTGCTGCAGGCCCTCGGCGCGATCCCGAACGAGTACCTGTACTGGTACTACGCCCGGTCCGAGGCGCTGCGGGACGTGCGGGGAGCCGGCCGGACGCGGGCCGAGCACGTCCGGGCCGAGCAGCAGCGGTTCTTCGCGGCCGCCGCCGGCGATCCCGGCCGGGCCGCCGCCTTGTGGGCCGCGGCCAACGACGAGCGCAACCGCAGCTACTTCGCGGAGTTGCGCTCCGGGGAGCGGGACGCCGCCGACGTCGAAGCGGGCGGCTACGAGGCCATCGCGGTCGGGCTGGCCGCCGCCCTGACCGGCGTCACCGGGCCGGCGCCGGCCCGGCTCATCCTGAACGTCCGCAACGGCGGCACGGTCCCGGCGCTGGCCCCGGACGCGGTCATCGAGACCGTGTGCCAGGTGGACAGCGCGGGCGCGGTGCCGCTGCCGGCGGCGCCGCCGTCAGATCACGAGCTGGGCCTGATGAGCACGGTGAAGAGCTGCGAGCGGGCCATCGCCTCGGCCGCCCTGACCGGTTCGGCCGCCGATGCGCTGCGCGCCTTCGCGCTGCACCCCCTGGTCGGGTCGCTCGAGGCCGCCCGCACCCTGTCCGCGGCCGCGCTCGCCGGTGCTGCCGCCGTTCGCTAGAACTACGTGAACCGGGCGGTCCCGGGGTGCAATAGAGAGGCAATGGATGACGACGACCTGGTCGCCCGGGTAGCGGCCGGCGACGACGCGGCGCTCCGCGAGCTGTTCGGCAGGCACGCGCCGTGGCTGGCGGTCCGGCTGCGGGCCGTGCTGCCTGCGGACGACGTGGAGGACGTGCTGCAGGAAACGTTCCTCGCCGCCTGGCGCGGCGCGCGTGGTTACCAGCCCCAGGGCGCCTGCGGCGGCTGGCTGTGGGGGATCGCCCGGCGTCAGGCCGCGCTGCTGCTCCGCCGCCGGGGCCCCTCCAAGCCCGCGGAGCGGGCCGGGGCCGCGCTGCTCGCCGGCCTTCCGGCCGGGCCGGGCGGGTCCGACCCGGCCGAGATCGCGCCGGCCCGGGCCGACCTCGAGGTCGGCCCGGGCCGGCGCGATCTCGGCCGGGTCGGACCCGCCCGGCCCGGCCGGAAGGCCGGCGAGCAGCGCGGCCCCGGCCCGCTCCGCGGGCTTGGAGGGGCCCCGGCGGCGGAGCAGCAGCGCGGCCTGACGCCGGGCGATCCCCCACAGCCAGCCGCCGCAGGCGCCCTGGGGCTGGTAACCACGCGCGCCGCGCCAGGCGGCGAGGAACGTTTCCTGCAGCACGTCCTCCACGTCGTCCGCAGGCAGCACGGCCCGCAGCCGGACCGCCAGCCACGGCGCGTGCCTGCCGAACAGCTCGCGGAGCGCCGCGTCGTCGCCGGCCGCTACCCGGGCGACCAGGTCGTCGTCATCCATTGCCTCTCTATTGCACCCCGGGACCGCCCGGTTCACGTAGTTCTAGCGAACGGCGGCAGCACCGGCGAGCGCGGCCGCGGACAGGGTGCGGGCGGCCTCGAGCGACCCGACCAGGGGGTGCAGCGCGAAGGCGCGCAGCGCATCGGCGGCCGAACCGGTCAGGGCGGCCGAGGCGATGGCCCGCTCGCAGCTCTTCACCGTGCTCATCAGGCCCAGCTCGTGATCTGACGGCGGCGCCGCCGGCAGCGGCACCGCGCCCGCGCTGTCCACCTGGCACACGGTCTCGATGACCGCGTCCGGGGCCAGCGCCGGGACCGTGCCGCCGTTGCGGACGTTCAGGATGAGCCGGGCCGGCGCCGGCCCGGTGACGCCGGTCAGGGCGGCGGCCAGCCCGACCGCGATGGCCTCGTAGCCGCCCGCTTCGACGTCGGCGGCGTCCCGCTCCCCGGAGCGCAACTCCGCGAAGTAGCTGCGGTTGCGCTCGTCGTTGGCCGCGGCCCACAAGGCGGCGGCCCGGCCGGGATCGCCGGCGGCGGCCGCGAAGAACCGCTGCTGCTCGGCCCGGACGTGCTCGGCCCGCGTCCGGCCGGCTCCCCGCACGTCCCGCAGCGCCTCGGACCGGGCGTAGTACCAGTACAGGTACTCGTTCGGGATCGCGCCGAGGGCCTGCAGCAGGTCGGCGCCGAACAGCCGCCCCTCTTCGGTCCGCTTCAGCGCGTCCGGGTCAGCCAGCAGCCCGGGCAGCCGGTCGGTGCCGTCCACCCGCAGCCCGCGGAGCCAGCCCAGGTGGTTGAGCCCCAGGTAGTCCACCTCGACCGCGTCCGGCACCTGGGCCAGCCTGGTGCCCGGATCCACCCCCGCGGCAGCGCAGGCCCGGCGGACCAATCCCGTGGGCGAGTCGCAGACGCCGACGACTCGCGGCCCGAGCGTGGCCGCCATGACCTCGGTCACGATGCCGGCCGGGTTGGTCATGGAGATAACCCAGGCCTCGGGGGCGAGTTCGGCGACGCGCCGCGCGATCGTGTCGACCACGGGCACCGCGCGGGCCGCGTAGGACAGTCCGCCCGCGCCGACCGTCTCCTGCCCGATCACGCCGGCGTCCAGCGCGGAGCGCTCGTCGGCGACCCGGCCGTCAAGCCCGCCCACGCGCAGCGCCGCGAAGACCACGTCGGCCCCGCGCAGGGCCGTGTCCAGATCGGTGGTGGTGCGCAGCGACAGGCCGTCGGCGGCCAGCACGGCGGAGATGACGCCGAGCCGTTCGGGCGCCACGTCGTACAGCACGACCTCGCCGATGGCGAGGCCGCTGGCGGCTAGCTCCCGGCAGATCAGCGGCACCCGGAACCCGCCGCCGCCAAGGATGGTGACTCGCACGCCCCGACCCTATCGGGCAGACTGGCCTGACAGGCGATCAACGGGGGGCATCGGGAGAGCCGGGATGAGCGAGCATCACGACGACGACCAGTACGACCTGTTTGTGCACGGCACCGTGTTTTTCGACGTTGTCTTCACCGGCCTGGAATCCATGCCCGTGCGCGGCACCGAGCTCCAGGCGTCCGGGATGGGGTCGTGTCCGGGCGGCATCGCCAACCTCGCTATCGCGGCCAGCCGGCTGGGCGTGCATACGGCCCTGGCCGCCGCGTTCGGCGACGATGTCTACGGGGACTTCTGCTGGTCGACGCTGACCGAGCAGGAGGGCGTCGACCTGAGGTACTCACGCCGGTTCACCGACTGGCACTCTCCGGTGACGGTCTCCATGGTGGTCGAGCGGGACCGGGCGCTGATGACTCACATGCATCCGCCGCCCGTGCCGGTCAGCGAACTGCTCTGCACCATTCCCCCGGCCAGGATCGGCTTTGCCCACCTCGATCCCGAACCGCGCGAATGGTTCCGGTCGGCGGCCTCGGACGGCATGCTGCTGTTCGCCGATACCGGCTGGGACACCGATGAGAAGTGGTCGCCGAGCGTCCTGGACCAGCTGGAGAGCTTCCACGCCTTCCTGCCCAACAGCGTCGAGGCGATGGCCTACACCCACACCGACGACCCGCACGACGCCCTGCACGCGCTGGCCGAGCGCGTGCCGGTCGCGGTGATCACCTGCGGCGGGCAGGGCGCGATCGCCATCGACTCCACCACCAGCGAGCAGGAGTGGGTTCCGGCGCTTCCGGTCAACGCCCACGATCCGACCGGCGCCGGGGATGTCTTCGGGGCCGCATTCGTGCTCGGCACCCTCGACGAGTGGCCGCTGCGGCAGCGGCTCGCGTTCGCCAACCTCTGCGCGGCGCTCTCGGTCCAGTACGTCGGCGGATCGCTGGCCGCACCGGGATGGGGCGACATCATCGACTGGCTCGCGCGCACCCGGGCCAAGGCCGCCGACGGCTCCAGCCACGCTGCCGAACTGGCCAAGGGCTACGAGTTCATCACCGATGTCCTGCCCGAATCCGGCCGGATCTCGGTCCGCCGCGCCCGGGCGACCATCGCCAGGATCTCGGACGCCGAGACACACCGGCGCCGGGGCTGACGCCTACCCGGACGAGGGACGCCGGGCAATGATGACGGTGGCGTCCAGATCTGGCGAGCGAGCTACGCGCGCGGCCAAGCCGCTGGCGGTGGTAACGGCCTCGGCCAGCGGGGCCTGGCGGTCGCTGGTCTCACTGAGCAGGTGCCCGCCGGGCGCAAGCCACTCAGCCGCCCCGATGGCTACCCGGCGCAACACGTCGAGGCCGTCCGCGCCGCCGTCGAGGGCGACTCTCGGTTCGTGCGCCCGCGCCTCGGCCGGCAAGAGCTCGATTTCCCGGGCGGGCACGTATGGCACGTTGGCGGCCAGGATCGCGACCCGGCCACGCAGCACCGCAGGCAGCGGGGCGTACAGATCACCCTGGTAGACGCGGTCGGCTGGGAGGTTCTGCCGGGCGCAGCGGACCGCGGCCGGGTCGATGTCGGCCGCGTACACGTCGACCCCGTCCACCGCGGCGGCCAGGGCCGCGCCGATCGCGCCCGCGCCGCAGCACAGGTCGACGATCACGTCACCGGGCCGGGCCAGGACCATGGCCTGCCGGACGAGGAACTCAGTACGGCGCCGCGGTACGAAGACGCCGGGCGCGACAGTGATCCGCAGCCCGCAGAACTCGGCCCAGCCAAGGACCTGCTCCAACGGCAGGCCTGCGACGCGCTGGCCGACCATGGCGTCGAGTTCGGCTGGAGTCCTGGCGGCCGCGATGAGCAGCCTGGCCTCGTCCTCGGCGAAGACGCAGCCCGCGGCGCGGAGCCTGGTGACGATGGCGGAATCCAGGACGGCCATCCTGGGCTACTGCCGGCGGGCGGCCTGCCGGGTCGCTGCTTTGTAGGCGGATTTCCGGGCCAGCTTGGCGATCTTCTTGTCCGGGTGATGCTTGCCGATCGCGGTCAGCACGTCGGCCGCATCCGGATGCGGTACCCGCGCCATCAGCTCGAACACCGCCAGTTCCTGCCCCGCCGGGACCGCTTCAGCTAGCCGCCTCGTGAGAGCATCCGGTCCGCGGCTGGCATCGTCGCCCGGGTCAGCCCAGCCCTCCGCGGCGAGCGCGTCGGTGATCATCCAGGCCAGGTCGTCGTCGTCGGGCTCCAGCCCCGGCAGCGAGGCCACGGCGAGATCGCCGTCGGACGGCGCGGCCAGAGCGGCTTTCGCGTACGCGCGCAGCTCGATCCGGCCGAGCGCCTCACGCCAGACGGGTTCGGCGAGCGCACCGATTTCGGTAACCACGACACCGACCGCGACGATGCGCGACGCAGGATCGGATACGGCGGCGACATCCAGCAGCTCCCTGGCCGCGGGCTCCGCAGTCCGGTACGACAGCCAGGCTGTGGTCTCGGCCGTGAACTCTTCCTCGGACGCGCTCGCGGTCATGGAGATCAGCTGCGCCGCGGTCATGTGCTCGGCGTCCGGAAGCAGCGGGATCTCCACCCCGGATTCGACGAGCTGCTCGCGGACCGCGGCCAGGCCCAGCGGCGTCAGCCGGGCCACGGGGCCATCCTCGGTGTCGGCTATCTGGATGGCGTGGTGTTCGGCCATCAGGTCCAGCAGCAGCCGTGCGGGATCGCCGTGCTCGCGGACCCACGACTGCCAGGCTTCTTCCGCCTGGGCGGGCGGCAGCTCGTCCGTCGCGGAGGCCCGGATCACCTCGCTGACCTCGGCCACGAGCAGGCCATCCGGCCGGGCCAGGAAGAGCGTCACCGCCAGCGCCGCTCCGTGTCCGGAGAACTCCAGTTCTTCGGACCGGTCCGGATCCAGGGCGGCGGCGGCGTCCAGCGTGTCGCCGATAACCAGGGCGAACACCATCTCCCAGATGTCGAGGACCTCGCCGGAGTCGCCCTCGTCCCAGGCATGTGCGGACTCGCCGGGGAAGGCGTTCGTCTGGTCCTCGTCCAGGTCGATGAATACCGCGTCGAGGGCCATCCACCACAGGTACGGCAGGCGCGCGACGTCAATGCCGAGCTCGGCGGCGGCTTCGGCGGCATCACCGCTGGCCAGCTCCTCGTCCTCGGTGACCGCACGGCCCGCTCCCAGCCACCAGGCCAGCTTGCGCAGCTGGGCCATCAGCGGAGCGCGCCGGGCCAGCGCGGCCAGTTCCCCGGGCTCGGGCAGCCGTACGGGTGCCATCTGGTCGGGCAGGCCGAAGGCCTCCTTCAGGTCGACGAGGTCGTCGTCCTCGTCGTCCTCGCCGTCACCGACCCCCGCCAGGTGGGCGTTGTAGCGGCTGATCCATCGGTCCACGGCCGCCTGGTCGTCTAGGTCGACGCCGTCGGCGGCCATCGCCCGGACGAGAGATCCGGCCATCCCCCAGTTCGACGGGTCCATCATCGCCTCGGTGAACCGCGGCGCTACCTCGTCCAGCTCCCGTTCCAGCGCCCGCGCCGTGCCCTCGGGTATCTCGCCGCGTTCGGCCAGGTAGGCGAGGAAGTCGCGGACCGCGGGGATCGTGTCCTGGGTGTCGCTCGCGTCGAACACGGTCATCTTGCGCGGGTAGATCCGCAGCAGCAGTTCTCGTAGGTCCCCCGCACCGAGATCGGCCGGTCCCTCGACGTCGAGGTAGTTCCGCATCAGGTCGAGCAGGGTCTCTACCTCGCCGACGGCCGTTTCGGGATCGGCGCTCAGCTTCCGCTTCGTTGCTGCCGTCCACCGCTCGAAGCCGTCCAGCGCCGCATCGTAGGGGTCCTTCGTCATAGGGCACCACCCTAAACCCGGTGCGGTTGCCGTTTACCGGAGCAACCGGAGCACGTACTGCATAATGCCCCCGTGCCGGTAGTAGTCGGCCTCACCAGGAGTGTCGATCCGGACGGCAGCGCGGAATTCCTTATCACCGGCCGTCACCGTTACCTCGTTCGGTACGTTTCCTGAATTTATTTCCTCGATACCGCGGATATCGAATGTTTCCTCGCCGGTGAGTCCGAGGGAAGCCGCGGACTCCCCCGGCCGGTACTGGAGCGGCAGGACGCCCATGCCGATGAGGTTGGACCGGTGGATGCGCTCGAAGGACTCGACCAGCACCGCGCGCACGCCGAGCAGCAGCGTGCCCTTGGCGGCCCAGTCGCGGGACGAGCCCGAGCCGTACTCCTTGCCGCCGAGGACGACCAGCGGGGTGCCCTCGTCGATGTACTGGCGGGACGCGTCGTAGATGGACATCTGCTCGCCGTCCTTGGTCGTCACCCCGCCCTCGGTGCCCGGCGCGAGCTGGTTGCGCAGCCTGATGTTGGCGAACGTGCCGCGGATCATCACCTCGTGGTTGCCGCGGCGGGAGCCGTAGGAGTTGAAGTCCCTGCGCTCGACGTCGTGCTCGGTCAGGTACGTCCCGGCCGGGCTGTCCGTCTTGATCGCCCCGGCCGGCGAGATGTGGTCGGTGGTCACCGAGTCACCCAGCCTGGCCAGCACCTTCGCGCCCACGATGTCGGTGACCGGCTCCGGCTCGGCGGGCATCCCGTCGAAGTACGGCGGGCGCCGGACGTAGGTGGACGCCTCGTCCCAGGCGAAGGTGTCGCCCGACGGGATGTCCAGCCCGCGCCAGTTGTCGTCGCCCGTGAACACGTCGGCGTAGTCGCGGGTGAACATCTCTTCGGCCACCGCGTGCTGCACCACGTCGGCGACCTCCTCCGGCGACGGCCAGATGTCCGCGAGGTAGACCGGCTTGCCCTCGGCGTCGGAGCCGAGCGGCTCACGCTGCAGGTCGATGTCCATGGTCCCGGCCAGCGCGTACGCCACCACCAGCGGCGGGGAGGCCAGGTAGTTCATCTTCACGTCCGGGTTGATCCGGCCCTCGAAGTTCCTGTTGCCTGACAGCACGGCCGTCACGGCCAGGTCGTTGTCGTTCACCGCCTCGCTGATCGCGGGCGGCAGCGGTCCGGAGTTGCCGATGCAGGTGGTGCAGCCGTAGCCGACCAGGTTGAAGCCGAGCTTGTCCAGGTAGGGCAGCAGCCCGGCACGCTCGTAGTAGTCCATGACCACCTTGGAGCCCGGCGCCAGCGTGGTCTTGACCCAGGGCTTGCGGGCCAGGCCCCGGTCGACCGCGTTCTTGGCCAGCAGCGCGGCGCCGACCATGACGCTTGGGTTGGACGTGTTGGTGCAGGACGTGATCGCGGCGATGACTACGCTGCCGTGGTCCACGGCGGTGGTCGTGCCATCCTCGAGGGTGACCCGGATCGGGTTCGAGGCGCGGGTGCCGTCGCCGGCGGCCACCGGGTCGGAGGCCGGGAAGGTGCCGGCCAGGCCGTTGTCCAGGGTGGCTCCGGTCACGTAGTTCGGCAGCGCGTCGCGGAAGGCCTGCTTGGCATCGGCCAGCGTGATCCGGTCCTGCGGGCGCTTCGGCCCGGCGATGGACGGCACCACGGTGGACAGGTCGAGGCTGAGTTCCTCGGAGTAGCGGGTCTCGCCGCCCGGGTCATGCCAGAGGCCCTGCTCCTTGGCGTACGCCTCGACCAGGTCGAGTTTTTCCGGCGGGCGGCCCGTGAGCTTCAGGTAGTCCAGGGTGTTCTGGTCGATCGGGAAGATCGCGCAGGTAGAGCCGAACTCCGGCGACATGTTCCCGATCGTGGCCCGGTTGGACACCGGGACCGCGGCCACGCCCTCGCCGGTGAACTCGACGAACCTGCCGACCACGCCGTGCTTGCGCAGCATCTCGGTGATGGTGAGCACCAGGTCGGTGGCGGTGGCGCCGCCAGGCAGCTCGCCGGTCAGCCGGAAGCCGACCACCTTCGGGATGAGCATGGAGATGGGCTGGCCGAGCATGGCCGCCTCCGCCTCGATGCCGCCCACCCCCCAGCCGAGCACGCCCAGGCCGTTCTGCATGGTGGTGTGCGAGTCGGTACCAACGCAGGTGTCGGGGTAGGCGACATGGTCGCGCGTCATCACGACCCGGGCCAGGTACTCGATATTCACCTGATGCACGATGCCGGTCCCCGGCGGGACCACCTTGAACTGGCTGAACGCCTCCTGGCCCCAGCGCAGGAACTGGAACCGCTCCCGGTTCCGCTGGAACTCGATCTCCACGTTCCTGGTGAACGCGTCCGGGCTGCCGAACACGTCGGCCACCACCGAGTGGTCGATGACGAGTTCGGCCGGGATGAGCGGATTGATCTTGGTCGGGTCGCCGCCGAGCGCCTGCATGGCCTCGCGCATCGCGGCCAGGTCCACCACGGCGGGCACGCCGGTCAGGTCCTGCAGGATGACCCGGCCCGGGGTGAACTGGATCTCGGTGTCGGGTTCGGCGGCCGGGTCCCAGCCCGCCAGCGCGGTTATCTGGCTGGCGGTGATGTTGGCGCCATCCTCGTTGCGGAGCAGGTTCTCCAGCAGGATCTTCAGGCTGAACGGGAGGCTGGCCGAACCTTCCGCAGCGTCCAGCCGGTAGATCTCGTACCGCTCGCCCGCGACCTCAAGGGCCGCCCGGCTGCCGAAGCTGTTCGCTGTCATCGTGTGCTGAGCCTCCTCGCTCGCATCAACGCTCGCATCAGTGCCGTCCCGCGCTGGTTCCTTGTAATGTACAGTATCTCGATATCAAGCTACTTAGCGAGGGG
>Ga0137385_10002152_pt1 | contig 16803 bp, 11 predicted proteins | sample SagtaG_FD_104921 | JGI IMG/M metagenome (GOLD analysis project Ga0137385, IMG submission 104921) | Vadose zone soil microbial communities from Sagehorn Ranch, Mendocino, California, USA - Sage2_R_80_16 metaG | ecosystem: Environmental > Terrestrial > Soil > Vadose zone | place: USA: California...
AACAAAGGCGTCGCCACAATGGGCGTCTATGTCGATAACAAGCTGATATTTGTGAGCAACGGAACCCAGCTTGACACCAATATCACTCTCTCCGTCGGCAAGCGTCATACGGTTGTTGAAGAGTGGGACTATTGTGGCGGAGCTACATTCTCTACAGTTGATTTGACTGTCGCCGATCAAGGTGAGGTCGGGATAACATCACCCAAGCCCAACAGCACCGTAGGTTCCCTTACTAGCTATGTTGCGACCGCAACCTCGAGCTGCTCCAAAGGCGTTGCCGCAATGGGCATCTATGTCAATAACCAACTGCTTTACGTGGTGCAAGGCGCGAATCTGAATACTCAGATGTCTCTTAGTCCGGGCGCTCAGCATACAGTCGTTGAAGAATGGGATTACTGCGGCGGCGCGGCGTACTCTACCGTGGATGTTACAGTCCCGACGACCCAGCACAAGATATCCAATATCCATGCCAGCAAGGGCTGGAACACCTGGGGACAGTCCTACCCCGATTATGTTGACTGTGCGCCCTGCTCGGGCATTAACTGGGCTCTGACTCCTGGGGTTTCAAGTCCATCAAAAAGCGGAAACGCCACTCGATTCGATATCGGGGGAACCACTCCTTACGGAGACGTGTTGTTTTCCATCCCCCTGATTGGACAATTCTCAACACAGGGCTTACCCGATTACAACCACACCATTCTTCCTACTCTGCATAACTTTACCTATGACGCCGACTTTTACGTGACAGACGCCACAGTTACACAGGTTCTGGAATTTGACATCAACATGTATATGAACTCGGTAGGCATGATATGGGGCACCCAGTGCCGCATTACGGGAGGTCATGAGTGGGATATCTGGGACAACGCCGATGCCAAATGGATGCCCACCGGCATCGCCTGTAATCCCAACGATAAAGGTTGGAACCATGTAACAGTTCAAGTGCAGCGTCTGGCCGATAACTCGCTCCTGTACCAGTCCATCACGTTGAACGGAGTAACCGCCACTCTCGACAAGACCTATCCGCCATTCGCCGTGCCCGCCAGTTGGTACGGTGTTACCGTCAATTATCAGATGGATGGAGACTACAAGCCATCGCCTAATACCACCTATCTTGATAACTTCAGCCTGACTTACTGGTAAACAGCAAGTGATAACTGCGAAGGGCGGGAATTCCCAATCGGCAACGAATGGGAATTCCAGCCCTTTTCTCTTTGACTACTTGAATGTTGTTGGAACCTCTGCCGACTTTCCCAACTTGAAAGTTGCAAGGATCATTTGACTAAGCGGCGGAACACTCATGGGATCCGTCCAGTTTTGTGCTCGCGCGATCATCGGACGCCGACGTCATTGTCGGAAGGGAAAGCTCTTTTAGCGCGAGGTCCACGACCTCCCGCTTCACTTCCTGGATGGAAAGCGGAGCTATAGTATCCATCCCGACCAGCTTGCTCAAAAGGAGGTAGGACTGGCGATTTGCATAAAGAAATTCCAGAGGATATTCCGGCTTGCGCGCGCGAGCTTTCGCAGGATCCGCATCGAGCAAATAGCTGATCTGCGGTTTCGGTACCAGCTTCATGATCAGCCGTACATAAGCGCGGATTGCTGGATTCCGGAGATTCAGGTTCGCTAACTCGTCGTAAATGTATCGATCGAAGATCACAAAATCTGCGGCGTCAGAGCGCAAGACCTTGTTTACTGTGAGCCGGGTGGAAATCGCGTCGACAAGATAAATGAACAACCGTACTGCGGTCATCGGCCACGATTGGATATTTTTGTCGCGCCGGTTGATGGGGCTCGATGGAGAACCAACGCCTTTGTCGCCCTTGAAAACTGCATGTCCCGTCGTCTCACGGATGTTCTTCAACCTGGCGATGTCATCCCAGAATTTGATTTGCTTTACCCGCAGACCATGCTCTTCAAGACGCGCGCACAGGTTTGCAATCTGAGTGCTCTTGCCGGCGCCGTCAATACCAGAAAAGCTTACGAATCTAATGCGGCTGGTCCCTTGGGTTATATGCATTCTATGCTCCACAATTTCCGGGTAACTATGTGCTCTTGTTCTTACGGTTTGCTGGGGCTCGCGTGAGAGAGTGCAGCTACGGTTCCTACAGCAACTGCGGCTCCGACGATGATGCTGACTCTGATCAGAATAGAGCGCGCGCGCTTTTGTTTTGCCGGCGCAATTACCGCTCCAGCAGGCCTTGAGGCAGCAACGCCGGTGGTCTTCTCATACGGAGCTGCGGCTGTGCCTACAGGTTTCGAGTCTTTCTTCTCTTGTCCCGGCGTCGATTGGGTTGTACTGGATTGTCCACTCTGATCAGGCGCCTGCGACTGCGGAGTTCCTGTGCTCGCCTGGTCAGTTTGACCATCAGGCCGCTGCGACTGATCGAGGGCGGAAGACGCGCTCTGTACTTCTTGGCCACAGAATTCTTCCAGCGGCGGTGTTGCTGCCGCATTCGCCATTGGGGCGCCCAGCAAAACTACCAGGCAGCAGGCGACCCGTGTTCTTAGCCAATCGAAAGAAATCATCATCTAATCCTGACCTATTCTTTAATGCGCCTGGGTATGACTAACGAAACGCGGTTAAGCCGCTATCTCTGAACTCGAACCTTGGGTTTCGTGCGTCGCAATGTGCGCGGGTGTATGCTGCCCATGAGTGGGACGGTGATAGAAGCTGTTGGTTGCCTCAGCGCTCGTATCGTAAATCTTAAACAGACGATCCGTCTTAGTGAGCCGCAGTATCTCTCTCGCCTCCGTCGATACTGCCGACAATTTCACGTCGCCATTTCGCTTCATGGCTTCTTCAAGGCAGCAAAGCAACAGGTGAATGGCTGAGCTGTCCATGGCGCGCACTTTCGAGCAATCAAGCACAATGCAGGGCCGTTCGATATTCATGCAACTTTCCAGTTCCCGAAAAAAGGTCTGGCCTTGTTTGAACGTCAATGTCTCCGGTAATTCTTTTACTGCCACAGCACCCACTCGAAGTCTCATATTTCCGTCCCCACTTATTAATCTCTGTGACGTCTCTGTTCTTTGGCGCCAGAGTCTGCCACAGGCAAATCTCCACCGTAATTCCTATTTGCGCAATACGATCTATCCCGGGCTTTGAAGAAGACGTGCAAGCTCTGCTTCGGGATCGCGTCTTGTGTGTGTCAGAACGTTCCTGCCATATTTGAAAAGAGTGACGAGATTCGTATTGTACCAACAGCATTCCGTCATCCTGGATGACAAACCGCAAATAAAGCGAAGGTGCTCCATCCGGCTCGGAGATTCAAGCAGTGCCGCCACCAACCTATGATTCCCATCCAGCACTGTAAGTGGCTCGCTTTCATTCAAACCGATGAGAATCACTGCGCCGGTTGCAAAATCTGCCTGGCGAAGTTGTTTGCGAATCGAAGAGATCTTCGCGAAAAACTGAGGATCGATCGAATCCTGGTGCGTTCGCATGGCGTCAATGATTGCGTTCATCGAGAAATTACCGCGTGCGAGCTTACGCCACTGCGCCCGTGGAAACACTCGAATGCGATCGAGATCAGCTGCCTTGACTTCAACCTCAAACCATTCGGTATCAACCGGGATTTCCTTCCATAACGAAAGGTGGCGAATGAAAAGCAGGGCGCGCCGCTTGGCATTTTCGCAGGCATTATCCAGCTTTGGATTGGCCACCAGTTCGCGGAGCGACTCCTGATATTCCCGAAACGCCGGATAGTGGAAATCGCTCTTCAGGAATTCGGCAATGACTTCATCCTCTGATACGCATCGAATCACCCTGAGAGGTCGCCAGTCTCCCACATGCAGCAGCTCTTTAGGATCGCTCAGGGAGTTGATCAGGAATGGAAACGCCACCAGGATTAACAGAACCACCATCAGGTCCAGCTGCACAAGAATTACCTGGTGCAGGGAGGAATGAAAACGGCAGATGCCGGCGATGAGCACAGCGCTGAATGCCAACTGTACCCAGCTGGTGTTCGCGATCTTGTACGACATTTCGTATGTAATAATCACGACGCTTAGCGAGTAGACAATCGTGGCAATGGCATACAGCGCCAGAAGATAAGGAAGGCTGTATTGGCCCACGATCTCAAACCCGGCCCCAAAAAAGGTCGTCCAGACCCACGCCGGTGTGATTCCCAGAGCGACAGCTAATCCCGACCCCACTCCTAAAACCAGCAAGAGCGAGGTTGCGATAACCTTGAGGTCCTTTCGCTCTTCTTCGCGAGTGCCCGCAACCAGCGGAAACATGCTGTTCACAACCGCGGATGAAAAGGCATAGATCACTCGACCAACCATCGCCACCGCGGCGTACAGCCCCGCCATCTTCGGCGGAAAAAAGTGTTTCACCAGCACGATGTCGCAGTTGTTGATCAACACCTGGCCAGAAAAGAAGACCAACGCCTGCGACGTTTCGCGAAACGCATACCAAAAGCCAAGAGGATTTCGAATCCGATGCGCCAGTTTGGGACGAACGGCAAGGTAGGCGACTGCCACCGCGGCCGAATTGGCTGCGATCACTCCCTGAACGCCAAACCCCATGAGGATCAGAACCAGCGATCCACCCAGGCGAATGACTCCTTCGAGAACCATGTTGAAGGCCAGTCGACGAAATCCGTAAGTGCCCTGAATGTAGCCACGCCTGCTTCCGAGGGGCACGTAAAAAGCTGCGCCGATCGCGAGCAACGCGACAAGCATGGAGCCTGGAAGATTCAGATAATCCGCAATTGCGCCCTGGAACAGCAGCAATATCAGTGCGGCAAAGATGCCGCATCCCCACGCCGAGCGCTGGAAGCCACGATAGACCGCAGCCTTTCCCTCGGGCGTGTCTTGCTGCGCCACCACCTTGGCCGAAATAATCTGAAATGAAAGCGTGACCGCAGAGATCAGGGTAAGCAACGTATAAACGACCGTGGCGTGTCCAAAACCCGTCGGCCCAAGAAACCGCGCAACCGCAACATTGTAGGCAAGGTTTACGCCGGTCGTGAGGCCTGATCCTGAGAGCAATACGATGCTTCCCGAGACAATACGGGCATGCAGCGTCTTCGTAGTTGGGGTAAGACTGCTCACGGTAATTTTTGGAGTCTCCAGTTCACGATCGAAGGAATCTGCTTCACGCCCGGGGGTTTATCTTTTGCAGCGGCGACACTTTGTAAGATGCGACAATGAACGGAGTGGCTGCTCCGAGTGCCGGTTCCAGCCCAATTGAGGCCGTTCGCTGCAACCCCGAATCTCTCCCGGCGCGTCTAACTAGTTTACCTATGTTTGTTCGAGTAAGCACTGCAGTTCTTTTTTGTCTTCTGCTGCCCCACGGATGTTCTGGACCCGGATCAAACCATGCGGAGCGGCTACAGCACAAGGCGACCGGGTCGTCACCGGAGATCCTCGCCTTGTATGAGGCTTGGTGGGGTCACCCCAAGCACATCGATATAGGCTATTCCTCACAGGACGCGGCTAAATTGACCAAACAGATCAAACAGGCCCAGACCATGGGTATTAGCGGGTTTGTGGTGGACTGGTATGGGGATCGCGAGCCCTTTATCGACCGCAGCTATGCCATCCTGCAGTCGATCGCTGCCAAGAAAAAGTTCAAGATCGCCATGATGTATGACGAAACCGATCAGGAGGAGGGAGCGACTGACTCCGCGATCGCAGATTTTACGATGTTCCACGAAACGTACCTTTCCTCAAAGGCTTCGGGACACCAGGCATACCTCACCTACGAAGGCCGGCCGGTGATTTTTATATTCCCCAAGAGCGGACACACCGATTGGGACCGGGTGCGTACGGTAGTGAACAAATGGGACCCACAACCGCTGCTTATCAATGAGAACCTGCCCGGCGACCATCCCGCTGCGTTTGATGGCTACTACGCATGGGTGAGCCCCGGAAACAAAGGCTGGACGCCTGACGGCAGCAACTGGGGAGAGCAGTATCTTCAGGACTTCTATCAAACCATGCTGGCAAAATATTCCGACAAGATCGTGGTCGGAGGCGCCTGGGCGACGTTTGATGACAGCAAAGCCTCCTGGGGTCTGAATCGCCACATTTCAGCGCGCTGTGGCCAGACCTTCACAGACACGTTCAATTACTGGCGCAAAGTATTCCCTCCCGACACTCCTCCGCCATTCGTAATGGTTGAGACCTGGAACGATCATGAAGAGGGAACTGCTGTAGAGGATGGCATCCCAGCCTGTGGCCCGGGATCGCAGAAGCAGCCGCTGCCGGCTCTCGTCGCTGAATCAGCTGCATCGCAGAAGAAGCCTTGACGTAACCCACCAGCGACGGCCACAAACAATGCGATAAGAGTCAAGCTAAACCGCAGCATAGAACCTTAACGGCGGCTTGGGCTTTTGGCTCAAGTCGAATGCCCAACCCACTTTCACCCGAAGGCAGAAATTGCGCAAAAAAAACAACCTCCGGCAGGCGCCGAAGATTGTTTCTTCACTAAATCGCTTACGCAGCCCGATGCCGTTTCTCGTCCTGAAAATTCCCTGTCTGCGAAGCCATCATCACGGACGAACGATGAATCCTGCTGATGAGGGATAGAGGACGGCTGCGCACCTCGTCATACACGCGGCCCATGTATTCCCCTAATACGCCCATGCAAAGCAGCAGCATGCCGCCGGTGAAGAACACTGCAGCCGACACGCCCAGGCCCACGGTCGTAAATGGGCTTTTGGTGAAGAGCATCGACAGCGCCAGAATGACCGCCATCATGTTGGCAAAGCCAAACAACGCGAAGCTAAGCCGCAGCGGCTTGTAGCTGAAGCTCGTGATCGCGTCCATTGCGTACTTGATTCGGCTGATGAACGAGAGCTTGCCGTCGCCTGCCAGGCGGTCCTGGCGATCGTAGTAGACGATGGCGTTCTTATAGCCGACCCAGGCCCTCAGCCCAGGGAGATACCGATTCTTTTCTCCCAGACTGTTCACCGAATCGAGAGCCTTCCGATCCATCAGGCTAAAGATTCCAGCGTTCAGCGGAATTGGATAGTCCGAGAGCGTGCCCAGCACGCGATAGAAGAGAGGGAAGAGCTTGGCCAAAATCTTTCGCCGTTCCTGCCGGCTCCTTCTCACTGCGACCACAACCTCTGCGCCGTTGCGCCATTCTTCGATCAGCTGCGGCAGAACCTCTGGCGGGTCTTGGAAATCGCCGTCCATCAGGATCACAGCGCGGCCGCGAGCGGTCTGCAGCCCCGCCGAGATGGCGCCCATGTGCCCCCAATTGCGAGATAACTCTACGACCACGACACGCGAATCGGCTTCCTGCAGTCCTTTGAGTAATTCCAGGGAGGAGTCGACCGAACCATCGTTGACGTACACAACTTCCCAATCGCCACCGGCGCTGTCCAAAGCATTGGCAACAGCTTCGTGAAATCGGCAAATGAGTTCTTCTTCGTTGTAAATGGGGACGACAACTGAGATCATGTTCTCAACTCCTGAATTGTTCCCTGGCGCTTCCAAATTTCAGCTTCTCTTTCTTTGATGCCTGGCACGTTGCTCAGCAGCAAATTGCCGCAATTAAAGGTCTGCCTGCATAACGCGGACTCGCCAACGCACTTCCGTCGGCGTCAAGACAACAATGTAATGGGCCCGTACTCGCTGTGTTGTTTGCACTTTATCATGGTCGAGAATTTGAACGTCGTATTCGACGTCATCCGTCAGTTCGATGGACAAACCCTCCGGCGAGTAGAAAATGATCCGAATATCGTGGGAATGATCCTGATACTTCGTACGCAGCCCCAATGCCGACTGCTCCTGAATGGTGCGCCCGAACTTCTCCCTGGCGGTTCCCACGAAATCAGAATCCAGAAGCGCGGCGTTGTTGTGTTCAAACGCTGCACTGAAACTCTCCCATGACTGCAGGTAGTTGCGAATCACCGCCGCCTGCGTTTGCTCCTGCAGCGTGCGGGGGCCCTGTACACTGGGCGGCTGCACCAGCACGGTCGGCTGAGCCGCCCCCAGATTCGAAGCAGCGGCAATGATCGCGCAACTGAACGCGAGGGACCTCATCATCGCTATTTCCCCCACCGGATTTCGTTGCCCATCACTACTCCACTTGCCACAGAGATCCTCGCCCCGCTATGGGCGGGCAACTCTACTTTTGCAATTCCTCGCTTGAGTGGTACGTCAACCGTTGACTGAGCGCCGTCGTAATTCTCCGTGAAAGTGACGATCGTGCCGTCCGGTACCGCGTTGCCGCTGCAGTCGCGTACCGGAGCCGTCTCTAATTCAATCTGCTTCCCCGACGGCCGCGCAGTCATACTAATCCCACACGGATCACCCGGAACCTGTCCGATGACACGGGTGCTGGTAATTGTACCCGCCCGAGCCACGAATTTGTCCACTCCTTGTTGAGGACTTGAGTCCATCTCGGTCCATGCAGCGCCACCGCGAGTGGTAACCGTCCGTTTCTGAGTGGCCCCGGTCGGATTGGACAGTTCGAACGATACCGGTGTCGGCGCGGTGATCAGATTCTGATAGGCGTCGAATGTGTAAACCGCACCGGTGATTCCGTTTTGAAGACCCACAGGAAGACGAGAAGGCTTCGCGAAAAAGCTCAGGTTAGCAGGTTGGCTTGCCGGGACAACATCGAATGAGCCGGTGTCTGCAGAGGCGCCGCCGGAAATCACTACGACGTAATGGCCGGCATTGTAGAGAGATCCGGCGTCGAAGGTCGTCGTCTCTCCTAGCTGAATCTCACGCTTCAACGCCTCTCCGGGACCGACAATGTACACGGTTCCCTTACCGCTCCCAGCACTCGGGATAGAGAACGCACTGCCCGCCTCGATGGATTTAGGCAGGTTCAGATTTGCGCCGTGCGCAGCGGCAAGTGATAGTGTGGCCGCCGCGAGGCCGCTCAGCACGAGGGGCAGCGCGGTCTTCACTGCGCACCTCCCGAGCTATACGTTGAAACGACTGTGCGCTCCGTGCTGACCTTACGTCCCAGGTCCTGTGGAATCCGAATACCGAACGGAACTGGTGTGCCTGGCAACAGCGCACGATCGATGTACTGGTCAGAAACCCAGACTACCTGGCCACCTTGATCGTAAAAGGTGGCCAGAACATGCGCCACGTTCACCACCTGCCCGCTCTGATTCACCAATTGCCCGATCACCGAGGCATCCGGAGCCGGAGTCAGCTTCTCATCCTGAATCGCGATGATCGGGTCCGCCGAGGCCGGTACGAGCGTCGACAACGGCGTCATTCTCACGCTGCCAACTTCAGACAATGTCCTGTTGGGAAAATTAATAAAGAACGGCGTTACCTGCTTGGGCAGCAGTATGTGCGAAATCTTGTCGAAGCTGCCCTCGGTCTCGATTGCCGCCCCACCCTTCGTCTGCAAGGTCGCAGAAACCGAAACGTATGCCGGAACTACGTCTTCATTCAAAATCTCGCCCAGAATGACAACGCCTTCGGCCCGTTCCACCGGGTGCATATCGATGATGCGTATGTGGGGGGCTTCCACATCCTGCGCTCCCCAATCATCTGCCGAGCCACGATAGATCACGTCCCAGCGCAGGTAATTCACCGGGATCACCTGCGGCGGCACCGTGGGTTCCTTGACGATCGGCCACTCCACTTCCCAGCGAGAACCGTTCTTGACCACGTGCAACTCGCGCGTGTCAACAAAGGGGCCAACTACCGACGACCAATGCAGCTTCAGCTGCATCTGCGCATCACTGGTCCCCGCTCGAAGCGGCTGCACTTCGAAGCTCTCCAACGTCGCATACGTGCGAAGACTCGAGTAGAACCCGGTCAGGTCGTGCACAAACTGCGGCTCCGTGAATTGAGCTTTATTGGCCAGGCTGGAATATGCTTTCTCCCAGGCCTGGATGCGCATTTCATCGCCAAGATTCTCAACTGCGGCGTCAGGCGTTGACGACGATCGGATCAGGCTTGTACCGCCCGCGTAAGCTGCCGCCGACGGCACTGGCCATACCGTTCCTATCGCCACCAGGGCCAAAGTCGCGGCAACCAGAACTACAGCGAGTAAAAGTCCCTTGTTCACGAGGCCATCCTCCCCGAGACAAGATTTTCATCTGTAGAGACAGGGAAGTCCGCATCGTACTCGAGTCGCTTTTCCTGAGGGATAAAGAGCACCAGAATTGCCAGGATGCTGCTGCCGAACGGCAAGAATCCCCACAATAGGCCTTGCCACGACGGAGGTATCTGCGGCGCGTTCACGGGCCCTGCCGGCGGTACACCGTCCTTGCTCCAAATGGTGATGGTCTTGTATTCAAGACTGTCTACCGGCCGCCATCCGGCAAACGACAGTAGCGGGTCGTAATACGGATCCCGCACCAGGACCCACTTCAAGCCATAGCGATCGGCATGCTGCAGAATGTCACGCAGCGCATCCAGTCCCTGCTTGCCAAAATATTTTGAGCTGGTCAGCGAACCGCCCCCGTGGCTTGTCAGCTCCGGCAGCATACGGCCGGAATTCCATTCGCCGTCAACGCTGCTGGCATTGGTCAACACCGCCAGTCGGGCGATCTTGTTGCCAAATCCCAGAGTGACGTACCGATATTGATCGTGACCATCGCGATTGAGCCACGCCGCCTCCGCATCCACCTTGAAATCCTCGGCATCCGCAGGACGATATGTCGCCCAGGCGACAGCCAGAGCGCAGCTGAATGCTGCTGTTGTGGTGAGACCGACAACTGCCCACAAGCGATACCGGTCGATAAGTTCCGAGGCGAGCAGTCCCACAAACGGCAGGGCAAGCAACGTTGCCCAGTAGGTGAAACGCTCCATGGTCAGCACGTCGAAGGCGCGCCCCAGCAGCAAATGACCCACCGGCGTGGTGCCGCCAAGTCCCACCAGAAAGGCGATCCAGAAGCCGAAAAGCAGCGGCCTCAGGCGAACAACCATCGAACCGCGCATAAAGATAAACGGCAGCGCCAGGATCAATGCTCCGTAAGGAACCACGAAGTAATTCACGCCCCATCGCGGGCTCAAAATGTAATTTGCGCGGCTGGGATGCGGAATCGGCGTCTGGGTCACCGCATAGTGAATCAGCGCGATCCAGAAGGGAAGAAGTACGATTGCGATAGCGCAGCCAACCACCGCGACGATGGCGACCGTCCTGAAGACGAAAGCCTGTGTAGATACCCGCTCGCCGCCTTGGCGATCAAAATAGACCAGCACCAGGATCGGAATCGCGAAAAAGAATGATCCAAACAGCAACGTGGCGTGATGCGCCGCGGCTGCCGCGCCAAAGAGCACGATTGCCTTCAAGAACGATCGCCAACTTCCGTAGCGCAGCCATTCGAACAGGAATGGTAACGCGTTGAGGTAAATGGGCGCCGCCGACGTCGTGGCCAACTGACCCGCGGAGTAGACTAGAAAACTTTCCGCGCCGAGAAACACACTCGCCAGAGCTGCGAACGATGCGGCGCGCTGATTAACCCAAAGCCGCGAGAACCTGTAGACGCCCAAAGCCAGCAAAAGGATCGACACGAACTGGACCGCCATATACGCGAAGTCCAATCCCAGCAGCCATGACATGAGTGCGACCCACTGGTGGGTTAGCGGTGGATACGTCATCTGAGAGAAGCCTGCGTACCACTTCGCGTTCCACGGATCGAACCAGTGATGAACGTAATGTGAAGCGAAGAAAATGTGAAAGTTCGTGTCGTACGATTTCAGAGGCAGCTTCATGAGCAGAAGAGGCAGATGCACTACCATCGCTGCCATGAAAATCAGCGCTGTGGGAATGGGCCGCTTGTTTGTTACCATTGAGTCAGCTTGCTGCACGATTGCCTCTCCAGAGGTAGTCATTCATTAATCCACGTCCTTAAAAAATAGCAGTGCCACCCTCAGGATACTTTTTTGGCGTCGGCTCGTCTCATATGGACGGACGAAAGCAAGAAGATGACGGAAAGGCAAGAAAAGAAAACCGGCGAGTACGTACAAGCTTTTGGATTCCTAAATACCTTTGTCGGTTGCTTTCAAAACCGCGCTTGAGCTTCATAGAACAACCAGAGGAGGTAAAGCCGGTTGTCCAGCCAACATTACACGATGATTGGGAATCAAAAAGCATGAAGTTACTACGAACGCTGGTGAATCCGATTGATCGTTAGACCCCTGAAAACTGCATGTGTCACAGCATTTGTCGCGATTGTCTGCGCTGCGCAAGCGCAAACATACAATGTGGGATCTGACGCGTCCAAAACCCCTCAGGATCAGACCGCTCAAAAACCATCTTCAAGCCAGGAATTGGGGTGGGGATCTAACATTCAAAATGCCCGGCTCGCCCGCGGCGCGCAGCTTGCTCTCCAGAAGGGGCAAAACGGGGTTGCGCTCGATTTCGCACAGCGGGCTGCGCAGGCCGCCCCAAATGATCCTCAGCTCTGGTTTCTTCTCGGATATGCCGCTCGACTCAACGGCAAGTATCAGCAGTCCATCGACGCATACGATCGAGGTCTTCGCCTCAGCCCGTCGGCCCTCGACGGAATATCCGGCCTTGCACAGACCTACAGCCTCACAGGCCGCACCGACGACGCTCAGCGACTTCTCAAGCAAGTAATCGCGGCCGACCCCAAACGTGTCAACGAGGCCCTCTTGCTCGGCGATATCTACATGAGATCGGCCGATTACAACCAGGCGCTCGATTGGCTCAACAGGGCTGAAAGAATTCATCCCGACTCGCGATCAGAGTTGTTGATGGCGATTTCCTACGAACACCTGAAGAAAATGGATTTGGCCAGCCGATATCTCGATATGGCCAAGCGGCACGCGCCTGACAATCCCGAGGTTCAGCGCTCGATGGCTGGATATTTCCGGGAGGTCGGGAAATATTCAGAAGCGATTGCGGCACTCAAGTCGATTCGCAATCCCAAGCCTGACGTTACGGCTGAACTCGCATACACTTACCAGCTCGACGGCAGGCCGAACGAGTCCGCCAAGATGTATGCGGTAGCCGCCAATGCCATGCCGAAAGACATGACCCTCCAGCTTTCTGCGGCGCAGGCCGACGTCGCAATCGGTTCCATGAAAGAGGCAGATACCTTCCTCAATCGCGCTGCTGGAATCGATGCCACCTACTATCGCCTGCACGCCATTCGCGGAGAGATCGCTCGCATTCAGGAACACGTGCCGGAAGCGGTGAAGGAGTACAACACCGCATTGTCCGGCCTGCCGGCGGAGCCTGTCGAAGGCCCCCTCTATGGCATCCAGTTGCACATGGATCTCATGGAGCTTTACCGCGCAGAGAAGGACGATCGCAACTCTCATCAACAGCTTCAGATTGCGCAACAGCAAATCGGCCAGATCAACGACCAGGGTCCCGGCAGAGCACCATTTCTGCGCTTGAGAGCTCTGATCAAGATGAATTCCGGCGAATTAGACAGCGCTTTGCGCGACATCAACGACGCGGTTGCAATTAGCGCTCATGATCCTGGTGGATTGCAATTAAACGGCGACATCCTTATGAAGATCGGTCGCACCGAAGAAGCGATCTCGATCTATAAGCGGATTCTCACTATCGATCCGGTTAATCGGTTTGCGCTTATCTCGCTTGGGTACGCCTCGCGCGCGGCGGGTCGAGACGATGCTGCGGAAAAGTACTTCCAGCGTTTGGAACAAGCTGATCCTTCCTTCTACGTGCCCTATCTTGCGCTTGGCGATCTTTATACCGCACGCCGCGAGTTCAAAGCGGCACAGGCCTCGTACAGCAAGGCGTATGAACTGTATCCCAAAAGTGCGCTCATCATGGCAGGAGGGATAAACGCCGCAGTTGAGGGGAATGATCTCAAGCAGGGCGAAGTCTGGCTGAGCCGTGTGACAGACGACATGCTGCAGGAACCGCAGGTGCTGCGCGAAAAGGAACGGCTCCTGAGCTTCAAGGGAGACTATCAGCAGTCTGCAGATGTGGGCCGGCAGGCTATCAAAGTCCTGCCGACAGACAGAGACGTGGTCGTCTATCTCGGCTACGATCTTCTCCACCTTGAGAAATACGACGACCTGTTGAGTTTGACGACCGCAAATCTCGACGTGTTTCCCAAAGAGCCCGACATTCCCCTGCTCCAGGGCTACGTGCACAAGCACCAAGGGCAACCCGATGAAGCGCGACAGGATTTCACGATGGCCCTGGAACGCGATCCGACGGTGGTCACTGCTTACATCAACCGCGGTTACATGCTCAACGACCTTCGCCAGCCCGATGCAGCCGCGAAAGATTTCGAGTCCGCTCTCAAGCGTGAGCCAAACAATGGCGAAGCTCATCTCGGCTTGGCCTACGCCGACCTTGACCTGCATAAGCCGCAGGGAGCGATTCGCCATGCCGAGCAGGCAGAGCGCGTCATGGGCGACTCCAAAGATGTTCACGTCATCCGCGCCACCGCGTATGGTCGTGAGGGCGCCCTTGCGAAGGCTGCGGTCGAATACAAAGCGGCGTTGAAATTCGCTCCCGAGGACGGAGCGCTCCACCTCGGGTTAGGAAATACCTTGTTTTCCGAGCGCCAGTTCCGCGATGCCATCGCCGAACTGGAAATTGCCGAGAAGGTCTCCGCTCAGAGCGCTGAAGCCGACGCATTGCTCGCGCGCTCCTACGCCAGCCTCCAGGACCGGGATCAGACTTTGCGCTATGTGCAGCTTGCTGAGCAGCACGCTCAAGACAAAGTCAATCAGAAGATTCCGCCGCAAAAGGGAACCACAGAAGACGTAGCTGCGACCGAGCAGGGAGCGATCTTTGTCTCGACGGGCGAGGCTCTCACCGCCATTGGCGACCAGAAGGGCGCCATGGACCGATTTCGCAGAGCGATCGCAATTCCTAACAGCGATCGCGTCGGTGTCCGTCTTGCAATCGCGCAGGTGATGGCCCAGCAGGGACACGCCGAAGAAGCCGAGCGAGAGATCGCGCTTGCCCTCATGGAAGCCGAGGGCGGAGAAACTGCTCCCCCCAGCGGCAATCAATACATCGAAGCGGCCGACGTGTTTCGTTCAACGCACGATTACGAGTTGTCGCAGAATTATCTCGGGCGCGCCAAAGCCGCTGGTGCATCTGATACAGATGTGCGCATCGGTTTGGCCAACAACTATCTCGCGCTCGGCGATACCACCAGGGCTCACGCGGAACTGGCCGCCATCAGCACTACAGGCGAAAACGCACCGAGCTACCAGTACCTGCTCGCCCAGGCCAACGTGTACCGCCAGCAGCATCAAGGCGCGCTGGCCCTCACCTCCTTTGCCCAAGCTTCGAACGCCGGCGGAGAGGATCAAACCGCGCAACAGGGTTTGCTTGAGGCAGGAGCCGATGAAGGCTTGAGAATCACTCCCAAAGTGAGCGTACTGTCGAACTTCTCGATGGAACCGGTCTTTGAAGATTCGACCGTCTACGTGCTTGACTCCAAGCTCGACGCGCCATTCTCCGTCCCGCCCACAGATACCTCGCTGCTGCCCCCGCCGCGTTCATCGCTCCAGACGCAGACTACCAACGCATTCCATCTGCACATCGGCCGGCTGCCCACCCCGAGCGGGTTCTTCCAGGTTCGCAATGTGAAGGGCGCAATCTCGGTGCCGAGTACCAACTCAATCGTGAACCGCAGCACCACCGACTACACGCTGAACTTCGGGCTCAATCCTACAGTGAACCTCGGCAGCAATGTGCTGACTTTCAACAGCGGTATTCAAACCACCATCCGCCGTGACTCCAGGTCGCCGTTTGAGATGAACCAGAATCTCTTCCGCATGTTCACGTACTTGTCCACCAGTTCGTTCTTCAATGCTGTTTCGGTGAGCGGATATGTTATTCGGGAGTCTGGTCCTTTCACCGAAAGGGACTCGCATTCAAGTACCCTCACCGGCGCGCTCGATTTTCGTGTCGGGTCACCCTGGGGCAAGACCACTCTCGTGACTGGATGGGGCGCTAACAAACAGCAGTTCGACCCTCAAAACCTTCAGGATTACTACACCTCCTCTTACGTGGGCCTTGAGCGCCGATTCTCCGATCGATTCAATATCAGGGCCGTTGCTGAAGATGTGCGGGCGTGGCGGGTCGTGGGCACCCGATCGGGAATAGCGCAGAATCTGCGCCCCGCAGGAACGGTCGATTTCACACCTAACCGTAATTGGGATTTCAGGGCTTCGACGGCCTATTCAAGCACCAGGAGCTTCCACTCGTACGACGCGATTCAGAACGGATTCTCTGTAACCTACGGGATGCCCTTCCGGCGTAAATTTAACGACGATTCGGGGGCAGTCATGCTCCAGTACCCGATTCGATTTTCAGCCGGAGTGCAACAGGAGACCTTCTTCAATTTCAAGGGCGGTCAAAACCAACAATTCAGGCCTTACATAAGCATCACTCTTTTTTAAAGGCGAGGATCCGATGAGAATCTGCTTAGTTGCAACTTTTCCTCCCAGCGGGCGTCAGTTGAACGAATATGCGTTTCATATCGCTCGGGAGTTGCAGAGAAATCCCGAAGTCGAATTGATTATTCTCGCCGACGAATTAACTGATTACGATTTCGCAACCGACGAGAACGGCAAGACGATCAAGGCCAGCGAGCAGCCCGAACTGCCGGGCTTCAATGTGATCCGCTGCTGGAAGTTCGGCACCATCTCCACGCCGATGCGGCTGTTGAACACCATTCGCAAATTGAAGCCCGATGTAGTGTGGTATAACCTCGTCTTCTCCAGCTTTGCCACGCCCGAAAAACCGTTCGCGGCATTTGCGGGACTCTCCGCACCCGCACTTACGAGAGCTGCCGGATTCTATACCCACATCACCCTGCACCACATCATCGAGCATGTCGACTTTGCCGCCGCCGGAGTGCGCCGCGAAAGAATCTTCCGTATGGGTACCGA
>Ga0137385_10002159_pt1 | contig 16778 bp, 15 predicted proteins | sample SagtaG_FD_104921 | JGI IMG/M metagenome (GOLD analysis project Ga0137385, IMG submission 104921) | Vadose zone soil microbial communities from Sagehorn Ranch, Mendocino, California, USA - Sage2_R_80_16 metaG | ecosystem: Environmental > Terrestrial > Soil > Vadose zone | place: USA: California...
GATGCCGACGCCGCGCTACGCATCCCAACTGACAGCCAGTTATTGGCCATCGGGCCGGATTTGTTTGTCTTCAACCAGGCGAAATTAAAGGCGCTTTTTGGCTACGACGCCAAAGAAGCCAGTATCGCCGAACAGAAGGTACGCGAGATCGAGGAGCATTTCAAACTGAGTTTTGCCGAAGGCCTCAGCCTGCAATCGCTCGTAAAGGGCAAGCAGGCCACCATCAAAAAACTGCAAAAAATTGAACCCAGTCTCATCAAGCAGGATGATTTAGTTAATCACGCCGAAGAGCTTGGCATCGATTTGATGCTCGATGAGTCGAACGCGATTATCATCATGGACGACCGCGATCTCACGAAATTCGTCAATTTGCTGAACGACGACTACATCGAGTCGCCGCTCACTGGCTTGCGGTACGAAATCAAAAGTAAACGGCTGTTAAAGCCGCCAAGCGACGAAGACCTGCTGAAAACCGTATAGCCTCAGCATTATTGTCCCAAGGCTGCTAAAGTTCTATAATAGTCCTCAACAAAAGGAGGAGCTATGGCGCAAGCAGCTGAAGCAAGACTTTGCTATGAAGTCCTTGGAGAGGTTGACGCTGCGCTGCGCGAAGCACTACCGCCTGACGATCCGCGGTATTTGGTAGTTGGTGGTGTCGTTTCTTCAGCGTTGATTGCTTCGTCCACGAAAATCGATACTGCGGGTCAGGTGATCACACCAACGATGGTGGCCAGCGACCGAGTCGTGCGGCCCAATGGAACCTGCCGTGACATCGACATCCTGGTGCCACGCTTGCTTGGTGAAACCGAAGTTGACGTGCTCATGACTGCGGTGCAGGACGCCGTGGATGGCAAAATGGTTGTTTCAGTGTTTGGTTTCGACGAGCACATCGCGGCACCGACGCGTTTGCAGCGCGGTGCCGCGAGCCTTACGAGTTTCATTTCGCGCCGCACTATTGACCGGCAAGAGGCTTTGCGCTACAGTCTGTTCCCGCTTGAGCAGGAAGTTGCTGCTGAAACTTACGATCCATGGACGCTCGTGCTGCCTACAGCAAAAGCCACTACATTGCAAGTGCTTCATCCAGTCGGCCATGTTTTGGCCTACGATATGCGCTCAATTTCCGGTCGCCGCGCCAAAGATCAGGCCAAAGTGAGTGAGATGGCGCGCCGCGTCTTTGCAGATCCCCGGCTCAATGAAGTCCAGCAGGATGGCATCTTTGCGAGCTGGCGGCAATTCGGCGACGCCGTTTCGCGGTTGCGCGGTGCTCGTGGTGATGAGACGAGCTTGCGCGACCACACGACGCGTTCGCAAGTCGAGCTAGCTCGCGCTCGGGCAGGGCTGCTTCATTGGGCTGAAGCGCATCCGGGTATTGTCAACTTTGCGCAAGGTGACACCATGCAGCGACTATTGAGTCCATTTGTCGGTGCAAAGTACAAGCAAGCAAAATCGCGTCAATAGGCTGCCCGCGCGGCTAGTCGGCGAGGGTCAAGACCGCGGCAGCGAGCCTGGCTTCGCTGGCACCTGAATGTTGCCAGGCAAGGGCATTGAGCTTCTGGCAAATGCGTGTGTGCCCGGCTTGCTGGTGATACGCGAGCAGCCAGCTAAGCTGTCGCCGCCGCTGATCCTTGACACCGCCTGACTCACGCAAGAAGAAAGAACTGTCGAGCACCACCGAATTCAAGTAGTCGTCCAGCTGCCCAGTATTGAGACTCTGTACGCGGTGCGCCAATAAAGCAAGCGTATTGTACAAAAGTTTTGTCTCGCGCGCTGGTTCGTAGGGCTGAGCCAACTGCAGGCTATGCTGAAAACTGCTGGCCACGCGCAAAAAATCGGCGCTATAGTCGAGCAGCAGATCGATCGCGTCATCCAGAAGACTGGGCTGCAAAGTTGCTTGCCTGGCGAGATCTTCGATATTAATATGCAGTTTTCGCAAGAATTCTGTTACATGAAGCCACTGGGTGCGCACTTGCTCACTTAGCGTAGCCTTGGCTTTGAGGTGCGCTGTTAGCCTGCTGGTTGCGCTGGCATAGTCGACGATCAAGCTTTCGGGCGGCAGCTGGCTTATAAATGACTCAAGTGTCACAGCCTCGACCGGCTTGGTCAGATACAAACTATAACACTGTGCCGGTGTCAGCCGCAGCTGGTCGCCCCGCACAAAGAACACATCGGCCTCTGGGCGTTGCTCCGGAGGTTTGGCGGTAAACGCCAGGTTATGCATGCGAGTAACGGCGTAAGTAAGGTGCAGGATCTTTTGCGCGTTCACTGTGCTGGCTCGCTCGCGCTGCAGGCCGCGCGCCAGCTTGAACCATTGCTTGCGGACAACTGCCAAGAGTTTCAACGGTTCTTCGGTAACAATCACCGCACTTCCCAAATGTTGGCGACTGTGCAGATGCCGCGCTAGATCAGTGGCCAGTCCGTCGTGCATTGTATGGCGCGCCGGCCGTATTTCAAGATAGTGCGTCAGTTTCTTTTCTTGCATGCTCATGGTTATATCATATGGTGTTGTTTAAAACTGAAGTGACTGGTTTTGGTGATAATAATGTGGTCGTGTAGCGGAATGCCGAGCAGCTGTCCGGCAGCTGTGAGTTGTTGCGTCAGGGCGACATCTTTCTCGCTTGGTTTGACTTCGCCTGAGGGATGATTATGCGCAACGATCACTGTTGCTGCCCGCTCGACAATCGGATCAGAAAAGACCTCACGAGGATGGGCAAGCACGGTATCAAGCGTGCCGATAGTGATGGTACGCTGGGCGATCAGGCGCTGGCCGCCGTCAAGTGAAAGACACACGAAATATTCCTGCTGCTTCCCACGTAAGTCTGCCAAGCGGCCTAGTATCTCGTCCTGCGTACGAACAGGCAAGGCATTGCGCACCAGGTGGCGCTTGGCGATCTCGAGCGCGGCTAAAATTCTACACGCTTGGGCCGTACTTACCCCGCGCAAGCGAGTCAAGTTTTCAAAGGTGAGCGTGCGTGCACCGCCGCGCAGCACCCGTTGCAGATGGCGGGCGATTGTCCCGACATCTACGCCGCCGTTGCCAGCCCCGATCATGACTTCCAGAAGTTCAAAGTCGGACAGCGCTTGGGCACCTTTGCGCTGCATCTTTTCGCGAGGCCGGTCTGGCTCCGGGATTTCGGAAATACGATGATGAGTACTCATAACAGGCGGGAGCTTACCATACTTTGCCCCACAGGTGTACATGAAAATAAGGATTTTCTGTGGAAAACCTTACTTTGCTGCTTGATTTAGATGAAAAGACTGCGCCGCTCGCAAAGCGGGGTATACTATTCGAGTGGATCAGGGACTCGCATTAGAAATCATGCTTTCGGGGGAGAACGTGTTGCTGACCGGCGCGGCCGGTTCCGGCAAGACATACGTACTCAATCAGTTCATCCGCGCTGCCAAGGATGAGGGCAAAAAAGTGACCGTCACTGCCACGACTGGGCTGGCTGCCACGCACTTAAACGGCACGACCATTCACGCCTGGAGCGGCATCGGTGTGCTCGACGCTTTGCCACCGCGCTATCATGAAAACTTGAGCAAGGCACGGCGCGAAACCATCGAAAAAACAGATGTACTAGTCATTGACGAAATCTCTATGCTGCACGATTTCCGGCTCGATATGGTCGATCAGTTATTGCGCAAAGTCCGTGGCAACGACTGGCCCTTTGGTGGCATGCAGGTGATATTGTGCGGTGATTTTTTCCAGCTGCCGCCGGTGAACCGCGGCGACGCGCCGGCTGGCGGTTTTGTGGTGCGTGCGAGTGTCTGGCACGAACTCAACCCGATCATTTGCTACTTGGATGAGCAGTACCGGCAAGACGATGATGCGTTTTTGGAAATTTTAAATGCGTTGCGCAGCGGTGATATTCGCCGCCGGCATGCCGAACAATTGCTGAGCCGGCTCAAAATCGAGCTGCCAAACGGCCAAGAGGTGACCGAGTTGCATACCACCAATGTTGACGTCGAGGCCGTAAATATGACACGTCTGCAGGCACTCGAAGCCGACTCGTACATATATGAAATGGAAACCACCGGCAAAGAAAACTACGTGGCGTCGCTGAAGCGCTCATGTCTGGCGGTCGAGCGGCTGGTGCTCAAGCAAAATGCCTTGGTCATGTGCATTAAAAATAGCCAAGACAAAAGTTATGCCAACGGTTCACTTGGCACGGTAATCGGGTTTGAAGAGGGCACAGACTATCCGCGTGTTCGGTTGCGCAGTGGCCGTGAGTTGACGATCCGGCCGGAAACTTGGGAGCTGCGCGACGGTGATAAGAAGCGCGCGAGTATCACGCAACTGCCGCTCCGGCTGGCGTGGGCCATTACGGTGCATAAAAGTCAAGGCATGACGCTCGACGCCGCCCGGATCGACTTACGCCGCGCTTTTGTGGAGGGCATGGGCTACGTAGCGTTGTCGCGTTTGCGGCGTCTTGACACACTCAGCCTGACGGGCATTAACAACATGGCGCTTAAGGTGAGCGCCGCGGCGCTCGAAATTGACAAGAACCTGCGCGCTGAATCCACTGCAGCTGTACAAAAATTTGCTCATTTACGGCAAAAAGCCGAAGCCCGAAAAACGAAGAAGCCGTCCAAAAAAGTAAAAAGTGCCGCTTCGACAACCTCGGCTGAGAAATTGGCCCACATGCGTGAGACATACCCCAATGCCTACCGGCCTTGGAGTGTTGCCGACGACGATCGACTACAAAAATTGTTCAAAAAAGGTGCGCACTTAAAAGAGTTAGTCGAACAATTTGGCCGGCACCCGGGTTCTATCAAAAAGCGCCTTGAAAAACATTACGGCGAAGGCGTACAGATACTCGCATAAGTTTTTTGAGTCGTTATTGTCCAATTATCTCAGTAGGATAATTCTGGGGCAGCGGGAAGATCGCGTTGCGGGGAAGGAGTTGCTCGTCAATTATTATGCACTCTGCTTTCACGTCCGAAGGTATTGCATTGGCAGCTGTCCCTACAAAAGAGTGGTTTTTCATCTCTTGTTCAAGGTGCGTTCGAACCGGACCTTCCAGTAGGTACTCATCTCCCCGTTCTCGACGGCAATGTCGCAGGCTGCCAGCACTGCGGCAGCCGGTGAGTGGTCGCTCATTGCGTCCATCGTTACGACAATTGCTGCCGCAATGTTTGCTTTGGTCGGTTGCTTAATAATGCCTTGACTGAACTCCGCCTGCCAGAAGATGCCGCCGTGCATGCCGCTTGTTGTGTTTTGTTCAAGTTTTGTTTCGAAACCTTGCGGCGATTGCTGCGGGGCGTGAGTTGCAAATCCGTGAGTCCAGTTGGAAATGCCGTTTACTATGCCGCTGCCATTAGAACCTATCTCAACAGCCATAAAGAGGGCGGCGCCTCCTATTAGCATCTTGGCTGGATGGGAGTTTAGAAGATTCCACGTACCCTTTCCAACTACCCTCAGACTCTCCGCGACTATTTTCCCAGCTAGACCCATATCGTCCTCCCAGAGACTATCGTATTTGGTTGATAATTGTAAAACTAATTTGCATATATTGCAAGAGGATTGGAAAATTATCTGCAATTTGCCGCAAACCACTCTATTTGTAGAAGGTGAACGCCACGAATTCGCCCTATGTCCACGCGCGGGGCAGCCGAGAGACTTAACAAGCAACAACATAAAATTGACATAACATAACCTTTTTGTTATTGTTATAGTGTATAATCATGAAAACAAAAACGCGCAAAAACCAGTCAAGCTTTCGGGCGCACTATCGCGGCCTCATGTATCTCTCAGTGGCGCTTGTTCTGTTTTGCCTCTGCAAGTTCGATAGCCGGTTAACGGCAGTCTTCCGCCAGGCGTACAGTCAAGGCTTTGGCATTATCGGTACATATATGCGAGAAGGCGAGATGATGCGCTCACCGATTGATCTCGGCAGTACGACCCGTATTCAGACTACCTCTGGAGTGTAGAGCCGAGTAGCTCGTAGCGTTTATCCACAAGTGCCTAACACTACATGTTGTGGAAAGCGCTGCCTACACTGAAAAACTGTGGATAAGTGGTGTAGGAAACACCACCCTTTTGCTAAAAATATACTTGTAGTGGGTAATGGTGGGTAGTATAGTCATGGCAGTGGGTAAACGTGGGTAGCCCACCAATCACACGATTGCAAAAAGAGCTACTCAGCAAAAATAAAAACCACTAGCAAATTAAATAACACCAATGGCCACGGTAGATTACTTCCAGCGAAAACTCGACGAGAAGCGACGGTTAACCATACCGGCTGAACTTCGAGCCGAGTTGACAAGTGGAATAATCATCACGCGCGGATTCCAAAAGTATCTGCACTTGTACCCAAAAGTGATTTGGGACAAGGATGTCGAACCGCTGCTCCAGGGAAATCTCCTGGACGAAAAAACGGCAGATTTGAACGTACAGTTCCGGATGGGTAAGACCGAAGGTACGACCGACGAAAAGCAAGGTCGTATCACGATCGAGCAACATCTGCTGGACTATGCGGGCATCGACAAAGAAATCGTAGCGGTGCGTGTCGGGAAGTACTGGCGGCTTATGAGCAGCTAACGCAAACCGGCCAAGTACATTAACAATCTAGTAAGAATAGCAAAAACCAACCGACTCGAGGTTAGCTATTCGGCAGTCAACAAGTGGTATACAGGCACCACTATAAAAACCTCGCACCTTTCTTGGAAACACCTCCCAAAACTCCACCTCACACATAAGTCTCTCAAACTCGACTGTTCATCCAATAAGAAGTTACAGGATTTTTTAAATCCGCTCTTAACAACCTTCTTACATACGGCTTGAACAGTCACCACAAAAACAAAAACTCTTACAAAAAAACAAAAAGTTGACTGCTGAGTAGGTGACCTTGCAAAAACAAAAATCATCCATACTTAATAAAAAGTATGCAAAAATAAAAGCAAGTCATGCACCAAGACAATCAAAATCATTTCCATACACCGGTTTTGCTCGCGCAGGTTTTGCAGTATCTTGCACCGCGGGAAGGGGATTCGTACCTCGACCTGACGAGCGGATATGGTGGACATGCAGCGGCAATTCTGGCGCAAACGAAGCAGCCCGCAAAAGCAGTGCTCGTCGATCGTGATGAAGCGGCGATCGCCGAACTCGCCAAGCGATTTGGCGGCGAGCCGGAGCTTAGGCGCCAGAATTTTCTGGAAGCCAGCCAAGTACTTGCTGCTGCCGGCAAAAGTTTCGATCTGATTTTGGCGGACTTAGGCGTATCGTCACCGCACCTTAACGAAGCGAGTCGTGGTTTTGCCATCAATCAAGATGGGCCGCTCGATATGCGCATGGATCAGTCGCAATCGCTAACTGCGGAGTACATTGTAAATAATTACTCCAAAGAAGCGCTGACCGACATCCTGAAACGCTACGGCGAAGAGCCGAAAGCGGTGCGGGTCGCCCAAGCGATCATCGAGCATCGGCCGCTGAGCACCACGAGTGAACTCGCGCATATTGTCGCCAAAGTCTGGCCAGGGCACAGCAAAGTGCATCCGGCAACGCGTACCTTTCAAGCGTTGCGCATTGCGGTCAACGACGAGCTGGAGTTACTCCGTCGCGCGTTGCCAATTTGGATCAAGCTGTTGAAACCCGGCGGACGCATCGCAGTCATCAGCTTTCATAGCCTCGAAGACCGCTTGGTCAAACAAGCGTTTCAGGAGGCCGGCGGCGAGCGCTACGATGCCGAACTCACCATCCTAACCAAACGTCCAGTGAGTGGCGACCAATCAGAAATCGTTTTAAATCCGCGAGCAAGAAGTGCTAAACTTCGCGCCGCATTGAAACAAAAATAACAAAAGGAAGGGGCTACTTCATGAAGATTGAAGTTAAAAACCGCTCCCGCGCTTACAAAGTCCACGTTACCGTCGCCTAAAGACGGATAGCAGACTCTGCAGGTCGCAACAGGGAAGAGGTGCACGAACATTTGCACCTCTTCCCACCAACGACCACTAAAACTAAAACAAAGACAAAAATTATGACGTACTCAAGTTCCTTGGCCATGGGCCGTGAGCGTGCCGGCGCCAGCTTTGGCCGTAACCAAAACGCCGTGAGCTTTCGTCGCCAAGACCGTAAGCTTGGCCCGATCAGCAACACAGTACTACTGATTGTGCTGGCCTGTATACTTGGCCTAGTGTACCTGACGCAGGTGACCAAAACTAACGCTTACGGCTACCAAATTAATAACTTGCAACAACAACAGACTGCCTTGCAAAACGAGCACGACGACTTGCAAGTGGCTTCGGCACGACTGCAGTCTCTCGACCGTGTCCAGACCAGTCCTGTCGCCAAAAGCTTGGCGCCGGCTGCTCCCAGCGGCACCGTCCACGATTGATCGCATCTGCTCGTCTAAATAGGCTATACTAAGGATATATATGGGTCCAAGCCAAGGCCAAGTAATGCCGATACAAGCAGTGCGGCGTACCCGTTGGTGGTACGCGTTCTTGTTAGTGGTGGCCGGCGTTTTTTTGATCAGACTTTTTTATCTGCAGGTGATTCGCTATAGCTATTACCACCACACGGCACTGAGCGACCAGCTCAAAGAATACCAAATTTCAGCCGAACGCGGGACCATCAGTGCCCACGAAGGCGACGGCACGATTCCAGTCGTCTTGAACGAAAAACTCTACACCGTGTATGCCGACCCGACACTCATCAAAATCAGCGAACGGCAGCGCATAGCCGACGCGGTAGTTGCCGTGATCGGCGGCAACGCCAGTGCATACGTCAAGCAGTTCGGAACGACAGGCTCGCGCTACCAGATTTTGGGTGAAAGGGTTTCAGCTGCCAACAAAGACAAGTTGCTGGGCTATAAATTTTCAGGCGTCGGGGCGCAGGAACAAGACTATCGGACATATCCGCAAGGCGACTTGGCCGCGCAAGTGCTCGGGTTTGTCAGTAACGATGGCAACGGTGAATACGGGGTCGAGCAAGCGCTCAATAAAAAGCTGGCCGGCGCCCCTGGGCAACTCAAAGCAGTCACCGATATCAATGGCGTGCCACTTGCTGCCAACACCGGGAATATTTTGACGCAGCCGACCCAGGGCTCGAACATCACACTGACGCTGGACGCGGGCATGCAAAGACAACTGCAACAGGTTCTGGCGCAGCAGGTACCGGCCACCAAAGCTAGCTCGGGCAGCGCCCTCATTATGGATCCAAACACGGGCGCCATCAAAGCCATGGCCAACTACCCATCTTATAACCCGGCCAATTATAGTGACGTAACCGATCCAAGTGTTTTCACCAATGCTGCCGTTGCTGCGCCGATCGAACCTGGTTCGGTTATGAAAACGCTGACCACGTCGGCAGCTCTCGATCAAGGCGTGATTCAGCCGAGCGAAACCTACTACGACCCGGCGCATTGGACGATCGACAACTTTACAATCACTAACATCGAAGAAGACGGCGGCCCGGGCGTCAAAAGTCTCGAAAACATTTTGAACTTGTCGCTCAACACTGGCGCGACCTGGATGTTGATGCAGATGAGCCAGCCCGGTGCCACCCAGGCCTCGCAAATCAACCAGAAAGGCCGCGAAGCTTGGTACAACTACATGACGAACCATTTTCAGTTTGGCAAGGACACCGGCATTGAGCAGGGGTATGAGTCATCCGGAACCGTGCCTGACCCAAACACCGCTGACGGCGGCTACGGACCGGCGCTCGATCTGACCTACGCCAACACGTCGTTCGGCCAGGGCATGACCGCAACGCCGTTGCAAATGGGCGCAGCCCTTTCGTCAGTCCTGAATGGCGGCACGTACTACAAACCGTACCTCGTTGATAGTGTCACAGACGCCAGCGGCCAGACTACTGTAACGAGGCCGGCTGTCGTCAAAACGAACGTGGTCAAGCCAACAATCGCGCCAACGATCGAAAGCCTGATGGAGGGCGTCGTAGCAGGGCATTTTTTACATTTTCCCAGTCAGTACAACGTGGGTGGCAAAACCGGCACTGCCCAGGTAGCAAAACCTGGCGGCGGCTATTACGACAACGAGTTCAACGGCACGTACGTGGGCTTTGTCGGCGGCAACAACCCGCAGTATGTTATTGTGGTAGACGTTATCCAGCCGCACATCGGCACGTATGCGGGAACGGGGGCAGCTCAACCGATTTTTGTCTCGCTTGCCAACATGCTGCTGAACGATTTTAACGTAACGCCGAAAACCTAAGTAGGCTATAATAAAAGAAGAGTACAACATGGTTACTACACTACATTTTACGGTCGCCACAGACACCTTTATTCGCGTACTTATTTTGGGCTTTTTGAGCTTTCTTATCAGCATGCTCATCACGCCAATTTACACAACCTTAGCTTACAAAGGCGAATGGTGGAAAAAACCTCGAACCAAAACAGTGACCGGCGAGGCTGCCAAAGTTTTTACCGCCTTGCACGCCGACAAACATAAGCGGCACATTCCTACTATGGCCGGTATTATTGTAGTAGTCGCCGTGTCGATAGTGACGATTGTGCTGAACTGGAGCCGCTCCGAAACATGGTTGCCAGTCGCGGCTTTTGTGGGTGCCGGGGCCGTCGGCTTGCTTGACGATATCATCAACATTCGCGGTGACGGGTCAGGTGTGGCAGGCTTGCCGTCAAAGCTCAAATTTTTGCTTATCACTTTGGTCGCTTTGGCCGGCGGCTTCTTCTTTTACTACAAATTGGGCGTCAGCAGCATTCACGTGCCGCTGTTACATTCGATGTGGCACATCGGCTGGCTGATTATCCCGTTGTTTGTGCTGGTGGTGGTGGCAACCGCGAATGCGGTGAACATGAGCGACGGCTTGGACGGCTTGGCTGGTGGGCTGACCGCGACCGCGTTTGGAGTGTACACGATTATTGCGCTTATCGAGCAAAAGTATGGCGTGGCTGGCTTTTGTATGACGATGGTTGGCTCGCTGCTCAGCTACACGTGGTTCAACATTTTTCCGGCTCGCTTTTTCATGGGTGATGTCGGCTCTTTTGCGTTTGGGACGGCGCTTGGCATTGTGGCGATGCTCACCAACACAGTGCTACTTTTGCCAATCATTGGTGTCGTTTTTGTGGCGGAAGCCGGCTCGGTCATTTTGCAAATTGCTTCCAAAAAATTGCGCCACGGCAAGAAAATCTTTAAAATTTCGCCGATTCATCATCATTTTGAGGCAAGCGGCTGGCCCGAAACAAAAGTTACGATGCGCTTCTGGGTGATCGGTCAAGTGGCGGCCGTGCTCGGCCTGATTGTCTTTTTGATTGGGAGATACGTTTCGTGAGCAGGAGCGAACGCTAAATGGGGGCGGTGACACGCCGCAATCCAGGTTTTGTGCCGCGTGGCGGGGCGGCTCGCCGACACCGGCCGGACTACACCCTTGTTGTTTTGAGCACTATTTTATTGGCGATCGGTGTGGTGGTGGTCTATGCCTTCAGTCCAGCGCTGGCCGTTGAAAAGCATGTCAGCGCCAACTATTTCGTGTCGCGGCAGTTGATTGCAATTGCACTGGGCGTGGTAGTGTTTGCAGTGACCGCCAAGGTGCCGCTGGCATATTGGCGCAAGGCTTTTAAGCCGCTTTTGATAGTGGCGATCTTGGCTACACTCATGGCTCTGGCCTTGCCAACTAATCCAGATTACCCGGCGCATCGCTGGATTCGGCTGGGCGGACTTTCGTTCCAGTCGGTGGAGCTACTAAAATTTGCGTTGCTAGTTGGGCTTGCTAGCTTTTTAGCAGAACGCATGCGCAGCGGCTCTGTAGCTGACTCCAAAAAGACGCTGCAGCCGTTGCTGATCGCGCTGCTGGTGGTCGGTGTGGTCGTGGCTGGCGTCCAAAGTGATCTAGGTTCGACTGGCGTTATTGTGGCAATGATGGGCGTCATGGCTTTTGTGGCCGGCATGCCGATGAAGCGCTTGTTGCTGATAGCGGCGGCGATCAGCGTGGGGTTAATTTTGGCAATCTCGGTCACCCCATATCGCCGCGAGCGCCTGCTGACGTTTTTGCATCCGGAGAGCAATTGCCTGACGACCGGCTATCAGGCCTGCCAGGCGCTCATTAGTGTCGGATCAGGCGGCATGATTGGCTTGGGGCTTGGCCGGAGCGTGCAGGCCTACGGCTACTTGCCGGAAGCCGAAAACGATTCGATCTTCGCAATTTACGCCGAGAAATTTGGCTTTGTGGGCGCAACAGTCTTGCTGGCGCTCTTCATGGCGTTATTTGCACGCTTCAAAACGATTGCTGAGCGAGCGCCGGACCATTTTAGTAGGCTGGTGGTAGTCGGTGTGCTGGCTTGGTTCAGCACGCAGGCAATTATCAATGTCGGGGCGATGATCGGTTTACTACCTCTGAAAGGCATTACGCTGCCATTTATTAGCTACGGCGGCAGCAGCGTGCTGTTGGTGATGGGCGCGCTTGGACTGGTCTTCCAGGTATCGCGCTATACTAGTCATAGCGTGACTGCACAGGATGAAGAATTTAACGGAGAAAATGATGAAAATAGTCGTGACCGGCGGCGGGTCCGGGGGGCATATTACCCCGATCCTAGCAGTCGCACATGAGCTGAAAAAAGCCCGGCCAGACACGCGGATTGTATATATTGGCCAGCGCGGCGATAGTTTAAGTGACGTGCCGACGCAGGATAAAAACGTCGACGAAACGTACTTTATTTCGGCCGGGAAGCTGCGCCGGTATCACGGCGAAGGGCTTAAGCAGCTGCTGGACCTGCCAGTCGTTTGGCTGAATCTTCGCGACGTTTTTCGGACCTTTGGCGGCTTGTGGCAAAGTTATTGGTTGCTCAAAAAGCTTCGCCCTGACCTAATTTTCGTAAAGGGCGGCTTCGTAGGCGTTCCCGTGGGGTTGGCGGCCGCTGCGCGGCATATCCCGATTGTCACACACGATTCCGATGCCTTGCCGGGGCTAGCGAACCGTATTATTGCGCGCTGGGCGACCATGCACGCCGTGGCGCTGCCGAAAGAAGTATACCAATATCCCGCGAGCAAAACGGTGACGGTTGGCGTGCCTATTTCGCATCGTTATGAGCTTGTTGACGAGGCGGCGCAGCAGGCTTACCGCAAAGAACTTGGATTCGAAGCGTACCACAAAATGCTGTTTGTCACCGGCGGCGGCAACGGCGCACAAAACGTTAACACGGCGGTCGCCTGGTGTGCCGAGCATCTGCTGCGCCGCTATCCGGATCTTGTGATAGCGCACGTTGCTGGCCGCAAGCTCGAAACCGACCTGCGAGATTTGTACCGCAAGTTGCTGCCGTCAGCACTCTTCAAACGCGTTCAGGTACGTGGCTTTATTCATGATATGCACCGCTACAGCGGCGCGGCCGACGTGAGTATTACGCGAGCCGGCGGCACTACCATGGCCGAGTTTGCCGCGCAAGGCAAGGCCTGCGTGCTCGTGCCGAATCCGAAACTTACCGGTGGTCACCAACTCAAAAACGCCAAGGTACTTGTTGATCGCCACGCCGTAGCGCTGGTAGACGAAGACAAATTGGTGGCTGATCCGCTGGCGCTGATGCCAACGCTGACCGACCTATTTGACCATCCTGAAAAACGCCGGCGTCTGGGCAAAAATCTGCACGCCTTATCCCAAATCGATGCCGCCGAACGGCTTGCAATGGTATTATTAGATACGGTTACCAGAGTCAAAATAAAAAGTCAGTAGATGCATGTCTCCTCGCCGCCGACAATCACAAAATCAACCACGGACGCGCAATGCGGCACCGCAGAGCCGGAGCGACGTTTTTTCGTACCATGCCAACCGCTCGATCCGCGAAGGCAGTAGCAACATTGGCCGTTCACTGCCCGAAACGCCAGTAGCCAAGCGAAAATCCCGAATACATTGGCTGAAACGCGTGCCGATGCTCATCGCGCTGGCTGCTATCGTTCTGTGCGGCATAAACGTAATGAACCTGAGCAGCAATGCAAAAATTGTCTCCATCACGACTGCTACGACGAGCCGAACCGCTCACTTATTCCTGCAAAATACTGCTATCTACCAAGCTGCCGCCCAGAAATTGTTCGCCGCCTCTGTTCTCAATAACAACAAGCTCACCGTCGACACGCAGCATATTACCGACGAGCTACAGAACCAGTTTCCGGAGCTGCAAAACGTATCGGTGGCACTGCCGCTTATCGGCCACCGTCCGATTGTCTACTTGCAGCCGGCCAGTCCCGTACTATTTTTAACTACGCAGGGCGGGGGAGTCTATATTTTGGACAAGTCGGGCAGGGCACTTGTCGGCGGCAGTGAGGCGATTGCGCAGGTCAGCCAGCTAAAAATTGCAACAGTGCACGATGACAGCGGCATACAAGTGCAACTCGGGCAGATCGCGTTACCAAGCGGTGATGTGGATTTTATCGGCCAGGTGGCGGGGCAGTTGCAAGCCAAAGGCCTGCAAAGCACCAGCCTGAGTTTGCCGGCTGCCGCCAGCGAGCTTGACGTGCGCTTGCAGGGAGTGTCATACGAAGTTCGATTTAATATGCAGGGCGATGCCAGAGAGCAGGCGGGGGCCTTCTTGGCCACCAAACAATATCTCGACGCCGGGCACATCGTGCCGTCGCAGTATGTGGATGTGCGTGTGCCGGGACGGGCGTACTACAAGTAGGTGCGGCCCCACTCTTCTCTTCGTAGTTCGTTTTTTGTTCATATATACTTTTCTGCACGGCACTGGGAAATAAACATATAAAAATATACAAATCGTATAATGTCAAAAAATAAAACAGAGCACTGGGTTAGAGGGGAATAGACAAATGGCACAAAAATGTAGCAAAAGAATATATTTTCACGACAAAACTGTGGAAAAGTCAAATTGGTAATTGCGTAGCGGCACAGTTTTTAGACACTAGGGCTTAGTTGTCGGTGCTTGTGTCAGCGAACCCGTCTGCAATCGTTAGCGTTTAGTGTTATCACAACCAGCACAAAAATCTTGTAATCATATAGATACTAGTAGACACTCCCCTGGCAAGGGGCCACCTTTACAAAGCTCCAACAATAGATACTGAGTCGTAAAATATACATTGTGCGACTTCTTGTCATTGTCTTTCATTTGTACTCTGCCTTCTGCGTGAGGAGTCTGTCTCGCCCCAGTTTGTTTTTCAAAGCTAACTTTTTCGTGTCTACTGCTCTGTTCAGGTGGCGCGCAATAATGGCTCATGCAGCTTCTCGACTATTATCCGCCCGACATTGATTGTTCGTATTATGTTCGAACTCATAAGTACAGAGATTTTTAGAGCAATGGCTCGATTCTTTTCATGCAATGGTGCCTAGTTTAGACGATTTACTACAGGTCTGACGACAAGCGGCCTCACTGTGCGGTGCGCAGCCATAGGGCAAGAAAGAGAAGAAAAACACCTTCTCGTGTAGTTCTAGGCTTCGGCGAGGTCGTACGTTGCCTTGGCGACACGCTTGAACTGCGGCTTGCCCTGCAGATTGAGCAAAATAGTGGTTTCTTTGACGAACCGGCTTTTGAGTACGCGTTTGACGATTTCATCACGGTGCAAAGGCTCCCCTGCTTCGCGCAAAACTTCAGTAATAATGTCGGCAACGGTTCCCTTTTGGTATCCCCATTCTTTGAGCGCGTAAATGCCGCGACCAATCAGCACGAAGCGTTTATCTTTGATGAGCTCGTTATGGATGGCCTGGGTTGTGACGTCCTTGCGTTTAAAGTCTGAATCTTTGATGGCACCGGCAATTTCATTGAAATGCATATGCTTACCATGTTCTTTGAGGATAACGTAGATTTTGTCGCGGATGTTCTTAGGATTAACCATCGACCATTTCACCAGACCCCAGCGCCCATTCAAAGTTGCGAGATTCTTGGAAATACTTGCCAGGGCCTGTGTTTCTGCGCTGTCGCCGCCGAGTGTCTTGGCAACACCTTCGATGGGAGCTGGTTCGCCAGCTTTTTTAATGGCGGCCACCAGCGCCGAGACGTCGGCTTTTACATGTTTCTCGTCGCGAATGTGCAGAAGGCTCACTGCTTGATAGTAGTCATCGTTATCTTCAATGACAATCAACTTCGGTGACAATTTCGCCAGAAAGGCGACGCGTGACTGGTCGGTGCGAGTATTCTCGGCGGTAATGCGGGCGCTGAGATCGCAAATGCGCGCAACCGTGCCGAGCTCGTCTAATTCCGCTACTAATGACTCCTCAACGGTGGCAATATGCGGCAGCTCACCAGCTTCGGCGCTGGCCTGCAGACGTGCCAGTACTGACTTTTCGAGTTGACGTACCCGCTCGCGGGTAATGTTCAACAATTCACCGATCTGCTCCAGGGTTTCTTTACGGTCAAAGAGTCCAAAGCGACGTGCAATAATTTCCCGCTCGCGCTCGCGCTCGATGTGTGAAAGAACTTCTTGTGCAACGTTTTCAGTGTTGACTATCGCTTGTTCAGCTTGGACTTCTGCCATTCTAGTATCACTTCCCTGTCTGTTAATTGTGTAACTTTGTACAATTATAAAACTTATAATTGTAAAAGTCAAACATTAGTCCTACGAAATGTATTGTACCACGAAATGGGCAGCATTGCTCGTTTTGTGTTGTAGAAATATCACGACGAAATAAGTTGAGAGAATGCGCAAAACGCTGCCACAAACACTCCATGACGCGTTCACGCTAGAAGCCAAAGCGCTTAGCGACTTATTTGGCTGCGGGTCGGCGGTTGAATCGCTTTTTGCGAGCCGGCGCTTCAGCGAGCAGCTTTTTGCAGGCTTCTTCGTTGAGGCTGGCCGGCTCAACATCTTTGGGGAGTTTGGCGTTCTTTTTGCCGTCGGTAATGTATAGGCCATACGGTCCGTTGACAACC
>Ga0137385_10002163_pt1 | contig 16757 bp, 9 predicted proteins | sample SagtaG_FD_104921 | JGI IMG/M metagenome (GOLD analysis project Ga0137385, IMG submission 104921) | Vadose zone soil microbial communities from Sagehorn Ranch, Mendocino, California, USA - Sage2_R_80_16 metaG | ecosystem: Environmental > Terrestrial > Soil > Vadose zone | place: USA: California...
GGTCGGCCTCGCGGGGATCGAGCTGGGCCATGACCTGCCGCACGGCCTGCCGACCCATCTCCTCTGCCGGGATGGACACGCTGGTCAGCCGCGGCGAGGACTGCAGCGCGACCTGGTCGGGGCAGATCGCCACGACGCTCGTGTCCTCGGGCACGGCACGCCCGGACAGCCGCAGCAGGCTCAGCAGCGGGGCGATCGCGGCCTCGTTCTGAACGATGAATCCAGTGGTGCCGGGGCGCTCCTCGAAGATGCGGGAGAGCACGCCCGCGGTCGATTCGTACGTTCCCTCGCAGGACCGGTGCACGGCCTGGACTCCGTGCGCCGCGGCCGCGCGCTGAAATCCGGTCAGGGTGCGCGCCGCGAAGCCGGTGTTGCGCTTGTAGACGCCCTCGCCCTCGCCGATCAGAGCGATCTGCTGATGGCCGAGCGAGGCGAGGTGCTCGACGCAGGCGGCGCCGGTGGCCTCGAAGTCCAGGTCCACGCAGGCAAGACCGGCCGGGTCGGCGGGCAGCCCGATGAGCACGGCGGGGGTCTCGGTCTCGCGCAGCACCGGGATCCGGTCGTCCTCGAGCTCGATGTCCATCACGATCATCGCGTCGGCCAGGCCGCTGCCCGCGATCCGGCGCACACCCGTGGTGCCCTCGTCCTTGGTCAGCAGCAGCACGTCCTGACCGAACTCGCGGGCCTCGGTCGTGACCGCCATCGCGATCTCCATGATCACCGGCACGTACATGTCGCTGCGCAGCGGGACCATCAGGGCCAGGATGTTCGAGCGGTTGGAGGCCAGCGCGCGGGCGCCGGCGTGCGGGTGGTAGCCCAGCGACTCGATCGCGGCCTCCACCTTGCGCCGCGTCTCGTCGGAGATGGAGCGCTTGCGGGAGAGCACGTAGGACACCGTCGAGGGCGAGACGCCCGCCTGGCGGGCGACTTCGGCCAGCGTCACCATGAACAATGTCCTTCTCGAGTCGGGCCGGGCGGCTGTCGGTGAAGCGCTTCGACGGAGTCTCGCACCCGACCGCAACCACCACGAAACGTGGTGCAAGGGAAGGCTAGTCCGCGCACGTGAAGAATGTCTAGGCCAATCGTCGAAGCGCTTCGACGCGCGGTTCGACCGGACCGTGCCTGATCATTCATGGCGCACCTCCACTTCCCGTGTCCGGTGGTTGAGCACGAATATACGGTCGCCGCGCCGCACCGCCTCCACATCTTCGGGAAGATTGGGAGAACGGGAGCCACGCCGGAGTCGGTCGCGATCGTACGCAGGAGTCGGCCAAGCGCGGCGTCCTCCGGCAGGGTGGCGACGTACCAGGCGGTGCCGCTCCCGTAACTGTTCCTGAGCACTGCGGGATGCCCGTCGAGCGGGCCGCCCTCGATCTTCGCGACGGCGTCGGCGCTGGTGGTGTCAAGGTCGAACCATTCGGCCCAGCCATGCGCTGTGAAATCACCGAACCTCGGCGACGAGACTCGAAGGTCGACGTGATCCTCGAACGGCCAGTACTCCTCGATGCGGATACCCAGCAGCTCGCGCAGCGAGCCGGGATAACCGCCGAGGCGGACTCTCTCATCGGGGTCCGTCACTCCGCTGAACGGCCCGACGACGAGCGTGCGGCCCGCCTCGACGTATCGCTCCAGATTCCGGCTCGCGGCATCGGTGATCTGGTAGATGTTGGGCGCGAGAACGAGCCGGTAGCGGCTCAAGTCGCCTTCCGCGCGCACGAAGTCGCAGGTGATATTCGCCCGCCACAATTGTTTGTAGTACTCATACAGCCGATCGACGTACTTGAAGCGTTCGTCAGGCTGATGATCGAGTTCCACCGCACGCCACGCGTCCCAGTCCACGATGATCGCGACGTCGGCCGCGACCTTCGTGCCGAGCACGTCGCTCAGACTCTCGAGCTCCTTGCCGACTTCGACGACCTCGCGGAAGACGCGCGAGTTCGGACCCGCGTGCGGAATCATGCCACTGTGCGTGCGCTCGGCGCCCTGCTGAGATGCCCGCCACTGGAATTGGAGGACCCCGTCCGCTCCACGCGCGACGGCCTGCATCGACCAGAGGCGGTAGAGCCCCGGCGGCTTCGGCGTGGAGACGCGCCGCCAGCCGACGGAGCCGGTACTTTGCTCCATCATGATCCAGCCGCCACCACGTGACTCGTGGCCCAACGACCGCGTCAGATCCTGCGCGAACGCCCCAGCGCAAGCACCGAACGGGTCGTTCGGATCGGGGTACGAGTCGAGCGACGCGAAGTCCTCCTCCCGAACCCACTGCCACGCGTCGGTCCCCTTGAAGAAGCCCATGAAGTTGGTGACCACTGGAATCTCGGGATTGCGTGCCGCGACGATGTCGCGCTCGGCCCTGAAGCCGTCGAGGAGCAGATCCGAGGCGAAGCGCTGGTAGTCCAGCTCCTGCACGGGGTTGATGACGTACTGCACCTTGCGCGGCGGGATCACCTCCTCCCACTCGCCGTAGTGCTGGCTCCAGAACCGCGTGCCCCAGGCCTCGTTGAGCCGATCGAGGTCCGTGTACTTCGTTTGGAGCCATTGCCTGAACGCTGCGGCGCAGCTGTCGCAGTAGCAGACGGTCCCGAACTCGTTCCCGATGTGCCACATGCGCAGCGCCGGGTGGTGTGCGTACCGGTCGGCGAGCTGCGTGCTGATCGCGTCGGCGAAGCGCCGGTAGACCGCGGACGACGGACAGTACGCGTTGCGCGAACCGTACGTGCGCACTGTTCGATCCTTGTCCTGCGGCGAGGTGTCGGGCCAGCGGTGGTGCATCCACGGCGGCGCGCTGGCGGTCGGCGTGGCCAGCGCCACGCCGATCCCGTTGTCGTGCAGGAGCTCGAGGACGTCATCGAACCAGCCGAAGTCGTACTCCCCCGGGCGCGGCTCCAGCAGCGCCCAGGAGAATACGCCCACCGTGGCCAGATTGACCCCGGCTTCGCGCATGAGCCGCACGTCCTCGGTCCACACAGCGCGCGGCCACTGCTCGGGGTTGTAGTCACCGCCGAACAGCAGGCGGCCGCGCGTGGCTTGGTGCAATGAAGGCATCCGTGATCTACCAGCCCTGGTTGTTCGCGACATTGATGGTGAGAACCCCGCGTCCGTTGGTGCCCAGGTAGACGCGGCCGTAGTGGTTCGGGTCGCCGACGATCGTCGGAATCCAGCCGTAGTTCTGCTGGCTGCTGTTGATCTTCGTCCAGTGCGCGCCGGCGTCGGTGGACATGAAGAAGCCGGTGACGCCGTTGACGGTGCCGACCATGTACAGCGTCTTGTACGGCGAGCCCGGAGCGGCGGCGCCCGAGCCGACCGTGTACGCGGCGGTCACCTGCGAACCGTTGACCGAAGTCCACGTAGAGCCGCCGTTGGTCGAGTGCAGCAGTCCTCCGGTCTGCGCTGCGAAGTAGAGTTCGCCCGCGTGGCCCGGGATCGCGAGCAGTTGGTCGTTGCTCGCGGCCGTGAGCCCGGTCGCCGCCGATGCGAAGGTCTTCCCGCCATCAATCGAGCGGTAGAGCACCCCGGTCGATGAATCGATCGCGTAGAAGTCGTTCGGGTTCACCGAGTCCGCGACAGGAGCGACGCCGGTCGGCAATCCGCTGACCGCCGTCCACGTCGTCCCCCTGTCAGCCGTGTAGACCGGAGTCGTACCGTCGGCCGGATTCCACACGATGCTGCTGCCGTCAGCCGCGACGGCCACCTGGCCCTGACCCCAGCTCATCGTGCTCGGCACGGTGGCAAACTGGGTCCAGGTCGTGCCGCCGTCCGTCGAGTACTGACCAGCGCCCTTGTTCCCGCTCTGGCCGACGAACGCGATCAGGTCGCCTGCCGCGTCCTGCGCGATTCCGCTGCCGGTGCCGAAGTTCGTGTCGAAGGTGTTGGTCGGCGACTGCGTCAGCGAAGTGTGGCAGAAGCCGCCGAGGTCGCCGAGCGCGCTGATCAGCTTGCAGCCACTCGATGCGGAGTTCGGCACCAGCAGAGCCTTGACGGACGTCTCCTCGATACCCTTCGACGCGCTGGCCGAGAAGTCGACCGTGCCTCCGCTGGAGATCGAGCCCATGTTGTAGGTGCCGTAAAGCGTCGCGCCCGTCCCGTAGACGACGTGATTCGAGTCGAAGGGATCGACGGCGATCGTGCCGATCCACCAACCGAACTTCGGCGTTGCGCCCCAGGCGAGGTAGGGTTCGTACGACGTGTTGAGCGAAGTCGAAGCTGACACGTCGGCCCAGGTCTTTCCGCCGTCCGTGGACCGATAGATGGTGTCTACCGGGCTCCACCGGTCGTTCGTCGAGACGTAGAGGGTGTCGACGTTGTTCGGGTCGAGCGCGAGGCCGTCGTAGCCGTACCACGAGGAGACCGGCGTGACGTCGGTGGCAGTCCCGTCAGTAGCGAACTTGTAGAGCTTGCCGGTGCCCATCCAGTACGGGCCGGTGTACTGGTCGTAGACCACGTACATCGAACCGTCCGATGCGAACTGCGCCTTGATCGGAATCGTGCCGGGGCCGCCGCTGACCTTGCTCCAGGTCGTGCCGCCGTCCGTCGTCTCGTACAGCGACGAGGTGTCCGCGTCGCCGGCCGCGATGTGCTGCGTCGGCGTGCCGCGGTGCTTCTCGGTTTGATCGAACGTCACGAACTGGAGCCCGGATGCCGTGTTCCCGCCGCCGTCCGGGAACGCCGTGTCCTTGGCCCAGCTCGTGCCGCCGTCCGTGGACTTCCACAGGCCGTCGTTCTCGGTGCCGTAATAGAGCACCTTGTCATCGTTCGGATCGACGACCAGCCGCTCGCCGGAGTCGCGACCCTGGTCGTTGGAGCCGATCTCGAACGGCACCGAGAATGACGACCAGGTGCGACCGTAGTCGTCCGAACTCAGGATCGCGGACGGCTGCGCGTCGTTCCAGCTGTACGCGTACTGCCCGACTGCGGCCCACACCCGGTTCGGGTGGATCGGGTCGGTGGCGACCGAGTCGACACCGAGCTCGTTCCAGTTCGCGAAGGTTGTCGCGTCAAGCAACGGGATCCAGGTCTGGGTGAACGCGTTCCAGCGGTACAGGCCGCCGATGTCGGTGCGCAGGTAGGCGAGACCGGGCTGCGTCGGGTTGTAGACGACGCCGGTGACGAAGCCGCCCGCGCCGATCGTCAGGTTATTCCAGACATAACGGCTGGTGGCGTCGGCCGTCGCGGCGGGGGCCGCGAACAGCGGGACGGCGAGCATTCCTGCGAGAGCGCAGGCTTGCACAAGCCTCTTCTTCGAGGTGCGCATTGTTGTCGGATTCCTCTCAGCCCTTGATGGCGCCGGTGAGCATGCCCTTGGTGAAGTGCTTCTGCACAAAGGGGTAGATGATGAGGATCGGGATCAGGGTCAGCACGACTACGCACATCTGCAGCGAGAGTGGAGCCGGCTGGTCCTTCCCGGCGAACGCGGTCGCCGCGTTCTGACCCGGCATCGTCGCCCCCTGGGAGACGTACGTGTACAGGACGTACTGCAACGTCCACTTGGAGCTGTCGGCCGGCATATAGAGCATGACGTTGAAGAACGCGCTCCAGTAGCCGACCGCGTAGAACAGGGCCATGACCGCGTTGACCGCCTTGGAGGTCGGCAACACGATGGACCACAGGATGCGCAACTCGCTGGCGCCGTCCAGCTTCGCGGCCTCGATCAGCTCGCTCGCGGTGTTCATGTAGAACGCGCGGATGATCAGGATGTTGAACGCGGAGACCGCGCCCGGCAGAACCAGCGCCCAGTACTGGTCGTAGCCGTGGAAGATGTCGGCGACGACGATGAAGCTCGGGATGATACCGCCGCTGAAGAACATCGTGGCGATCAGCGTCATCAGGATCCAGCGATGCCCGAGCGAGCGCGGCCGGGACAGGCCGTAGGCGCACAGCACCGAGACGACCATCGACACGATCGTGCCGACGAGGGTGATCAGCAGGCTGATCACCATGGCGCGGGTGATCACACCGCCGTCCAGCATCTCCCGGTACGCGTTGAGCGTCAGGCCGTGCGGGACGAGGACGATGCCGCCCGCGATGTTGACCGAGCTCTGCGGAGAGAGGCTGGTTAGCACGACGGCGTAGACCGGGATGATCACGAGCAGCACGACGACGCCGAGCGTGACGCTCTTGGCCGCCTGGCCGGCGGCAGTCGGCTTCTCTTCCCAGACGGGCCGCTTGGGCACGGTCTTGCGCGGCTTCGCTTTGAACGAGAGTGCGGTGCTCATTTGGTTCCCCTGTACAGGCCGTCCTCGCCGAAGAAGTGCGCGACCTTGTTCGCGCCGTAGAGCAGCAGGAGCGAGACGACGCCCTTGAACAGACCCGCTGCCGCGCCGAGGCCGAAGTTGTTGGCCGCGACGCCGTAGTAGTAGGAGTACGTGTCGAGCACTTCGGAGGCCCCGGATCCGACCGCGTTGCGCTGGATCAGGAACTGCTCGAAGCCGACGTTGAGCGCGTTTCCGAGGCGCAGCACGAGAAGCAGGACGATGACGCTGCGCATGCCCGGGAGCGTGATGTGCCAGGTGCGACGCCAGCGGTTCGCGCCGTCCGCGGCGGCCGCCTCGTAGAGCGCGGTGTCGATGGAGGCGATCGCGGCCAGGAAGACGATGATCCCCCAGCCGGCCTCCTTCCAGACGGCCTGCGAGGTGACCAGGTACTTGAACGTGCCCGGATCGGTCATCACGTTCCACGGGTTCCACCCGTGCGTGAGCAGCACGTGGTTGAGCAGGCCCGCGCCGCCGAGCATCTGCTGGAACAGCACGATGACCAGCACCCAGGAGAAGAAGTGCGGCAGGTAGACGATCGCCTGGATGAACGAGCGGATCTTGCTGCTGAGGACCGAGTTGAGCAGGATCGCCAGCGCGACCGGCACCGGGAAGTAGAGCACCAGCTGCACGATGCTGAGCACGATCGTGTTCTCGAAGGCATGCCAGAAGTTCGGGTCGGCGAACAGGTTCTGGAAGTTCTGCACCCCGATCCACGTGCTCTGCCAGAACCCGAGGATGTAGTCGTAGTACTCGAAGGCCGTGACCGTGCCGAACATCGGCAGATAGTTGAACGCGATGACCAGCAGCAGGGCGGGGACCGCCATCAGCAGCAGCGGCCAGTCGCGGCGCAGTCGCACCCGGAACGGCAGTTTCTTCGTTCGGGTGCGCTTCCGCTTGGCCGACGGCGGCTTGTCGCCGGGTTCGGCCTCCGTCGTCGCCGTGCCGCTCCGCACGGATATCGCCGACATCTGATAACTCCTCGTTCTCGCCTAGCCGCGCTCGGGACCTCGCGCCCGCGAAAGCCCGCGGGCGCGAAGCCGATCAGATGTCAGGAACCGTCGCCGAACTTGTCGTAGACGTTGGCGGTGTACCAGTCGAGCATCTTCTGGCCGCCCGAGCTCTTCCAGTTCGACAGCGCGGTCTGGAAGTCGCCGACGGTCTTCGAGCCGTAGGTCACCTGGTTCACGATGTCGACGACCTCGGCCATGCTGTAGGCCGTCTGGTACTGCGAGGGCGCGGTGATGTTCATGTTCCAGAACGCCGGCTTGTACGCGTACTTGACCGCGTTGCCGGTCCAGGCGCAAAGGCCCTTGGTCACGTTCGCGGCGCCGAAGTTGCTGACGGCGGACTGCGGCGTGACGAGCTGCTGGTAGATCGCCTGGTTGGCCTCGTTGTCGCCCTGCTTGGTGTACGAGGGGCCGGACGAGGCCATCGTGTAGTCGGTGCCCTCGATACCGTAGTTGATCATCGTGTACTCGTACGAGCCGAAGGGCGCCGCGAGGTAGTTCGCGAGCTCGAGGATCTCCTCGATCTGGGTCTTGGAGAGGCTCTTGTTGAGGTAGCTGGTCATGCCGCTGGAGTTGCCGAGCGCGATCTTCGGCGTGGAACCGTCGGCGGCGAAGATATTGAAGGCACTACGGACGTAGGCCGGGTTCGAGCCCTTGCCGGAGGTGTCGTCGGCGAGGTTCCAGGCGCCGGTGCCGTCGGATTCGATGAGCGACTTTCCGGACCAGAAGCGCTGCTTGGCGTCATTGGTGTCGCCGGCGACCGCGCTCGGGTGCATGTAACCGGAGTGCGCGATCTTGTAGGCGAAGGCGAGGGCGGCGGCGAACTCGTCCGTGTCGTAGGCCGAGATCACCTTGCCGTTCTTGACGACGAACTCGCCGGGGCCGTTCGGCGGGGCGGCGAACATCTGCTGGATCGAGTACCAGAGCCCGTCGAACGCGTACACGCCCGCGGTCTTCGAGGTCAGCTCGGCGCCGAGCGCATAGAAATCGTCCGAGTTCTTCACCTGGCTGGGGTCGATGCCCTTGCTCGTGAAGACGTCGGAACGGTAGTAGAGCACGCCGGTGAAGGTGTTGCCCGAGGTCCAGCACGGGAAGCCGTAGATCTTGTCCTCCCACGCGGCGGACTGCCAGCCGCCGGTCGGGATGGCCGCGAGGTTCGGGTACTTGCGGATGTTCGAACCGGACAGATGGGGCGTCAGGTCGGCGAACTTCTCGACGGTCAGCTCGCCGGTGTTGGCGTTGCCGTTGTTCCAGGACGGGATGTTGATCCAGTCCGGCAGCTTGTTGCCCGCGACGAGGGTCGGCAGCGTGGTGCCGTAGTTGTTGCCGTTGGCCGGGTTCACGGTCAGGTTCGCGCCCAGGGCCTTGTTCAGGGCCTGATAGTAGGCGTTGTTCGCGGACGGGATGTTGCCCCAGAGCGGGATGATCGCGCTGTAGGAGCCGCCCGAGCCGGGCGTGGAACTGACGGTCTTGACCAGGTTGGTCGGGTAGCTGAGGAAGCCCGGGTCGGACAGCGCACCGTTGGCGCCGGTCACGACGGGGATGTCCGGGGTCGGTCCGTTCGACAGCGGCACATAGTCGGGAAGGATCGAACTCACGCCCTTGGACGTGGTCACGCCGCCCTTGTTCGACGCGGCGCTGCCACAGGCGCTGAGCAGTGGCATGGCGGCTATCCCGCCGGCGACACCCGCGGACGCGGTCACGAAGCCGCGACGGGTGAAAGCGGTGGAGCTCGGCATTGAACTCTCCAGGAGGGTGGGGTCGCTCGGCCGACCCGTGCGAGAAGGAGTCGTCGAAGCGCTTCAATTGTTGGCATGAGGCTAGGCCAGCGATTCGGCCCAGGCAAGAGGCTTCGATTACGGTTCGGTTACGGGCAGCCCGCCTTCCGCTCACGGCGGGGCTCCCGGAACTGGTCCGCGACCAGACCCATGCACCCCAGTTGATCTGCGCAATCGATGAATTCAGCGGCCCCGCGACGAGAGTTTTGCCAACGCCGGGGTTGACATGCACCCGGTTTCGCTGCGACTTTCGAAGCGCTTCGATCAATCCCCCGAGTGAGAGTGTTGTCCCGTGAGCCCTGCCCCCGAAGACCAGGCCGCAGCGCTGCTGGCCGAGCTGACCGTCGCGGAGAAGATCGCGTTTCTGCACCAGCACCAGCCCGCGGTCGACCGGCTCGGCCTGGTGAAATTTCACACCGGCTGCGAGGCGCTGCACGGCGTCGCGTGGATCGGCAGGGCGACGGTGTTCCCGCAGGCGGTCGGCCTCGGCGCGACCTGGGACCGCGACCTCGTGCGGCGGATCGGCGAGGCGGTGTCCGCCGAGGTGCGCGCCTTCAAGCAGGACACCACGAACGCGTTCCAACTCAGCGACCAGACGGAGAAGCACCCGATGGTCTCGCTCAACGTCTGGGCGCCGGTGGTCAACCCGCTGCGCGACCCGCGCTGGGGCCGCAACGAGGAGGGCTACAGCGAGGACGCGTACGCCACCGCGGCCTTGGCCACGGCGTACTGCGCCGGCCTGCGCGGCGACCATCCGACGGTGTGGCGCACGACGCCGGTGCTCAAGCACTTCCTGGCGTACAACACGGAGACCGACCGGGACGTCGTCGACATCCACGTGCCGGAACGCGTTCTGCACGAGTACGAGCTCGAGGCCTTCCGCGGACCGATCCAGGCGGGCGTGGCCGCGGGCGTGATGCCGGGCTACAACCTGACCAACGGCGTGCCGAACCACGTGCATCCGCTGATCAACGAGGTATTGCGCGCCTGGGACCCGGAGCTCGCCGTGTGCTCGGACGCACAGGCCCCGTCGAACCTCGTCGACCGCGAGGGGTTCTACGCCTCTCATACCGAATCGCACGCGGCCGCCCTGAAGGCGGGCGTGGACAGCTACACGGACAACAGCGCCGACTCGCAGCCGACAATCGACCGGTTCACCGATGCCCTCGAACGCGGTCTCATTTCCGAGGCGGATGTGGACGCAGCGGTTCGCAGGCTGCTGCTGTTGCGGGCGCGTGGTGGGGAGTTCGCGCCGGAGGACGACCCGTACGCCGGAATCCGCGCCGACGTGATCGACTGCGCCCAGCACCGGGAACTCGCCCGCGAGGCCTCGCTCGCCTCGGTCGTGCTGCTGAAGAACGAGGAGTCCGCTCTGCCGCTTACGCTGCCTGCCTCGGGCCGGATCGCCGTGATCGGCCACCTCGGTTCGCGGGTGATGACGGACTGGTACAGCGGCACGCTGCCCTACGGCGTGTCGATCGCGGACGGCCTGGGTGCGGAGTTCCCCGACACCGAGGTCGAGGCGGCGGACGGCGCGGACCTCGTCGTGCTGCGCGACGTTGGCGGCATCGGCGAATTCGGCCCCTTCCGGCATCAAGACTGGGGAACCAGCGTGCAGTGCCCGCACCCGGTGCACACCCTGCAGTCCGTCGATAACGGCAAGTACCTGACGCTGACGGGCGATGGCGACACGGAGATCGAGGCCGCGGCCGCGACGCCGGACGGCTGGTTCGTCAAGGAGCTCTGGGAGTTCGAGCCGGTCTCGGACGGACAGCAACTGCTGCTGCGCTCGAACGCCCCGCACAGCCGGAAGTACGCACGCATCGACCACACGAGCGGCCGCCTCGTCGCCGATGCCGAAAATCCCGAGCAGGCCACGCGCTTCCAGTTGGAGCCCGTGACGGCCGGTGTCCAGGAGGCCTCGGAACTCGCCGCTTCCGCCGACCGCGTCGTGTTGGTGCTCGGCAACGACCCGCACATCAACGGCCGCGAGACCGTGGACCGCGACAGTCTCGCGCTGCCCCCGCAGCAGGAACGTATGCTGCACGCCGTGCTCGCGGCAAACCCGAATACGGTGCTGGTCGTAGCCTCGAGCTACCCGTACGCGATCGATTGGGCGGTCGAGCACGTCCCGGCGATCATCTGGACCTCGCATGCGGGTCAGGAGCTCGGAACGGCCGTCGCGCAGGTGCTCAGCGGTCGGCACAACCCGTCCGGACGGCTGCCGCAGACGTGGTACTCCGGCGACGCGGAACTGCCCGAGCGCGTCGACTACGACATCATCGGATCGCGGTGGACCTACCGCTATTCGCGGGCGGCACACGTGTATCCGTTCGGGCATGGTCTTTCCTACGCGGCTTTCGAGTACAGCACCCCGGCCGTGACGGTGCGGGAAAATACGCCGGGAGCGCTCACGGTATCTGTTGAAGTCTCCGTGGCCAATACCTCCGACGCCGCCGGTCACGAGGTCGTGCAGCTTTACGCGCGTCGCGTGGGCGACGAGGAGCTCCGCAGACTCGTCGACTTCGAGCGGATTCCGCTGGCCGCCGGCGAGAGCCGGACGGTTGGTTTCGAGGTGCCGCAGGAGCGGCTGGAACAGTGGTCCGTGGAAAAGGCCGAGCGTTTTCTGCCCGCCGGAGAGTACGCGTTCGAGTTGGGCCGGTCGAGTGCCGATCCGGCCACAACCACCCGTTTGGAGCTCTCGTGACCTCCTTCGGGGGTCCGTTCCTGCACACCTGGGATTCGCTGTCCGCGTACCAGGCGCCGGATTGGTTCCGGGACGCCAAGTTCGGCATCTTCGTCCACTGGGGTCCGTACAGCGTGCCCGCCTTCGGCAACGAGTGGTACGCGCGAAACATGTACCGTCCCGGAAAGCCGGAGTTCGAGCATCACCGCCAGACGTACGGCCCGCAGTCGCAATTCGGCTTCAAGGACTTCATCCCGCTCCTCACCGGAGAGAAATTCGACCCGGACGAATGGGCGACGCTCTTCCGCGCGGCCGGAGCACAATACGTGGTCCCGGTGGCACAGCACCACGACGGCTTCGCGATGTACCGCAGCGAACTCAACCCGTGGAACGCAGCCGTGATGGGCCCGAAGCGGGACGTCATCGGCGAGTTGTCGCGTGCCGTGCGGGACCGGTCGATGGTCTTCGGCGTCTCCTGGCACCGTGCCGAGCTGTGGTGGTTCCTCAACGGCGGCATGACCTTCGACTCGGACGTGCGCTCCGGCAAATACGCCTCGCTCTACGGCCCGGCTCAGCCGCAGGAGATGCCGCCGAGCAAGCAGTTCCTCGAGGAGTGGGCACTGCACACCATCGAGCTCATCGACGCGTACGAGCCGCAACTGCTCTACTTCGACTGGTGGATCCACCGCCCCGCGTACCAGCCCTATCTGCCGCGGCTCGCCGCGCACTACTACAACCGCCTGGCCGCAGCGGGTCTCGGCTCGGTACTGACGTACAAGGACGGGGCATTCCCGGAGGGAACCGCCGTCGCGGACGTCGAGCGTGGATCCAGCGCCGTGCTGCGCCCCGAGCCGTGGCAGGCGTGCACGTCGATCGCTCGCAACGCCTGGTGCCACGTCGAAGGTCAGGACTACAAGTCTTCGAAAGAACTCGTCGGCACGCTGGTCGACGTCGTGTCGAAGAGCGGCTGCCTGCTCCTGAACGTCGGCCCCAAGGCGGACGGCTCGATCGTCGCCGAGGAGGCCGAACGGCTGGCGTCGATCGGCGCGTGGCTGGCGACGAACGGAGAGGCGATCTACGCGTCACGCCCGTGGACCGTATACGGCGAAGGCCCGACGAGGATGGCCGACGGCGGATTCTCCGAGTTCAACCAGCAGGAGTACGGCCCGGCCGACTTCCGCTTCACGACGCGCGACGAGCACCTGTACGTCATCGGCCTCGCCGCGCCGGAGAACGGCCGGATGGAGATCCGTTCGCTCGGCGCCGACCTGGCGATCTATCAGGGCCGCATCCAGCGCATCGAACTGCTCGGGCATACGCACGAGTGGGAACCCGTGTGTCTGGAGTTCGAGCAGCGTGCGGACGTGCTCAGCGTCCGACTTCCGGAGACCTGGGAGACCGGACACCAGAAGGAGATTCCGCTGCCGGCGCTGAAGATCACGCCGGCTGCTTAGGAGGCGCTGCCGTAGATGGACCTAACGCGGTCGTAGTCGGCGGCTACCGAGAGCGCGTCGTCCTGGCCGCTCATGTTGACGTCGTAGACGATGGTCCCGTCGTCGTAGCCTGAAGCACCCAGGTCCAGCGCCTCTTGGACGACGGCGCCCACGTAGTCCGGGCCCGGATTTCCCTTGTTGCGTTGGCGGCTGTAGTGCCTGGCGTAGACCATGACGGCGAGGCGCTGGTAGGGCGCGAGCGCGTGCCGCACCGCCATAATCTGCACCGGAGCGGTCCTGCTGACCGATGCGTCGTATGCGGGTTCGTCGCGGAACGGAAAGATCACGCCGTCGAAGTCGGAGGCGTTGTACCTGCGCATGGCGGCGTGCTTACCGACCAGCTGGCCGTAGTAGAAGATCGGCCAGAACTGGAAGTGCGGGTTCTGCGAACGCGCCGCCGCAGCGATCTGCTTGGCGTACGCGGGCGTGAAGACCTGCATGTTCTCGCTGAAGTCGTCGATCACGAAGCCGGTCAGCGCGGGGTGAGCGAGCGACAGTTGGGACAGTTGCGCGGCCCACTGCCTGTAGTCGAAGCCGAAGGGCTGGTAGCTCCCGTTGGTCTCGTCGGGCGGGAACAGGTAGGCCATCACGCTGACACCGCGCTGCGCGGCCGCGTCGAGGAACGTGGGCAACTCGCTCCACTGGCGTTCGGCGTGGTCGCCGTCGAGCTCATAGAGGTACGTCGTGATGTGCGCCTGTTGGAGTCGGTCCAACATACGCCCGATATCGACGCTCCGGCCGTTGAAGATCGCGGAACCTGACGAACCGTGGATCAACGGCGTAGGCGTGGGCCCGGTGGTGAGCAGTGCGGCGAGCATGGCGGCTGCGATTCCCATGCTGACCGTCTATCCAGAATCCGACGATCACCCTGGCTGATACGGCGTCATTTCGCCTGTGCAGAGCAATCAGGGCCTGCCAGCGGGTTTACGGGAAGCCGGGTCCGCCGTCGACCGGGATGTAGCTCGCGTACCACCCGGCGGCGACGGCCAGCACGGCGATCAGTGCCCAAACGATCCACTGCCGCCTGACCTTCGCGAGCCAGCCGGCGGGCGCGAGCAGGATCGGGAAGGCGGCGAGCATCTCGCGCGGAACAACGGTGTAGTCGTGGATCGCCGTGTAGACGATCGCGGCGACGACGATCGTGTAGAACGTGATCTCCCAGCGCTGACGCTGCACGAGCATCACGATGATCAGCAGCGGCACGATCAGCAGGACGGCCGTCGTGACATGCGCTTGACCGTTGCTGTAGCCGTGAGCGGTTCCTTCGATGCCGAGCTTGATCCGGTGGAACACCTGGCCCGCGTTGCCGAAGCCGGTACCCCACTTCTTCTGGGCGTTCATGTAGCCGCTGATGCTGCCCACGCGGTACGCGACGTACGCGAGGAAGCCGATGGCCCCGATCGGCGCGATGACGGCGCCGATCAGCGGACGAGCCGAGATTCGGCGTGCGCGGACGAGTTCGACGACGGCCGCGACGCACACCGTGAGCACGACGGCGTCGGCGGTCGGTCGCGTCGCTCCGGCGAGACACGCGAGGATGCCCGCAGTGATCCAGGCACGACGGAGCAGCGCGTAGAGCGCCCAAGCCGTCAGGCAGATCGCGAGGGTGTCCGCGTACAAGGCGCCCTGGATCACGGCCGAGGGCATGAGCGCCCACATCACGGCGAAGATCAATCCGGTACGCGCGTCGCGAAGCAGGCGGCCGATCTCGAACAGCGCCCACGAGCAGGCGACCGCCGCCACCCACGTGATCGTCAGCCCGACGGCGGTGACCGAGACCAGACCACCGGTCAGCGCGTGACCGAGGGCCATCAAGCCGGGGTAGAGCGGCTCGAAGGCGAAGGGCGAGAGCGCGGGCGAGATCTTGGTGTCGTACCCGCGCTCGGCGATCTTCGCGTACCAGCCCGAGTCGACGAACACGAACATGCCGCGCGCCGCGTAGCCGTGGCCACTCGAGACCAGCCCGAAGACGAGCGTCCCCACGCTCCGTACGACCAGGTACGCGGCCATCGCGGGCCAGGCGCGGGAGGCCGAGCGGACGGCTCGCTCACGCGCCGCGGCGAACCCGCCCGACGCCGAGCCCCGCACGGAAAGATCTTGTTCGGTCATGCTGCTCACGACTCGCCGTAACCGCCCGTCTGTTCCACGCCCGCCATCCGTTCAACTGACGCCGGATCCTACAGCGTCAGTTCCGAGCGGGCGGCCAAGCGGATCAGACTCCCGCCGCGCGCATGCCGCGCAGCTCCTTCTTGAGCTCGGAGATCTCGTCGCGGAAACGCGCGGCCAGCTCGAACTGCAGCTCGGCGGCGGCCGTGTGCATCTGCTGGGACAGATCCTCGATCAGCGCCTCGAGCTCCTCGGCGGGCTTGCCGACGTAGTCCACGCTGCTGACGCCGTGCGCGCCGAGCCCCGGGACCGGCGCGCGGCCCTTGCCCTGCGGACGGCCGAGCAGGTTGCGGGTGTCCTCGTCCTCGCGGATCAGCGAGTCCGTGATGTCGGCGATCTTCTTGCGCAGCGGCGTCGGGTCGATGCCGTTCGCGGTGTTGTAGGCGACCTGCTTCGCCCGACGGCGGTTTGTCTCATCGATCGCCTTCGCCATCGCCGGAGTGATCTTGTCGGCGTACATGTGTACCTGGCCGTCCACATTGCGAGCCGCTCGGCCGATGGTCTGGATCAGCGAGGTCGGGCTGCGCAGGAAGCCCTCCTTGTCCGCGTCCAGGATCGCCACGAGCGAGACCTCGGGCAGGTCGAGCCCTTCACGCAGCAGGTTGATGCCGATGAGCACGTCGAACACGCCGAGGCGCAGCTCTCGCAGCAGCTCGACGCGGCGCAGCGTGTCGATGTCCGAGTGCAGATAGCGGACCTTGACGCCGAGCTCGAGCAGATAGTCGGTCAGGTCCTCGGACATCTTCTTGGTCAGCGTCGTGACCAGCACGCGCTCGTTCCGCTCGGCGCGCTGCCGGATCTCGTGCACCAGGTCGTCGATCTGACCCTGCGTCGGCTTGACGATCACCTCGGGGTCGATCAGACCGGTCGGGCGGATGACCTGTTCGACCACCTCGCCGCCGGCCTGCGCGAGCTCGTACGGACCCGGCGTCGCCGAGAGGTAGACCGTCTGGCCGATCCGCTCGACGAACTCCTCCCACCGCAGCGGCCTGTTGTCCAGGGCCGAGGGCAGCCGGAAGCCGAAGTCGACGAGGTTGCGCTTGCGCGAGGTGTCGCCCTCGTACATCGCGCCGATCTGCGGCACGGTCTGGTGCGACTCGTCGATGACCAGCAGGAAGTCGTCCGGGAAGTAGTCCAGCAGGGTGTTCGGAGCGGACCCGGCCGCACGGCCGTCGATATGCCGCGAGTAGTTCTCGATGCCGTTGCAGAAGCCGACCTCGCGCATCATCTCCAGGTCGTAGGTCGTGCGCATCCGCAGCCGCTGCGCCTCGAGCAGCTTGCCCGCCTGCTCGAGCTCGGCGAGCCGGTCGGCAAGCTCGGCCTCGATCCCGGCGATCGCGCGCTCCATCCGCTCGGGCCCGGCCACATAGTGCGAC
>Ga0137385_10002170_pt1 | contig 16726 bp, 7 predicted proteins | sample SagtaG_FD_104921 | JGI IMG/M metagenome (GOLD analysis project Ga0137385, IMG submission 104921) | Vadose zone soil microbial communities from Sagehorn Ranch, Mendocino, California, USA - Sage2_R_80_16 metaG | ecosystem: Environmental > Terrestrial > Soil > Vadose zone | place: USA: California...
GGCAGCCCCTTGATGGTGCTCAACAGCACGTCGGACTGCATGCTGGGCGTATAGTCATTCAGATCGACCGGCTCCGTCGGAATGAGCGAGATCGTCGTTCGGGCGACCTCATTACCGAGGGATCTCTTGATAATGTCGAGGTTATTCTTCTGCACATTCTTACCCTCTAGCCCGGTAACCAGCCGCGAGGGTCCATCCTGGTACGGCGAATACAGCGTGAAATCTTCGCCGATGCTCCGCTTGTAGAAGACGATGTAGAAGTGTGTCGGCAAAGCAGGGGTCTTGGCCTGATAGAACCAGATAACCATCGGCCGCACATTCCTTGCAGCCAGATAGCTCGCCCGCTGTTCTGGCGCCCCTAAGACGATGTAGATGTGCCCCTGGTCGGTCCGCCATCCATCCTGAGCCTGGATATTGCCGAAGTACTGATTGGCGTATGCCAGCCGCCGATAGTGCTCTTCCTTATATTCATTCGTCTCCGAGCCCGGATTGGGATTACGCGCATCCCAGAACACCTTGATGAAGTTGTCTCGCTCTGCATCGCTGCTCAGAGCAAGACACTCCTTCCGCTCCTCTGTCTGGATGATGTACGGCACCTCTTCGTTGATCCAATGAAGATATCGCGGCGACAGATTCTTCGTCGGGTCCGCAGCATGAAGCATGGATGATGCAATGACGAAGCAAATAAGGGCAAGCCACAGACGGGTTCGTAGACGGAGAGAATACAAGGAAGGGACTCCCAGAAAACAAACGGGAGAGAGCGACAAGCACTCTCCCCCCTTTAATTTAAGTAAGTGTCGATTAGAACTCAAACCGCACCGAACCGCGTGCGTAGAATGGAGTCTGCCACGCGGTCGGGCGGTTATAGTCGACATAGGGCGGTGGAGCAATGCCAACACCCGGTGACGCATTCTGCGAGTACTGAATCCTGCCGGTCTGGAACTGGCTGTTGGTCACGTTGAACATGTCGATCGCCAGCTTCAGCTTGTAGCGCTCAAACCTCGAGCCAAGCGGCACAGGATAGTCCCCATGCAGGTCAAGCTGCATCGTGGAGGGTGTACGTCCGACGTTTCCTCGTCCGCCGATCGGGATCTCACCCTGGTTCAGATAGATTGGGTGAGAGCCCAGCAGGCTGAGCGGAACACCGGACTGCCCGCGCCAGCCGACCCCGAAGGTCAAGCCTCGCGCCTTATGTAAATGCGGTGTATCAGCGCCGACGTTATAGCTGACGAAGAGGTTGCCGACAGCCCGGCGATCCGAGCTAAGCATGCCATTCGCGAACTGGTCGCCCAGCAGGCCGAGCTGGCCAGTAGTAAAGTCGAACAGCGAACTGATTCCGGGGTCGGACTGTCCGTTATCGTTGCGGTATGCCCCCTCGTAATTGCCATAGAGCGTGCCCCAGCGGAAGTTGACCCTGGCCAGCCAATGATTGCTGAACCGCTTGTCCAGTTCGAACTCAGCCGCCTGGTAACGACGAACCGGCTGCACGAGGCCGTCAGGAATACCATCTCCCCCGCCAGGCAGTGGCCCCGGACCACCCATCGTAGCCAGATTCAGGAAGCAGGAGCCGCCTACCGGCTGATTTAAGCCGTTGATAAACGGTCCACCTACAGTGAAGAAGGTATCGTTGCCTGCTGTGCAACCTGACACCGGAGGTTTGTAGGTGGCCGCACTCGGGTTCCCGCTTGGGTTAGTTGCGAGGAACTGCGCCTGCGTGTAGGTCACGGCCTTCTCATTCACCGATACATCCGTCTTCGCCGTCGGATTTGTAATACCGCCGACGAAGTTGTCGCCGATCGTCGATCCCTCCGGCGACTGCGAGCCGATGTCCTCGATAACCCGGCCAAAACGCCGGTCGGTGTAACGCGCCTTGAAGACAAGCGACGGCGTTAGCTCACGCTCAAAGCCGATTACGTATTCATCCTCGAACTCCCCTTTGGTCCCTGGAAGGACCTCCTCGCCCGGAAACGCATAATTCGGCCTACCAAAATTAGTCACGACTCCTTTGGCACTGGTCGAACGCGGTAAGAGATTCAGGGTATGCGCTTCATCGGGGATAATTTTGTAGGACCCATCGGGGTTGATGACAGGTGCGAAGAAATAGTTGCGGCCTTGCAGTTCTTCGCCAAGCTCACGAATCGCGGCATCCAGAGGCATTGCCCAGTAGTTGCGGCCATAGTTAAAGAACAGCTTGCTCCTGTGGTCCCCCATCGGATCGATGTTGATGCCGATGCGTGGCGACCAACTACCCGTGAACGTGTACTTCAGCACACTTCCGGCAATTTGCTGCTGCTCCCAGCGAACTCCGGCATTAATCGTAATAAAACGATTCATCTGGTAGACGTCGTTTCCGTAGGCGGTGTGATAACGTCCACTGGAATTCACTACACGTCCTCGGTATGTACCGCGATAGATGAAAGCGTAAACCTGTTGACCATTCTTGTTAACAGGACAGAGTTTGCAGGTCCGGTCCGTCTGAGTCAAGGTTGGATCGTTATTGGTCGCCTGGACACGGAATATCGCATCCGTCAGCTTTCCGACTGGGTCGTGAGCGCTGGCAGGTACGGGAATGGTGACGCCATTGGCGTTCTTACCCGGAATCGGAAACAGCGGTCCGGACCTCGAAGGCAAATCAAGAAAGTTAGTGTGGTCATAGGCATATCCCGTTGAGAAGGTGTGTTGCCCAAAAAAGCCAAATGTCTTCGAAGTATTGACCGCAATACTGTAGGTATTGTTCTTCGAGGGCTCATACGCACCCAATCCGGAGATAATCGATCCAATCGGATTCGGCAGTGCGTTACCGCTGAGATCGGTGATGCCATAGTCGGGCACCCCCGGCTGTTCATCGAAGTGGTTGTAGTTATAGGCATAGGAGGCGTCGACCGCCCAGCTCGGCGTAATCGCATGCGTAAGGCGGGCGATTGCGTTCCGGGACCCGAACTGCCAGGAGCTGGCCGACGTGCGGGGAAAGAACGAGGAGATACCATTCGACCCCGTGGCAAACGGTTGCGTGTTGTGCCGCGAAGGATCGCCGAATGCGGATGCCTCAAAGGTCGTCGCGGAGCGGAACTTATAGGTCAGCTTGCCCGCCCAGCTCAACGTCGTTGTGTTGTACTCGATGGCGCCAAGTGCCCGGCTCGGCAGCGGAGCATTTGGATTCGCCTCCATGATGTCCCGCCTCAGCCCTGGGTTGAACGCGCCGAAGAAGAACAGTTTTTCCCTAAAGCCAGGAATGTAGCCACCAAGTTCAGCCGCCGCGTCGTACTGCGGGCTGGAGAGCGTCAGAGGTGGTGTCGCCTGCTGGTAACCAAACTGATAGTACTGATAACGGCTCGCATACCACGCTCCCGGCCCGAAGTAAGCAGCCAGCGCGCCGTGATACTGATTGCCGCCGGACTTGGTGACGATCTGCACGATGCCGCCGGTCGCCTTGCCGTACTGCGGCTCAAAGGCCGTCGTTTTGACGTCGACCTCCTTGATGAACGCCAGATTGATTCCCGTGCCCAGCGAGCCCTTGTATCGATTAAAGGTTCCGATACTACCAAAGGCCTGGTCCGTAATCGTCACGCCGTCCACGACATACAGGTTCTCAAGACCCGAGGCGCCTCCGATCGAAGGATTGTTCGCGCCTGGCCCGACCTGACCGGGCGTTCCGGCTACCTGCCCGGTAGCTACGCCCGGAGCCGCATAGAAGATCGCCGAGACATTCCTCGGCATCGGCACGCTGTTGTAGAAGGTGTCCGTCAGGTTCGACGTGATCGCAGTCGCCTGCGTATCGATCGCAACGGCGCTTGAAGTCACCTCAACCACTTCAGAGACATCGCCCACCAGAAGAGATAGGTTCAGCGTAGAGGAGGAGTTAACCACAACTTCGTTGTGCTTTGCCTGCACCTTCTTGAAGCCAGTCTTCTCGACCGTCACATCATAGAAGCCCGGCGTAAGTCCCGAAGCACTGTACCGGCCAAGCGAATCGGTGGTCAGAGTACGCGCGCCTTGAGGTCCGACCAGAGTCACAGTCGCGTCGGGCAGGACTGCACCCGTTGAATCCGTAACGGCACCGTTCAGGCCGCCGGTGATTGAGCCCTGCTGTTGCGCGGAAGCAGACAACGCCACTAGCAAGAGTGTTACAACTATTTTTGGCAGGATTGCGAAGATGAGCTTCATGGTTCCCCCCGGAAGTTCTTGAGTGAAAATCCCCAGGATGGCCCGTATTACCGAGTCGCAACGGTCCTCTAAGCAAACACATTCGCTTGAGCCGTTGGTCGTCTTCGTAGAGGAGCAATCGCCATGCCAAACTACTAACTGCGTTGCCTGCGAGATATCTGAAACATTACAAATACACTTATCAAAATTGAAGGATTCGGAGACAAAGAGAGCGCCAAGAGAGATTATGAAAATTGGGATACTGGCTTATTTTTTGGATAAGTAATCTAGCTTCTAGACTCTCCAGAGCCCTTCCCGGCCCCAGTCTGGCGGCGGAGGCGAGCAGCCTCAAGAGTTTACACAAAACGGGGCCATTGACCCGCTCCCTCCGCCTAGCCCCGCTCGCCCTTGACGAGGACGACCTCGTTAGAGATGTCAAGCCCTTTCCGCAGGAACCGATGCGCAACTCAATGCGCAAACCAAACAAAAGCAATATCTTAGCACCCAAAAATGACCCTCCGTCAACTGCGTTTTAGTTTCGTCCAATCAGCTACAATTAACACAGAAAGAAAAAAGAACGCCCCGGCCAAAACGGGGCGTTCCCTATTTAATCGATAACCTGTTCAGAAAGCATGTCTTGCCATAAATCATATGAAATCAATACTTTGCAAACTAACAATCCGCCAAACCCTTGAATCAAGAGACTTTCACCCGCGGAGTAGACTCCAAGTCCACCCATAAGCCATCTGCAATGAAGACTTTGCACGCAAATACACCAGCAGGGGAGTACCCTCGAGGAAGTGAGGTATGCGATCTCTGCTGAGATCGAAGTTCATAACATGCTCTAGACTCCAAGATCATCGAAGCCTTGAGCGAGGACAAATTGTTGTTGCTTATGACTTCAAGTCGCCGGAAAGAAATACCTTTGCTGACTCAAACTCCGCAAAAGCAAGTAAAACAATCTAAAGACGGATTACAACGGAGTAAGGCTCATGAACCGTCGTGAACTGTTGTACGGAGCAGCAATGGGACTTACGGCTGGCGCGACAGCCCGCGCCTCTGTTATCCCCATCGACTCCTCAGACGCGAAGCCCAAGCCTCTCAATCTCGCCGACTACGAGCCGAAGAGCATGCTCCAAGTCCGCGAGACTCGCGTTGAGCGGGCGCGCTTCCCTGTCATCGACATTCACACGCACATCTCCTTCTCCGCCAAATCGGAGGCGGGCATCGAGCTCTCGCCCGATCGAAAGTACCTCGGCCAGCGTGAAGAGCTGCTTGCCGTAATGGACCGCAAAAATATCCGTGCCATGGTCAACCTCACTGGCGGCTACGACCACGGGCTCGTCGATGCCGTCACCAGGTACGACCGAGCATCTCCCGGGCGCTTCTACACCTTCACCGAGCCCTCCTACTCGCGATTCAAGGAACACAACTATCCCCAGCTCCAGGCACAGGCCATCGAGCAGGCACATCGCGACGGAGCACGGGGCCTCAAGCTTCTCAAGACACTCGGCCTCTACCTGCGAGAGAACATCACCTCGGGAGCCCTCGTGAAGATCGATGACCCAAGATTCGATCCCATGTGGGACACCTGCGGCCAACTCAATATGCCCGTCGCGATTCACGTCTCAGACCCCGTGGCCTTCTTCACGCCTACCGACAGGTTTAATGAGCGTTACGAAGAGCTCAACAATCACCCGGACTGGTCGTTCTACGGACCCGGTTTCCCCAGTAACGCGGAGCTGCTGGAGGCGCGGAATCGTGTGATCGCGCGGCACCCCAAAACGCACTTCATCGTGCTGCACGTCGGCAACTTCTCCGAGAACCTCGCGAACGTCGGTGAGGCTCTGGACCACTTTCCCAACATGACCGTCGATATCGCCGCACGCGTCGGCGAACTCGGGCGTCAGCCACGGACCTCGCGCGCCTTCTTCGAGAGATACCAGGACAGGATCCTGTTTGGAACAGATGCAACTCCGCACGGCGACGAGTTTCCCCAGCAGGTATTCAACGACCGGCTCTACGAGATCTACTACCGTTTCCTTGAGACGGATGACGAATACTTCGACTACGCTCCTGCCAACGTGCCGCCACAGGGCCGCTGGCGCATCTACGGCATCAAGCTCGCCGACTCTATCCTGCGTAAGGTCTACAACGGCAACGCTGCTCGCGAGCTGGGAATCACGATCTGAAGGACGAGCGACAGGTTTCATGTTCCCGAACGTTTCGGCCTACTCCAGCTGGCCAAAGGCAAGTGAAGCCATCACAATGGAACGAACATAGACTGACGACGAGGCACCACACTGGACACAACGACGAAGCCGACCGAGGTTGCGAAGGCAACCGGAACATCATCCGCACCAGGCTTGCGCCGTTCGCTGAAGCTGTGGCACCTGGTCGTCTACGGCATCATCATCATCCAGCCGACCGCGCCGATGGGGATCTACGGCGTGGTGAGCAACGTGGCCGGCGGGCACGTCGTGACTACGATCCTGATCGGCATGGTGGCGATGCTGTTCACTGCGGTCAGCTATGGGCGCATGGCCCGGGTGTATCCCAGCGCCGGTTCTGCTTACACCTACGTTGGCAAGGAGGTGCATCCGATGCTGGGATATGTCGTGGGCTGGTCCATGCTGATGGACTACCTGCTCAATCCCATCATCTGCGCCATCTGGTGCAGCGCTGCGGCGCAGAATTTCTTCCCAAATGTTCCCTATGCGGCCTGGGCCGTTGCCTTCGTTGTCGTCTTCACAGTGCTGAATCTCCGGGGCGTCAAGACCTCAAGCCGGGTCAACGCGTTGCTGGCCCTGGGCATGAGCATCGTCGTCGTCATCTTCCTGGCATATGCCATCCGCTACATCGGGCTCGTCGCCAGGCCGGTCGCTGGGCAATGGCTGATGCCGTCCTATGATCCGGCGACCTTCTCTCCGTCGCGGCTCTTTCGCGGCACCTCCATCGCGGTGCTCACGTACATCGGCTTCGATGGAATCTCGACGATGTCGGAGGAGGTCGAGAACCCGCGGCGCAACATCATGCTGGCAACCGTCCTTACGTGTCTGCTGATCGGCATACTCTCCATGGTCGAGGTGTATGTCGCGCAGTTGGCGTGGCCGTCCCATACTCCATTTCCGGAGCCGATGGTCGATACCGCATATGTTCATGTTGCCCAGCGCGTGGGAGGAAGGTTCCTCTTCCTCCTGCTGAACGCCACGCTTTTGATCGCCAACATGGGATCGGGGATCGCGGCGCAGTTCGGTGCGGCCCGCCTGCTCTATGGCATGGGACGCGGGGACGCGCTGCCGCGACGTTTCTTCGGCGCGGTCGATGCAGGATCGGGGATTCCGCGCAACAATGTTCTGGCGGTGGGCGCCTGCACGTTGGTGGGCGTCTTTCTGCTCACCTACCAAAGAGGCGCCGAGCTTCTGAACTTCGGGGCCTTTATTGCGTTCATGGGCGTCAATGCCGCTGCGCTGCTTCACTACGGCTTCCGGTCAGAGCAGAAGGTCTTGCTCCCGGTGACGATCCCTTTGCTGGGGCTGCTGGTCAGCGCATTCATCTGGCTGAACCTGAACCACAGCGCCCAACTGCTGGGCATCGTCTGGATCGGGGTTGGCCTACTGCTCTACTTCGTGATGCGGCGCAGCAATCCAGCCGAGTCCATCGAGCCGGGCTTCGAATAGGTAGCCTCCCCTCCCCCTATTTGAAGCTAAGGCCATTTGATTCAATAGTTTGTGCTGATTGAATATATACAATGTCTTCATTCCAGACACCTTACGGCTAAAGTATTCTTTCTAAATGTGTTATGCCCGTTTAAGTGTATAAGCCCCGGTTTTGGCCGGGGCTTTTTCTTTATATCTAGTTCAATTGTAGCGGATTGGGCATAACTACTAAGCAAACTCTATTTACTTTGTTTACATGGAGTTAAGTGGTTTTGGGGCTTGACACGGGTTCAGAAGTAAAGAGCAACAACGAAGGCAAGAAACAAGAGCAAAGGCAGAGCAAAGACGAAATACAGGGATCTCTCCACTGCGGCGGCAAAGTGCGCCGCCTTCGGTCGAGATGACGTTTGTTATGAGGGGTAGAAGAAACAGGCGACGGCAAAAGCAAGAACAAAAGCAAAATACGGGGATTCTTCCCCTTCGACTACGCTCAGGGTCAGAATGACGAGCATTTTATGTCGCTATAGTCTGTGGAACTGCTCTAGAAGCTGAAGGCGAGTCCCGCCTGAATAGTTCGCGGAGACTGTGCGAGGAACAAGGTCCGTCCGTCCGTCGACAGGAAGGGCCGATAGCCCTGGGCCAGCAGGTTGGTCACATCGATGGTCGCTTCAAGTCCCGGCGGCAGGAGGTTACCGAACCTGATCGGCTGCCTCAGGTAGAAGCTGAGGTAAGCCTGATCGCTGAAGGCCTCATACGGATTCACCGCCGTCACCAGCCGTTCCGGTTGCCAGCGATAGGCGGCTCTCACCTTCGTTCCGCTGTGGATCACCCTTCCCTTCACGGCCAGAGTCGCAGACTGCGACACCACCGGTTTGAGGTCGGTGGCCACATTCGGCAGGGTGGTCGAGCCTGCCTCTCCGGCCGACAGCGCCGCTCCATTGCTGTACTCCAGCGCGACCCACATTCCGGGGGTGATCGGCTCCGTCAGCATGACATTCACGCCCTGGGTCTTGTACCCGGCACTGAGGAACCTGAAGGTATCCGTTGCGGTATCCGCAAGAATTCCGCTGGCAGTCGTATCGGCCCCACCAGCCAACGCCAGATCCGCGGTAGTGAGCGCGCCCCCACCGGCCACCGCCACGCGGTTTAGACTGTCGCGGTAGTACGCGACCTGAACAAGGCCTTTACCGGCCTTGCGCCCGACGATGACCTGCTGGTGCATCCCCTTCTCGGTCTGCATCCTGCCCTGCGACTTCACCGCGAGGGGAAGCTCCATCTGGACTGCATCGAGACCGGCATAGGACTGCAGATCGCGTGAGGTCGCCATACGGTACCCCACAGACCACGCAGGGGTCGGATGCGCCGTTACGCGAAGGAACGGCCGAGACGCGACCGTGTACCCCGCGGTGCGAATGACATAGAGGGCGCTCCCCGCCTCGAGATCCACGGTATCCCCCAACTGCGTCTTCTGCGCACTGGCCAGATGCATGACATCCAGACCTGAGGCACGGCCGGAGCCCACCAGTTCCGGATGGGACTGATAGCTCACAACGGTTCGTGCCGCACCGGCAAAGCCCAGCCGTCGCTGATAGCCAGCCGCAAGCTCCATTGACGGGCCACGGATCAGCGGCCCGATCTGGGACCCGATATCGGCCCGCAGGGTCATATCGGCCCCGTCGTCCAGTACCCGATCCATGGAGAAGACATTGTGGATTCCGCCACCGCCAAATCCACCGTCACCCGTCGTAACCGACGTCCTGGCATGAGTCCACGGATTCACCCTTTCCGTCGCGCTGGACGAGACCATGATCATCTGTCCATCTTCCACCAACCGCAAGATGGGCCTGTTCGCAGCCGAACGCAACGTCCACTTCCAATCATCGCTTGGCTCGTCCGCCTTGCGCCGCTCAGCGGGCAACCACGAAGCCGTATCGAACAGCGCATTCAGCGTCAGGTCTACAACCGCCTGCGCCCCCGGCCTGAGCTGAAGGTTCCCTCGCAACGCCGGTACAAACAGAGCCGCGGTCGCGCGCACCTCGTACTTGCCCGGGACAAGATTTGCGATGAGATAGCGTCCATGAAGGTCGGTGAACGCCGTGCCAACCATCACGGAGTTCTGGGCGAGAACCTGGACCAGGGCTCCCATCTGCGCCACACCCTGCGCATCGCGCACCACCCCGGATACCGCGGCAGCCGGACCTGCAGCTCGACCGATAGCCGCCACCGTAAGCAGCACGGCGAGAAACGCGATTTTCACCTGGGATCGTTGCACAGTTTTGACACCTAGGCGTCGACGGCTCTCCTGAATTGACGCGTCCATAAAGACAGAGGAAACGCGTTTAGAGGCTACGCCAGAGGCCAGTCATCGCATCGTTGCTTCCGCGTAACCGTACCCCTTTTACTTGCGCATTGGCCTTAGTCGACTACGAACGGCGCAGATTCTGCGATCTGCTGCTTCGATATCCCATCATTCACCTTGATGGTGATCTGATACTTGCCCGGCTGCAGGCTGGCCAACGGCAGCGATCTCTCGAGCGTGACCTGATCTGAGTTCGGGTTTGTCTTCGACGTCAACTCCTGAGTCTGCAAGACGGTCTGGTTCGTGCCCATGTTCACAACCTGGTACTCGATCGTCGCACCGTTCTGCTTGCTCTTTTCGTCGATACCGAGGTTATACACCTGCATCCAGAAATTCAAGCTCTGAGCCCGATGGAAGGTAACCGGCGCGGCTATCCCGGACGGGACACGCGGACGGATGCGTGTGTTGCCAATTACGAAGTTCCCGGCTCCGATGTCTTTGGACGGCACCCGCTCCATCTGGTCCGCCAGTATAAGCGAGGACGCGGAGAGCTTGTCGTCGTCGTACTTCGGAACGTTTACGCTACGCCGCCAGGTCCCCATATGGTCCGGATTATTGACGTCCTTGATGACGATATCGATCTTGTACAGGCCGGGACGGAGGGGCAGCGACTTCCAGTAGACCGAGACGTTGTTCTGCGTCCGGGCCAGCAGCTCGCTGGGAACCTGAACGGTCACGGTGTCTTCAAAGGTCTGGATCGGCTTGTGGTTCAGGTTCGAGACGCGGCCCAGAATATTCACCGTGCCCAGGGCGACGCCGTCCTTGTTGCTGAACGTGATGTCCCTGTTCCGGATCTGGAGCGTCAGGGGCACCAAGATGGTCTCGTTCGTCACCTTCACGTAGTCGGTCCGGACGTCGAAGAGGAATGGCGGGCCGGTCAGAATCTTAGAGGTCGCCATGAACGACTCAAGATCCTTGAACTTGATTACAGGCGGAGCCATCAGCTTGGCCATGCGATCCAGCCGGTCGAACTGCTTGCTCTGGTTCATCTGCGACATCGGACCGGTACCGAGCTGCTCGAGGCCGCCACCGGAGAAGCGGTCAGCCTTGGTGGACTGCCCCTGCTGCTCGTAGAGGGTCTGGCCTGCGCCCGGAACATGCTTGAGAGCATCCTTCTCGGAGCGGTCGATCGTCATGTGGTAGTCGCCGCACATGCAGCTGTCCACAAACTCGATGTCGATGTTGTCGCCCACGCCTTCGAGATAGCGGTAGTGCCACGTCTCAAATGGATAGGTGGAGGTGTTGCCGCCGCCCTCTTCCATGGGGCGCTCGTAGCTGCCGCCGCTGGGATGAGAGTCGATGCTGTCCGGTTTGCCGTAGGCGATATAGATATGACCGCGGTCGGTCTTCCATCCGGGCTTGCCTGCGGCGAAGTGCTCGTTCGCGTAGGCGATGCGGGCATAGTGCGTTTCACGGAACTCATTCTCCGGCGAATCCGGATTGGGGTTCCGGCGCAGCCAGAAGTTCTCGATAAACTGGTCACGCTCTTCGTCGTTGCTGAGATGCTTGAACGCCTGCATCTCCTGGTCGGTGATGATCCAGCGGACGTCCTGATCGAGCCATGTCTTGTACGTTCCGTGCAACTCGCCCTTCAGGGCCTTCTGCTGGGCAAACTTCTCTTTATCGCTCAGCGGGCGCTTGAGGGGGTCCGGTTTTTCCACAGTTACCGGGCCCTTGGTCACGCCGTCGGCCGCTGGCGCCGTCTGAGCCGTGCTGCTCGCATCCTGAGCCGGTAGTGCTCGTACCCCCATCATCGCCAGAAAGAGTAGAGCCGTGCCAGATACGAGATTCCGCGACGTCGTCATAAAGGGGGTGGTACTCCTGATACCAAATCACATTGTAAAGCGGTTACATCCTCCGGTACAAGCGGTCGAACTATGCCGCGCCCTGATATCATCTTCTGCACAAAGACAGTTGCCGGCAAGCGCTCGTCCAAGCCTCGCGGAATGACGATTTGCTCTGCTAATGCAAGCCGGACGGAACGTTAGACGTTTCATCTCCGTAATGAGTATCTGACAGGCAAGAAACTTCCACAGGCGTAGCCCGGTTCTCCGCGGACGCGCAAAGAAAGCAGCAATGAGCGCGAAGAAAATTGTTCTGATTGTCGTCGTTGTCCTGATCCTGGCGGGCATCATCGTTGGTTCCATCCTCCATGGCCGGTCCTCCGTTACGAAGGTCGCTACGGCCAAGGTGATGCGGCAGGACATCGTCTCCATCGTCAACGGCACAGGGCAGATCAAGCCCAAGACCTACGTCAACGTCGGCGCGACCGCCTTCGGGCGCATCACCCGCCTCAATGTCAAAGAGGGTGACCACGTCAAGGCCGGGAACATTCTGGCGACGGTGGAAAGCGTCCAGCCCCAGGCGACCGTTGCCGCCCAGCAGGCCAGCATCATCTCCTCTCGCACCGACGTCACCAGCTATGCCGCCGCCGAGAAGACTGCCGAGGCGAACATCGCCCAGGCCAAGGCCGATCTGGAGCAGAAGAGACTCGACTTCGACCGCGCCGAGGCTCTCTACGAGAGCAAGCTGATCGCCAAGCAGGACTTCGATGCCAAGAGGGCTGCCTTCGACATGGCGTCTGCCACCCTTGCCCAACGGCAGGCGGCTCACGCGCAGGCCCTGGCGCAGACCGACTCGCAGCGCGCCCACGTCAACCAGGCAGTGGCCAGCCAGCGGGCCAACTACGATTCTCTGGACAAGACCGTCAGCCGCGCTCCCTTCGATGGCCTCGTTACCAACGTCCCGGTTCGCGAGGGTGAGACTGTGGTGGTCGGCATCCAGAACGCCGGCGGATCGACCATCATGACGCTGGCGGATATGTCCGTCATCACGGCCGAGGTCAAGGTCGACGAGACCGACATCGTGAACGTCCGCATGAATCAGACAGCCGACGTCACGGTAGACGCTCTGCCCGGCCGCATCTTCAAGGGCCATGTCACCGAGGTCGGCGATCAGGCGCTGCTCCGCACGACCGGTCTTTCGACCACGCAGAGCACCACCGGCACCGAGGAGGCCAAGGACTTCAAAGTCGTCGTCACCCTGGATGAAGCCTCCGAGGACCTGCGCCCCGGCCTCTCCGCCACGGCGAAGATCACCACGGCGCACAAACCCAATGCTCTCAATATCCCCATCCAGGCCCTGGTTCAGCGCAGCGTCTCCGCAGAGAAGGCCCTGGCTGCGAACGCGGGGAAGCCGTCCTCAGGAACTGCAGCGGCCCAAACCACCCCGGCGGCCAAGACACCTCCCGTGCAGGGCGTCTATCTGCTTCAATCTGACGGCAAAAACAAGAAGAGGCTTCGGGCGACCTTCGTTCCGGTCACGACCGGGGTCACGGGCTCGACCGACATCGAGGTCCTCGGCGGGATCAAAGAGGGTGACGAGATCGTCATCGGCCGCTACAAAGTCCTGCGCGCACTTAAAAGCGGCACGATCGTCAAAAAAGATAACACCCCGGAGGCTGCGGGGGACGCCGATAAGTCGTAAGATCGTCGCAGGGCTGCCCGCTGCACCAGATTACCGTGCAGACGCGGGATACTGCCGCGGGAACCATCTCATCGGCGTAAACGTACTATCCTGAAACCTGTACGAACCGGAGAACCGGATGGCTATCGAAACCGCAGTTGAACCCACCCTCAGCAACGCCTCAGGTCCCATCGACGGCGAAGTCATCGTCACCGACAATCTCTGGAAGACCTACGAGATGGGCGACCAGGAGGTCCACGCGCTTCGTGGCGTCAACCTCCGCATCCGCCACAACGAGTATGTTGCCATCATGGGCCCGTCGGGCTCGGGCAAATCGACGCTGATGAACCTCATCGGCTGCCTAGACTCTCCGTCGCAGGGCACGTACTGGCTGAACAGCCACGATGTCTCCGAGCTCAACGACGACGAACGCGCGCGAATCCGAAACAAGGAGATCGGCTTCGTCTTCCAGACCTTCAACCTGCTCGCCCGGGCCACTTCGCTCCATAACGTCGAGCTGCCGCTGATCTACAACGGCACCCCCGCCGCCGAGCGCACCGCACGGGCCAAATCCGTCCTTGAGTCCGTCAACCTTGGGTCGCGCATGATGCACAAACCAAACGAGCTCTCGGGCGGTCAGCGCCAGCGTGTGGCAATAGCCCGCGCATTGGTGAACCACCCGTCCATCATCCTGGCCGACGAGCCTACCGGAAACCTCGACTCGAAGACCGGCGACGAGATCATGGCCCTCTTCGACGAACTTCACGCTAAGGGCAACACCATCATCGTCGTCACCCACGAGCCTGACATCGCCGAGTTCGCCCACCGTATCATCACTATCCGGGATGGCGTCATCGCTGGCGACCATGCCTCCAGCCGCACCCGGGGCCAGCAGTAGCGATCCGCACACCTTCAGCACCATATACAGCCGCGACCGGCTCCCAGCCGTCTAAAATGGAATGATGGCAATGTTTCCCGGCCGCCTTCGCATCATTGGCATCCTCGCTGGAGTCCTCCTCGCCAGCAATACACTTCACGCTCAGACGGCTGCACGTTTCGACCTCGCCGGTCCGAAGGTCGAGGTGCACGTGACCCGCGCGGGCAAAACCCTGCCCATCGCCTCCGTTCCAAATCTCCAGCCCGGGGACAAGGTCTGGCTGCACGCTGATCTCCCTCCCACCCAATCGGTCCACTATCTCCTTGTAGCGGTCTTCCTGCGCGGCACGACGAACCCGCCGCCGGACAACTGGTTCTTCAAGATCCAGACCTGGGATAAGAAAGTCCGTGAAGAGGGTGTCACTGTCACCGTGCCGAACGAGGCTCAGCAAGCCATCCTGTTCCTCGCGCCGGAGACAGGCGGAGACTTCAGCACCCTTCGCGCATCCGTTCGCGGACGCCCCGGCATCTTCGTCCGCGCCTCTCAGGATCTGGCGGAGGCTGGCTTCGAACAGGCTCGCATCGAGAAGTACCTGGACTCCATGCGCCAGGTTCCGCCGTCCGACCCGAAGGCATTGCTCGATCACTCCAACCTGCTCGCCCGCACTCTTAACCTGAAGCCGAACCAGGATTGCTTCAATCGCCCGGTCGACATGCAGTTCAACTGCCTGACCCAGAGCGGCAACCAGACCCTGCTGGATGATGGCCACGGTCAGACCATCGTCGCCAGCCTCACCAGCGGAGCGAACGTCGACTTCATCAACGCCGCCAGCTCCACGGGGCTTGCCGGCGCAGGCATGTACAGCGCGTATGTGGGAGCCGTGGTAGATCTCGTCCGGGTCATGAGCGGGCTCCACACCGCGCACTATCAGTACATTCCGGCAATCGCGTTCCCTGACGGCGACAGCTTGAACCTCCGCCTCAATACTCCCCCTTCTTTCGATAATCCCAAGTCCGTCATCGTCATCGGTCTGCCCGCAGTTCAGGCCTCGACTCCCCCTCCTCTTCGCCCTGCTGACCCTAAGTTCGTCAGCTGCCTGCTCAAGCCCTCGCTCGTGCTTCCGGTCGAAGGCGCCCCGCTGGTCTTCTCCACGGCCTTCACCCACGATCTGATCCTGCACATCAACGGATCCGCAGCGGAGAACGATATACCCCTCCGCGCCGACGCATTTCAGGGCGGTCTCATCCTTGCGCATCCCACCAAACGCAAGGCCCTGCCCCTGGCTGCGGACACATCTGACACTCCCCCTCCGCCTTCGTCCACTCCGGCGCCCGCTGCCCCAACACAAGCCGCATCGCCGCACACCGGCACCATTACCGGCACAATCAGCGGCTTCTGGGGCTTCGACGCCTTCACCGGCCCCACGCTGCAGTTACAGGACACTCCGGGCGCAGACTGGAAGCTGGCTGCCGACGACGTTCTGATCGCGGGCCGCGAAAACAACCTCACCCTGACGTCTACCGGAACCGCGTGCGTTCAAACGATCACCCTGGATACCGCCACTACGGGAAGACAGGTAGAAACCCACTGGAAGCAAGGCGACAAGCCGAATCTCATCAACGTGAGCGTTCCGCTTCAGAAGTTTGACTCCGGCGCCCTCCATCTCGCCGTCCGCCAGTTTGGCGAGCCTCAGCCGGACACCGTGGCGGCCCAGACCTTCTCCGAGCCCGCGCGGCTGGTCTCCCTTCAACTGCACGCAGGCGACACGACCGCCACCCTCACCGGCACCAGTCTCGATCAGGTCCAACAGCTCGCGCTCAACGGCCTCATCTTCACTCCCGTTGCTGCGACTCCAGACTCCGCTACCGGCCCTGCTCCCGAAGGTCCAAACTCCACGCTCCGACTCGCGCTTCCGCCAAATGCCGACGCTCCCAAGCTTCGGCCCGGCGACAAGCTCACCGCAAGCTTCACCCTCAAGGACGGCCGCAATCTCACCCTTCCCGTTACGGTTGCCGCGCCACGTCCCTCGGTCACGATCCTCAGCAAAAGCATAGGCCAGTCGAGCAACTCGCCCATCCGTCTCGCGAATCAGGACGACCTGCCCGTCAATCAGCAGCTCGCCTTCTCGCTCCGCTCCTCCGTTCCGTTTCCACGTACCGGCCAGATCGAGGTCAGCAACGCCGACGAATCGCTTCACACCACGCTCAGCGTAGCCTCAGGCAC
>Ga0137385_10002174_pt1 | contig 16706 bp, 13 predicted proteins | sample SagtaG_FD_104921 | JGI IMG/M metagenome (GOLD analysis project Ga0137385, IMG submission 104921) | Vadose zone soil microbial communities from Sagehorn Ranch, Mendocino, California, USA - Sage2_R_80_16 metaG | ecosystem: Environmental > Terrestrial > Soil > Vadose zone | place: USA: California...
GCGCTCCCGCATTTCGTTTGTATCCGTACGACCCTCGCTGCCAGCGATGCTAAACCCACGGCAGCCCCATGATCCCGTCACGGATGTGCCCTGCGGAGGTGGATGAGGTACTCGATCGCGCCGCGCCGTCCGCGCAGCGGGCTCTGGATCGCCTGCGGCGCGCGCCAGCCGGCCGACTCGAACGCGGCCACGGCCATCTCGACGGCCTTGGCCCGCTGGCCCGGTTCGGCCGGGGGATGCGCGAGCCTGAGCTCGAACATCGGCTTGACCAGGGCGATCAGGTCAGCGTCGGATGCGATCGCGACCGCCTCGAGCTGCGGCGCGGCCTGGGCCAGGGACAGGTAAGAGAGGTCGATGGTGACGACCCCGACCACGTCGGGGATCAGCACCCGGGTCAGCACCCCGAGGTTGGTGCGTTCCAGGTTCACGACCCGGGCATCGAGGCGCAGGGAGCCGAGAAGCTGCCCGTGCCCGGCGTCGACGGCGTAGACCCGCCGGGCCCCGGCGGCCAGCAGCGCGTGGGTGAACCCGCCCGCCGCGGCCCCGACGTCGAGGGCCACGCGTCCGGCCACGGGGACGGCGAACTGCTGCAGGGCGGCGGCGAGCTTGCGGGCGCCGCGGGGCGGGGCCGGCGGCGTGGCGATGATGACCGCCGCGCCGCGCGGGATGCGCGCCCTGGGGTTGCTGACGATCACGCCGTCCACGCTGATCAGCCGTTCGCTGATGGCACGGGCCGGATCGCCGAGGTGCGGGTGGAGCTGGCGCACGCGCTGCGCGAGCGCGACATAACGAGGCTTCCTGGGCACAGTCGTATTCCTCCGGTTGGTCGCTGGCGGTGGTGACGGCCAGCGCCGCGGAGGAGCACGGCTGCGCGAACCCGGGCACGGCAAACCCGCCGGCCCGGCCTGGGTCTTCGGGCCGGCGGGGCCAGGGTCAGCTCAGCGCTATCTGAAGCCCGCCATGCCCACCAGGGTCGCGTTCCCGGCCCCGGGCGTCAAATGAGCGCGCGGCGGCGGTGCTGCGGCGGGTGAATGAGGTGGTGGGCACCACGCTGTTCCTAGAGCAACAGCGCGGTGCCCACCACGCTGCTCGGGGGCGGCGGGCCCGCGGTCGTCCCCATGTTCCGGCCGGTGACCAGCCCCTAGCCTTTGCGTTATGGCCCTGGTCTTGACCGCGCTTGCCCGCACCCATCGTCGCCGTTACGCTGCGACAGATCGTTTGTTTCCGAACGTTCTCCGCGTCCACCACGGGGAGGCGCCGTGACCCAGGAACCGGATGTCGCCGCCGTCTGCCAGCGGCTGCGGGAGCAGGGGGTCGATGTCGTCAGGGTGTCCTATCCCGACCTGATCGGCGTGGACCGCGGCCGTGACGTGCTGCTCGACGAGCTGCCCGCGGCGGCCGGCCACGGGCTCGCGTTCTGCCGCGCGGTCTATCACACCTCCCCGATGGGCGACGTGGTGCCGGTGCAGGGCGGCCTCGAGGCGGGCCTGCCGGACATCACGGTCCATCCCGATCTGGCCACGCTGACGCCGCTGCCCTGGGAGCCGGCCGCCGCCTGGTGCCTCGGCGACGCCACAGCCCCCGATGGCGCGCCCGCGCCGGAATCCCCGCGCGCCGTGGCGCGCCGGGTGGCGGACCGCCTGGCCGGCCTCGGCCACACCCTCATCTGCGGCCCCGAGCTTGAGTTCTTCGTGTGCCAGCAAGCCGCGGACGGCAGCTGGCAGCGCTATGCGAACGAGCTGGGGAACGTCTACGTCGTCGGCCGCAAGGGTGATCCGCAGGGCCTGCTGGTGCACATGCTCCGGCAGCTCAGGGAGGCCGGCCTGGGGGTGACGGCGGCCAACCACGAGTTCTCGCCGGGCCAGTTCGAGATCAACCTCGGCCACTCGGACCTGCCCGACGCCGCGGACCGCGCATTCCGGCTGAAGTCCGCGGTGCAGGAGATCGCCCGCCACCGCGACCTGATGGCCACGTTCATGGCCAAGCCCTTCAACGATGAGGGCGGCTCCGGCTTCCACGTGCACGTCTCCATCAACGACGACGCCGGGACCAACGTGTTCGGCGACCCCGGCGGCCCGGACGGCCTGTCGGGCCTTGGCCGTTACGCGATCGGCGGCGTACTCGGGCACGCCCGGGCGCTGAGCGCGTTGCTCAACCCGACGATCAACTCGTACAAGCGGTTCGGGCCGGACACGCTCGCGCCCTGGCTGGTCGACTGGGGCCTGGACAACCGCAGCGCGATGGTGCGGATCCCGCCCGAGCGCGGCGCAGCCGCCCGGATGGAGGTCCGCCTCGGCGATGCCACCGCCAACCCGTACCTGGCCATCGCCGCCATCGGCGCCGCGGTCCTCCTGGGCATCCAGGGCAAGGCGGACCCGCCGCCGAACCTGGAGGGCTACGGCTACGACCCGGCCCGGTCCCGGCTGCTGCCGGCGCGGCTCGGCGAGGCCCTCGACGCGCTGGAGGCCGACCGGGAGCTTGGGGGAGTCCTGGGCGACTATTTCGTAACGTCCTTCCTGGCTTATAAGCGCAACGAGATAGAGCGGTTCGAGCGGTTCGTCACCGACTGGGAGTTCCGCGAGTACGCCTATCACCTGTGAGCGGCGGCTTGACGTGCTGCCCGGCTAGCGGGTCAGCTCCTGCTCGACCCGTGTCGGCCTGCGCCCGCGCGCCGTGACCCGGACCTGGCCGAGCCGGGCCGCCAGCTGCCCCGCGGCCGCCTGCACCGCGGTGACCGCCTCGGCGCCGACGTCCTCGAGGAACCGGCAGGCGATCTCCCCACCCCCCACCCGCCTCCCCATCCCCCCTGCACCTTCCCCCTTCACCGCGCGGTGCGCCCAGCCGCCGACGATCCGGCCGTCCCACCACACCGTCGGGCCCACATTGCCGGTCCGGTCGAACAGCTGCGGGCCGTGCCCGCCGAGGAACCATTCCCGCTGCGACCAGCCCATCGGCGTTGAGTCAAGCGGGGGCAGCAGCGCGGCCCACGGCTCCGGGGCCGGGACCGGCTCCAGGTCGTCGCGGAGCACGAGGCCAGTGGCCCCGCCCAGGTCAACCTCGGCCGGCCGGAGCTGGGTGAGGGCCCGCTTCACCTGGCCCGCGGACCAGCCGGCCCACCAGCGCAGGTCCTCTGCCGTGCCGGGCCCGAACGCGGCCAGCCAGCGGCGCGCCAGTTCCACCTCCGCGGCGCCGGTCGCCCACTCGGCCAGGCCGCCCGGGCACCAGCTCTCCAGCGGTGCCCAGCGGTACTGGCTGGACGCCCACGAGCCGAGCGGCCTGCCGCGCACTACCCGCCCGTCCGCGGCCAGCAGCAACAGCACCCGGCTGCCCACGCTCTGCCTGCCCTCGTACGGCTTGCCCCGGGCCAGCACGATCTGGGCCCGCAGCCTGGGGTCGTCCGCGGCGAGCTCCGCTGCGGTGGCCTCGCCCCGGGCTGCGAGCGCGCGCAGCGCGGCCTCCTCCACGTCCTTGAGCCAGGGCTCGGCATCATCGGCGACGCCGGACTCGGCAAGCCACGAGATCAGGTTGCGGCGCTCGCGCGCCGCGACCGCCCGGGCGCAGGCCGCCTGTATCACCGGGGCCACCTCGAGCGCCGCGACGAAGACCGTGCGGCGCATGCCGAGCAGCCGGATCAGCACCCGCCGGTCGTAGAGCGCGCGCTCGACCGCCCCGGCGTCCCCGTCTCTCATCCGGGCCCAGGCGCCCAAGTACACCGACGACGGATCGGTGGCGTGCAGCGCCACCAGGTCGCGCGCGACCTCGAGCGGGTCGTCGGCCCTGGCGGCCGGCGCCAGCCGATGCCGCCAGCCGAGCCGGGCCCGCCGTTCGGCCACCCCGATCCGCTGCACCGCCCCCACCCGTCACCTATCCCGATCGGTTTTCCCCGCGGCACTTTCACACTAATGCTTTTTGCGGTGGCTCCCGGGTTAGGCCGTGGTCTCCGCGCTCAGGTCCGGGAGCTCGGAGCTCGCCGAGGTTCTGGCGCGCAGCACGAAGGTGGAGGCAAAGCCGACCACGAGCAGGCCGAGCGCGAACCAGGGGGCCAGGATGGTCGGGCTGGTGACCTTGTAGAACGAGCCAAAGATGGCGCCGCCGGTGATCAGGATGCCGATCACGGCGGACACGATCAGCGACACCCGGCGCTGCGAGCTCGCGAAGGTGCGCAGCGAGCCGACCGACATCAGCAGGTAGACCACGACCAGTGCGAAGCCGCCGAACGTGGACCCCCAGGCGAACAGTGAGAAGTAGTGCGGGGTGCTGGGCAGCGCGAACAGGCCGGTCCAGAACTGGTTGACCAGCAGGGTGACCACCGACGCCCCGATGATGAAGACCGTGGCACCCAGGGGCGAGCGATGGCGCTTGGACACGATCGCGAGCGACGCCGGGATCCTGCGGTCGCGGGCCATCGCGAAGATCCCGCGCGACGCGGACACGGCGCACCCGATCGCGACCGCCAGCATGTCGAACAGCACCACGAGCTCGAGCAGCCGGTCGACCCAGGTGCCGCCGTACCCGCCGGCGCTCGCTGGCGCGCCGAGCGCGAACAGCGGCGCCGCCGCGGCCGCGGTCAGCGTCTTCAGGCTGTAGTGGAAGCCGGCCACCTCGACGTAGGTGGCCAGGACGTAGAAGACCGTGGCGATCCCGGCCGTGGCCATGACCGCGATCGGGATGTCCCGGCGCGGGTTCGGGGTCTCCTCAGCCAGGTTCGCCGCGGTCTCGAAGCCGACGAACACCAGCACGCCGTACAGCACGCCGAAGAAGATCCCGGACCAGCCGTCGGCCGCGGACGACGGGTTGAACGGCTTGAGGCTGTTCGCGGAGCCCAGCTTGACGATGACGGTGATGAAGAAGATCAGGACCACCACCATCGAGACCAGCGCGAGCGCCAGCTGGCTGCGGGTGGACAGCCGCACGCCGAAGTACAGGATGGCGGCGATCAGGGCGATGAGGATGAGGGTCCAGGCCCAGGACGGCAGCGGGTTCACTTTGAACTCGGCGGCGATCGTGCTCTGCAGGTAGCCGCCGATGAGCAGCAGCAGGCCGGTGAGCAGCACCGTCACCCCGCCGTAGTAGAGCCAGCCCGCGGCGGTGCCGACCCGCTCGCCGAGCCCCCTGGTCACGTAGTCGTACAGCGACCCGGCGGCGTGGATCTCCTTCACGTAGCTCGACACGATCCAGCCGAGCGCGAACACGCCCACCGCGGCGATCAGCACCGACAGCGGCGAGGCCACCCCGCCGCCCTTGCCGGACGCGCTGATCACCCCCACGACCAGCGGGATCACGAAGGCTGAGGAGAACACCGGGCCCATGAACCCGACGGACTGGGCCACGACATCGGGGAGCGAGAGGATCTTCGCCCCCAGCCGCTCGTACGTCGGCTCGGAACTCGGCATCGTTTCCTCCTTCATGACAGAGCAGGCTGTCAGCGATCACCGCTGGTGGCGCGGCCCGCCGGGGCTGCCGCCGGGAGGCGCCGTCAGGCAGTCATGCGGGGATCCGCAGCACCCTCCTCGCGTTACCGGCGAAGATCGCGGCAGTGTCGGCGTCCGGCAGGCCGAGCGCCTCGATGTCGGCGATCGTGTCCGCGACGACCGTGGGGCCCCCGAGGGGCATGTCCGTTCCGAAGAGCACGTGATCGGGCCCGAAGAACTCCACCGCGCACCGGACGGCGTGGGCAGCGCCGAACATCGCCGTGTCAGCGAAGAAGCGCCGGAAGTAGTCGATGGGCTCGTCGTTCAGCCCCGACATGATGGCGGCGCGGTCGGGATCCTCCAGCGGCGATGCCAGGCGCCCGGCGAAATGCGGCACCATCGCCCCCGCATGATGGGTGATCACCCGGAGGCCGGGATAACGGTCGAAGCAGCCCGAGTACACCAGGCGCGCCATGCAGACCGACGTCTCGTACGGCCAGCCGAGCGACCACCAGATGCCGTACTCCGACCGGCTCTCCGTGGGGTAGTCGGCCCACACCGCGCTGCGGGTCGGGTGAATCCAGAGCGCGCCGTGGTATCGGGTCACGGTCTCGAAGATCGGCCCGAACCGCGGCTCGTCGAGCGGCGCTCCGCCGACGTTCGTGTGCAGCTGCGCGCCAAGCGCCCCGAGCTGGCCCATGGCCCGGCTCAGCTCCTCCGCGGCCGCGTCGATGTCGTTCATCGGCAGCGCGGCGGAGAAACCGGCGAAACGGTCCGGGTAACCGCGGACCAGCTCGGCCAGCTCGTCGTTCGCAGCGCGGGCGAGATCGCGGGCCGCGCCCGGGTCGCCGAGCTCGTCGATCGGCGGCACGGCCAGCGTCAGCACCTGCCGGTAGTCCCCGAACGGGTCCACCGCCCGCCACCGGGCATCGAGGTCGGTCAGGGCCGGGTCCTCGTGGATCCACGCCTGGTATCCGGTGATCCGGTCGCTGACGTCCGAGCGCGAGGTGATCGACTCCAGGCGCCGTGCGTACGACGGCGGGAGGATGTGAGCGAAGGCATCGATCTTCCTCACGTTCCTCCCCTCGGGAGTGTCAGGCAGCACCGGGCCGCCTGGCGAGGCAACGGCGGCCACCGGGCAACGCGGCGGCGAGCGCGGGCCGCCAGCGGCCGCCATTGGGGATCGTATGGAAGCAAACGATTCGCTGTCAAGCCTGTCGGCCGGCCCAGGTACCACCGTGTCCGCATGGGCCGGGACGTTGGCCCCTGGCGAAGCCGACGTCCCGGTGGTGCAGCGTGGTGCGGGCGGTTATGGCGTCCGGTTGGCGTCGATCTGGTCGAAGTCGCCGACCCCGTTGCGGCTTCCGCCGCCGCCGGACCATTGCCACATCAGCGCGTACCTGGACCCCCGTGTGACTCCGCCGAAGAACCGCGCGCAGGCCGACGACGCGCCGCCGGTCAGGCACCACCCCGCAGGCGGGTGGGCCAGGCTGCTGGTGAAGGTCTCATAGGTCCATTCGTAGGTGTTAGGTATCGATGCGGCGGCGTGAGTGCCGAAGATCTCTGCCCATTTGTCTGGTGCCGAGTACACGCCGGCCTTGTAGGAGGAGTGACTGGTCAGGTACGCGGCGTACCCGTTGAGGACGGCCCGGTCGACGTTCGGAGGGATGAAGCTCGCCCTCGCCACGCCGCTGCACGCCGAGGTGTACACGGTGTTCCACCCGTTGTCGGGCGCGGGGGTGTAGTCGGGCGCGTGCCCCGGGATCTCGATATCCATGAAGACTACGGGATACTTCACGTGCAGCTTCGCCGCGTCGGCCACAGCCCGCGCCGCCTGCCGCCGCCCCCAGGCGTTCGCCTCCCTGGCCGTGCCGTTGTAGTGCGGGTCGACGCCCGGCCCGCCCATGAACCAGTACACGCCGGTGCCGATGCCACGGTGGCGGGCGAAGTTGGCGTTGGCCTGCGCGCTGTTGGCCGCGGACCAGACGACGATCTTGTGGCACCCGGCGAGGTTCGCCCAGTTGCCGGCCATCCCGATGTACCCGCCGTAGGCCCCGCCGATCACCGGCTCGCGGAAAGGCGCGGGCCCGGAGACCGGGATCGCGGCGCTGTCCGTCCCGTACCAGAAACCGCCCGGGCGGTCTACCGCTCCTGCGGCGGCGGCCGCCGCCGCGGCACCGCGGCCCTGCACCGTGGCCCGGCCTGCTCCCACGCCGGAACGGACCGTTCCCGCGGTGGCCGGGACCGCGCTCACCGCGGCCGCGGTGCCAGCCGTCACGATCGTGCCCAGTGTGGCCGCCGCGACGAGACGGCGCGCTTTCCGGCCCGCCAGACGCCGTCCGCGACGTTCCCGCCGTGCCAAGCGTCACCACCCCGTCCGCCCGTGTCGTCACAAGTTTCCCCAGGTTACAGGGCTATCCAGGGTTCAGCGGAAAGATCGGAAAGCGGCGCGCACCTCCTGGATGAACGCGGCTGGCTGCTCGAACGCCGCGAAGTGGCCGCCCCTGTCCGGCTCAGGCCGGCGTCACCCGGACCGGCAGCTCCCGCAGGCCGTTGGTGAAGTTCGACCGGATCCGGCGCGGCGGCCCGGCCAGCTCGAACCTGGCCACGCGCCGGGCCAGCGCGGCGAGCATGACGTTCACCTCCAGCCGGGCCAGGTGGGCACCCAGGCACAGATGCGGGCCGCCGCGGCCGAAGCTGAGGTGCCGGTTGGGGGAGCGGCCGACATCGAAGGTGTCCGGGTCGTCGAACTCGGCCTCGTCCCGGTTGCCCGACACGTACCAGAGCACCACCTTGTCGCCGGCCCGGATCGCCGCGCCGCCCAGCTCGGTGTCCGCAGCCGCCGTCCGGCGCATGAAGTGGGTCGGGCAGCTCCACCTGAGCACCTCATCGGTGGCGGTGGCCAGCAGGCCGGGGTCGGCCCGCAGCCGGTCCCACTGCTCCGGGCGCTCACAGAACGCCAGCACCCCCTGGGCGATGGCGATGCGGGTGGTCTCGTTCCCGGCGACCACGAGGATCGAGAAGAAGTTGTCGAGATCGGTCTCGGTCAGCCGGTCGCCGTCGACCTCGGCCCGCAGCAGGGTGGACAGCAGGTCGTCGGCGGGATCGCGGAGCCGCTGCGCGACGACCTCGCGGCCGAGGTCCCACAGCTGCTTGCCGTACGGGCTCCGGAACGGGAACCTCCGGTAGGCGTCGGTGTCGTCCCGGCCCCAGACCACGTCGGTGATCTCCGGGTCGGTGTTGGCGATCAGCCGGTCGCCGAGATCGATGAACTGGTCCAGGTCGGCCTCGGGCAGGCCCATGATCCGGGCCAGCACCCGGATCGGGACTTCCTTGGCGACCGCGTCGACGAAGTCGAGCTCGCCCCCGGTCAGGCCGGCGTCCAGGACCTGCTCGGTGAGCCCTTCGACGAAGTGCTGATAGACCGCCACCGCCCGCTGCGTGAAGCTGGAAGAAACGATCTTGCGGAGCTTGGTGTGATCGGGCGGGTCGGTGTCGATGATCGTGCGGCGGGCTTCCATGTCGGCGTCGCTCGGCTCCTCGAAGGAGATCCCGCGCGCGGACGAGAAAGTGGCCACGTCCCGGCTGGCGGTGACGATGTCCTGGTACCCGCACACGGACCAGAAACCCGAGTTCGGCCACGCCTCGCCCTGCCACGCGACCGGCGCCTCGCGCCGGAGCCGGGCAAACTCGCCGTACGGGACGCCCCGCGCCCACATGTCGAGATCGGTGAGGTCGACAGCCCCGGCCATGCAGATAGTTTGGCACCAAACGAGCGACTCGGCAATGGAGGGGTCAGGGGTGCCGGCCGCAGCGGGATGGCGGGCCGACCGCAGCGGGATGGCGGGCTGGCCGCAAAGTGACGACGGGCTTGCGGGCCGGGGATGGCGGGCCTGCGCCGCGATATCCGGCTTGCGGCGGCGGCACGGCAGATGCGACCGTGCGGTAGGAGGTTTCTATGCGAGTCGTCGTCGTCCGTTTTCATGAAGAGGACCTGGCCGGGTTCATCGGGGAGGCGTTCGAGGCGCACGGCGCCGAGCTCGACGTGCACATGTTCCCGAAGGAAGGCCCGCTGCCCGCGCTCGGCGGCGTCGATCACATCATCGTGCTCGGCGCCATCTGGTCGGTGTATGACGACAGCCCGGACCGGGCCTGGATCGCCGACCTGCTGACCTGGCTGCGGGAGGCGGACGAGGCGGGCGTGCCCGTGCTCGGGATCTGCTTCGGCGCGCAGGCAGTGGCCTCCGCGTTCGGCGGCCGGGTGGAGCCCGCGCCCCGCAAGGAGATCGGCTGGTCGCTGATCGACTCGCTCGACCCAGGGCTGATCCCGCCCGGCCCCTGGCTGGAGTTCCACGGCGACCGCTGCGTGCCGCCCCCGCAGGCCAGGCTGCTGGCGCGCAACGAGGTGGGCGTCCAGGCGTTCTCGGTCGGCAGGCACCTGGCCGTCCAGTTCCACCCCGAGGCCGATGGCGAGCTGCTCAGGCTGTGGCTGGAAGTTGGCGGGCGCGAGGAGGTCGCGCAGGCGGGATACGACCCGGACCGGTTCCTGGCAGAGACCTACGCCGAGGAGCCTGGCGCACGGGAGCGGGCCGGCCAGCTGGTCGCGTCCGCGCTGCTGATCGCGCAGCAGCCGGTGCCTCAAAAGACCGATCCGTAACGCAAAGCGACCGGCAACTCCCTCGAGCAACGCGCGTCAGCCTTCTACGGACCGGATGATCTTGCGGAGCAGCGACGCGAGCTGGTTCTTCTCCTGCTCGGTCAGGCTGGCACTGACGAACGCCTCGCCCATGTTGAACGCCGGGAACAGCCGCTCGATCACGCTGAGCCCCTTGGGCTCCAGGCTGACCAGAACCAGCCGGCCGTCGGCGTCGTGCGGCCGCCGCCGGGTCAGGCCGCGCTTCTCCAGCGTCTTCAGCACTCCGGTGAGCGTCCCCTTGGTCACCCCGGCCGCGGAGGCGAGATGGCGGGTCTGCTGGTCGCCCCAGATCCACAGCACGAACTGCACGGTGAACGCGGCCCAGGACAGGTCCTCGTCGGCCAGCACCTTCTGCTCCATGTGGTGCCGGATCACATTGGCCGCGCGGTAGATGTTGGACACCGCCGCCATCGCGGCGAAGTCCAGGTGCTGGTCACCGATCCGGCCGCGGATGTCGCGTTCGGCCCGCACGAGATCGCTGGCGCTGCCGGCCGCGAGGCGATGAGGCATGGCACGATCGTACGTGCCCCGCCCGCTCCCCACGGCCCGCCCTCGCCTGTCACTGCCCCCGCGCCCGTAACGGCACACACACAGGCCTCACTGCCCCCACTGGCTCGATTTCACCGTATAACGGCGATGCCGGTAGGCTGGTGGTGGCGCGCCGGGAAGTCTGGTCGGCAACAACTATGTCGATCGAGCGGGCGAGGTAGGCGGCGTGCGCAGTGTCGAGATCGTCTTGCTGCTAGTCGTGCTGGGCACGGTGGTCGCGGCTTTCGCCGGTCGGCTTCGTGTCCCGGCTCCCTCCTTGCTGGTGATTGCCGGGCTCGTCGTCGGCCTGGTGCCGGGTGTCCCGCCGGTCCGCGTGACACCCGATCTGGTCAGCCTGGTTGTCCTGCCGCCGTTGCTGTATGCGGCCAGCGAGGAACTGCCGTGGCGTGATCTTCAGGCGGTGTGGCGGCCGGTGATCGTGCTTGCTGTGGGACTGGTGCTGGCGTCGGCGGCCGCGGTGGCAGCGGTGGCGGGGGCGGTGACGGCTGTGCCGGCGAGCATGGCCTTCGTGCTGGGGGCGGTGCTGGCTAGCACAGACCCTGTGGCGGTCAGCGCACTTGGGCGGCGGCTGTCACTGCCGCCCAAGGTGCAGACGCTGGTGCAGGCGGAGAGCCTTTTCAACGACGCGACCAGCCTGGTGCTCTTCCAGATCGCGGTCTCCTTTGCGGTCGCCGGGACAGCCGCCGGCGCCGCGGCCGATAGCGTGCTGCTGCACGGCGCCGGGCAATTCGCGGTCCTGGCTGCTGGCGGTGCAGCAGTAGGGGGAGTGATCGCGGCCGGGGTCATTGCTGTGCGGCGGCAGGTCACCGACCCGGTGCTGGAAACCGTGCTGGCCCTCATCACCCCTTATGCGGCGTACGTGCTCGGCGCGGCAGTTCATGTCTCGCCCATAATGGCGGTGATCGTCGCCGGGCTGGCCATCGGCGCGCGGCGGGCGCGGATCACCACCGCCCAGACCCGGCTGCAGCTCCACTCGGTCTATCAGACGATCATCTTCCTGCTGGAAAGCGTGGTGTTCAGCCTAATCGGCCTGCAGCTGCCCGCCCTGATCCGGGCGCTGTCGCATACCGATGCGTGGCCAGCGCAAGCGCTCGCGATGACCGGGACGCTGATCGCGACACGGATCCTGTGGGTCTTCCCGTTGTCATTGCTGTTCCAGCGGCGCAGCGGCACCCGGCGCCCGTCGTGGCCGGTGCCCGCCGTAGTGTCTTGGGCAGGCACCCGAGGCGTCGTGCCGCTGGCCGCCGCTTTGTCCATTCCGCTGGTGTCAGCCAGCGGCGCCCCGCTGCCGCGGCGTGACCTGATCCTGGTGCTGGCCACCGCAGTCATTGTGGTCTCGCTCATCGTGCAAGGGCTCACTCTGGAGCCGCTGGCCCGGTTCGCCGGGATCGCCCGCCCGGCCGCCGCCCGCCATGAGGAAACCATCGCCCAGCTGCGCCTGGCCGAGGCGGCCCTGGCCCGGCTTGATGAGCTCGCCGGCAGTGACGCCGCCCCAGATGCCGTGATCGACCGGGTCCGCGCCAGCCTGCAGGCCGGCATCGGGCGCATCCGCGCGCACGCTGACGGCAGCCGTGGACCGGAGCCGGATGGCCTGACCGAGCGGGATCTGCGCCGCAATCTCAATGCCGCCGAGAACGCCGAGCTTGCCCGCCTTTACGACAGCGGCACCGTCAGCCAGGCGACCCGCCAGCGGCTGCAGCGCGGCCTCGACCTGGAGCTCACCCGGCTCAGCGACGAGCAACGCTGACGTCTCCGGGACCCTCCGCCCAGCGCATCGGCATGGCCATCGGTCTGTGCACGCCCGCGCCATGGCAGCAACCGGCCGGGCCGCCTCTCTCCCCGCGCTGCGGGAACCATGGTTTCCAGGCTCATTGCCCATTGTCCGGCGGCATGGAACGGGTCCACTGCGGTTCCGTCGCCGACCAGTCCGTCTCCCAGCAGGCCAGCCGGTGCTTGTCCAGCAGGAGTGAGATCACCCCGTAGATGGCAGCCAGCAGCAATGCAAGGGCAACAGGTATTGCGACAGCGGCGCGAATCACCTGAGTGATCACTTCCGTGCGTGTGAGGGGTAGGTGAGCCCGCCGGCCCTTTGCATCGACCCACACGGTGGTGGTGCCGCCTGCTAGCGCGGTCTTAGCGCCCGTGATCTTGCCCGTCCCCCAGGATCCGTCTGTCCTCACCCACTGTACCGACAACAGCGCGGACGCTGCGGAGCGCGACCAGCCCGTTGCTGTCGGCGTCACCCGGAGGATTACTGCGGGCACACGGTGCCAGGCCGCCGCCTCCGCCCGCTCGGCCCGCATGCCAGAGAGATAGATCACGTGACCGGCATAAACGGCGGCGGCCGGGGCACCGGCCAGGAACACCACGAGCAACCCCACTCGGATGATCGCCTGGATCCGGTCAGTGCCCCGTCTCATCGGGTTGCGGTCAAATCCCAGGCGCCGCAGCGACCTCCATCGCCATCCATGCCGCGGTGCGTCATTCTGGCTCATCGCCAGCACCTGCTGCTGATGCGCTGTCGCCCACCGCCCCACCTGGCGGCCGCGGGCCGACTCCGGCAACCCTTCCGCAAGCAGCACGGTCGCAACGGGATTGACAGGGGCAACAAGGTCAAGAATGTGTCGGCACTCATGGTCGGCTCCGCAGCTTGTCTGAACCACACCGACCAGGCTTCCCGGCACACCTGGGTTCATGGTAAGGGCCTCGGGCGCGACTGCCAACGCTGCTCCGAGCGCTACCGGCGCAGGAACGGCGATCCGCCGCCGGGGCCGCGGAGCGCGACTCCCTGCCGGTGCATGACCCTAACCGTGTCGGCAGGCACCTGGCCGTCTAGTTCGGGCCGGCCAGCTGGTTGCGTCCGCGCTGCTGATCGCGCAGCGCCGCTGCCTCAAAAGACCGATCCGTAACGCAAAGCGACCGCCAACTCCCGCGAGCAGCGCGCCTCCACGTCGAGGCGGCCGGGTTCTGCCGTGAAGACTCAACTCCAAAGCACGCAGATGGGCAGGGCGACGATGGCCTCCTCGAGGCGGAATGGCCGCGGGCCCGTGTGCAGGACGACGCCTGCGGCAAACCTGTCACCGATCGCGTCCTTGAGCCACCGCAGATGCCGGGCTGCGTCTGGTCCTGGGGCCGCGTCAGCCTTCACCTCGAAGCCGGCAACCCGGCCATCCGCGAACTCCACCAGGACATCAACTTCGTGCCGGCCGTTCGCGTCGCGTACGTGGAACAACCGTGGCGAGAGGTCGCTGACTACGCAGTCAGCGCGTATTTGGGCAACCACGAAGCTATCCAGAACCCGCCCCAGCAGGTCTCCGTCGCGCATGACGGCCCGGATGTCGACACCGAGCAGTGGGCCCATGAATGCGGGGTCGACGAGGTGCCGCTTCGGCAGGCGGATCAATCTGTTGAGTTGGTTCGCCGACCAAGCGGGGAGTCGCTCGGTGAAGAACAAGGTCTCCAGCATGGCGTCATAGGACTCCGCCGTGGACCGGTCGATCCCCACGGCGTCGATAAGGGTCTTCAGGGTTGGGATGCCCGCGGTACTGGCAGCTATCGCCTGCAGATAGCGGCGCAGGCGCATGGGGTCACGCACCGCACCGACCAGCGACACGTCGCGGGAGACGACTTGGTCGACATAGCTGGAGAGCCATCGCCGCCGGGCGCGCTCGCTGTCGGCCAGGGCAACCTCCGGGAAGCCGCCACGCAATGCCCGGGCCAGGTAGCCGCGCACATCCGGTGCTGTACCGGATACAGACAACTGGTCAAGGCCGCCCGTCATGAGCTGGTCGAGGAACGGAGTCTGTGCCGCCCGGCCCTCAATCTCTCGCTCGGTGAGCCCGTACATCCCGGCCCGGAGAAGTCTTCCGGTGGCGGGCCACCCCGCTGCGGTGAGGTCAGCCTGGGTGGAGCCGGTGAGCACGAAACGTCCAGGCGCGGTGCCTTCGTCCACGGCTCGCTTGACTGCGCCGAGCACCTCGGGCACGACCTGCCACTCGTCGATCAGGAGCGGAAAGGGGCCGTCGGCTATGGCGGCGTCAGGATCCGCGCGCGCGACCGCTGCCTCAGCCGGTCGGTCCAGGCGGAGTCGGCCAGCGCTATGCCGACGACCGGTGGTTGTCTTGCCACAGGCGCGGGGGCCCACGACAAGAACGGCCGGGTGATCGGCAGTGAGCTCGTCGAGCAGCGGGTCGATCAGCCGTAGGAGGTAGTCCGGCACGTCTACAGGAATCCTTAACCTCATTTAGCACAGCCCGTAGGCCAACTTTAGCACGGCTGCTAGCCGGTATTTAGCACGTCAAGAGGTCCTTGTTCAGCACAGTGGGATCGTGGCGATGCCGCCGGGCGGGCTCACGCCGGCTGCGATCCCCGGCGGCGCCCGGGCAGACAATCCTCACCTCGCGGCCGCTGAGCGGCAGAACACCCGTCGATGATAGCTGTTACATCCATCCGCCGATGCGGTGGTAGAGATCCTCGCCGTAGCTTGTGGGGAGGGGTCCGGCGACGGCGAGCTTGAAGGTGCGCCGCCCGTCGGGCTGTCGCGGCGCTCTGAGGAAGAGGGCCGAGTCCGCGTGCTGGCGGTGGAAGCTGTCGGCGAAGTCGAACTGGTGGGTGACGAAGAAGACCCTGATATTGGCTTCCAGCAACGCGCGTACGACCTGGCGGCCGATCTCTGATCCCTCCCGCTCGTTGGTCGCCGCGAACGACTCGTTGAACAGGATGAGGCAATGCGGGCTGACCTGGTCGGCGATGACGCTGATCCGGTTCAGTTCCTCGGCAAGGCGCCCGCTGATCATGCTGGGGTCTTCCTCGCGGATGAAGTGCGTGAAGACGCCGTGGCAGACGCTGGCCCGGAAGAACCTGGCAGTCACGAACATGCCGCCTTGCATCATGAGCTGTGCCACGCCGGCGCTGCGCAGGAAGGTGGATTTGCCGCCGGAGTTGGCTCCGGTGATGATCACGAGTGGCTTGCCGTCGGCGTCCACGTCGTTGCCGACGACGCGCTCGGTTCGCAGCGCCAGGCATGTATCGCGCAGATCCTCGCAGGACAGCTCCCACGTCCGCAACGCGGACGGAACGGGGAACGTCACCGGCTGGTCCCTGGCCACAAGCTGATCTCGCAGGTTGAGGCAGCTCACGTAGAACCCGATTTCCGCGCGCAGCATGGTGAAGTAGCTGGTCACGTGGTCGGCTGACTGCGCCGCAGCGTTGGCGACCAGGTTGATTCCCCGGCCGGTCATGTCCGACAGCGCCTGGGCTCCTGCTTGGTCGCGGGGCGGGATCGTGAAGGCGTAGGAGGAACGGGGCCCGATCCCGACGCGCTCTTTCCAGCCCCGTCTGGCGTTGCCCGAGCGGAGCACGTAGTTGATTCCGCTGTTGTCCCGGCCGAGCTGCCCGCTCATCAGCTCGCCGTTCCGGAAGCGCAGTTGCTTCAGGTGACGGCCGAGCGTGTCGAAGTAGTCGTCGTCTAGTTCACGCTGCAGGGTGCGGAAGAGCGTCGTCAGTCCCTCGGAGCGGAACTTGCCGGCATGGTTGTCGGCGATCTGGCGCAGTTCTTTCAGCCGTATGAACAGGGCCTCTAGCTGCGTGACTGCCCCGGAGAGAATGGAGGAGGGGTACTGCGACGCGTAACCCCACAGGCCCCGTTTGTCCTGGAGCGCTGCCACGGCGATGGCGTACATCTCCCGGATGATCTCCGGCTCGGCGATGCAGTCCGCCAGGACGCGCTGCCGGTAGGTGATCGCCTCCGGGTCGCTGAGGCTTGCCAGCAGCACTTTCCTGGAGATATCGAAGAGGAATTTGTCCCCGGCCGCCATCGCGTTCAGCAGCGTGGTCAGCTCCAGGTCCTGAATCAGGTCTTCGTGGTTGGGGGGAAGCTCACTCCCGAAGTCGAAGTCCTGCTGCTGGTGCAGGAGGTAGGCCTTCACGAGGTGAGCCGTCCCCGCAGCCGCTGGTAGGTGACGCGGTGCTTGTCGGCGATAGCCAGGGCGTAGGCCAGGCCGTCGGCCGGCTTGCGGACCACCTTATAGGTGCGCTCGGCCGGATTGTCA
>Ga0137385_10002176_pt1 | contig 16703 bp, 15 predicted proteins | sample SagtaG_FD_104921 | JGI IMG/M metagenome (GOLD analysis project Ga0137385, IMG submission 104921) | Vadose zone soil microbial communities from Sagehorn Ranch, Mendocino, California, USA - Sage2_R_80_16 metaG | ecosystem: Environmental > Terrestrial > Soil > Vadose zone | place: USA: California...
AACAATTGCGGGTACCCAATCAGCGTAACGCGGGTTGGGCATACAGGTCATCCGCTATCGCAGAGCAGGTGGCTGAGTGTGAACGTAACCGAAGGGGCAGCCGTGCCGCCCCTTCCCGGTACAATCTATCCGATTTTAGACCGCACCGGTGCACCCGGGGTGGCCACACGTGCACATGATCTCGGTTTTCTGTGCAATACCCTCACAGTGAGGGCTGCAATACTTCGATTTGTCGCCGGCAGCGCAGCTACAAGCCACGTTTGCACATTTCTTCTTGTCAGACATATTCCTCCTTCGCCCTGCTTTTTTGGGTGCCAGGCCACAGACCCCAAGCACAGGGGATACGATGCCAAAGCTTAGAAAAAGGTAGGAAAGTTGCACAATGTTGCCCGCCGGTCGGTTCCCGGCGCATCCGGTTTACCTACCGATGAAAGCGGGAGATCAGGTAGAAGAGAAGAGATAAAACGATGCTGATGAGGATCGACGTGCCCAGCGGAATAAAAACCAACATGTTCTTGCCCCGGTAGGCGATATCGCCCGGCAACCGCCCCAGTGGCAGACCGATGCGGCCCGCGAGCAGCAGCAGTGTTCCGATCACCACCAGCAGCCCGCCCAGACCAAGAAGCGCTTTGCCAAGCTCGTTCATTCCTCGCACCCGGGTGCATCTTCACGGCTAGAATACAGGCAATCGGCACAGCTCCAGAAGCCGGCCGGCGCTTTGCAGCAGGTTTTGCACCCAGGAGAATAGATGCGCGCAATCACCATGATCGTCGGCATTGTGTTCGTGTTTGGAGTTCTGCTCGACGCTTTTCAGACCATCATTCTGCCGCGCCGCGCCTCGGGCCGCTTTCGCCTTACGCGCCTCTTCTACATCGTCACCTGGAGCCCCTGGGCCTTCTTCATCAAGCGCCTGCGCGATGCGCGCAAGCGCGAGTCGGCGTTGAGCTACTATGGACCGCTCTCGCTGATCTTTCTGCTGGTTGTCTGGGCCGCCGCCATGGTGGTGGGCTTTGCGCTGATCTATTACTCGCTTGGAAGCACCTTCAACGACGCTTTGCAGAGGCCAGGGCTTCGCTCGGACCTTTACGTGAGCGGCACCACGATCTTTACACTCGGCTTGGGGGACGTCACACCGCACAGTCCAGTGACACGCGAGTTGATCATTCTTGAAGCGGGCACGGGTTTCGGATTCCTGGCCGTGGTAATGGGATACTTTCCGGTTCTCTACGGCGCCTTTTCACGCCGCGAGGTCAGCATCTCGCTCCTCGATGCCAGGGCCGGATCGCCCCCCACCGCCGCGGAGCTGATGCGCCGCCACTCCTATGAAGGCGCAGAGCAGGCCCTCTCCCTGTTGCTCTTGGAGTGGGAGCGCTGGTCGGCTGAGTTGCTCGAGAGCCACATCTCCTATCCGCTGCTGTGCTACTTCCGCTCCCAGCACACCAACCAGAGCTGGCTGAGCGCGCTCACTTCAATTCTCGATACGTCGGCCTTGCTGATCGCAGGCATCCAGGGACACGAGGCGCGGCAGGCGCAATTGACCTTCGCTATGGCGCGCCATGCGGTAGTTGACCTCGCGCAGATTCTCTCCTTGACTCCCGTAACCGACGCCCCAGACCGGCTCCCCGACGCGCGCTATGAGCAGCTCTACAAACTCCTCTGCAAAAGTGGCGTGAGCGTCTGCCGCGACGATCGCTCCATCGAAAGGCTCCGCGAGATGCGCGCTCTCTACGAGGGATACGCCGAGGCGCTCAGCCGCTATCTCTACATGCCTTTGCCCCCCTGGATCGCAGATCAGCCGCACAAGGACAACTGGCTGGCCGTCTCAAAATTGCGTGCCCAAACTGAGGCGGCGAACCCACCCGTACCCAAAGGAGTCGCCACGCAAGACCAGCCGTCGAGCATCTCAACGCTGGTTGACGATCATCACGATTTCTAAGACCGGCTGCAAGAGCTCCCCACACCAAGTTCTTTCAGCGCATGTCGAAAGCGGGGATAACAGCGCGCTGTTTCGATAGGGAACGGGCGAATGAAATTGCTCGCCAACGAGAAACAGTCCGATCATTTCAGGAGCCGCATTCTAGGAACGTTACCGTTCGAGAGCCGAACTGCTTAATGGGGTAGTCTGGTTTTTTAAGCATGGTCGACCAAACACCCTCGCGAAATTCGCAGGCCGCCTCAAATCCCGCCGGCGGACGCCGCCTTCTACCCGGCCTTTCGGTCGCTGATGGCTTCCTGCGCCACCCCTTCGATCTGGAACACGGAGTGCGCACCAGCGGCCTCATCGCCGGGCGCCACCTGGCCAGCGGGCATCGGCATGATCGCCACGCGACCGCGTACTACGGGGTCGCGCCATCGGTCTTCCAGGCACTTTTGCGCCGATGGCGCCGCACCCGTCCCGCCGCACCGATCGAAGAGACCACCTTCATCGACGTCGGTGCCGGAATGGGCCGCGCCATGCTGCTGGCAGCAGAGATGCCTTTCCGCGAGGTGATCGGAGTGGAGCTTCATCCCGCCCTGGTGCGAACAGCGCAGAAAAATCGTGCTATCTGGCGGAAGTCGGGTCGCGCGCGAGCCTCTCTGCGCATCGTGCACGGCGATGCAGTGGAGTTCGCCTTCCCGCCCAGACCCTGCGTCGCTTTTCTCTTCAATCCATTCGGCGCGACCGTGATGCGCCGCTTCCTCTTGACTCTGGCCAGGAGCTTCGCGCGCCGTCCCGGCCAACTTGACCTTCTCTATGTCAACAACGAGCAGGAGCGCACAATCGAGCAGCAGGCGGGATTCGCCCGGCTCTTTCTGGGACAGGTAAAACGGTCGCGCCCTGACGCGCTCGCTGACCACAAGATCCTCAACAATCAACCCGATGGCGAATATGCGTCCGCTCCCTACGAGGACTGTTCCATCTGGCGGTGGATCGGCAAGGGCAGGGAATAGCGATACCCATACTCTCGATCTTTTCCCATCCCGCAGACCCCAGTCTCTTCAACATCAGCGCATCGCATCCGTTACGCGCCAGCCTGCTGACTTTGAATAGACACGTGTCTCCAATCCGCTTGACGAATTACCCTTCGAAGGAGAAAGCTGTCTGCTGGCACCTTGAACATCCGCTTGACTCAAATGGCGGAATGTAAAAACGGGGAGAGCAAGTCGAATGGAACCGCATCGAATTCTTGGTATTGGCGAACTGTTGTGGGATGTGTTGCCTGAAGGGCCGAGGCTCGGTGGAGCTCCGGCGAATTTCACCGTGATGGCGGGGCGCCTCGGATGTCACGCCTCCATTCTCAGCCGCATCGGACGCGACGATCTCGGCCGGGCTGCTGTCGATTTGCTCGACCCCATGCCCGTCGATACCGAGTTCCTGCAAGTCGACCCCGCGCATGAGACCGGACGCGTGACAGTTGCCTTCAAAGATGGCCAGCCGGAGTACATCATTCACGACCCCGCCGCCTGGGATTTCCTTGAGCTCTCCGATGAGTGGGTGCAGCTCGCAGAGCGCGCCGATGCCATCTGTTTCGGTTCCCTCGCGCAACGCAGCCTTGAGTCCCGGCAGACCATCCAGACGCTGGCCGCACAAACTTCATCGGCCTGCGTTCGCGTCTTCGATGTCAATCTGCGCACGCCGTTCTACTCCAGCGAAGTGGTGCAGGAGTCGCTCGAGTTGGCCACCGTGATGAAGATGAATGACACCGAGGTGTCTCTCGTCTTAGGCCTGCTCGGCTTGCCCTCCTTCGACGAGCATGCGCCCGGTGCGCTGCGTGTGGGTGCCGAGAGGCTACTAGTGGAGTTTCCCACGCTGCAAATGGTCGCCGTCACACGCGGCGGAAATGGAAGCCTCCTTGTAACGCGCGACTCCTGGCATGAGCACCCGGGCGTCTCCGTAAAAGTGGCAGACACCATTGGCTCGGGCGACGCGTTCACCGCCGCCATGACTCACTACATGTTGCGCGGTGCAGACCTCGCCACGCTCAACGAAGCTGGCAACCGCTGGGGCAGTTGGGTAGCGTCGCAAGCTGGGGCCATGCCTGCACTCGATACTGCGGTGCAGGCGCGGATTGCCGGAGTCATCGAAGCTGGCGCGGTGCTTTAAAGTAATGACATTGTGATAGTCAACCTCGCCCGGCGCGCCCATGACCATAACTTTGAACTGGACGCGATCACCCGGTCCCTGCTTGATACCGATTTTTACAAGCTGCTCATGCTTCAGTTCATCTGGAAGCATTTTCCGCGCACGCGCGTCTCCTTCACGCTGCAGAACCGCACCACCCACGTGCGCCTCGGCGAAGTCGTGGATATCAACCAGCTGCGCGAGCAATTGGAAGCGACCCGGAAGCTGCGCTTTCATAAGTCAGAACTGATATGGCTCGCCGGCAACACCTTCTACGGACATCGCGGCATGTTTGAGCCCGCCTTCCTTGAGTGGCTCGACCAGGATTTCAAGCTCTCCGATTTCGAGCTCTCCGTCGTCGATGGACAAATCTCGCTCCGCTTTGAAGGCCTCTGGACCGACACCACTTTGTGGGAGATCTATTCGCTCTCCGCAATCGACGAGCTCAAGACGCGCGCTAGCCTCAAGAACCTCACCGCGTTTGAACTTGACATCCTGTATGCGCGCGCCAAAACCCGCCTGTGGGAAAAGATGGAGCGTCTGCGTGGTGTGCCCGGCCTCAGCGTAAGCGACTTCGGCACCCGCCGCCGCCACAGCTTTCTATGGCAGGAGTACGTCGTAAAAGCCATGAGCGATGTGCTCGGCGCAAGCTTTGCCGGCAGCTCGAACACCTATCTCTCCTACAAGCACGATCTCGAAGCCATCGGCACCAATGCACATGAACTCCCAATGGCCCTCGCAGCCATGGCGAACACCGACGAAGAAGTGCGCAGTGCACAGTACCGCCTGCTCGAACTCTGGCAGCAGACCTACCAGGGCGAGCTGTTGATCCTGCTGCCCGACACCTTCGGCACCACGCAGTTTTTGCGCAACGCTCCCGACTGGGTCGCGGACTGGACCGGCCAGCGCATTGACAGCAAGGATCCCTTTATCGCTGGAGATGAATACGTTGCGTGGCTCAAGGAGCGCGGACGCGATCCGCGGCGAAAGCGTCTCATTGCTTCCGATGCCCTCGATGTGGACCGCATCCTCGCATCACATGCGCACTTTGGAGGCATCGTGCACGATGGCGTAGAGCCCGACAAGTTTCGCGCCGCGTCCGACTTCTGCGATGTGCAGCGCTGGACTCCGCATCGGCGCATTCGCTTCAGCGCCGGCTGGGGAACCTTCCTCACCAACGATTTTCGGAACTGCAATCCGCGCGGCGATGAGAGCTTCAACCCGGTGAGCCTGGTCTGCAAGCTGACCGAAGTCGAGGGCCGTCCCGCGGTTAAGCTCTCCGACAATTACGCGAAGGCCATGGGGCCGCCAGAAGAGATCGAACGCTACCGCCGCATCTTCGGCGTCGAGGGAGTAGCCAACGTACCCGTGGAGATCTGAAGGCGCATCGGCATTTGAGGGCAGAGACGAAGCCTCAGAAGGGACGGAGTCACATGGCCCGCAGCACAGTCCGGGACCGCCAAACCCTCAATCTCCAGGCGGCGGAATCGGAGTCGCGGAGGGCGGCGGAACCGGCTTGTGCTTTGATCTGAGGTACGCGACGAGTTGGGCGATCTCTTCGTCACTCAGAGAATCGCGAAACGGCGGCATCTTCTGTCCGCCGTTCAAAATCTGATCGGTAATCTTCGCAGGCGGCCAGGTTTTTTCTTTGGGCAGATCCGTAAGCGGCGGCGCTTTCTTGGTGCCGATACCGCCCACCCCGTGACAGTAGGTGCAACCCCTGTCGCGAAACAGAAGCGCGCCCGCTTCTTCGGCTGCCTTGGTCTTCGAATCAAGGGCCTTCGCAGAACCGCAAAGTACGACTGTCGAGGCCAGGATAAAGATAAGAAAAAATAGCTTGATGCGAACGATCACGTATCCCATTTTCTCATGGAGATAGCGGCCGATACCTCAACCCATTGATGGTAGACCCCAGCATCGGCACAAGCTTCCCGACCCCGCGCAATTTACGCTGGTGAAGATGGCCGTGAAATCCAGCTTCTACGCAAGCCAGCTCCGCACAGAACTTTGTCTTCGCAATCGGAGCCATGCGCGCGGGCGTCTTCACGTGGAAAGCTATGGCAGCCAGCCCGTGATCGTGTACGCGCCCGAAAACCACCAGCACGGAAATTTCTACGACGCGGCCTACGCGGCAATCACTGCCCGCCCCGAATGGATGAAGCGCTTCAACAAGGTTCATGCCCAAGGCCGGGCACTCCCCAAACCCTCCGCCGATCCGGGTCGGAAATGGCGCGAGCTTGACTCCAGCATGAGCTCCGATGCGTTGCTGATGAATGTATTTTGCGTACCGGGAGTGTTGGAGTCTCCCCTGGTGCGAAACGCGCTTGGAGTGGATGCAGGCGAAGCGCCGGTCTTTGGCTGGAAAGCGCGCGTGCCCCTCAAGAGCGGCCTGTTCGATCGTACTGAAGTGGATATGCGGTGGGGCTCGCTGCTGGTTGAAGCCAAGTTGACGGAGTCAGACTTCCAGTCGCGCACCGCTTCTATCGTTGAAGCATACCGCGACATCGACCAGGTCTTCGATCGCGAACTGTTGCCGCGCGTCGCGCTTCCTGTGGGCCGCCGGAAAGAAGCGGTCGAGTTTCCTGAAGACTATTCGCAGGAATGGGAAGAGACAGCGCCGCCGGATTTCGAGCCTCCCAACCACACCGTTGCTCCTCCAACAGAACCCGCCTACAGCAGCTACCAGCTGGTTCGCAATGTGCTCGCGGCTTACGCACAGGGCTGCAGCTTCTGCGTAGTCCACGATGAGCGCAGGCCCGATCTGCGCGAGGCTTGGTTTCAGGTCATGGCGGCGGTAAGGTCGGCCGAAATGCGCGTCCGCTTGAAGGTGCTTACCTGGCAGGAGCTTTCGGCGCTCGTGCCGCTGGACCTCCAAAACTTTCTCGATCTGAAATACGGCATCGTTGCGCCAGGTCATGTCGCGTCACAGATTGAGGGTCACGACTGCGAGTAGTCCCCCGCATTCGGACCCGCGGAATGCCGATCTGACTTTCCTTGAACCATCACGCGCTTCCAGATTCTAGAAGACCTTCAGTTGGATGACCAGGTACTTCTTGGGATTCTCGCGGATAGCTTTGAGCAGCAGCTGCGCTTGTTCCATCGATTGATCCGTGTGGTCATAAAGGGTGCGATTCACCATCAGCTGCCCCAGCGTCCCTTTGCCCTCATTCACGGTCTTCAGAATGTTGTCCAGGCTGGTGATGGTGTCATCCAGTTTCTGCGCAAACGCCGGGTCTTTGGCAATTTTCCCAATGCCCTTGCCGGCATTGAAGTCCGCAACCAGCTGGTTTGTGTTGGCTACAGCGGAGTTCAGGTTGTTATAAAGCGTATCGTCCCGCAACAGCTTGCCGGCCGTGCCTTTTCCTTCGTCGAGTGCCACCGTGATGTTGTTGAGCCGGTCGATGGCCGAGCTGGCACGCTGGTAAAGCGTATCGTCATTCATCAGCTTGCCCAGCGTCCCCTTTCCCTTGGTCATCCCATTGGTAAGCGTTTCAAGATTCGTGGTGACCGCGGTGAGTTTCTTGTAGAGTTCGGGATCGTTGACCAGCCGGCCCGCTGTGCCCGTCTTTGAATTGAGAGTATTAACAAACGTGTTTACCTTGCCCATCAGCACGGTGGTCTGTTTCAGCGCATCCTGGCTGGTGCGAACCACTTCTTGAATGCTCGGTGCGTTCACGACCCGCAGTTCCGCGCCGCTTGCGGGTACCGGGCCCGTAGCTTGGGCTGAAGTAATGTCGACGAAACTATCGCCAAGCACTCCGGCTTGCGCAATCGAAGTGGTTGAATCGGTGTGCAGCGCCTGCTCAAATCCGTGGCCCACCTGCATCGTTACTTCAACCGGGGTTGGGTTGCGCGCGGGGATAACGCGAATCTTCGTCACGTTGCCGATCGTCACGCCTTCCAGTGTCACCGGCGCGCCGTTTTTCAGGCCCGAGGCATTCTCAAAGTACGATCGGAGTACAAGCTTGCGAGCGAACAATCCTCCCGATGAGCCGGACATCAGAAAAATAAGGGCAATTAATACTGCCACGGCCACCAGGACCAACGCACCTACCTTCAGTTCAGACCACTGAATCTCTTTGCGGCTTGGCACTCTGCTCCCCTTGAAAACCGCTCACTCCGGACCGCGGTGCCTTGAGGATAGCAGAAAGGGCAGAGCCTACCGGGCATCCTCAAGGACCACGCTGGCCATGGCCAGGGCAGCCGTGTGGGTGATGGAAAGCGCCGCATGTACTACCCCCAGGTGCGCCGCAATCTGGGCAGCGCGCCCGTAAAAGACAATCGTGGGCCGTCCGCTGCGCTCGCGCACCACCTCGATTTCCAGCCAGCTAACGCCATAGCTGATGCCTGTGCCCAGCGCCTTCGCGCCTGCCTCCTTGGCCGCAAATCGTGCCGCGAAGCTCTCGGCCGCCTTCCGCTTTCTCAGGCAGTAGGCCTGCTCGGCGATCGTATACACACGATCTAAAAACCGCGAGCCATAACGATTCACTGAGTGCTCAATGCGCTCGATTTCCACCAGGTCAATTCCCGAACCTACGATCATGCTGTCTATCACGCTACATCATCCTGCGCGAACGAGGACTGCTCGCCGCCTCCGTCTGTTCCCCGCACATTACCAATGAATATCCCAGAAGCCACTTCCGATCGCCGCCTGGTGCCTCCCTGTGTCAAAGGTGGGCAAGGGCGTTCAACTCCTGAACACCTGTCAAGATCGACAACCTCTCTCCGATAAGACCCATGTGAGGGCATCGTGCCGCAACGTGAGACAGCAAGATCGATCAGCGTCCCCTGGGCTATGGAGATGAAAGCGGTCTCCATTGAGGAGCCGTCCCGGCTGGTGCGAACTCTGACAGGCGCCATCCTCGGCTGCGGCGGCTGGGTATTAAGTCGCGGCGCCAACGACACCGGCTCTGTCAATATGCTGTTTGAATTCGAGCGGCAGGCCTGTGTCGACATCTACAGCGTCCTCATTGCGGCGGGACTCGAGTTGAGTCATGCAGGCCATGTCCGCTTCACTGAGCTTTGCCAATGCACCCGCAGCCATCAGCGCGAATGCGGAACAGACATTGCCAGCGTCGACCTGGAGATACAAACGTTTCCTGTCGAAATGAATGTCAAATCCGGTGCCGGCGATCTCTCAGGATTCGCATAGCGTCCAGCCATCCTCGATCGAGCGCCTGCGGCGTGCGCCTCTTAACCGGCTTCTACCAACCCATAGCGCCGTTGCCAGGCTTCTTTCAGCCTCGCCCACACTCGGGCCCGCTCCGCCTCGGTGCCTTCAGCCCCGCCGTTCTTGTCGGACGCGTGAACAAAGCGCCCCGCTTCCAGCTTGGCCAGTTCCAATAGCTGCCGGTCGCGCAGCAGGTTCGCGACGCGAAAATCGGGCAGTCCCGCTTGCCTTGTCCCAAAAAACTCTCCCGGCCCGCGTATCGCCAGGTCCAGCTCCGCCAGCTCAAATCCATCCTGCGTGCGAACCATCGCGTTCAGCCGCTCCTCGCCCACCTCCGACACGCGTTGGCCCGTCATCAGGATGCAGTAGCTCTTCGCCGCTCCGCGCCCCACGCGCCCCCGCAACTGGTGCAACTGCGCCAGGCCAAAGCGCTCCGCGTGCTCCACCACCATAACGGTCGCATTGGGCACATCCACGCCCACTTCAATAACGGTCGTAGCCACCAGCACGTCTATCTCTCCCCGCTGAAATCGACGCATGATGATCTCCTTCTCATCCGCATCCAGCCGCCCGTGCAACAATCCAATCCGCAAACCGGCCATGGAGCCTGTGCGCAGCTTCTCATACATCTCGACGGCGGACTTCAGGCCAGACCCGCCTCGGCTAGTTTGTGGGTTTGCCTCCTGGTTCGCTTTCGGAAATAGCTCCGCCGTCTTTCCCTTGCGCACCGTCTTGCGCGCTGCGGGCATAGGGATCGCAGCCGCTGCCGCAGGGTCGTCATGCGCAAAATCCAGCTCCGGTTGATCGTCCTTGGTTCCCTCGATCACCGGGTAGACGATGTAAGCCTGCCGCCCCAGCTTCACCTGTTTGCGGATAAAGTCCCACACCTCGTCGCACCGCTCGTCCGGCACGCGCCGCGTCACAATCGGCGTCCTCCCCGGCGGCAACTCGTCGAGCACGCTCACATCCAGGTCGCCATAGAGCGACAACGCCAAGGTGCGCGGAATCGGCGTCGCCGTCATAACCAGAACATCCGGCTCAGCCTGGTTCGGCTTCTTCATCAGCCTGAACCGCTGCATCACCCCGAAACGGTGTTGCTCGTCCACCACCACCAGTCCCAGCCGATCAAACTCGACCTTTTCCTCGATCAGCGCGTGCGTGCCGATCACCAGGTGTGCCTCGCCGCGATTGATCAGCCCCCGGGTACGGCGCTTGCGATCCTCGTCGAGCGAACCGGTTAGCAGCTCAATGCGATATTTTCGCGACGACTTCTCCAGCAGCTTTCTCGCCGCCAAATAATGCTGCGTGGCTAAAATCTCCGTCGGAGCCATCAACGCGGCCTGGTAGCCGTTTTCCATGGCCACCAGCATGGCCTGCAGGGCGACAATCGTCTTGCCCGAGCCCACATCCCCCTGCAGCAGCCGCCGCATCGGGCTGGGCTGGCGCATGTCCCCCACAATCTCGCCCAAAGCCCGCTTTTGCGCTGCCGTGGGATGGAAAGGAAGCACCTCGCGGATAGCTTCCCGCACCTTGTCGGTGGTGGCAAAGCCGATGCCGGCACGTTCCTGCAACCTGCGCCGCTTCAACTCCAGCCCCAGTTCAAGAAAGAATAGCTCCTCAAAGATCAGCCGTCGATGCGCCGGGGTGGCCGAGCTTTGCAGTTGCCCCATTCCCGTCCCTTCCGGCGGAAAATGCACTTCCCGCAACGCCTTTTCGCGATCCGGCAGCGCCAGCCGTTCCAGCATTGCGGCAGGCAGGCACTCCGGCACCCCCCCGCGCATCCCCTCCAGCAATCCAAAAATCACCTTGCGCTGCCACCGTGACGCCAGCCGAGCGCCGCCCAGCGATTCATATACCGGCGTGATCCGGCCCACCTCCAGCAACCGCGTCTCGGCGTCGTCACTGGCATCCGGCAGCATCTCAAACTGCGGCTGGATCATCTTCAGGTTGCTGGTCGACCGCGATGGCTCAACCTTGCCGAACACCGCCACCGTCTGCCCGGCCTGGAACTTTCCATTCAGGTACGTCCCGTTGAACCAGATGCACTTGATCGCCAGCCGCCCCTGCCCGAGGGTCAGTTCAAAGATCGGCGCCTTGCGAGTACGTAACAGTGCTGATCCCCGTACCTCGGCGATCACGCTGGCCATCTCGCCCGGCGTCAATTCGTCGAGGCTGCGCGGATTCTGACGGTCTTCATAGCGAAAGGGAAGATGGTAAAGCAGATCCTCAGCGGTCAGAATGCCCTTGGCGGCAAGCATTTCCGCAACTCGCGGCCCCACGCCGCGCACATACATAACTGGAGTATCGAGTCCGGGCACAATCTGGATGCTAAAGCATCGGTCCCCATCTTAGACTCGTCCAGTGCGCCTCTATCTTTCCACCATCGCCATGCGGGCCGTCCTTACCTCTGCTGCCAATACCCGCAAAATCAACAACGAAAGAGGGGGCTCCGTCAGCATCATGTGCGAGAACGCGTCGCGGGTCACAAAGCTCACTTCGGTTCCGGCTCGTGCGAACGCCGAAAGCGAATAGCCCTGGTTCCCGATCAATCCGGGCAGGCCAAGCAGCGATCCGGGAACGGCAGCCACGTCCATCACCAGTTCGCCAAGGGGGCTCCGCATGGTCAGCATCACGTGCCCGGTATGGAAAATGTACAGGCCCGCGGGTTCGTCCCCCTGGTTGAAGAGCACGCGATCCTGCTCGCAATCGATCCGCGTCGAGCGCTCTTTCAACGCGCTGAGCAATTGCTGGTCGGCTACAAATGCGGCTGAATCTAACTTCACGGTACATCTCCAAAAGCTGTGCCACGGCAGGTCAGCTTGACAGCGTTATGATTCATCCACAAAAGCCAAGAGGGCTTTCGCATGAAAAGACTTCGACCCTTTCTTTGCTAGGGACTGTCGTACAACCCTCAAAACCAGTCTACCGGGGGAGCTATCGACGACAGCAGCTATGTTCCCACCCCGCGTACACCGATATATGTGAGCCTCATCACATATTGATGGTCACACCCCATCCAGAACTGCCAACGATCAGTTAAGACGCGAGTTTTTAGCCCCCTGCCGTCACACTATTCTGTGAACGGCTTCGCTTTACATTTGCCTGGACAAGCTGATTGGCGATTCCTTGCCTCTTGCTTCTATCGCTCTGCACATCCCGCTGCGGCACCCGTGTATCGTTATATCGACAAACAATCACCATTGTCGGAGGGGCCACACGTGCAGGGGTTGAATCGCAGGCGTTTTCTTAGGGCCGCAGGGGCGGCTTCAGCGGGAACTTTGCTTCCCGGAATGCATCTACTAGCCGCGGGACAAAACGAGCCCGCCAAACCGGCTGCCGCTAACGACCACATACAGATCGCTCTCATCGGCGCCGGCGGGCAGGGAATGGGCGATACCAAGACCGCCATTGAAGTTCCCGGCGTCAAACTGGTCGCAGTCGCCGACTGCTACAACGGCCGCCTCGCTCGCAGCAAAGAGCTCTGGGGCGACGACATCTTCACCACCCGCGACTACAACGAAATTCTTGTGCGCAAAGACATCGACGCCGTCATCATTGGCACCCCCGATCACTGGCACAAGCAGGCCTCGGTCGACGCTATGAAAGCGGGCAAAGACGTTTACTGCGAAAAGCCCATGATCCATCTCTACTCCGACGGGCCAGAGATGATTGCGACCGCACGATCCACCCAGCGCATCCTCCAGGTGGGCAGCCAGCGCGTCAGTTCGCTCGTCTACGCCAAGGCCAAGGAACTGCTCGCCTCCGGCGCCATCGGGCAGTTGAATATGGTTACCGCTCGCTGGGATCGCAACTCCTCCATGGGCGCGTGGAACTACACCATTCCCCCCGATGCATCTCCTGAAACCTGCGATTGGCCGCGCTTCCTCGGCACCGCGCCCAAGATCCCGTTCAGCGCTGAACAGTTCTTCCAGTGGCGCAAGTGGAAAGCCTACGGCACCGGCGTGGCCGGCGATCTCTTCGTCCACCTCTTCAGCGGAACACACTTCATCACCGGCTCACATGGCCCCACGCGCGGCATGGCCACCGGCGCCATTCGCTATTGGAAAGACGGACGCGACGCTCCCGACGTGCTCCTGGGCCTGTTCGACTATCGCGAAGGATTCAACCTCAGCCTGCGTGTCAACTTCGTCGACGGCGGAGATGAGAGCGAAGGCCTGGTTTTCACAGGATCGGAAGGAACGATGGAGATTGGCGGCGACGGCGTAACCGTAACCCGCGTGCCGCGCGAAACGGAACCGGGGCATATGATCACTACTTTCCCCGAGGCCATGCAAGAAACAATTCTCGTGGAGTACCACAAAAAGTACTCGCCCCATTCCGGGAAACAATCCCTCGGAGGTCAAGAGAAATATGTGCCGCCCAGGGGCTACAGCGACAGCTATGATCACTTCAAGAACTTTTTCGCTTCGGTGCGTTCGCGCCAGCCGGTGGTGGAGGATGCGGTGTTCGGCTATCGCGCCGCCGGTGCCGCGCTGCTGAGCAATCTCAGCATCGAGCGCGGTGCGGTCGTGGGATGGGATCCCGACGCCATGAAGCTGGCATGAAAAAGAGTGCCTCGTCTTTCCGCGAGTTCTTCGCGCGAAACATTGAGGCACTCCAGGACCCTTGATTCTCTACAACTTTTGTAGCGGGAACCATCAACCCACATTTTGCGTAATCGCAACTAAGTCGAGCTCCGTGCTTAGTATCCTTGGCTCATTCGTATGCAAACACTCACAGAACCCCAGATCACGAGAACACGTACGGCGAGAGATTCCGTGCCAGTCGTCGAACTCGCAGGAGTCACCAAGGCTTACGAGAGCAAGCTTGCCGTCGATAACCTGAGTCTCTCGATCGAGGCCGGCCAGATGTTCGGCCTCCTTGGCCCCAACGGCGCCGGAAAAACCAGCTCTATCCGCATGATGATGGGCATCACCATGCCAGACTCCGGCAACGTAAGTCTCTTCGGCAAGCCCTTCGAGCGCAAAAGCCTGCAGCGCGTCGGCTACCTGCCTGAAGAGCGCGGCCTCTACAAGAAAATGAAGGTCGTCGAGCAACTCGTTTTCTTCGGCGAATTGCACGGCCTCACTGCAGAAGAAGCACGCAAGCGAGCCATCGACTGGGCAAAGCGCCTCGAGATTGCCGACTCGCTCAACAAAAAAACCGAAGAGCTATCCAAGGGCATGCAGCAGAAGATCCAGTTCATCGCATCGCTGCTTCATGACCCGAGCCTCATCGTCATGGACGAGCCCTTCAGCGGCCTCGATCCCGTCAATGCCACATTGCTTGAGAGAACTCTCCTCGAACTGAAAGACCAGGGCAAGGCCATCCTGTTTTCAACCCACCGCATGGATCAGGTAGAAAAGCTCTGCGACTCCATCTGCCTCGTCAACAAGGGCAAAGCAGTGCTGGCCGGCAAGATGCGCGAAATCAAGTCGCGCTATGAGCGCAACCGCATCATCGTCGAGTTCGAAGGCAGCCCCGCGTTCCTCAAGAGCGCTCAGATCGCCGAGGCCAAAAACTATTCCGGCCATGCCGAGATTCGCCTTCATCCCTACGGCGATGCGCAAAAGTTACTGCACGAGGCCGCTGCCATCGCCACCATCTACCGCTTCGAGCTGGTCGAGCCTTCGCTCGAAGAGATCTTCATTCAAACGGTCGGAGGCAAGTCCGATGCATAACATCACTCTCATCGCCCGGCGCGAATATCTTGAGCAGATTCGCGGTCGAGCCTTCCGGCTCACAACTATCCTGGTCCCTGCGCTGTTCGCGTTCATCATCGGCGTCATGTATCTCGCAGGCCGCAGCGCGACCGGGGTCAAGCATGTGGTCATCGCTTCCAACGATGCGGTGCTTGCCGGCGATGTTCGTGCCCAGGCTCTCGCCCATAACGACTCGAAGTCTCAGATTGATTTGCTGGCTCCCGCCAAACCGGAAGACCGCGCCGCGCTCGTTGAACAGGTGCGCACCAGGGCCATCGATGGTTTTCTTTGGGTCGAGACTGTCTCGGGCAAAGAGCCGGCTGCGATGTACGAATCGCAATCCTCCGGCGACTTCATCACTAACGCCAAACTCGGATCGGCCTTGAATCACGCCGTGGTGCGGGAGCGGCTCACGGGCACCGGCATCAAGGGCGGCGACATCGATGCGCTGTTGAAAGATGTCGATATCGAAACCCGCCAGGTCAACAAGGAAGGCAAGGAAGTAAAAAGCAACGCGCTCACGTCCTTCTACAAGGGCTACGTGATGGCCCTGCTGCTCTCAATGACGACCATGATCTACGGCATGAACGTGGCCCGCTCCATCATCCAGGAAAAAACCTCCCGCATCTTCGAGGTCATGCTCGCCTCTGCCAAGTCGAGCGACATGCTGGCCGGCAAGCTGATTGGAGTCGGTGCCGTTGGTCTCACGCAGATCGGCATCTGGGTCATCGCGGGCGCGTTGATCGCAGGCTCCGCCCTCGCCGGGCCGATCCTCTCCGGTACGCTCGCCATTCATTTCTCGTGGATCGAGGGCGTGCTCTTCCCGGTATATTTCGTGCTCGGGTACCTCCTCTACGCTTCGTTGTTCGCGGGGCTGGCTGCCACCTGCGAGACCGAGCAGGAACTGCAGATGTACACACCTCTGGCAGCATTGCCCATCTGGCTCAGCTTTGCGCTCATCATCATGGTGGTCAACAATCCCGACTCGTTCCTGTCTGTGGCCGCGTCGCTATTCCCGGCCACCGCGCCTATCATCATGATGCTCCGGCTCGGCTCACAACGCCCGCCCGACTGGCAGTTTGCCGCGTCTATCGCCATCATGTTGCTCAGCATCTGGGCCGTGCTCTGGTTCAGTTCACGCCTCTATCGTGTCGGCATTCTCATGTACGGCAAGCGCGCCACAGTCCCCGAACTGCTGCGCTGGCTGCGTTACAGCTAGGGTCGCTCAATTGAATCTTAGGGTGCCCCATCCTTGCGACGCTTTCTGTCGCAAGGGTGGGAGACCACGAACCCTGATGGGCTGCCATCATTTCTGAAGGATAAAATCGAAGGAGTGACAGCGGACCTCAGCCCAAGATTCTCTCTTTCGCAGCGCCTCATGCTGGCAATCGTCCCGCGCATCGTGTGGGCGTTGTTATGGGTGGTCGGCCTCACCTGGCGATTTGAAGTAATCGCCGAAGAAGACGTAGCCCCCGTCGTATTCGGTCAAAAGGCCGGCGCGGAGATCTACTGCTTCTGGCACCAATGCGTCCTGCCTTGCGCGCTTTACTTCCGCAAATCAAATGCCGTCATCCTCGTCAGTCGCAGCTTCGATGGCGAACTCATCACGCGCATCCTGCGCATGTTTGGCTTCGATGCCGTGCGCGGATCCAGTTCGCGCGCCGCGCGTCAAGGCCTGCTCGGCCTCAAGGCCGTGATTGAAAGCGGCAAGACGGCCATCTTTACCGCC
>Ga0137385_10002182_pt1 | contig 16677 bp, 16 predicted proteins | sample SagtaG_FD_104921 | JGI IMG/M metagenome (GOLD analysis project Ga0137385, IMG submission 104921) | Vadose zone soil microbial communities from Sagehorn Ranch, Mendocino, California, USA - Sage2_R_80_16 metaG | ecosystem: Environmental > Terrestrial > Soil > Vadose zone | place: USA: California...
CCATCCACGGGTGACGGTGCGGTGCCGGAGCGAGGTCACCCGGCTGGATGGCGGCGACTTCCTCGAGGAAGTCAGCATCACCGACCGGACGGCGGACACCACGCAAGCACAGCCCTGTGCGGGCTTGTTCTGCTTCATCGGCGCCGAACCCGCCACGGACTGGCTAACCGGGATCGCTACCGGAGACGACGGGTTCATCCGGACCGACGTCCAGTTGACCGACGACGACCTCGGGCCGGTCTGGGCCAGCCTGGGACGGCGGCCGCTTCCGTTCGAGACCAGCGTTCCCGGCGTGTTCGCGGTCGGCGACGTCCACTCCGGATCGATGAAGCGGGTCGCCGCAGCGACCGGCGAAGGCGCAAGCGCCATCGCTTCCGTACACAAGGCCATCGCCACGCTGGCCTAGCGATCAGGCGATGCGGGTCGATCTGTGTCGGTTTCGGGCCTTCGCCGGCTTGCTGCACGAGGCCGGGCCCGACCTGGTCATCCTTGGCGGCGGGATGGGTGCCAAGAGCCGCGCGTGTGCGTTCGTCGAGGCCTGGTGGGTCGAACAGTGCGATTAGCGTGCGACCTTTGGCGGACCCGCTATCTGACTGGGAGGTCCTGGTGAGCGCTTTTTGGTGAGGACGGCGCGTCGTGGAGCCAGACGAACTCGTTGATCCCGATCACCCGAAGCGCTAGACGCTCGTACCGGGGGAAGGCAGGTAGCGCCGTGGCGCGGTCAACGATCACTGCGCTGGCCACTGTGTGGTCAGCGCCGCGCCAGGTGATGACGCACGAGCCCGCCGCTACGATGTTGCGGTACCAGCCCGCCGCCTCACCGAAGGTGAGCGGCATCACGAATCCTCCGGCAGTGGCCGGGCGGATGCCCAGCGGTGTGGCGTAGGGGCGGCCGGTCTTACGGCCGCGATGATGGACGATCCCGACGACGGGCATGTGCCGACGGCCGGCGATCCGCAGTACCAGCGGGTTAACGAGGCGGGCGACGGATCTGATCACCCGTCTGGTGTGTGGCCCGAGGTGAAGGACATTCCCGGCCGGGCGGATCGGTGCCACTGGACCTGCTGGGACAGTCGGCCTGCTGTATGGGGCTGGCTGGAAGACCGGCGCTTTCCGGCCTGGTGCTGCGGACATTGTAGACCTCCGTCTATGGCCTGATATTCCGGCCTGTTCATCACCAGGGACGAGCGCCGCACGGGGAATGTGACAGGGAACCTACGCGGACCTCGGGGACGCCAGCGCCCGGAGTCCCGGGATCGGTCCAGAGCGCAAGGTATTCAGGGCTGGATTGTCAGGTGCCGCAACTTGTCCTGGTCGGCGATCAGGTTCAGCGCGGCGATACGGCCGCCCACGATGGTGAAGCCGACGACCGCGACCGGGTCCTCACGGGTGCCGAACAGGGCGCCGGCCTCGCCGTTCACTAGCACCGGCTGAGCCAGGTGCACGAACCGCGGCGCGGTGGCCAGGACCTGGCGCGCGACCGGGACGGCCCCGGCGAGCGGCCGGTGAGCGAGCCGGCTGACCGGCCCGAGATCCATGCGGAAGACCACGTCGGGATCGAGCACCTGCAGCAGCGCTTCGAAATCGCCGCCCCGCGCGGCGGTCAGGAAAGCGTCCACCACCCGACGTTGCAGGGCGACGTCACGATCGGGCTGCGGGGCCGCCTGCACCCGGCGGCGCGCGCGGCTGGCCAGCTGACGGGCCGAGTCCGGGGTCCGGTCCATGATCCGGGCGACATCGTCAAAGGGAACCGCGAACACATCGTGCAATACGAACGAGAGCCGTTCGGCGGGGGTCAGCAATTCCAGCACCACGAGCAGGGCCATGCCGACCGAGTCAGCCAGCACCGCCTCGTGTTCCGGGCCGTCTTCGGCGGAATCCTCCACCAGCGGTTCGGGCAGCCAGCTGCCGGGGTAAACCTCGCGGCGGGCCTTGCGGGCCCGCAGCGTGTCCAGGCTGATCCGCCCGACCACCGTGGTCAGCCAGCCGCGCAGGTCGCCAATGCCGCCCGGGTCGCTGCGGCCGAGCCTCAGCCACGCCTCCTGCACCGCGTCCTGGGCTTCGCTGACCGTGCCGAGCATGCTGTAGGCGACCGCCTGCAGGTGCTGGCGGTTCTGCTCGAACTGCCCGGCCAGCCAGTCCTGCTCGGCCATTTGCCGTCACCCCTGCACATTGCTAGTACCTGCCAACAAGACGTAGCAGGGCCGCGAAACGTGACATGTGGCTGACCTGGTCACATTCCCCCGGCGGCAGCCGTCCTAGTCGCCGGATGCACCACCTGCGTCCGCAGGCGGTCCGACTTCAGGGAGCACTGTTATGTCTGCACGATTGCACGGCGTCGGCAACGACGCCAGGCCCGCCGTGGAAGTCCACGGTCTGGGCAAGATCTACCCCGGCGGGGTCGAGGCCGTCCGCGGCGTCGATTTCCAGGTTGCCCCCGGTGAGGTGTTCGGCCTGCTCGGCCCGAACGGAGCCGGCAAGTCCACCACCATCGGGATGCTGACCACCACCATCAAGCCCACCAGTGGGTCGGCGCGGCTGGCCGGCTTCGACGTGGCCAGGCACCCGATCGCCGCTCGGGCGGTCAGCAGCGTGGTGCTTCAGGAGTCTGTCCTGGACAAGGCGCTGACCGGTCGCCGCAACCTTGACCTGCACGCGCGGCTGTGGGGCATCCCGCCGTCCGCGGCGGCCAGCAAGATCACCGAGCTGGCCGGTGTGTTCGGGCTATCCGAGGTGATCGGCCGCCCGGTGGACAGCTACAGCGGCGGCCAGCGGCGGCGCCTGGAGATCGCCCGGGCCATGGTGTCCGAACCGCAGGTGCTGTTCCTGGATGAGCCGACGGTGGGGTTGGACACCCGAATCCGCTATGAGCTGCTGGACCTGATCAGCGGGCTGCGCGGGCGCACCGGCATGACCACCCTGCTGACCACTCACTACCTGGATGAGGCCGAACGGCTCTGCGACCGCGTCGCGGTGATGCACCAGGGCGCGATCGTGGCCATGGACCGCCCGGACGCGCTGCTGGCCGGGCTAGGCGCCGAGCTGGTCGAGCTGCGGGTGGGCAAGGATCCGGACGGGGCGCTGGCCGCGATGCGCGCCCGCGGCCTGGCCGCAGGCGACGCGTTCGCCGTCGGCTCGACCCTCACCATTCCTCTCGGCAGCCACTCCGCCAGGGACACCATCACCGCCATCGAGAGCCTGGGCATCGACACCGAGGCCATGACCACCCGCAAGCCGACCCTCGACGACGTCTACCTGCAGCTGACCGGCAGCCGACTCGCCGCCTGACCTACGACACGACACCCAAGGAGAACCACGATGACCACCATCACCGCCGCGCCTGCGGCGAACCCGCTCACCCGCCCCCGGGCACTGGCCCGGCCCTCCCGCCCCGCCGCCTGGGCCACCCTGGCCCGCCGCCGCATCTCGCTCAGCACGCACACCCCGCGCGAGATCCTCGCCCCGCTGGCCACTCCTCTGCTGTTCGCCCTGGTGATCGCCCCGGCGCTGGCCAAGATCATCCAGGCAGCCGGGGCCGGCGGTGCCGACTACAGCACATTCGTCATCGTCGGCACCGTCGGGCTGCTCATCCCGCTGACGTGTACCTTCGCCGGCATCGGCGTCATCGTCGACCGAGCCAGCGGCGCGCGCCGTGAGCTGCTCACCGCGCCCATCCCCCGCGCCCTGATCGTCCTCGGCAACATGGCCGTCGCCATCGGCGTGAGCCTGCTGCAAGTCGGCGCGCTGATGGCTGCCGGATGGCTGCGCGGCAGCCACTTCCACGCCACCGCCAGCGGCGTCGCCTGGTTCACCGGAGCCGTGCTCGCATTCACCGTATTCATGTACGGCCTGGCCGAGATCCTCGCCAACCGGATCCCCACCCAGGAGGAATACGTCGGGCTCACCCCCGTGGTCGCGATCCTGCCCTGGTTTATAGCCGGAGCACTGTTCCCGATCACCGCACTGCCCGCATGGCTCGCCTGGGTCGCCCGCGCCCTGCCCACCACCCACGTCCTGGCGCTGCTGCGCTACGGCGTGCTCGACCGCACCGGCGCCGGCCTGCATGACATCTGGGGAATGACCAGCACCACCACCGACGCCGCCCTCAGCCTGCTGGTCCTGGCCGGCTGGGGGATCCTCATCACCGCAGCGGCCATCCGCGTCTTCACCCGCTCGGCGGTGAACTGACCCGCACACGGCCCCCCGAACCTGCTCGCCGGGCCCACGCATGGGCCCGGCGAGCACCATCCGATCGCGCCCACCATGCACGGGGCAGGCGGGGTGCCGGCCAAGGCCCTAGGACGCGACCGTCCCATCTGGCTCCAGCTCGCCGCCGAACACGCCAAGAGCAACGGCATCCGCATCGGCACGGTCAACTCCAACGTCTTCCAGGACGACGACTACAAGCTCGGCAGCGTCTGCAACCCGGACCCGAGGGTCCGCAGCATCGTCCCCTCGGCCTTGTCGTGGTCAGCGGTATCAAGGCTGGTGACGAGTCAGCGTCGGCGGCCCCTGGCGGACCCGGTTCATCGCGTCCTGCGGGCTGCCGCGCCACCAGCCCAGCGCCTCGATCCACCAGGTCAGCCCGGCCTCCAGGTACGGGACTACCTGCCCGGCGCCGCGGCCGGGCGCCGCGCCGTCGGTACGTCCCTCCAGGATCACGTCGAAGGGGCCGTCCCCGGTGCGATGCTCGCGGGTGTACTGCACCACGGCCCGCAGCTCGTCCGGCGGCATGGTCTGGCCGAGGCCGTACCCGGCATGGGTGGGCATCACCCCGTCCCAGCGGGCGGCGCGCCTGAACGGCGCCTTGGCCGGCCACCGGCCACCGCACCAGACCGGGATCCGCGGCCGCTGCACCGGGCGCGGCAGCATCCGCACATCGGTGGCAGTCAGGTACTGTCCGCGGACCGTCACCGGTTCCCCGCTCCACAGCGCATCGAGCAGGCCCAGCGACTCATCCAGCCGCGCCGCCCGCTGCCTGGCATCGGCGGACTCGCCGAACGCGGTGAACTCAGCCTCCAGCGACCCCAGCCCGGCCCCCACCACCAGCCGTCCCGCCGACAGCAGGTCCACCGTCACCGACTCCCGCGCCACCTCGCCGATCCGGCGGCGGGCCAGCACGTTCACCAGGACCCCGATCCTGATCCGGGCCGTGCGCGCCGCGACCGCGGCGATCACCGCCACCGGATCGGCGACGTCCCAGCGCTGATCGTGATACAGCAGATGGTCCCAGACGAAAAAGCCATCCCAGCCATGCTCCTCGGCCGCGGTTGCCAGCTCCACCAGCAGCAGCGGATCACCGAACGGGCCCACATTCGGTACCCCCACAGCACAGCGCGGTTCCCCGGTCATCCCGTCACCCTAGCGAAACGACCCGCGCCGCTCCCGCATGCCGGAAAAGACCAGCTCCACTACACAACGCAACCCCGTGGGCGGGAGTCGGCGGACGGATCTGATGGCGGGGATCGGTATCATCGGCCCCGGCCTAGTATCGCCAGGAACCGGGTCTGGGGGGTGGCGTCTGGCGGGACCGGCAGTTCCGCGGCGAGCGCACCGGCGGCCCGGAAGAGTTCCAGCTGTGGTTCGATGATCTGGCGGCATGCTTCCATGAGGTCGGGGTCGAGCGCCGTGTCCTGCCCGGTAGCGGTGGCCAGATCCCACCCGTGGATGAACACGTCGATGAAACGGTGCCCGGCATAGACCGATCCCGGGACTGGCCCGTAGGAGACGGCGCAGGGTGCATCGAGGGCACCCGGGCGAAGGAAGGCGGCTGCGGCGGCCTTCGCCGAGGTAGCGTATGACCGGGCGGGGGCGGGGCCGAGGACGTCCCCGTCGAGGCGGTCGCCAACGCTCTCGATTGTTGCCCCGGCGGCGAGTTCGGCCGCCCACAGGTTCCCTGAGACGACATGGTTGAGCAGGGCGTGCGCGTCCCAGCCCGCGCAGGGCGTGGCGGCGTGCCAGCGACCGGCCGGGATGCCGGTCACGATGCGGCCGGTGACGTCCAGTGCCTGAGCGTGCAGTTCGGCGATTCCGGTCATGATGTCTCCCGTTCAGTTAGCCACGGCGTGGTTGGCCGCAGGTCCGCGGAAACGTGGTGGCCGGGGTCATTGTCCTGGCCCCGGGAACCCGCGGTGCGTTGAGTCCGGCCCAGCCTGCCCGTGCGACCGGGCCCGGGTGACGCCAGTGCCGTGCGTCACCAGCAGCGACGCGACCCGTTCGGCGATCATGATGGTCGGTATGTGAGTGTTGGCCGATGGGATGTCCGGCATGATGGATGCGTCCGCGACAGTTAGGCCGCCGGTGCCGTGGACGCTGCCGGCGGCGTCCACGACGGCCCCGGCCGCGGGGTCGGAACCCATGGCACAGGTGCCGGCCGGGTGGTGGTAGGTCCATGCGTTGCGGCGGATCCACTGGCGAAGCCGGTGGATGTCTCCTGCGGCGATGCCTGGCCCTGGTGCCAGTTCTTCCCTGCGGGAGAGTCCTGCGATCGGGCCGGTGCCAGCCGGTTCCCGGATCCGGATCAGGCCGTTGGCGAGCCGGTCGAGGTCGCGGGGCTCGCGGAAGTATCCCAGGTCGATGCGCGGGGCGGCGGACGGATCGGCCGAACGCAGCCGCACCGTCCCGCGGGAGGCGGGCTTGAGCAGCGCCACGCCGATGAAGAACGTCCCGCGGTCGCCGGCGGCGAACGGGCCGCCCACGATGTATTGCAGGTCCGGTGGGCCATCCCCGGCGGCGTCCGCGCTGTGCGTGGTCGCGATCACCTGGAACAGCGGTGCCGGGCGGACTCGGCGGGGGTATCCGAAGTCGAGGGACACGGCGGGGTGGTCGGCCAGGTTGGCGCCGACGCCGGGCAGGTCCGCCACGAGGGGAATGCCAAGTTCACGAAGGTGCCCGGAGGGGCCGATGCCCGACCGCAGCAGCAACGCCGGGGTGCCGTACGCGCCAGCGCACAGAACGACCCGGTAGGCCCGGATCTCGCCGCCCATGGCCAGCCGCACGCCGGCCACCTGGTCCCGCTCGACCAGCAGGCCGCTGACTTCGGTGCCGCAGCGCACCGTGAGGGCCGGCCGTGGCCGGCCGGACGGCAGGTAGGCAAGAGCGGTGCTGATGCGCTCACCGTGAAGCGTGTTCGTCGGTAGTACGGCGACGCCGACGGCACCGGGAGCGTTCGCGTCCGGCACCCGCTTGCAGCCAGCTTGCTCAAGCGCTGTCAGGCCGGCCTGGGCCACGTCGGTGAACTCATCATCGCGGTACCGCCGGATCGGCAGCGGGCCGCCATCACCGTGCCACGCTGCCTCGCCGAAATCTGCGTCATTCTCCAGCCCGATGAAAAACGGCAGCACTTCATCGAACGACCACCCGTCGTTACCGGCTTGCGCCCAGGCGTCGTAGTCCCCCGGATGGCCGCGCAAGGCGAACGTCGCATTGGTTGAGGAGCATCCGCCCAGCAGCTTGCCCCGCGGTAGCGGCCGGGCCACGCCCGCGGCGTCCGGCTCGGCGACGTACCCCCAGTCGTGCCCGGTGGTGGGCCGCCAGCCGTCCCGCACGTCAGCGGGCATTGGCGCCCGGTGGTCGGGCCCGGCTTCGAGCAGCAGCACCCGGCGGGTTCCGTCCTCACTGAGCCGGGCGGCGACGACACAGCCCGCGGCCCCGCCGCCGACCACGACGATGTCATACCCGGCCTTCTCGCTCATCGCGGCCACCTCGCCTGAGCGAGGCCGATGACGACCATGCCGAGGAGTTCACCCAGCTTGTCCTGGCCGACGCTCACTGTGGCCTCCTTATCCCCGGCGGCGATGCCGAACTGTCAGCCGCCAGCCTCCGAGGGCCCCGTCTCCAGCTCCGTCAACGCAGCGTCAACCCGCGGCACGGCAGGCCTCAGCCCGAGCTTGTCCCTGATGGCCTGCTGGACTTGCTCCTTGGCTGGCCGGGAGTCCACCGTGATGACGTACTCCTTGCGGCGGAAGATGTCCAGGACGGGATTGGTCTTGGCGTGGTACTCGCGGAGCCGGACGGCAAGCGCCTCCTCGGTGTCATCCTCGCGCCTGATCAGGTCACCGCCGCAGGCGTCGCATGTCCCGCCGGAGGACGGGCTGTTGTTGAGCAGGCTGTAGTCCATCCCGCAGTCCGAGCACAGCCGCCGGGCGAGCACCCGGCGCGCTACCTCGCTGTCGGGCAGGTCGAGGTGGATCACCCCGTCGATGTCGTAGCTCTCCAGGAAGAACTCCGCCTGGCGCTCGTTGCGCGGGAAGCCGTCGATGATGAAGCCGTAGTTCCAGTCGTGCTCGCGCAGCCGTACCTCCACCACGCCCTCGACGAGGTCGTCGCCGACCAGCGATCCGGACGCCATGGTGCGCCTGACTTGCGCGCCGATCTTGGTGTGGTTCTGCACGTTCCACCGGAAGATGTCGCCGACGGCGATATGCACCAGGTCGAATGCCCCGGCGAGCATCTTCGCCTGAGTTCCCTTGCCGCTTCCCTGCACGCCCATGATGATGTATTTCCGCATGCAGCTACCTTCGCACGCAACAGGCCGCTGGCTCCGCCAGGGTGATGCGGGCGAGGCGGGTGGGTGGTCTCCTTCACTTCTCGATCCGGTAGCGCAGGTGGGTGACTCCGGGGGCGGGCACAGCCTCGACCAGGCTCAGTCCGATGTGGGCGGGCAGTTCCTGGAAGAAGCGGCGGCCGTGGCCGAGGAGCACGGGAACCTGGTGAAGGATCACCTCGTCGAGCAGTCCGGCGCGCAACGCAGCCGTGACGACACCGCCGCCCATGACCGCGATGTCCCGATCGCCAGCAGCGGTGCGAGCGCTCTCGATGCCGGCCTCGATGGAGGTGACGAAAGTCTGCTTGTTCGTCGCCTCGGGTGGCGCCGGGCGGTGGCTGACCACGATGAGCGGAGCCGTCGGGTGCGGCCCCGCCCCTTCGAAGCCGTCGGAGTCGTCGTACGTGTTCCGGCCCGCGACCACGGCGCCGACCCGCCTCGCGAGGTCGTCGAAGACGGAGCGGCTCGGCTCGAACAGCCGGAAGCCGGGGAACAGCTGGCTCGGGGTGTCGCCGTCGCCGTACCAGCCGAAGAGGATGCCGCCGTCACCGAGCCCGTGTCCGGGACCGGGATTGCGTCCGGTGATGAAGCCGTCGACGGAGACGGCCAGGGAGGTGAAGACCTTGTCCATGGCGACCGATGCTAGGGCGGCGCGCGCTGGGGCGGCTTGAACGAATCGTGCACGTCGCGTGCCGGACAAGGACCTCGCTACGCTGGAGACGTGGACCGCGCGCAGACGTACGACGAGCGCCTCCCGCTGCCTGACCTGGCCGCGCGGGTCCGCACGGTCTGGGTCCAGCGCACCGGTCCGCGGCCGGTGCTGCAGCGCAACCTGCCCACCGGGGGCGTCGAGCTCCAGTGCCCGATCGGCGCCACGCCACGGCTAGTCGGCCCGCTCACCCGGGCCACGGTCGAGATTCTGCCTCCCGGCCTGACGATCGTGGGGGCCAGGTTCTGGCCGGGCGCGGCTTCGCCCCTGCTGGGCGTGCCCGCCGACGAGCTGGTCGACCAGCTCGTGCCGTTCGATGACGTGTGGGAGCAGGCGTCGGACCTGTCAGCCCGGCTGGCGGACGCTTCCGGGCCGAACGCGGCGCTGCAGTTGCTGCAGCTCGACCTGCTGCGCCGCCAGGCGCGGATGCCACCCCCGGACTCGCTCGTGGCCGAGGCGGTGTGGCGGCTGATGCCGTGGCGGCCGACGGGAATCGGCCTGCTGACGGAGGACCTGGCGATCTCGGCGAGCCAGCTGCGGCGCCGATTCCTGGCTGAGGTCGGCATCGGGCCGAAGACGCTGCAGCGAACGCTGCGCTTCCAGGGCTACGTCGCGCTGGCCCAGGCGACTAAGCACGGCAGCCTGGTGGCCGACCTGGCGGCCGAGGCCGGGTACGCCGACCAAGCGCACCTGAGCCGCGAGTGCGTCCGGCTGACCGGCCTGACTCCGCGAGAGCTGCTCGGCGACGCGGTCGACCGGTGCGGTTGCGGGCACGACCATGCGGCGTCGTACGGGCCGTTCCTGGCCGCTCGCCCACGTGCCGCGCTGACGGGCTGAGGACGCTCGTTCCGTTCAAGCCGGAGATGCCCGCGCGGATCTAGCGTCGGATGCGTGCACGAGTTGCGTTCCCTGCAGGCGGCCCTCGACGGGGAGCTGATCACACCGGATTCAGCCGGGTACGACGCCGCGCGCCGTCCAGCGCTGGCCCGATTCCACGACGTGCGCCCGATCGCCGTGGTCAGCTGCGCCTCCACCCGGGATGTGACGCGCACGCTTGCCTTCGCGCGGCACAGCGGCACGCACGTCGTACCCCGCGGCGGCGGCCATTGCTTCGCGGGCCGATCGTCGACCGCGGGTCTGGTCCTAGACCTGAGCCGCCTCGACGCCGTCACCGTCCGGCCCGACGGGAGCGCGAGGATCGGCGCGGGTGCACGCCTGGCACAGGTCTACGACGGGCTGCACCGATCCCGCCGCGCCGTGCCGGCCGGCTGCGGCCCCACGGTCGGGATCGCCGGCCTCACCCTCGGCGGCGGGCTCGGCCTGCTGGGACGGCGTAACGGGCTGACCTGCGATGCCCTGCTGAGCGCCCGGGTCGTCCTCGCCGACGGGCGTGTCGTCGACTGCGACCTTGATCGGGAACCGGAGTTGTTCTGGGCGCTGCGGGGCGCGGGCGGGGGGCAGTTCGGTGTGGTCACCTCCCTGGTGTTCGCCACGGTCGCCGAGCCGCGCGCCACGCGTTTCGAGCTGCACTGGCCCGAGGCGGCGGCCGTCGACGTCGTCGCCGGGTGGCAGGACTGGGCATCCGAGGCCCCGGACGACGTGACCGCCAACCTGAGCCTCGCCGCCGAGCCAGGCCACCCGCTGCGCGTCGTCGTGTTCGGTGCCGCGCTGCGCGACGCCGAGCCCGCCATCGCGCTCCTCGAGAGCCTGGCTGTCCGCGCGGGCGTCAGCCCCGAGATCCGCTATCACGTCCTGACCTGGCGTGATCTGAAGCGATCGTTCGCCGGGCCGCAGTCACATGGCGCAGTGCTGACGGTCGGTCGTTCGGAATTCTTCTCCCGCCCGATGCCGGCCTCGGCGGTCGCCCCGCTGATCGACGAGCTCACGTCCGGGGCGGCCCCCGGCCGGCGCGAGCTCAGCTTCACGGCCATGGGCGGTGCGTACAACCGGGTGCCGGCCGACGCGACAGCGTTCGTCCACCGCAGCGAGCGGTTCCTGCTTGAGCACGTCGCCCATGGCGGGGACCAGTGGCTCGACCGGTCCTGGACGCGCGCGCATGCCCACGCCTCCGGCCGTGTCTATCCGAACTTCCCCGACCCCGATCTCGATGACTGGGCGGCCGCCTATCACGGCGGAAACGCCGAGCGCCTGCGGGCGGTCAAGCGCCGTTACGATCCCGAGAGGCTCTTCCGCTTCCCGCAGGCGATCTGATGGCGCGGGCCCGGCTCACAGGCCGGCCGTGCCGGACTGACGGTCGCCAACGCTCTGACCCATGGCGGGGTTGAGTGCGTCGTGGTGGAGGCCCGCGATCGGATCGGCGGCCGACTGCACACGGTCAACCTGGCGGGCTCCATGGTCGATCCGGGCGGGTCGTGGATACACACGCCCGTCGGGAACCCGATGCGGGCCTTCGCCGATCAGGCCGGCGTCCGCTGCCGCAGCGCGAACCCGCTGCCCGAACTGGCCGGCTTTGACTGCGGCGAGGGCCGACGGCCAGATCGCCTGTTCGGCGAGTGGCGTGCGGGTGCGCTTGCGGCATGGGCCTAGAAAGCGGCGCCGGCCGCCTGCCCGCCTTCCTGACACAGCTGGCGGCCAGCACGTAGCCGCGCACGACGTCGATGCCCACACCGGCCGGCCCCGCGGGCATCATGGTCGCGCTGACCGAGCAGCTCAGCTGAAGCGTTCGAAACGTCCGTAAAGGGATCTTCGATTGAGACCCTCCCGCTGACTGTAGCCTTGCTGATGATGGGACGTATCCGTCGTCGGCCGACGAGGAAATGCGGGGCGAAGAAGCTTAGAGTCCCGGCATGATGCGTTGGCCCAAGGAGATGGTCTGGTGCCAGCCCCTTTGCTCGAGACGAAGTTGTATGTCCCGAGGCCGCGGCGTGGTCTGGTACCGCGGCTGCGACTGAGCCAGCGGCTGGACCGCGGGACCACGTCGAAGTTGATGCTCATCTCCGCACCCGCTGGCTTCGGCAAGACGACACTGCTCACGGAGTGGCTGGCGGCGGGACCGGCCGCGCCGGCCGACGAGCGGCTGGCCGCGTGGCTGTCGCTCGACCGGGCCGACAACGATCCCGCGTCCTTCTGGACCTACGTGATCGCCGCGCTGCAGACGGTGGCACCCGGGATCGGCGAGAGCGCGCTGACCCTCTTGCAGGCGCCCCAGCCGCCTCCCATCGAGACGGTGCTTACCGCGCTGCTCAACGACCTGGGCGCCATCACGGGCGACATCGTGCTGGTGCTCGACGACTACCACGTTATCGACGCGCGCGACGTGCAGGACGCGATGGCGTTCCTGCTTGACCATCTGCCTCCGCAGCTGCACGTGGTGATCGCCAGCCGGACCGATCCCGCGTTGCCGCTGGCGCGGTTGCGAGCGCGCGGCGAGCTGGTCGAGACTCGCGCGGCCGAGCTGCGCTTCACCCCTGATGAGGCCGCGGCGTACCTCAACGAGATGATGGGCCTGCAGCTGACGGCGCGGGACGTGGCTGCGCTTGAGGGACGCACCGAGGGCTGGATCGCCGCGCTCCAGTTGGCGGCGCTCTCGATGCAGGGGCGAGACGACGTCGCCGGCTTCATCGCCGGCTTTACCGGAGATGATCGTTACGTCGTCGACTACCTGGCCGAGGAGGTGCTGCAGCGTCAGTCCGATCGTGTCCAGACCTTCCTGCTGCAGACTTCCATCCTGGGCCGGCTGAGCGGTCCGCTGTGCGATGCCGTCACCGGGCAGGGTGGTGGCAAGGCCATGTTGGAGGCGCTGGATCGAGGGAACCTGTTCCTGGTCCCGCTCGACGACCGTCGCCGGTGGTATCGCTACCACCATCTGTTTGCCGACGTGCTGCAGGCGCGCCTGCTCGACGAGCAGCCCGATCAGGTACCGGACCTGCACCAGCGGGCGAGCGCGTGGTACCAGCAGAACGGCGAGCCGGCCGTGGCCATCGGTCACGCGCTGGCCGCCGGGGATTTCGAGCGGGCGGCGGACCTGGCCGAGCTGGAAATCCCGGCCATGAGCCGGACGAGGCAGGAAGCCATGGTGCGCGGGTGGCTCGAGGTGATCCCCGACGAGGTGGTCCGCGTCAGGCCCGTACTCAGCGTCGGGTTTGCCGGGGCACTGCTGTCGGTCGGTGAGCTCGAGGGAGTTGAGAGCCGGCTGCGGGACGCCGAGCGCTGGCTGGACGTGACAACCGGTACCGATGCGAGATCGGTGGCCCGTTCGGCAGAAATGGTCGTGGCCGACGAGGAGGAATATCGTCGCCTCCCGGCGATGATCGAGCTGTACCGTGCCGCCCTGGCCCTGGCTCGGGCCGATGTGCCCGGCACCGTCCGGCACGCCCGGCGGGCGCTCGATCTTGCGCTCGCGGACGATCACCTCTGCCGTGCCGGGGCCTCGGGAATACTGGGGCTCGCGTCCTGGGCGAGCGGGGATCTCGAGGCAGGGCATTCGGCGTACGCCGAATGCATGGCCGGACTGCGGCGGGCCGGGCACATTGCCGATACCTTCGGCTGCGCGGTAGCGCTGGCCGACATCCGGCTCGTGCAAGGTCGCCTCGGCGAGGCGATGCGCACCTACGAGCAGGCATTGCAGCGTGTACCCGAGCAGGGCGGGCCGGTTCTGCGGGGAACGGCAGATATGTACGTCGGGATGAGCGGCGTCCACCGCGAGCGCAACGACTTGCATACTGCCACGCAGCAGCTGCTGCGGAGCCAGGAGCTGGGCGAACACACCGGGTTGCCGCAGAACCGGTATCGCTGGCGGGTCGCGATGGCTCGGATACGCCGGGCCGAAGGGGATCTGGACGGCGCACTCGACCTGCTCAACGAGGCGGAGCGCGTGTATGTGGGCGACTTCTTCCCCAATGTTCGGCCGGTCCCGGCGTTGAGGGCCAGGATATGGATCGCGCAGGGCAGGCTCGGTGATGCTCTCGGCTGGGCGCGTGAGCAGGGCCTGTCCGTCGATGACGACCTCAGCTACCTACGCGAGTTCGAGCACATCACCCTGGCCCGGGTGCTCATGGCGCGATATCAGGACGAGCGTGCCGAGCGCTCCGTTCACGAGGCGATCCGGCTCCTGGACCGCCTCCTGCGAGCGGCGGAAGAGGGCGAGAGGGCGGGAAGCGTCATCGAGATCCTGGTGCTGCGGGCGCTCGCGTACCAGCGGCATGGGGACATCCCGGCGGCGCTTTCCTGCCTGGAGCGGGCGGTGACGCTGGCCGAGCCCGAGGGCTACGTCCGGGTCTTCGCCGATGAGGGCCCGCCTATGGCTTCCCTGCTGAGAGTCGCCGCGAGACAACAGACGGTCGGGAACTATGTCCGTCAGCTCCTGGCGGCCGTGACCGAGACCGAGCAGAACGGCCCGGTCAAGCAGGCCTTGATCGAGCCACTGAGCGAACGCGAGCTCGACGTGCTCCGGCTGCTCGGAACCGAGCTGGACGGCCCGGCCATCGCCCGCGAGCTCATGGTGTCCCTGAACACCGTCCGGACTCACACCAAGCACATCTACGCCAAGCTCGCGGTGACCAACCGCCGCGCCGCGGTCCGCCGGGCCGCGGAACTCGACTTGCCGCGAACCCGCAACCGGTAATCGGTCACCGGTCACCCCGGACTCATCGTCTACGGGGCTCCCCGAGCGAGCCGTCCCCCGGATCATCACATCAATCACCACGTGTGGTGATGCCGTCTCACCACATCCGCTTCTAGCTTTCGATCAGACCTGCGAAACGTTCCCGACGCCGCCGGAGAAGAAATAGCAAAGGAGCATCATGAGCGAAATACCGGCCGACCACTATGACCACCCGGGACGGTACGAGATCCGCCTCAAGGGGCACCTGGACACCCGGTGGGCCGCCTGGTTCGACGGGCTGACCCTCACCCACCACAGTGACGGCAGCACCATCATCGGTGGCCCCGTAGCCGACCAGGCCGCGCTCTATGGCCTGCTCCAGAAAACGCGCGACCTGGGCCTGCCCCTGATCTCGGTCAATTACATCGAACCCGGCCATCCCCGAATGCCCGCCATCGAGACCCGGTAACTCAGCCATCCGCGAAAAGGAGACCGACATGGCGACCACCGTCCAGACCCCGGCCGCGAAAGCGGCGGGAAAAATCCCGATGACCTCAACGAGGAAGACGGCGCTCGTCGCGGGCGTCTTCTACCTGATTACCTTCGTCTCGATTCCCACACTCGCCCTCTACGGCCCGGTGAAGAACCACCGGGACTGGATCCTCAGCTCCGGCTCCCATACTGGCGTACTCGTGGGCGGCTTCCTGGAGGTGATCGTCGCCCTGGCCGGCATCGGCACCGCCGTCGCGCTGTACCCAGTAGTCAAGCGGCAGAACGAAGGCTTCGCGCTCGGCTTCGTCACCTCCCGCGTCGTTGAAGCCGGCCTGATCTTCACCGGTGTCCTCAGCCTCCTTTCGCTGGTGACTTTGCGACAGGACCTGGCCGGAGCTAACGCGGCCTCGCTTGTTACCACCGCCGCGTCGCACGTCGCGATCTACAAATGGACGTTCGTGCTCGGGCAGAACCTCATGCCGGGCGTCAACGCGCTGCTGCTCGGCACCCTGCTGTACCGGTCCCGGCTGGTGCCCCGTGTCATTCCGGTGCTCGGGCTCATCGCAGGCCCCCTGCTCATCGCCTCCGTCGCCGCCACGATCTTCGGCGGCATCAAGCTGGGCTCCCCCATCCTCGCCGGGCTCCCGGTGGCGGCCTGGGAGTTCTCGCTGGGCGTGTGGCTGGTCGTGAAGGGCTTCAGGCCCTCCCCGATCACTGCCGGGATGGACGCGGCCAGCACGCCGCGCGCCGACCAGGCCGCCGCGGTCTGACCCCGGCGCGACGAAACGGCCGGGCCCTCCCCAGGGCCCGGCCGTTTCCGCGCAGGCAGCCGGGTCCGCCGTGCCGATGGCCGTGTTTCGCCAATGCGGCGCTCACCGGACACCCCGTATGGGCAGGATCGTAGCGGCTCCGATGATGGCGCAGAGCCCGGCGGCCGTGTACAGCACGCCGTAGCTGCCGCCTGGTAGGTCACCAGGAAGGCGTAAGCCAGAACGAACATGAAACGGCCGGCGAAAGCCCAGGAGAAGTCGCGGTTCTTCCGCGGGTTGAGGTAGAACGTGCTGGCAAATTCCCGCAGCGACCATTTCGGCTTATCCGCCCGGGCCAGTCTACGGTCGTTCAGGGTGACCGCGAAAAGAAGGAGCAGATAGCGGGGGTCGGCGGGGGTGCTGCCCCCGGGGCCGGAGCTTCCCGCGAGCGGGTCGGTCAGCGGACGGGTGCGGCCGGTGCCGGGACCGAGGCGGCCGATGCTGGTGCGAGGTCATCGGGTCCGGGGGCGGGCACGCCGGCCCCGCCCTGGTCCAGGCGGAACGGCGGGTAGGCGTCGGTCATCAGGGCGGCGTACGCGACGACCCGCAGCACCCAGCG
>Ga0137385_10002192_pt1 | contig 16664 bp, 13 predicted proteins | sample SagtaG_FD_104921 | JGI IMG/M metagenome (GOLD analysis project Ga0137385, IMG submission 104921) | Vadose zone soil microbial communities from Sagehorn Ranch, Mendocino, California, USA - Sage2_R_80_16 metaG | ecosystem: Environmental > Terrestrial > Soil > Vadose zone | place: USA: California...
CGCGCGCGCTCGATACGATCGGCGTGGTGGGCGGCGGCACGATGGGCGCGGGCATCGCCGTCGCGGCGCTCGACGCGGGCTTGCCGGTGACGATGATCGAACGCGACGACGCGGCGCTCGCACGCGGCCGCGCGCACATCGAAAAGGTCTACGACGGACTCATCGCCAAGGGCCGCATGAGCGCCGACAAGAAAGCCAGCATCATGACGCGCTGGAACGGCAGCACCTCGTACGATGCGCTCGCGGGCGCCGATCTGGTGATCGAAGCCGTATTCGAAGACCTGGCGGTGAAACAGGCCGTGTTCACCGAACTCGACCGCGTCTGCAAGGCCGGCGCGGTGTTCGCGACCAATACGTCGTATCTCGACATCGACGCGATCGCGGCCGGCATTTCACGCCCCGCGGACGTGATCGGCCTGCACTTCTTCTCGCCCGCCAACATCATGAAGCTGCTGGAAGTGGTGGTGCCGAAAGCGGTCAGCGCCGACGTGGTCGCCACCGCGTTCGAGCTCGCGAAGAAGCTGCGCAAGACGCCGGTGCGCGCGGGCGTATGCGACGGCTTCATCGGCAACCGCGTGCTCGCCGTGTATCGCAGCGCCGCGGACGCGATGATGGAAGACGGCGCCTCGCCCTATCAGATCGATGCGGCGGTACGCGCGTTCGGCTTTCCGATGGGACCGTTCCAGGTGGTCGATCTGGCGGGCGGCGACATCGGCTGGGCCGCGCGCAAGCGGCGTGCCGCCACACGCAATCCCGCCGCACGCTACGTGCAGATCGCCGACCGCCTGTGCGAGCGCGGGTGGTTCGGCCAGAAAACCGGCCGTGGTTTTTATCTTTACCCCGAAGGGTCGCGCAGCGGTACGCCCGATCCCGAGGTGGAAGCCATCATCGACACCGAGCGCGAACGCGCCGGCATCACGCCGCGCAGCTTCACCGATGAGGAAATCATGCGCCGCTACATGGCCGCGATGATCAACGAAGGCGCGAACGTCGTGCATGAAGGCATCGCGCTGCGGCCGTTGGACGTCGACGTGACGTTCCTCTATGGCTACGGCTTTCCGCGCTATCGCGGCGGTCCGATGAAATACGCGGACATGGTCGGCCTGCCGACGGTCCTCGCCGACATCCGCGAGTTTGCCAGGAAGGATCCGCTGTTCTGGCAAGCGTCGCCCCTGCTGGTCGAACTGGTTGAGCGCGGCGCGGATTTTGCGGGCCTCAATCATATGGTTTGACGCGGCACCTCATTGCATTCGTTGCGGTAACCACATATCGACCGGCGGCGGCGTGCTCACGCCGCTGGTCCGCTCAACCTCCACGGACACACCGCTATGGATCTGAACTTCACTGCGGAAGAAGAAGCCTTCCGCGCCGACGTGCTGGCCTTTTTGCGTGACAAACTCCCACCGCGTCTTGCCGACAAAGTACACGGCGGCCGCCGCCTCACGCGTGACGACATGGCCGGGTGGCACGCGATTCTCAACACGCAAGGCTGGCTCGCGAATCACTGGCCGAAGGAGTACGGCGGCCCCGGCTGGAACGCGGTGCAGAAATTCATCTTCGAAAACGAATGTGCGGTGGCGGGAGCGCCGCGCGTGGTGCCGTTCGGCGTCAACATGCTCGGCCCGGTGCTGATCAAATATGGCAGCGAGGCGCAGAAGCGCCACTGGCTTCCGCGCATTCTCGACGGCTCGGATTGGTGGTGCCAGGGCTATTCGGAACCGGGCGCGGGTTCCGATCTGGCGTCGGTGAAAACCACCGCGGTGCGCGGCACGGATGCGCAAGGCGAGCACTACATCGTCAACGGCCAGAAGACGTGGACCACGCTCGGCCACTACGCGAACATGATCTTCTGCCTCGTGCGCACCGCGACCGACGTGCGCAAGCAGGAAGGCATCAGCTTCCTGCTGATCGACATGAATACGCCGGGCGTCGACGTGCGCCCGATCATCACGCTCGACGGCGAGCACGAAGTCAACGAGGTGTTTTTCACCGACGTGCGCGTGCCGGCCGCGAATCTCGTCGGTGAAGAGAATAAGGGCTGGACCTACGCCAAGTATCTGCTCACGTATGAGCGCACCAATATCGCGGGCGTCGGCTTCTCGGTGGCCGCGTTCAACCGCCTGCGCAAGATCGCCGCGAAACAGCGGCGCAACGGCCGGCCGCTGGCGGAAGACCCGTCGTTTGCGGCACGCATGGCGCGCGTCGAAATCGATCTGGAGAACATGAAGACCACCAACCTGCGCGTAATCGCGGCGGTGGCCGGCAGCGGCGTGCCGGGCGCGGAGAGTTCGATGCTCAAGATTCGCGGCACCGAAATCCGTCAGGAAATCTCGTCGCTCACGCGCCGCGCGATGGGCACGTACGCGCAGCCATTCGTTGAGGAAGCGTTGCACGACGGTTTCGAAGGCGAGCCGGTCGGCCCCGATGAAGCCGCGAGCGCTGCGTCTTCGTACTTCAACAATCGCAAGCTGTCGATCTTCGGCGGCTCCAACGAAATCCAGAAGAACATCATTTCCAAAATGATCCTGGGACTGTAAGGGGCGCACTTCATGAATTTCCAGCACACCGAAGACCGCCGCATGCTGGCGGATACGCTCAACCGTTTTATCAGCGAACAATACGGCTTCGAGACGCGCGACAGGATCGCGAGTTCGGCGCAAGGCTTCAGCGCCGAACTGTGGAATCGCTTCGCGGAGCTAGGCATTATCGGCGCGTTGTTCGATGAAGCGAACGGCGGCTTTGGCGGCGACGGATTCGATATCGCCGTGGTGTTCGAGAGCCTGGGCCGCGGCCTCGTCGTCGAACCGTTTCTCGATACGTTGATCGTCGGCCAGGCGATTGCGAAGAACGGCAACGAGACGCAGAAAGAGGCGCTTGGCGAATTGATCGACGGTTCGCGGATCGTCGCGCTCGCGCATGGCGAGCCGGACAGCCACTACGAACTGGCTCGCGTGACGACGCGTGCGGAGCGCATTGGTAACGCGTGGAAGTTGAACGGCGCGAAGGCGGTCGTTCAGCATGGCGAGAACGCTTCGCTCTTTCTGGTCTCTGCGCGCACTGCCGGCGCCGAAGACGACGAAGAAGGCGTGACGCTCTTTCTCGTGCCGCGTGACGCAGCGGGCGTCAGTGCGCGCGGCTATCGCAAGATCGACGGCGGCCGCGCGGCCGAAGTCACCTTCAACAACGTTTCGCCCGGCGACGGCGCGTTGCTCGGCGCGGCTGGCGAAGGCTTCGCGACGCTGGAATACGCGATTAGCTGCGGCGTGCTGGCGTTATGTTCGGAAGCGGTCGGCGCAATGGATGTCGCGAAGGAGTACACGCTCGAGTATCTGCGCACGCGTAAGCAGTTCGGTGTGCCGATCGGCAGCTTCCAGGCGTTGCAGCATCGAATGGCTGATTTGCTGCTCGAGATCGAACAGGCGCGCTCGGCGGTGATCAACGCGGCGGCTGCGTTGGGCGCTGCACGCACGGTTCGCGAGCGTGCGGTTTCGGCGGCCAAATACAGTATCGGCCGGATCGGCGCGCTGGTTGCCGAGGAGTGCATTCAACTGCATGGCGGGATCGGCATGACGTGGGAGTTGCCGCTCGCTCACTATGCGAAGCGCCTCGTGATGATCGATCATCAGCTTGGTGATGAGGATCATCATCTGGAGAGGTTTGTGGCGTTGGGGCGCGAGTAACGAATCCGGCAATAGAAAAAGGCCTTACAAGCAATGCGCTTGTAAGGCCTTGATTTCTTTGGTCGGGGCGAGAGGATTTGAACCTCCGACCACCTGCACCCCATGCAGGTACGCTACCAGGCTGCGCTACGCCCCGAACAGCATGAAATTATAACAGACACTTTATTCGATTAGAACCGCCCCGCGCTAACAAAGCGACCTAGTGACCCAACAAGTCGATCACATGCAGCAATTCCTTGCGCAACTGCTCGACGTCAACCGTGGCGGCGGATGTTGCGGCTGCCGGCACGACGGCGCCCTCGACTTCCCCGACCATCTCCGCCGACGCACCGTGCGCTCCACCGCCATGTGAATCGAGCCGGTTGCGCGCACCGTTGATCGTGAAACCTTGTTCGTACAACAGTTCACGAATCCGCCGGATCAATAGCACCTCGTGGTGCTGATAGTACCGGCGATTGCCGCGCCGTTTGACAGGCCTCAACTGCGTGAACTCCTGCTCCCAATAGCGCAGCACATGCGGCTTCACGCCGCATAGTTCGCTGACCTCACCGATCGTGAAGTAGCGCTTCGCCGGAATCGGAGGCAAGACGACTTTTTCGATCGTCGCTGTCATCGTCAGTTAGCCGTCGTGGTGGGTTTGCGCAGGAACGCGCCAGTCGATCAGCGCGTGAAGCTCGCTTCAGCGCCGTTCTCGACCAACGCCTTCAGCTTTTGACTTGCATGAAACGTCACAACGCGGCGCGCGGCGATTGGAATCGCCTCGCCGGTCTTCGGGTTTCTGCCGGGACGCTGGGGTTTGTCACGCAACTGAAAGTTGCCGAACCCCGACAGCTTCACGCTGTCGCCACTCTCCAGCGCATCGCGGATCACCTCGAAGAACGCTTCGACCATGTCCTTCGCTTCCCGCTTGTTGAGCCCGACATTGTCGAACAGCAACTCGGCAAGTTCAGCCTTGGTGAGCGTGGGCGTTTCGGTGGAAACGGCCGCGGGTGATGTCGGAATATCGCGAATCATGGCGCTGCGTTGCGCCGTAAGAAGGGCTTCGAAATCACTCGAGTTCATTTCATTCATATCTATCAAATGGCGCGCCAAGCAGAAACGGAAGTTGCGGAAAAATGCCGTGCAAATGTTAAATGCGGGTTATCCACGCAACCTTGCGCCAAATACTCGAGCCAGACGTTCCACCAGAGTTTGAATGGCCAGATCGACCGTTTCATCCTGAAGGGTTCCGCCAGTATCTTGCAAGGTCACACGGAACGCAAGGCTTTTCTCGTGCGCGGCCAGACCACCGGAAGTGTTTGATTTTGGACGGAATTCGTCAAAAATTGCAACCCTCTGAACGGTCTTGCAGGCCTCTTCGGACTGCGCCTTCTGAAGCTCGTCCAGCAGCGCCTGAACTTCGATTTTCTGGTCGACGACCACCGCGATATCGCGACGCACCGGCGGGAATTTAGATACTTCCGCCAGCATGGGCAATACACGCTGCATTAATGCGTCCGCTTCGATTTCAAACAGAATCGGCGCATGCGGCAAATCATATTTCTGCATCCAGCGCGGATGCAATTCGCCAATCCAGCCGACTGCACGGCCATTCAGTTCGATACGCGCGCTGCGGCCCGGATGCAATGCCGGGTGCTCCGCTTTCACGAAGCGCGCCACTGCCGGCGCGAGCACGGCTTCGAGATCAGCCTTCACATCGAAGTAGTCGACCGTGCGTGTGGACGCGCCCCACTGCTCGTCGAGCGCGGAACCGTAAGCGAGCGCGCCGATCATCTTCGGCTGCGCGAAACCTTCGACCGTCAGTTCGCCCGCCTTGATCGACGGATCGTGCAGGAACACGCGACCGGCTTCGAACACGCGCACGCGATCCGCCGCGCGGCGGTTCAGGTTCGTACGGAGCACGTGGATCAGGCTGCCGAACAGCGTGGTGCGCATGACCGACAACTGGCTTGCAATCGGATTCAGCAGACGAACCGGCTTGTCGTTGCCGGCGAAGTCCTGCTCCCACTCGGCATCCACGAAACTGAAGTTGACCGTTTCCGCGTAGTCGCGCGCGGCGAGCGCGTGGCGCAGCACATGGATCGAGCGCTGCGTTTCGTTGGTCGCGCGCATTTCGCTGGTGGCGACCGGCGGACGCGCCGGGATCTTTTCGAAGCCGTAGATACGCGCGACTTCCTCGATCAGATCCTCTTCAATTTCGATGTCGAAGCGGTACGACGGCGGCATCACCGAGAACGTATCGCCGTCGCGTTCGAACGTGAGGCCGAGGCGCGTGAAGATCTGCGCGATTTCGTCGGCATCGATCTTGATGCCGATAATGCGATTCGCGCGCGAGACACGCATCTTCACAGGCTCGCGCTTCGGCACATTGACGATCTGATCGTCGACCGGGCCGGCTTGCCCGCCGCAGATATCGAGGATCAGTTGCGTGATGCGTTCGATATGCTCGACGGTGGTCGCGTAGTCGACGCCGCGCTCGAAGCGATGGCCCGCATCGGTCGAGAAGTTGTACTTGCGCGAGCGGCCGCGAATGCTGTCCGGCCACCAGAATGCGGCTTCCAGATAGATGTTGGCGGTGTCGAGCGTGACGGCGGTGCTGTCGCCGCCCATGATGCCGGCGAGGCTCTCGATATGCTGTTCGTCGGCAATCACGCCGACGCTTTCGTCGAGCTCGACCGTGTTGCCGTTCAAGAGCTTGAGCGTTTCTCCCTTGCGGCCCCAACGCACGTCCATGCCGCCGTGGATCTTGTCGAGATCGAACACGTGCGACGGACGGCCGAGTTCGAGCATCACATAGTTCGAGATGTCGACGAGCGCGGAGATGCTGCGCTGGCCCGAGCGTTCGAGGCGCTGGACCATCCAGTGCGGCGACTTCGCGCGCGCGTTCACGCCGCGGATCACGCGACCCGAGAAACGGCCGCACAGATCGGGCGCCGAGATTTTGACGGGCAGCGTTTCGTCGAGCTTCACTTCGACCGGCTTGATCTCGAGCGGACGCAACGGCGCGCCGGTGATCGCCGAGGTCTCGCGCGCCACGCCGAACACCGACAGGCAGTCCGCCTTGTTCGGCGTCAGCTTGATTTCGAAGACGGTGTCGTCGAGGTTAAGCGTTTCGCGGATGTCCTGGCCAATCGGCGTATCTTCCGGCAGGACCATCAGGCCGCTATGATCTTCCGAGAGCTTCAGTTCGCGTGCCGAGCACAGCATGCCCTGGCTTTCCACGCCGCGCAGCTTCGAGAGCTTGATCGCGAACGGCGCGCCGCCCTCTTCGGCCGGCGGCAGTTGCGCGCCCACCAGGGCGACCGGCACCTTGATGCCGGGCGCCACGTTCGGCGCGCCGCATACGATGTTCAGCGTCTCGCCCGTGCCGGCGTTCACCTGACACACATTGAGCTTGTCCGCGTCCGGGTGCTTGACGACTTCCAGCACCTGGCCCACGACGATCTTCGAGGTCGGCGGCGCGGCCGGCCTCAGGTCTTCGACTTCGAGACCCGCCATCGTCAACGCGTGCGACAGTTCGTCGGTCGTCAGTTGCGGATCGACAAAGGTTCTCAGCCAGGATTCCGGGAATTGCATGGTTCTGTGTACGTTCTGATCAGGTTAGGTCCACGTCCGGCGGCGCTCTCATCAAGTGATTCACCAGCACTGCCGGGGACGCTGGCGGCACGCACTGCGTGCCGTGCCGCGCTCTATGCTTGTCGCGTTCGTACGCGCCGGTTCACGCAAATTGGCGCAGGAAACGCAGGTCGTTCTCGAAGAACAGACGCAGGTCCTGCACACCGTAACGCAACATTGTGAGCCGTTCGAGGCCGCTGCCGAAAGCAAAGCCAATGTAACGCTCGGGGTCGAGACCCATGTTGCGGATCACCGTGGGGTGAACCTGGCCTGAGCCCGAAATCTCGAGCCACTTGCCGGCGTTCTTGCCCGTTTCGAACAGCATGTCGATTTCGGCCGACGGTTCGGTGAACGGAAAATACGACGGACGGAAGCGCACGAGAATGTCGTCGCGCTCGAAGAATTTTTTCAGGAAGTCGGTATAGACGCCCTTCAGGTCCGCAAAGCTGATGTTCTCGTCGATCCACAGGCCTTCGACCTGGTTGAACATCGGCGAGTGCGTCGCGTCGCTATCCACGCGATATGTGCGGCCCGGCACGATCACCTTGATCGGCGGCGTGTTGGTGCGCGCATAGCGCACCTGCATCGGGCTCGTATGCGTGCGCAGCAGCAACTGGCGGCCGTCGGCATCCTTGCCGTCGACGTAGAAGGTGTCCTGCATCGAACGCGCCGGATGGTTTTCCGGGCTGTTCAGCGAGGTGAAGTTGTACCAGTCGGTTTCGATTTCGGGGCCGTCGGCCACATCGAATCCGATCGTACGGAAAATGTGTTCGACGCGCTCCCACGTGCGCATCACCGGGTGCAGGCTGCCGGCTCCAGTGCCACGGCCGGGCAACGTGACGTCGATGGCTTCAGCGGCAAGGCGCTGATTCAGCAACGCGTCGGCCAGCGCCTGACGGCGGGCCGTTAACGCGGCTTCCACTTGTTGCTTGACGAGGTTGATCCGTGCGCCTTCGGTCTTGCGCGTTTCGGGATCGAGTTTGCCAAGGCCCTTCAACAGCTCGGTCAGCGCACCCGATTTGCCGAGAAAGCGCGCTTTCTCGTTCTCGAGGGTGGTGACGTCGGAGGCTTCTGCGAAGGCTTTTTGCGCGTCGGCGACAATCTGGTCCAGATCCATTGATCCCATCATTTCAACGTCAGTGTTCAATCGATGCAAAACTGGTTCTACCAACAAAAACGGGGCTCGGTGAGGAGCCCCGTTTTTGCTGCAGCGTCACCGAGACTACCGGATGTTCGCTGCAACGAACCACGCAGTGTTAATTGCCAAAAGCGCAATCAGGCTGCAACGGCGGCTTTCACCTGCTGAACGATCGCAGCAAAAGCAGCCTTGTCGAACACAGCCATGTCGGCCAGCACCTTGCGGTCGAGTTCGATCGAAGCCTTCTTCAGGCCGTTGATGAACACGCTGTACGTCATGTCGTGCTGGCGCACCGCCGCGTTGATACGCGTGATCCACAATGCACGGAACACACGCTTCTTGTTGCGGCGATCGCGGTAGGCGTATTGGCCTGCGCGCATGACCGCCTGCTTGGCGATGCGATAGACGTTATTGCGACGGCCGCGGTAACCCTTGGCCAGCTTGATGATCTTCTTGTGACGGGCCCGTGCGGTAACCCCACGTTTTACTCGAGGCATGTTTCGCTCCTATGAGTTTCGGTTAAGGGTTAAGCGAACGGCAGCATTGCGCGCACGGAGTTCAGATCGGAATCGTGAACTGCCGTCGAACCGCGCAGATGGCGTTTGTTCTTGGTGGTCTTCTTGGTAAGAATGTGGCGCTTGAAGGCTTGACCGCGCTTGACGGTACCGCCCGGACGCACCACGAAGCGCTTTGCAGCACTCTTCTTGGTCTTCATCTTCGGCATGACAACTCCATTATTAGATGGATATGGGTGTGCGGTCGGCCAGATGGCCATAACCCGCCCTTCGAAACCCATTCCACTTGGTATGCAGACCGCCGATACCGCCGGCAGCCGCTTTTCAGGAAGCGGCGCGCATTTGCATAAGCGCCGTTCCGAAACTGTTGACGCCGCGCCGGACACCCGGCACAGGCTCCAATTCAATCTTTGACAACCGGAGCGCGCACCACATGGCGCGCCGCCGCTCCAGCCGCTTACTTCTTTTTCTTCGGAGCGAGCACCATGATCATCTGGCGCCCCTCCATTTTCGGCATTTGCTCGACCTGACCAACTTCGTCCAAGTCCGTGCGCAGGCGCTCGAGCATGCGCATACCGATTTCCTGGTGAGCCATTTCGCGGCCACGGAAACGCAACGTGATTTTCGTCTTGTCGCCGTCTTCGAGGAAGCGGATAAGGTTGCGCAGCTTGACGTTGTAATCGCCGTCGTCGGTACCCGGGCGGAATTTGACTTCCTTGACCTGAACGACCTTCTGCTTGAGCTTGGCCTCGTGTTGCTTCTTCGCTTCCGAGTACTTGAACTTGCCGTAGTCCATCAAGCGGCAAACCGGCGGAACCGCTTGCGGAGCGATTTCGACCAGATCCACGTCTTGCTGTTCCGACATGCGGAACGCATCAGCGAGTTTCACGATGCCGAGCGGTTCGTTCTCGACTCCGACCAGACGCACCTCGGGTGCCGTAATTTCACCGTTGATGCGGTGCGCAGACTTATCAGTAGCGATGTTACGTTTCCTCTAAAAATTAAAAAAACGAGCCGGGCTGCCAAGTGGCTCAGTTGAACGACTGCACGTCCTGACGCAGACGCTCAATGAAGGTATCGAGAGGCATCACGCCCAGATCGACACCACCACGGGCACGCACGGCTACCGTTTGGGCTTCACGCTCTTTGTCGCCGACCACAAGCAGATACGGCACCTTTTCCAGCGTGTGCTCGCGTATTTTATAGCTAATCTTCTCGTTGCGCAAATCGGCCTCTACTCTAACCCCTTGTTTTTGCAACGATTGGGCTAGCGACTGTGCATATTCGACCTGACTTTCCGCGATATTCATCACGACGACCTGCATTGGCGCAAGCCATGACGGCATTGCACCAGCGTGGTGCTCGATCAGAATGCCGAGAAAACGCTCCATTGATCCGACGATTGCCCGGTGCAGCATGATGGGGCGGCGGCGGCTATTGTCCTCAGCGACGTATTCCGCGTCCAGACGCTCCGGCAACACCATATCGAGTTGCAACGTGCCGCATTGCCACGATCGGCCGAGCGCGTCCTTGATGTGATATTCGACCTTCGGGCCGTAGAACGCGCCCTCGCCAGCCAACTCTTCCCACGTCACGCCGCACGCCGTCAACGCCTCGCGCAGGCCCTGCTCCGCGCGGTCCCACGTCTCGTCCGTACCGGCACGGGCATCCGGGCGCAGCGACAGCTTGATCTCGACATTGTCGAAACCGAAGTCTTTGTAGACGCTCATCGCGAGCGTATTGAACGCGATCGACTCGCTGATGAACTGGTCTTCGGTGCAGAAAATGTGGGCGTCGTCCTGCACAAAACCACGCACGCGCATCAGCCCATGCAGCGCGCCCGACGACTCATTGCGGTGGCACGAGCCGAATTCCGCGTAACGCAGCGGCAGGTCGCGATACGAGCGCAAACCGTGATTGAACACCTGCACGTGACCCGGGCAGTTCATCGGCTTGATCGCGTAGTCGCGCTTTTCCGATTCCGTCGTGAACATATTTTCACGATAGTTCTGCCAGTGGCCCGACGCTTCCCAAAGCGAACGGTCCATGATCATCGGCGTCTTGATTTCGAGGTAGCCCGCGTCGTTCACGCGGCGGCGCATGTACTGCTCGACCTGCTGCCACAACGTCCAGCCACGCGGATGCCAGAACACCATGCCCGGCGACTCGTCCTGCATGTGAAACAGGTCGAGCTGCTTGCCGAGTTTGCGGTGATCGCGCTTCTCCGCTTCTTCGAGCATGTGCAGATACGCGTCCTGGTCTTCCTTCTTCGTCCAGGCCGTACCGTAGATGCGCTGCAACTGTTCGTTCTTCGAATCGCCGCGCCAATAGGCGCCGGCCACCTTCATCAGCTTGAATACTTTCAGCTTGCCGGTGGACGGCACGTGCGGGCCGCGGCACAGATCGGTGAAGCCGCCATGCGAGTACAGCTTGATTTCATCGCCGGCAGGAATCGATTCGATGATCTCGGCCTTGTACTTTTCGCCGATGCTCCTGAAGTAGTCCACGGCTTCGCCGCGCGACACCACCCGGCGCGAGACCGGCTCGTCTTTCTTCGCGAGTTCCTGCATGCGCTTTTCGATCTTCTCGAGATCTTCCGGCGTGAAGGGACGGTTGTACGCGAAGTCGTAATAGAAGCCGTTGTCGATCACCGGGCCGATCGTGACTTGCGCTTCGGGATAGAGATCCTTCACCGCATACGCGAGCAAGTGCGCCGTGGAGTGACGAATGATGTCGAGACCGTCTGCGTCTTTTTCCGTGACGATGGCAAGCGCCACGTCGTGATCGATCAGCGTGGACGTATCGACGAGTTCTCCGTCGATCTTGCCGCCGAGCGCGGCCTTCGCGAGGCCGGGGCCGATCGAGGCCGCCACTTCGGCGACGGTCACCGGATGCTCGTACTGTCGAACAGAACCGTCAGGCAGACGTATCGAAACCATTTTGTTCTCCGTTGCCGACGGTGGCGGCACACACAACCAGGTCAAAAAGCCAAAAAAAATGCGGCCCCGCTTTCGAGGGGCCGCATTCACATTTCCTGCAAACTACATTGGCGAAAGTGGTCCTCGACTAGCGTCGCTCCGAAGTGGTTTCGGTCAACGTTCGCGGTGTCATAACCGTATTCGCCTTTTGCGCCAAGGCGCTTGCTGCAGTTTGCGAAACCCCGGCATAAGCCGGAATTTCTCTTTCGTTGGTAGGCTCGATTGGACTCGAACCAACGACCCCCACCATGTCAAGGTGGTGCTCTAACCAGCTGAGCTACGAGCCTGAAGAAACGAGATTATATGGAGCCCTACACTGCTTGGCAAGTACTTTTATGCACCGACTTTAAATTTCTACTCAGCCGCTCGAACAGCCATCGAACGGATGCCCGGCGACGTGCGCCGCGGTGTCCGCCCATCAGCTTTTGCGTGAAGCGCGCACCACGCCCGTCACCTCGCCGAGCAACGTGCACGCGCGCTGAATCTGCGCGGCGCTCGACACCTCGACGGTGAATTGCATGAACGCGGCGTTCCTGCGGGTTTGCGTTTTCACGCCGATCACGTTCATCTTCTCGCGCGCGAACACTTCGGAGATATCGCGCAACAGGCCTTGCCGATCCGTCGCCTCGATCGAGAGATCGACGGGATAAACGGACTGGCCGCGCCCGCTCATCACGTCCGCCGACCACGCCGTTTGCAACACACGCTCCGGCGCGCGCTCGGCCATGCGCAGGAAGGTCGGACAATCGCTGCGGTGTATCGACATGCCCTTGCCGCGCGTCACAAAACCGCTGATATCGTCGGGCGGCGCGGGCCGGCAGCAACGTGCGAGCTGCGTGAGCAACGCATCCACACCGACCACCAGCACGCCCGTGGATGCTCCGCGCGCAACGCTCGCACCGCTACTGCGCTTTTCGAACTGCTCGGGCGCCTCGACAACAGGCTCGGGCGGCGGCGCATCGTGCAGCGCCTGCTCGATGAGCCGCAAACTGAACTCTTCCTTGCCGACCACCGAGAACAGATCGTCCGTCGTCTTGAAGCCCAGCTTGGCGGCAAGCTGATCGAGATTGACCGACGTCTTGCCCTCGCGCTGCAAGGTCTTTTCGACCATGGCCCGGCCACTCGCGATGTGCTCCTGCACCTCCACCGCGTTGAACCACGCGCGCACCTTCTGCCGCGCGCGCGGACTCTGCAGATAGCCGAGCTGCGGGTTGAGCCAGTCGCGCGATGGACCGCCCTCCTTCACCGCGACGATCTCCACCGTCTGACCGTTCTGCAACGGCGTGTTGAGCGGTACCATCGCGCCGTCTACGCGCGCGCCGCGGCAGCGATGCCCCAGCTCGCTATGCAGGTGATACGCGAAATCGACAGGCGTCGCGCCGTGCGGCAACGGAATCACGCGTGCTTGCGGCGTGAGCACGTAGATGTGGTCGTCGTCGAGCGTGGCCTGGCGCAACTGCTCCCACGGCTGCGCGGCGCGCTTCTCGCCATGCTCGCCCTCGGAAACATCGTCTTTCCATGCGAGCAGTTGACGCAGCCACGCGATCTTCTCGTCGTACTTCTCATTGGCGGCAAACTGGCCGCCGTAACCGCGCGTGCCCGCTTCCTTATAGCGCCAGTGCGCGGCCACGCCGTACTCGGCGAACTGATGCATTTCATGCGTGCGAATCTGCACTTCGAACGCGCGGCCCTCGTCGCCGATCACCACCGTATGCAGCGACTTGTAGCCGTTAGGCTTGGGCCGCGAGATATAGTCGTCGAACTCTTTCGGCACCGGTTGCCACAGGTTGTGCACGATGCCGAGCACGGTGTAGCAATCCTTGATGTCCGGCACGATCACGCGAAACGCACGCACGTCGTACAGTTCGGCGAAGTCCAGCTCCTTGCCGCGCATCTTGCGCCAGATGCTGTAGATGTGCTTCGGCCGGCCGCTGACCTCGGCGCGAATTTGCGCGGCGGCCAATTCCTGCTGCAGCCGTTCGATGGCCTGCGCAACATAGCTCTCGCGCTCCACGCGTTTTTCATCGAGCAGCCTCGCGATGCGCTTGTAAGTCTCGGGCTCTTCGAAGCGGAACGCGAGATCCTCAAGTTCCCACTTCAGTTGCCAGATGCCCAGACGGTTGGCGAGCGGCGCATAAATATCGAGCGTCTCGCGCGCCACATCCGGCGACGGCGCGAGCTTCGCCGCGGCGTAGTGACGCAGCGATTGCAAGCGCGAAGCAAGCCGGATCAGCACCACGCGAATGTCCTGCGCGAACGCAAGCAGCATCTTGCGCAGCGCCTCGACCTGCGCACGGCGTGCGGCCTGCGCGTCGCGCCCGGCTTCGGGCATCGTATTCTGCGAGGCACGCAAGCTGACCGAACCGAGGCGCAGCAACTTGCGCACGTTGCTGACCAGTTGCGCGACCTCGTCGCCGAACTTGTCGGCAATCACGCGCTCCGGGTCTTGCAGATGCGGCGTCAACGCAAACAAGGCCGCGGCCAGCACCGCCGGCGGGTCGACGTTGAGCGTGAGCATGATCGACGCCGTACCCGCCGCGTGATCCGCCAGCAGTTCGCCCGATGAGAACCGCACCTCGCCCGCGTGCTCGCGCACGAACGCCACCGCTTCGTCGAAAGAAGGGAGGGGGGTCGGCGTGCTCGTAACGATTTCGGTAGTCATAGTGCGGCGGCCCACCGGGCCAGGCGGATCAACGGAATTTCAACAACGACAACTGGTTCAGCCTTAGCCGCGCTGAGCCGCGATCACCACGACTTCGACGAGACACTTCGGGTTCGCGAGTGCGGCTTCGACAGTTGCGCGCGGCGGCGTGGCGCCTTGTGCGACCCACTCGTCCCACATGGCGTTCATGCCGGCGAAGTGCGCCATGTCCGAAATGAAGATCTGCACCGACAGCAGATGCGACTTATCGCTGTTCGCTTCAGCCAGCAAACGGTCGATGTGGCCGAGCACCTCGCGCGTCTGGCCCGTGATGTCCTGATCCGTGTCTTCGGCGATCTGGCCGGCCAGGTACACCGTGCCGTTGTGCACGGCGATTTCCGAGAGGCGCTTGCCGACGTGGTGACGAATGACTGCCATGAAGAATCCTGAGGTTGGTTGAAAATTGATCGAGGATGCGTTCCGCGTTGCGCCCGATCGTGGAAACCGCGATGAACGCCGCGCGGAACTGCATATTATGACGCGACGGCGAGCGGATCGATAAAGAACCGCCTGGCGATATCGATCTGATCGGCCGACAGAAACGCCGGCGCATGCCCGACGCCGGCAATCTCCACGCTCGATACGGCGCGTCCGGTCTCGACCATCTTCGCGACCGTTTCGCGCGACAGCAGATCCGAGTGCTCGCCCCGCACCACCAGCACCGGCCCCTGGAACGCGGCCAGCGAATGCCATAGCGCGGCCTCGCCGAGCTTCGTCGCCTCTTCGGTGGTCGCGGCAAACGGTTGCGCAATACGCGGGTCGTAGCGGAATTCCCAGCCGCCGTTCTGCTCGTGCAGCAACGGCGTATTGATTTCGCGCCACTCGTCCGGCGTGAGCGGGCCAAAAGTTTGCGCGAGCAAACCCGCGTAATCGATGCCTTGCTGCAGCGTTTCGAAACGCACGGGCTTGCCGACGTAATCGCCGATGCGCTGCACGGCCACCGGCTCCAGATGCGGACCGACGTCGTTGAGCAGCAGCTTGCGGATCGGCGTGTCGGGCAACCCGGCCAGCGCAAGCCCGATCAGGCCGCCCATCGACGTGCCGAACCAGTCGGCCGTTTCGACGTTCAGGCGCGCGATCAGCGTAACCATGTCGGCGACGTATTGCGGCACGCCATAGAAGTTGGGGTTGGCAAGCCACGATGACAAGCCTCGCCCCGCTACATCGGGACATACGACGCGGTAAGTGCCGGCGAATTCCGCTGCGACGCGGTCGAAATCGCGCCCTGAACGCGTCAATCCATGCACGCACAACAGCACGCGCGGATTGGCCGGGTCGCCCCACTCGGTGTAGGCGATGCGGTGCAAGCCGCCAGGACTCGCGCACTGCACATAACGTTGGCGCGGCGCGAGCCGCCCGGCGGTGGAAGCGGACGTTGCGGTCATCGGGGTTCCTTGCAAAAACGCTGCGGATCTGGCCTCGGCAGACGGGCGATCAATCGGCGTCCACTCTGCAAACGATTGTAAACCGCTTTGCCCCGCGGCAAGGATCGGCCAAACGGCCTAAGACAACCCAAGACGCTTCAAGACAAACACCCGTCACGCACAACAAAGCGGGCGAGACTCACGCCTCGCCCGCTCCTTTTCTACTGCGCTACCGCCGCGCGCCGGTCACGTCACGTCACGTCAACCGGGCGGCGGCCCGACAAGCCATTCAGCTCACCGCGCTCACATCGAGCGGCGCGCCCGTCTTCGCCTTGATTTCCTCGACGGTGACACCCGGCGCCAGTTCGGTCAGCTTCAGGCCGTCTTCCGTCACTTCGATCACGCCAAGATCGGTGATGATCTGATCGACCACACCGACGCCCGTCAGCGGCAACGTGCATTCCTCGAGGATCTTGTGCTGGTCGCCCTTGGCGACGTGCTCCATCAGCACCACCACGCGCTTCACGCCCGCGACCAGATCCATCGCGCCGCCCATGCCCTTGATCATCTTGCCCGGGATCATCCAGTTCGCCAGATCGCCCTTCTTGCTGATCTGCATCGCGCCGAGAATCGCCAGGTTGATGTGGCCGCCGCGAATCATCGCGAACGAATC
>Ga0137385_10002197_pt1 | contig 16622 bp, 13 predicted proteins | sample SagtaG_FD_104921 | JGI IMG/M metagenome (GOLD analysis project Ga0137385, IMG submission 104921) | Vadose zone soil microbial communities from Sagehorn Ranch, Mendocino, California, USA - Sage2_R_80_16 metaG | ecosystem: Environmental > Terrestrial > Soil > Vadose zone | place: USA: California...
ACCCGAAGCGCGTCTTACGCGTGAGCACCGAGCCGCTGATGGACATCGGCGCGACGGGCACGTTCGACGACAATGGCGTGCTGACATGCAGTGTCGTACGGCTGGAAGATGGCCGGCTCTACATGTATTACGCTGGCTTCGAACTCGGCGTGAAGGTTCGCTACAAATTGTTCACCGGTCTTGCTGTTAGCGACGACGGGGGCGAGTCGTTCCACCGGGTACGCCACACCCCGGTTCTCGACCGCAGCGAGACGGAGATGACCTTCCGAGGCGGTCCATTCGCGCTTCGAGCTCACGACTGCGTCCGGCTCTGGTACGTTTCTGGCTCGGAGTGGGAGGAGATCGATGGTAAGCCGATGCCTGTGTACGTGCTGAAATATCTTGAATCGGCAGACGGCATCGAGTGGGGCAAGGAAGGCCGCGTTGTGCTCGACCTCACGGGCGATGACGAGCATGGATTCGGTCGGCCGTGGGTTACGATCGGCGCGGATGGGCGTTACCGGCTTTTCTATTCGATCCGTCGGCGCTCGCTGCGCGCGTATCGGCTCGGCTATGCCGAATCTGATGATGGCCTGAACTGGACCCGAATGGACGAGACGATGGGCTTGGATGTGACGGCAGGCGAGTTCGACTCGGATGCGATCATGTACTCTGCCGTGGTATCCGTGCATGGCCGGACGTATTGTTTTTATAACGGCAATCAGTTTGGCCGCGATGGTTTTGCGGTCGCCGAATTGATTGCCGAGTAGCAGCGTGCGCAATAGCCGCCTGTGATATCGGAGACAGTAATGCCAGAAGGCGAAGACAAGTACGCGCGTTTTGCGCGTCTAGGGTTTGATGACTTTCGTGCGCTCGCTGCGGACGATACGCTGACGCCCAATGAGAAAATCGGGTTTCCGGAAAGTTATCGCGCGGGGAAAGAAGAGCCTATTCTCGCGGACTTGATCGCAAAGATTCCGGCGCTTGCCCAAACGAACAAGCGAGTGCTCGATATTGGTCCGGGCTGCGGAGATCTCGCTCGTCTGTTTATCGATCATTCAGTGCGGCAGGAGCACGAACTCGTGCTGATCGATTCCGAGGAGATGCTTTTACGCCTGCCGGATTTGCCAAAGGTGAAAAAGATCGCCGCGTACTATCCGCAGTGCCCTGAGATCTTCGAAGAGTACGCTGGGCTCGTCGACGCGATCGTGGTCTATTCTGTCTTCCAGTACGTCTTCGCAGAAGGCAACGCTTGGGACTTTCTCGATCGATCGCTATCGTTGCTCGCTCCGGGCGGCCGCTTGTTGATAGGCGACATTCCGAATATCACGAAGCGCAAGCGTTTTTTTGCAAGCGACACTGGCGTCCGATTCCATCAGGCGTTCACGCAAAGCAACGAAGTTCCACGCATGGACTTCAATGTACTCGAACCAGGCAATATCGACGATTCGGTTGTGCTCGCAGTTGTTGCGCGTGCGCGCATGGCGGGCTTCGACGCATACGTCGTCCCGCAGGCCGAGGATTTGCCGATGGCGAACCGCCGTGAAGATATCTTGATCGTCCGTCCGTGAGACTGCTATGGAAAAGACGCGTAAGCTGGTGATACTTGGCGACTCGGCATTCGCGGAGATTGCGTACGAATACTTCATGCACGACTCTCCTTATGAGGTTGTCGGATTCTCAGTCGAGCAAGCGTTCCTCAAGCGTGACGAACTCTTCGGATTGCCAGTCGTACCGTTTGAATCGATCGACACGCATTTCCCGGCCGGCGAGCACTTTTTCTTCGCCGCGATCACATATGTGCAGCTCAATCGCCTGCGTACGCGCCTTTATAAAGCAGCAAAGAGTCTCGGCTATCGTCCGGCGTCCTATGTGAGCAGCCGTGCGTTTGTATGGCGCAACGTTGAAATGGGCGAGCACTGCTTTATTTTCGAGGGCAACGTGGTTCAGCCGTTCGTCCGGATCGGCGAGAACGTCGTGCTATGGAGCGGCAACCATATCGGGCATCATTCCGCGATCGGAGCGAATTGCTTCATCGCATCGCATGCGGTCGTGTCGGGGTTCGTGAACATCGGCGAGAACTGCTTTCTCGGCGTGAATACGACGTTCTCGAACAATATCGTCGTCGGCAAGGATTGCCTCATCGGCGCAGGAGCCATGGTCGCGCGTGATGTGCCCGAAGATAAAGTGGTCAAGGGCGAAGCGGGAGAGCCGACGGGCAGTGCGCGTCGGTTGAATCGGGTCAAAGAATGATGTTGATGATATTTCTGAGCTTGGACGACGACTTCCGGATTGGAGTGGCATGAAGGCAACGCGTTATACGAAGGTTGATGTCGGGCAATGGGACGCCTTCGTCAGTGCGTCCAGAAATGCAACGTTCATGCTGCAACGCGCATACATGGACTATCACAGTGATCGCTTTGCCGATCACTCTTTACTTTTCCATAACGACAAGAACCAGCTTGTCGCGCTATTGCCTGCCAATGAACGTGACGGCGTGTTGCAGAGTCACGGCGGCTTGACCTATGGTGGGGTAATTTGCGACGAGTCGATGACGACGCCGCGAATGCTCGAGGTATTCGATGCGCTGCTTGAGTACTTGCGATCCAATGGCTTGAATCGCCTCATCTACAAGACGATCCCTCACATATATCACGTCAATCCGGCGGAAGAGGATCGCTACGCGCTGTTTCGTGTAGACGCTCGCTTATATCGACGGGACGTCCTGTCGGTCATTGCGCTCGATCGGCGTCTGCCGTTTCAGAAGCGACGCGAGCGCAAGATCAATCAGGCACGGAAACTCGGCCTCGTAGTCGAAGCGTCCGATGACTTCGAGGCTTTCTGGGCGATTCTCGAATCCAATCTGGCTGCAGCGCATGGCGTAAAGCCAGTGCATTCTGTTGGGGAAATGCGGTTGTTGTACAGCCGTTTTCCGGAGCAGATCCGGCTGCACGTATGCAAAGAAAATGGCGTCGTTGTGTCGGGCGTCGTCATGTTCAACTCAGCGCGCGTCGCACATGTTCAATACATTTCGAGTAGTGAACGTGGACGTGAGATTGGTGCGCTGGATCTGTTGTTCGCGACGCTCATCGAACGCGACTACGCGCACCAAACCTATTTTGACTTCGGCATCTCCAACGAACAGGACGGTAAGGTGCTGAACGTTGGTTTGATCGAGCAGAAGGAAGGCTTTGGTGCGCGAGCCATCACGCACGACTACTACGAACTAAGCGTCACCTAGTTCGAGAGGCCCAGCAGCAAGGTCAAATCAGGCCTTGCTGAGCGCGTCGAGTAGCGCATCGCACACGAGATCAGCCTGTTCGATCGTCAAATGCGGACCAATTGGCAGGCTCATTACCTCATTGCTCAAGGTGTCGGCTAGCACGGAGTCGACCTTCGCCGCAGACGTTTGCGCGTAAGCCAAACTGCGGCCGGCAGAAATAGGGTAGTGAATTTGCACGCCAATTCCGGCTTCTGCGAGAGCACTCATGATCTGCTCACGTTTGCTGGTTCGCACCACAAACAGATGCCATACGGGCTTTGCAGCGTCGATGACTGCGGGAAGCACGACGTTAGCACCCGCGAGACGCGCGATGTAACGCTCGGCGATCACGTTGCGACGCGCATTCCAATTGTCGAGAACAGGTAGCTTGGCGCGCAGGAATGCCGCCTGAAGTTCATCGAGACGTGTGTTGTAGCCAATCGAATCGTGTACGTACTTCTGGCGCGACCCATAGTTCGAGAGTTTGCGCACACGCTCGGCGAGTGCACTGTCGTTCGTCACGACGGCGCCACCATCGCCAAGTGCTCCGAGATTTTTGCCCGGATAGAAGCTGAACGCGGCAACATCGCCAAGCACACCTGTTCGCGCACCTTGGTAGGTCGCGCCGTGTGCTTGTGCAGCGTCTTCGATTACCTTCAGACCATGCCTCGCCGCAATCTCGGCGATAGGCGCCATGTCGGCGGGTTGGCCATACAGATGGACGGGCATGATCGCACGAGTGCGCGGAGTAATTGCAGCCTCGATGCGTGCGGGATCGATGTTGTGCGTAGCTTCAACCGGCTCGACGGGAACGGGCGTCGCGCCCGCATGGGTGACGGCGAGCCACGTCGCGATGAACGTGTTCGAGGGGACGATGACCTCATCACCCGGTCCGATGTCCAAGGCACGCAGGATCAGATGGAGCGCGTCCAGACCATTGCCGACGCCGATGCAATGTTGTGCTCCGCAGAATTGGGCAAATTCAGCCTCGAACGCTGCACATTCGGCACCCAGTATGAACCAGGATGAATCCATCACCCGGCGGTAAGCTGCATCCAGTTCGGTTCGAAGCTCGCGATGTCCAGCCGCAATATCAAGGAACGGGATTGCTGCCGTCATAGTTCACCTTTCACTGCGCGGGTAAAGTCTTCGTAGTGGCGGTAGTAATCCGATTCATCGTATGGCAAAGACGCTAGCGCAATGCAGACCGCATTCGATGAGAAGTTGTCGATTTCACGCCAGATCATGCGAGGGATGTAGAGCCCCTGATGGGGACGATTCAGATGGACGACTCGCCGCTCATGACCGTCATCCAGATGCACATCGAAGCTGCCAGAGATGGCGATCAAGACTTGCCGCAACTGCTTGTGGCTGTGGCCCGCGCGTGACGCGCCGCCTGGAACATCATACAAATAGTAGACACGTTCGATTTCAAAGGGGATCTGGCGATTGTTTTCAATTGGGGTCAGCGTTCCTCTCGGATCTTGAATCCGAGGGAATTCGAGAATCTGACAGTCGTGCACGCTGGCCATGAAGATCGTCCGGTATCTGTGAAATCGTGTGTAGTGGGTGCGAAGCGACGGTGCCGGCTTGCGGGGGAATTATAAGATGGTTTATGAGATAAGGCGTGGGTGTCATCGCGTTGTCGGTCGCCAAGCTATAGATAGGGCAACCGTTGGCGCGTTGTGAATGCCGAGGTGCGCGGACCGGTTTGTTATTGACGGCGTCACGCCATCACAATCACTGTTCTCTTTTTGTCGAATGCACCTGCACAGACAGGACACGCGTTAAATGTGCAAGGTCTGCGAGATACGAGTGATTTCCCGCTTCAACCCCTCTATATCGACATAGAGTTCATCGGCCAAGGTTTCGTTGGGCCCAGCGCCCAAGCGATCGCATCCGAAGTGCATCACGTTCTGTCCGAGTGCCTTCCCGATCGCCGCAAAGTAGAAATAGTTGGGCAACCGGCCCAAGGTCGTGAGCGTGATGATGAATGCGCCCTCGGGTGCAAATGCAAAATTTGCCAAACCGGCACCCGCTTGACCGACGATGAGGCGAGCATTGGAAAACGCATGTACCTGCTCTGAAAAAGAAAGGGTATCGGGTTCTACAATTTCGAAGCCCATCGATCTGAGCGCTTCTTCGACGTCGTCGGTGTTTTTGATTGCTCTAGCTGCATTTGGCCGACGCTTGACATAGAGCTTTTCTGCGGCAGATGTGCTGCGGCCATACGCAGAGATCACTGCGGCACGCATCATCGACAACGCACTTTCGCAAAACGATGCATCTTCGAACCGTACATGATTGGAAGTGCGATATTCATAGGGAACGTGCGCTGTCGGTGAAACGCACCAGACCTTGCGAGCGTATACCGGTTCCCCGCGATTCGCAGAGACGATTTTCCGGTCTTCTCCGAGCAGTGCCTTCACGGATTCCAGCATCGTGGTAGGGATATCCGCATCGACCAAGATCGGCAGACTCTTCAAACGGGGAATTTTTGCAAAGACAGCAATCTTGGGAAGCATTTCAGTGATCCAATGCGCCCAGTTGATTGCAGGTACACCGATGCAGGATATGACAATGTCAACCTGCTTTACTTCATTATGGTGCTCAAATCCATTGGTTACGACGTTCCCGTCGATGAAAAGCGTGTTCATTCTCTCTTCACGTGTCACCTTGTCCGCGTGAAGATAATGATCTGGCGCGACGGATTGCCGTTCGTGATACACGATATCCGACTCGCCAATCAAAATTACGTCGCGCATGCAATAGAGCCAGACAGGCGGAACGGCAATGGCATTACAAGAAAATTCGTGACGCAAACCGCTTGAGAGTTCGATTAGCGATACCGATCTCGGTTCGTGATTTTCGCGCGGGAAGATAATGCGACTGCGCGATAGCCAGGAGTGGCAATTCTTACTGACCCCTTGTATTGCAAAGCGCCTTTTTTGTGCGATTGCGCGGGCTTTTCTTCTTCCATATGCGAGTGCGATCTTGCTCGATAGCTGGCGGCGACGGCGTGGCGGAAGTCCGACAAAGGTCCAGCGGAATTGCCACACGATCTTGATTAAGGTGTCGCGTGTTGCTGTGCGCACGATGTTTCGAAACACGTCATTGTCCTTACAAGATCCTGCGTTTCCCCAACGATGCGCCGTTCAGTTCCAGTCGAGGCGCGACACAATGATGATCTGTGTCAGTTTAACATTTGTAAGTTGCGGTTAGGATTGGTTCACGTTCTGCGTGGACTCCGCGCTGGACAGGGCGGATAATTCATGTTTGTACTTTTCCACTCTGGCAATATGTTTCTAGATTTTCTCCGCCGACGTCCCAGCGAAGGTAGCCGGGCATCTGAATTCACGCCGTTGTTCGTAGCAGGTGCTCCACGGTCGGGGACGACGATTCTGCACGCGATTGTTTGCGCGTCGCGCAGGACGAATGGCTACATTAACGAGTGCAGCTATTTCACAGGCTTGCTTCATCCGCTGCTAGTGGGACTAGACACGTTCGATGTCCATACGAAGCACTATTTCCCGTCGCGCGAAGCATTTGTCGTCCATCACGCGGATGTACTCAGGAATGAGTTGCACAGGATATGGCAGTACACCGGTTGCCGTGAGATTCTGGCGCTCAAGGACCCCATGCTGACGCCGCTCATTCCGCACGTAGCCAAGGCTTTGCCTGAGACCAAATTTATCGTATCGGTTCGTGATCCTCGGGCAACGATTTCATCGCGAATCGAAGTGCTGAAGCGTGAAACACAAGGCAAGCCGGTTACCGACGCCCAGCTTCAGACTTTCTGTGCCGAGTATGTCCATATGTACGGGACAATTGCGAACTCTCTGTCGGATCTGGAAGGGCGCATCCTGTTGGTCGATTACAGGGATGTCGTAAATGGGCAGGTGTTCGAAAAGTTGGCAGCATTCGATCTGGGCAACATCGACGCAGAAGCAATTTGGACAGAAACAATTGCCGACCCAACACCGTCCGCTAGCGACCCTTGGGCAACCGCGCTGCATGGCAAGAAGCCTTCCGTTGCTTCGGTTTATCGCTATCGCGAGGTACTCGATGACCGAACAGAGCAGTTGATCATGGACGCGTGCGGACCTGTTGCTCAAGTGCTTGGTGGGATTTGACCGTCATGGAGCGTTTTGCGCTTTGGGGCAGGTGCGTTGATGTCGGTGGAAAAGGGTATTTTCACGGAATCCGATGTTTGCTGTCTGCCTAGGTAGTGCCCCCATCCTGCCAAACCAGAAATATCGCTCCTCATATGCCGCGCTTTTCAGGCCAAACCCTATGAGATAGCAGCGCCCGCTTGTCCGGTCAACAGTTTTCGGGCAATGTCCAGCTCTTCGCGCCGGAGTTCCGTGGACGATTAGCCTTTCTTTTGCTATCGTCCCGCGCACGAACGCGAAGGGGACGAACTTTGAATTCTGAATCAAAAATTACAAAACTCGACGGGAAACCCATTGCCAGAGTCTTGTTTCTCGATGTGATCCGGGTCTTCTCGCTGCTTCTTATTATCTGTTACCACTTCGATGCCGGAATAAACGACGTGCATCCCGGGGTTCCGCTGGTCGGGAAGCTAGTCGTTTTCCGGCAATCGATTGGCGATCTCGGAGTTGCACTGTTTATTATGCTTTCGGGAGCCGCTCTGATGTTGCCCGGTGACAGGGCGTTCAATCTTGTCACGTTCTTTAAAAAGCGAATTCTGGCAATATATCCATCGTATTGGATTTGTTATTTGGCTGTAAGTGTGTTTTTGTTTTTTTTGCGCGGAGTGGCGCAGGGTCGTTCGGAATACTGGAAATTCATCCTCACACTTTTCGCGATGGATGGGTATCTTGGCGCCATTATACAAAACGATTATTATCTGATTGGGGAGTGGTTTGTCGGATTTATAATAGTAATGTATCTTTTCTTCCCTATTTTAAGACTGGCGGCAAATAGATTTCCGATTTCGGCGGCCGGGGGACTGCTTTTGTTAATGGGATTCATCGATCACTACTATGGTCATTTATTCCGATTCCCAGAGATACGAAATCCCTTCATACGGTTGCCCGATTTTTTCTTCGGTATGTGCTTCGTCAAGTACATTTACCCAAAAAAGAAAATCGTACTTCCCGCATCCCTGATAATTTTCGTTGTCTATGTGCGATGGGGCGAGGCGCTGCCCCCTCCTTACGCCAGCTTGTTCGCTGCGATGTCCGTTTTCTGCATCATAGGATTGGCAGCGGAGTATATGCCGGGAAGAGAGTTTTTTGCACCCTACATAGCGCGAGCTTCAAAACTCTCCTTCATTGCTTTCCTTATACACCATTGGGTCATTTATCTGTCGTTGGGCCGCATCAACGCCGCGCAATTGTCAAAAATCGAGATCTACTACCTTTTTGCTATCGTTGTTGGTCTTAGCTTTGGCATTGCTTCTCTTTTGGAGAAACCGATATCTTCGTTCTCCAATTTCATGGCGAAGCGGATACTGTTTCCGGAGACTGCGCCTTAGCCGTAGTCGGGGCAGCAGAGTACATGTCCTGCGCACACCGAATTTGCCGGGCGGCGCAGGACGAAGCCGATGACCGTTCTCAGTGCATCTTAATATCGAGTCCGCATGTGTGGGCGACGCCATCTGACTGCGACATCAAGTCGATGGTTTGCTGACCATGCACCGAAGTGATGTCCAACATCGCAGTGAAGCCCGAGTTTCGCAGATCGGGTCGATTGAGGGCTTGAGACACATCGGGACGAGGCGTGGGTTTCGTTCGAAAATATGTTTTGGTTCCGTCTGCTGCGGTCAGTACTACCCACGTTGTCATCGAATCAGACGAGATATTCTCCGCCGGCGCGATCCAGCCGTCCAACTTCAGGGTGTCGCGTCCGCCAGTTACAGCTGCTCCGGATGAAAAGGCAACGCCGTTCATAAAGTCGATATGGCATCGCGGCGCGGGACTTTGTGTCGATGCCAACACTTCAGCCGGCGGTGTGGATGGTGCGGTCAAGATAAGTCGCTTTGCAACGGACTGTGGACTGATGCTGATAGGCGTCAGCCGCGCGATGAAGGCTGGATTCCAAAACCCCTTGTGATTTCCGGTGATTTTGAATGCTTTGACACGAGGCGTTCCCGACAGGCCTGCCGCGGCGAGGATGAAGTCTTGGGGCCCAGTCATATACGGAGAAACGATAAAGCCGGTTTTTCCGATGGCGGGGATGAAGCGATGCTGAACGATTTGACCGTTGTCGAGCGTCAATTCGATTTGTAGTTGAGGTAGCTTGAATGCTGTTCTTACAAGCTTACCAATGAGGGTCGGACGTACATCGACCGTGAGCCAGGTCATTGCTGAACTATCTAATGCGATGGTTTCGCCAAGCGATCCTTGCACAATCCCCGTTTGTGCCGTGTCAAGCGCTGCCGTTGCTGGCGCCGAGGATTTTTCCAGTTGAACGTAGGGCGCGCTGTACCCAACGACCTTGTATTCGGTCAATAGCGTCAACAGGCTACCCGAGTCATCAAATGTTGGAAGCCGATGGTCAATCGGCGCAAAGGTGAAGAAGACGGTGTGGGGTGCTTTGGCTGAATGAAGATGTGCAACATTTTCTGCATCTAGAACCGGATCATAGACCGAGTAGCTCTGAAACACGGGGCGACCGGCCCAATCCTGGCCATTCGCAAAAATCGCGGACAATTCGGTCGGATACACGTCGACGCTGCCGGCTACGCGCGGAAGTGGAATCTCGGCGCGAATTGCTTTATTCGCTGCCTGGTAGGAGGCATTCAACGAAGCCGGATCAGTCAGCCTGTTGGTAATTCCGGATGCTGTCCCTTGCCAAGTGCTACGAACCTGCGCTAATACGAAAGAGCCGGTGACTGGGAAAATGGTATTGCCGATCAGGACCCACGCGACGATGGCGGCAGTTCCTACTAGCGTTGCAGGTCGAAGCGGTATCACAAGACATGTCGCATATGCGACGAAAAGCAATGTCCCTGTTGCGACGAATACATGTCCATCCTGCCGAACAAAGCCCGCCTTAAAGGCGATGAACAGTGTCAATGTCAGACCAAGAATCGCGATCCACCCCCAGCGGCCATTCGCCCGCGCAAAGCCCGAGTAAAAGGCAATCAACAAGAGAAACGACGCCAGCACAAAGACCACGGGGGCCCACGCGGGCCCGCTAAGAGACATCGCATCCGTATAGCCGGAAATGATTGGGCCTTGTGCCAAAAAGAAGTGCGGGAGTTCAGTTATCGGCTGCCCGGTTGACCACCAGGCGGAGATCAAGCTGAGGCAGGTCAATGCTGAAAATGCGAACGCTGCCCGAACGTTGCGCATGGCCAGCATGATGAAAGCGAGGCCGCAAACGGATACCGTCGTTCCTACGAAACTTCCTTTCACGATGGGCGTCATTGCTGACGCGATCGTGGCAACCGCTATGCCCAGGATAACTGGTGGCGTTGGCTCCAGTCTAAACGCCACGTTTGTTAGGGAAACTCTCGTGATGGCCAGTAGAAGGCAGAAGGGCAATGCGATGAAGCCGGTATCGCGAGCGAGAGAAACGCTGACGATGACCGGCAGCGCGAGCGCAATCACGTGACGGCGGGGATGCGCGAGAACGCCCAATGCAGCGCACAAACCGAGCGCATACACCGCGCTACCAATCATCATGATCCTGTCGGTCGCGGGATCGAACACCGTGCTGAAGACAGAGCCTAGTGGGCCAAACGTAAAAATCAAGTCTTGTCCGAAGACATAACCTCGCTGCACCGCCTCGTTGAGCGCATAGCGCCATGAGGGATCGAGGCCGGACTCGGGCATTAAGGGGCTAAATGGTATGAGAAAGAGGCCCGCGATAAAAAGAGATATCGCTCCGACGACGAAACCCAGTCGGTAGCGCCAACAGGTACGCGAGACAGCTGTATTGGTCGGCTTCATGTGAACTATCGAGTGCTGATTTTGCGCGAGAGTATGCCATAGCGGAGACAGCCGATTGCGGCGCACCGGCTGAACTTTGCCCTGCTTGTCATGGGACGGCGTAAAGGCGCCGGGCATAGAGGTTGTAATGGCGCCAGCAGAAGCAGGGGCAAAACACAGATTCGAACGGTTTGTGCGGGTTCATCCAGAATTGACCCACCTGAGTCCGTGGTTTGGACTAAACCCCTGAGGCTGGACAGTTTTCGGGCAGCAAATTAAGCGGTTCGCTCAGCGATAAGCGGGGCGGCAGACACCTGAGCGCGGAATGCATGTGACGGGCTTTGTACAGGGCAGCGAGAAGCTCACCGCGCTTCAAATGTCGGGCGAAGAGGACGTCCCTCTGCTCGGCCATGGTTTTTGTAGTGCTCGAGAGCGTCGAGTCCCGCAGCCTCTACATCAGGATTCGCGGCAAGATACAGTTTTGCATCAAACCACTTTGGTACATCATCTTGTGCGGGAGAATCGTGGGGCACTTTCCGGAAAAAAGACCGCATGCGACCTGATAGACGTTTCGATGTGTGAAGTATCCACGTCCTTTCGCATATCCTCATCCACGCATCTAGACTGATGCCCGCAGGGAAGGTAGCACCTGCAAATTTGTCAATGTAGCCAATGTAGTGATTTGAACCAGCCTTCTTGACCTTACCCACGAGGCTCGGACGATTTGCTTTGACTACTTGTAAAACGGACGCGTCGCCAATCCGGCGCAGGGTGCGCAGGAGGGAGCCGACCGCTTCGGCGTCGGGTTCGACGTATTCATGCTTAATGACGTAGATTTTTTTCTCATGCTCCAGAACGAGACGAAACTTCTCCGCCAAATACAGAAATTTGCCGTATTCACGAGCATGTATCGGCTGCCGTTCGTTGACAGTAGCGGTAAACTCTAGTCCACCATTTTTCTCGCAGATGGGCATTTCGGTGTGAAATGCGATTCCACCGAACGCCATGTCGGTCACCAATGTGTCCGTCCGCGGGATCAGGTTATGCATCTGATAGATGCCGTTGAATCCTGTTGAGATCGCAGCTTCGACACTGGCGTAGTCGATCACTGCTGCCCACCTGAACAAGCTTGTTTCGTTTATTCCCTGCTCCTGCAGGAAAAAACCGAACTCGCAGTTATCACCAAGGCTCTCGAAGTGCCGGAGGAAGGATGGGGAATTCATTTACTTGTCTCGCGCGACGAATGCGATAGTTTACCTCACGCGCGAATTTCACCCACACGCTTACAACCGACACTTCGCCATCAGCACTTGCGTGTTGTTCCGAATCAATGGGGCCGGATCATTCGGTCGTGCGTTGTTGATGTCGTAGCGGTGCCCCAGCGTCAGGTTCTTTCGGCTAACGGATGCGACTACGACGGCGCCGAGCGTCCATTTCGGATATCAATGCTTGAAACTCCACTTCTTGTGACCGACGTAGCTAGTAAACACAGGAACAGCAACCCCCACCGCATGCGCGAAATCTCGCGCATGCCACGTGAAGCCAATCCGCGGCAACACATAATAAGCCAGCCCCACGCTCACCGCCCACGTCTGCAGTACCGCCACCAGATTGACGAGCGTAAAAAAGATCACAGACTTGGTCGTCGATTGTGTGCTCTTGGTAAACACAAACAGCTTCGCCAGAACAAACGCCGTAATCATCCCGGTGATATACGCAACGACGATGGCTGCCGAGTAGGGCATCCAGATGTTGTACACGATCCGGCTGCCCCAGTTGACGGCGGCCGCAAAGCCGCCCGTCAGCAGGAACATCAGGAAGTCCTTCGAAACGAAGGTTTGCTTCACGACGGAATGTGCCCGCGTCATATCATCCTCGCCATCTTGCGAGACAGTCCGATGCTTTCGGAGATGCCCCGGTCTTCAGGGTAATAGTAGGATGTGTCCGCAACGAGCAGACCTTGCACCGGCAACTGGATCGGAGGCAAGCGGTCGAGGAAGCCAGGCTCGCAAATAGGCTGCGCGAATCGATACCGGCTCGCGCGTACGTCGATGAAGTCGTCTGCTTTCAGATCCGGATTGATCTTCATCAGATAGCGCTTCACCTTGTCGATAAACGCCGAATCCGGTTCAGCGTATTTCGGATGCTCGCCGGGAATGTAGAACGGCACATAGACGACGTGATGATCGAGCGGCCGAAGGTTCGTATATTCGACGATCCCAGGGATATCCATCTCCGGATCGTTTGTGTTCAGCCAGAAGTTCTCAGTTACTGCCTTCTTGAGCTTGGCGATCACACACACCACCGCGACGTTCTTGACGCTTCTGAAGGCATCGAGAATGTTCGCCGGCAGATCCGGCATGACGCGGGGCACGTAAGGCAGAGGAATCGTGCTGATTACCTTGTCGAAGGGGAGCACCTCGCCTCCCGCTTCGATGCCGGTGACCTTGCCGCCCTCGATCACGACCTTTTGCGCCGGCGTTCCAAGACGGAACTCTCCGCCGTTGGCTTCGATGTAGCGGCGCATGCCTTCGAGCAGCGTATCCGAGCCGCCCTCGAGGTAGCCTAGCTTCTCGTGAAAGAGGTTGTAGCGCGAACGCCCGATTCGGCGGATGCGGCTCCAGATCCATGCAGCCGACAAGTTGTACGCGTAGTCATAGAACTTGTAGTCGAACAGACGGCGCCACAGCACTTCCCACGCTTCTTCGCCGATCCAGCGGCGAATCCATCCCGTTGCCTCGACGTGATCGAGTGGCTTCCAGTCATTGCGTTTGGTCGACAGGAACGCATGCAAGCCGTAGCGGAATTTAGCCTGCAGGCTAAGACCCTTGAATTTCAGCAAGGCCATCGGGTTGCCCCATGGCTGCACGCGCCCCTGGTAAAAGTATCCCATCTTCGTTTCGCGCCACTGCATCTTCTCTTCGATGCCGAGCTCGCGCAGTACTTCGAAGAACGCGTGGTCCGAAATCGCGTGAAAGTGGTAATACCGTTCGATCGACAGTCCGCCAAAATCGAAGCACGCAGCCATGCCACCGACCCGGTCGTCGGCTTCGAAGATGATCGGCTTGCGCCCGTCCTTCACGAGTTGATAGGCGGCGCCAAGACCCATCGGCCCTGCGCCCAGTACTGCAATGCGTTCTCCGCTCATAATCGTTGTCCGGTCAGAATTCGAGTGCGATGTGGCTGTACGTCGGGTCATTGAAGGTCTCGTCCATCGCTTTCGCAAAGGGCGTCGCACGAACCTTGAAAATGCCTTCCCAATCGATGACCTCGAATTCGTCGCCGGCCGTCAGCGCCTTGAGCTGATCTGCCGTAAAGGGCGGATTCTTGCTGAAGAGCGCGTAGATCTTCAGCAGCACGTAGAAGAGGCCGTATGGAATGCGCACGATCGCACAGCGCGCGCGCGTGGCCCGCTTGATCTGGCGGATGATGTCGATGTAGTCGACGCGTTCGAGGCCCGTGATGTTGAAGCCCTGGCCTTTGAGCCGCGAATCGATGCAACTGATGATGACGTTGCAGAAGTCGCCCACGTACAGCGGTTGGCGCATGTATTTGCCGCTGCCGGGAATGGGGAACACGGGCACGCGGTGCATGAAGCGCGAAAGCCAGCCGAGATGTTTGCGATCGAACCAGCCGAACATCAGCGTCGGCCGCAGCACGACGCATTCGATGCCCGACGCGACGACGATTTCCTCCTGCTCGCGTTTTGTCTCCGTATACCAGTCATCGCCCACCGAGTTCACGACAGAAGAACTGATGTGCACCGTGTAGGGAATGTTGCAACGTTTGATGACCTCGAGAATGTGACGCGTCGAATCGATATTGTTGCGCACGAACGGGTCGCGAGTCGGCGCGCCGATCTGGGCTTGCAGCATGACGACAACGTCGGCGCCTTCGAAATGTTTCGCCCAGTCGCCGGGCTCGGCAAGGTCGGCGAAGATCGCGGTCACGTCCGGGTGGACCGAGCGCAGGACGTCGAGGTTGGCCTTGTGCTTGTCCAGCACGACGAGATTCGTATACCCGCGCGCTTTCAGTCGCGCGACGAGGTTCTGGCCGACGAGGCCGGCGCCGCCTGGAAGAATGATGCGGGTCTGGTTCATGCGCATGACTCAATAAGAAACTGCAGGTTCGTGCCGATAGGCAAACGTCAATGATACAAACATTCGGTGGTGAGACCGCGCGATTGGCTAATGGCTGGCGGGCGAACTGGTGAGCGGCATCGTTCCCGCTGCCTTCATGGCGCAATAGCTGCCATCCGCCGTTGGCGCGGTAATATGGATATCTCCCTTTGCCGGCGCCTTGAAAAACGCGGTCCAGCCGCTGAAGCGCGCGCCTCTGCCTTCATGTGCGCGCGCGTCGGTGCGTGGTCCGCCCGTCACGCCTGTGCCGAGCGTCGTATTGCTGTCGTCCGTGACCACCACGAAACGCGGCGTAGTCTGCTCGTTGCTATCGTAGATCCAGCCCGTCACCCTGAGCATGTCGGGATTGCTCGTGGGGAACACGCCGTCGATGGCGCCCTCGCAGGGCGACTTGCTGTTGATGTGTTGCGGCGGCGCCAGATAGTCTGGCTGGCCGGGCGCGAATATCGACACCTGTGCTTCTTCAGCGGCTTTGGCGATGTTGACCAGCGTATCGGGGAACGGATAGACGGCAGTGACGATCTGCGGATCGTAGACATGCGAGCGCAGTGCCAACCCGGCAACGAGCCGTGCATGAGTCACATCGTGTGCGTCGTTGAACGCGAAGCGCTGCGCGGAGGCGATCAGGACTGTGGCGATCACAGCAAGCGTGAACACCTTGCGGCGTCTGTCGGCCGTCTCGACGTTGAGCGCCGCGAACAGAATGAGGGCGAGCCAGGCTGCGAGCGACGCCGTGGTGTAGCGCGAGGACAGTGCGGATTCCACGCCAAATCCAAGGCGTCCGCTGGCCGTGAGCAGCGCGTTCCCAGCAATGAACAGCGTAACCGAGAACAACGCGATGGCGTGCACGGGGCGGGTCGGATGGCGCAGCAGTTTCGCGCAGAACGCAACTAGCGTGAACAGCACCAGCGCACCCGTCACGTAGGCCCCCGGGGCGCCAAGGCGCGCCTTTTGAGCCGGTGCGCCGAGATAAAGCAGAACGTAACGCACGGCGACAACGGGATGTTGACCCAGTGTAGCGACGAAATTTCCACTGCTCGCAGAGTTGTGCCAATCGACGAAATAGCCGATCCAGACCGCGGCAGTAACGGCCAGTATCAGCAAAAGGGCACGCAGTTTCAGACGCTGATAGATCGCTTGCGCGATCAGGACCGGCAGGACCAGCACGCCGCTCGACATCGAAAACGCGGCAATCGTGCCGCTTGCCAGTGCGGCGATCAGCCACGCAAGCGATTTCGCAGCGTCCCCTCGGGCTTGAGCTTGCGCGGACAGATCGAGCGCGTGAAAGGCCAGCAGCGCGAACAGGTAGACCGCGAACCATTGACTCTGGAAGCCCCACGT
>Ga0137385_10002205_pt1 | contig 16597 bp, 12 predicted proteins | sample SagtaG_FD_104921 | JGI IMG/M metagenome (GOLD analysis project Ga0137385, IMG submission 104921) | Vadose zone soil microbial communities from Sagehorn Ranch, Mendocino, California, USA - Sage2_R_80_16 metaG | ecosystem: Environmental > Terrestrial > Soil > Vadose zone | place: USA: California...
CTATAATCAGGCAGCCGCCCATCGTATGGCGAGAGTCTACAGGGACGACCTCACGGTGGATGGTTGCGATTTTGCTCCGGAGGTGATGTCATGGCCATTGCTCCCACGCTCCAGAAATACCTAGCCGCTGAAAACATCCAATACGAGGTGATCCCGCACGAACCCAGCATGACGTCCACTCGCACGGCTGAGATATGCCACATCTCGGGCGATCGCCTCGCCAAGGGCATCGTGTTGCGGCGCGACAGCGAATACATGCTGGCCGTCTTGCCCGCATCGCATCACCTCCGCCTGTCGGAACTGAGAACAGAACTCGGTGACAATGTCCACATGGCCGATGAAACCGAGATCGATCGGCTGTTCTACGACTGCGCACACGGCGCAGTTCCTGCCGTCGGCAAATGCTACGGGCTGAATATCATCGTCGACAGCAGCATCCAGACACAGCCGGATATCTACATGGAAGCCGGCGATCACGAGACGCTGCTCCATATGGGTCACGCGCAGTTTGCGCGCTTGACGGCCAACGCACCGCGCGGGTGCTTTAGCGTGCACGACTGAGGATTAGCGCTCCGCCCATTGCCTTTGCGATCTTGGACGAGAACCCTGGCCGCGAAGTCGCCGTCAATTGTTCAGGAGGGTGACGGCTACAGCGCCGACGTTTGTCTGGTCGAATCGCCCAGGAATGATGCTTTCGCGGCGACCTTGCACCCGATCGGTTGTACAGTTCAGAAAAGGGGGGCGCTGCTGCATTGCATCAATGCACCTGAAACCCAGGAACGGAGGTTCGCCATGAAAGTCAAAGACGTGATGCACAAGGGTGTCGACTGGGTCAGCCCCAACACCCCTATCACCGAGCTCGCCAAATTGATGCGGACGCATGACATTGGCTGCATTCCGATTGGCGAGGACGACAAACTGGTCGGGATGGTGACCGACCGCGATATCGTCTGCAAAGGGCTCGCGAGCCACAGCTTCGATGCCGGCAGCGCGACGGCGCGCGACGTGATGACTGAGGGCATCCATTGCTGCCGCGAGGACGATGACCTCGCAAAGGCGATGCATCATATGGAGAAGTTGCAGGTCCGCAGGCTGCCCGTGATCAACAAGAGCAAGCGGATGGTCGGCATCATCAGTCTGGGTGACGTTAGCCGCTCCGCGTCAGGTGATTTGCTGACCGAGACCGTCAGGAGTGTTTCGGCGCATCACTGACATACGGCCAGCCCTCCTCTCGCGATCGCCGCTCGATCAGACGTTGAGCCGAGCCCGAGCCATACGTTTGTCATGCAACCATCGCGCGGCGCGAAAAGCTGCGGCCCGAAGCGCCTCACTTTGCGTCGGCGTGAACGCAAGACGATGCAGGCACGCATCGATTTGCCGTTGCCGTCCGGCGGTTCAGGTCGCCCAGCCGACCGGCCGTGAAGTGGCCAATCGACGTGCGAAAAGTAGCAAACTCCGCCGATGCGGTGCGCGATCGATCAAATATTGCGCGACATGGTGCTCTGAAAGCGGAGCCGCACCATACAATGTCGTGGATTATCGCGTATTTGGCGCGCCATTCAGAACAAAACTGCGAACTCATATGCAATTGAAATTACGATATAATTTTCCTATCAGCCTAGCAGACGCCCTCGTTGGCTAGTCCAAATCGGCGATTCCCCTGACGTAGACCTGCTCTTCTGCAGCGCTGAGTTCGTGATCCCCAAATAATCGCCGGTAACGCAATCCAGCGGATGGCCAATCTCTAAGCCAACGGCACCGTGAAGCACAACACCGCGCCTCGTTGGCGATTCTCGGCCCAAATAACACCTCCGTAGCTTTCGATGATGGTGCGTGCGATCGGCAACCCCAATCCTGTCCCTTGTGGCTTGGTGGTAACGAACGCATCGAAGATGGTCGTCAGGTTGGCGATGCCCGTCCCGGAATCCGATACTCTTACCTCGGCGAAATTGGCTTTGCGAAGAGTACTGATGGTCAAATTGCGCGGTCGCGGCTCGTCCTGCATGGCGTCCATCCCGTTCATGACGAGGTTGATGATCACTTGCTGCATGTGGATCGGGTCGGCGCGCACAGGCAGCCTCTCTGGCGTGAGCACGGTCTGCAACGTGATCTCCCGCTTGACGACCTCGGGCGTGATAATCTTGATCAGATCCGGAACCGATTCATTGATATCCAACGCTTCCAGATCGCCCTCCCTTCGGTTGTTCAGAAGCTTTCCCAGCCCCAGGATGATCTCGCCCGCACGCTGCTCGTCCCGGATGATATCGAGAAGGATCTCGTCGATCTGGACGAGGTCCGGAGGGTCGGCCTTGAGTAGCATCTGCGCTGCTTCCGTGTTGCTCAGAATTGCTCCCAAGGGCTGAGTTAGTTCGTGAGCGATCGACGACGACAGCACGCTGGCGGTCGTCACCCGGTTGAGGCGAGAAACTTCGCGGCGGCGGGTGTCGGCTTCGGTTTCAGCGCGATTCCCACGCCGGTGCTCGACAACTAGCCAGAAGATGATCGCGGCCTGAAGCAGCAGCGCGGCCAGGCCGGCCGTGACCGGAATGCGATATTGTTGCCAAAGGCTCGGAGTGCGGAAATAGATCGTGCTCCCGGGCGGCAACCGATTTTCGCTGACATTCCACCGCTCCAATTCCCTCCAATCGTATCTGGGCGGTGCCGGTCCGGTTGCAGAGGCATTGATCTTGCCGGGCGTCTCTCCGTTCAGAATGCGGACGGCGGCGCTGGCGGATTGTCGGCTTAGATCTCCGATGATTGTCAGCGGTCCGCCAACGATTCCCTGCCCGAAAAACACATCGAAGGCTGCAAACATGGGCGCATTGGCCACCGTGTGCAGCGCGGAGAATGCCTTCTCCTCTTCGTGCGTCGCCCCTGCTGCATCCACCACCAGCAGTGCAAAGAAGATGGCGGACTGGGGTGGAAGCGCGGACGCGCGCTTCAGCATCTCCTCGAAGGACAATTCGTTGAACCACATGAAGGTCACGCGTCTTTCGAACGGCTGGAATTCGGCGCGCATGCGCTCCAGCCAGTACTTCTCGGTTGGCGAGTTGCCGATCACAACGGCTATGTTGGTCGTCTGCGGAAGGACCCGCAGGATGTGCGCGACTGCCCCGGCCGGGTCGTTCGCGACGGCGACCGCGGCTTCGTTCGCGGTCAGTGGCGGAATTCGTTCCTGATCCAGACCCGTGTACAAGGCGGGACTGGCAGGAAAGAGTTGCTGTCTGTAGCGCTGGAAAAATTCTACCGCCGGAGCGCCGATGGTGATCACCAGATCGAGCCGGCGCTTGGCAAAGAGAGCCCGCAAATAGTCAACAAACGGCCCCTCGTCATCACCGGCGTAACGCGCCGTCGCGAGCGAGGCTTCGAAGATGTCGACAGGCTCTCTCGATTGCCGACGGAGTTCTTCGCGGAGAATCCTTGCGTGCTCGTTCCAGGGCGAAAATTCTGAGCCGAAGGAATGCAGGAGCAGGACGCGCTTGGGCTCGGAGCACGCCACTCCGGTCATGGCGAGGAACAGGATAGCCGCACTGAGGAGTACCCGAACTCTCATGCTTTTTCGCAGCCGTCAACGAGGGAGGGACGATCAGCAGCACGTGGGCAGCGTCTTGGCACTGTCGGATACCCGACGTTATCCGAATTTAGGCTCCGAAGGGGATTATCATTTGATCCGGATCAATTGGTGCTGGCGCGGCGAAATAGGATTGTTTTCGTCCCGTCCGCGCCGATATCTGTAGTTTAGGTCAGGGAAGGCTCTCGATTGCGTCGATGAGGAGTTTCGCCATGAATGGTTTCCTCAGATAGGCGACGCACCCCGCCTCGAAAGCTTCCCGGCGGCTGGTCTTGCTGTCGATTGCCGTCATGAAGATGACTGGAAAATCGCTGCCGGAAGACCTCAGCCGCCGCTTCATCTCGATGCCCGAGATACCGCCGAGATGAATGTCGACGAGAAGGCACTTCGCCTGACATCCGGCTGCGTCCGCAAGAAAGGATTCCGCGGAGGTGAACGTCAGGACGCGGAATCCGTGCGTCGCCAACAACCGCGTAAGGCCTTTCAGCATGCTTGGGTCGTCTTCGACGATAGCAATGGTTCGCATGTGATTGGCCGTCCGCATGAAGGAAAGCCTGCCGCCGGCGGCAAGGGAGCGCTGGCGGTCTGCGGCGATGGGACGCTGCGACTGAGTGCATTCCCTTGCCCGGCGCCGATCGATTCTGGCGACCCGCCTGCCTACACTCCCGCAGCGGCACGCACGCCGCTATGCAAAATCCAACCCAAGGCCGACTTTCTCTGCGTCGGAGCCGAGGAGCTTAGGCCGGCAGCCGATGCGGCACTGCCGCGGGCTTGGCCTGTTCATCACCGTACAGAAGCCGAAGTCCGCGAAGGTGTTCCCGGAGACGTCTCGGCCCGGCCCCCTCGCCGGCTCCCGCTCACGTGGCAGCCGTTTAGGACGAAACTGGACATCAGTCCGACGAGGAAATCGGCCTCCCATGATCGATTTTGCATAGTCGGCCCGGCAAGCCGTCCTTAGGCTTAACTTGGTCACTAGCCTGAGAAAGGGATTGGTCATGTCGAGCCGAATCATTGTCTCGCTCGCCGCATCCGCTATCGTCAGCATCGTGTGTGTCGCGACGATCTCAACCGACGCCTTCGCATATCGACGAGGCGTTGGAGTTGGTCGCGTCGGCGGTTACCACGGCGGTGTCTATCGCGGTGGCGTCTACCGTGGAGCCGCCGTGCGCCGCGGGGTGGCGGTAGGTGTCGGAGCGGCTGCAGTGGGAGCCGCCGGAGCCTACGGAGCTTATCGTTGCGGATACTATCCTTATCGACCGTGCTACTGATTTGTTGCAGGGCCGAGCCAACTCCTCGGCGGTGGTTTCCGCTACGCACCTTTGAGACTTCGCTCGGGACGCGCCTGGTCGTCGGGCGCGTCCCCTAGCCACGAACCGCGCGCCCAACTATGGGGTCACCTGAAATGGCACGATGTCCTCGAGGAGCTTCCCAATGAAGAAGGGAATAATGCTACTAGCCGTATCTTGTTACTTGGCATTCCCGACGATTGTTTTCGCGAAGTCCGCTCATACGAAAATTACGCCAACCCGGGATGTTCGGAGAATCCCATCATCAATTGAAATTCCCGGACGCGGTTTTGTTTTGAGGCAAGACTTGTTCGATCGGAATAACCCGAACAACCTGCGATCAGATTGGCCCGGTTCGCCTGCTCAACCCGGCCAGTTCTGAAAATCAAGTTCGACTGGAACTGTTCTTATCGTCTGATCCGCTCGTCTCGATCCGTTATCTGGCACTGCGCTGGGACTTCGCTGCATGAAGTCTCGAAGCAGGCGGTCAAAAGTGGCTTCGAGGTCCTCCTGCATAATCCGCGCGAGGCCACGCTTCTTCTCAACATGGAGGGTTTCGTCTTCAATGAGCTCGAACACCGGCTTTTGTCCCTCTTGCGGCAATGATTATGTGAATGAATTCCGTGCCCCCCGTCCCTCCTGGCATGCCTGCAGAACCACGTCATTCGTAGCTTCTTGGTGTCCTCCGGCATGAGCTTCGGCCGATCGATCCAACCAATTGGGATCATCGCTCGCGTATCGAAGCGCCGGCACGTCTCGAGGCACCGGCGCTTTCGCGAATTTCATTGTGCCGACAAACCGACCGTTACCGGCGTCTTCACGATCGGCGGTGGATTCCATTTTCCGGTCAACGCGTCCGACCGAGGACTGTAGAGGCGCATGGTCAGGTTGAAGCCTCCCTTTGGCGCGGGAAGCCAGTTGGCTTCCTTGTCCTTGCCGGGGCCTTCGTTCTGGAAATAGAGATCAAGCGAGCCGTCGCCGTTGTACTTGAACGGCATCCAGCTGCTCACCGCAAAGCGGTTCAGGACATTGCCGACCTGGAAGCCTTCCGGATCGTAAAGGGTAATCGACCAGAAGGCGTTGACGGGCGGCGTAGCTTCCTTCGCGAACGAGATGGTGTACTTGTTTGCACCATCCAGCGGTCTGCCGGATTCGTCGCCGAGATTGAGAGGATAAATGGCGTCCTCGGGCAAGTTCGCCCCGAGCCCCATTTGAGCGACGATCGCCCGCTTGAGGTAATAGTTGCCGTAAACACCCATTGTGTCGGTGTTCATCGACCAGCCGTTCGCAACCCGCGCCAGCGTCGGCACCTTCCAGGCCATCAGCTTCTGCCCGTCCTGCGGGGCGGTCTCCAGCGCCCGTTGCACAACCGGATCGAGCTTGCCGATGTCAAAGCTCTTGCCGGGCTCGATGCCGATCTTCCTCATCTGCGCGATGATCGGCTCGTCGGTGACATGGGGCGGGTGAAGCTTGAGCAACTCTGCTGCGCTGGCGAAATAAACGCCCGCCGTCATGGAATCTACCTGCACCTTTGGCGGCGTCTTCATGTCGACGCTGGGGTCGATCCTGACTTCGACCGGCTTCGGCGATTTACCGAAATCGGAAAGCAGGGCGACTTTGTAGCCAGCCTGGATCTTGTGAACCGCGTCGTAGTCCGCCGGACCGTCGGTCTTGGTACGGCCGATCACCCAGACATAGGGCGTTGGCGCTTCGATGCGCTGGGTGTCCTTTGGAAGCTTGAACTCGTCGGCGAACCTCTCGCGCAAATCCGGCCGCCAGCCGGCTGGCGTCACCAGAAACGTTCTCGCCTTGGTGCCCGTCGTTCGCCAGCCCGGCGAGGCAAAGACGTCGGTCCACATGTCGAGCATCGGAAGCAGGTAGTAGCGTCCATCGGTATCGGGAACCGAGATGACGACGGGCTCCTTGGTCATATCGAGCCAGGAGGCGGAATAAAGTGTGTCGAAGTTGGAGCGCACGACACCCTTGAAATCCGCCGGCGGATATTCCGGCACATTGACGAACGTGTTCATCGGGCCCTTGAAGTTTTCTTTGCCCGCCTCGACGTTCGTGAATTGCTCTCTCGTGATATCCATCGACATGAGGGAGTAGAAGTAAACATAGGCATCCACCGCGATGGCGTGCGCCTCCTGCTCGGTGATTTGCGTTGCAGCTCCTTGGGCGAGCGCCGCAGGCGCAGCCGCCGCGCCCAGGCAGAGAGACAGCGTCAGCGTCCGAATTCCTCGAAACATGTCCAATCCTCCTGTTCGCGATGGATCGTCGTTAGCTCGGGTCGCGGTCCGAAAACGGAAAGCGCGGGTGAGCATTTCTCGAACTATCTACTCGGCAGGTCACGCTGGTCGGCGACTATGAAAAAGCCTCGCGGCAACGCCTATGCAAAAACCAGCAGGCGGAGAAATATCGGGAGCGCAAAAGAGCAAGAGAGAAGAGAAGAGACCGTCGCCGCGCCGATTTTAATGGCGCTTGCGATCTCGCATGAAATGAACCGCGGATCGCTTCGGCTAGGCATGTCCGGAACAGCCACGGCATTTGCCGCAAATGCAGGCGGCATCGGGCTTCTCGCGTCGATTCCCGTCTGGGTCAGCGCCTATGCCGCTTACCTCTAGCCGACTTGAAGGTGTCATAGCACAGCCGCTTTGGCACAAACTGCACATTGGATGCGCCGCCGAAACGCGCAAAGTGTCGCGTTGACCGCTGCGGCCTGCCGAAGCTAGGCTCGCGCTACCGAATTTTCCCGGTGCCTGAAGGGGTCGCCTGCAGCGAATGCTGTTAGACGCACCTTGGCTACGTAACGCTTTTGGCTGAGAACTTTTCAATTGGCCAGCGGCCCCTGACGGAGGGGAGAGACGGAATGACCGACGCCGCTGTAATTCATATCGTGGACGACGACGCATCGTTTCGCAGCGCGATTTCGCGTGTCTTGAAGATCGCTGGCTATGAGGTCGCGGACTATGAATCCGCGCCTCGCTTCCTGCGAACCATCGCGGATGCCAAACCGGGCTGCGTACTGCTCGACCTCCAGATGCCATTTTTCGGCGGACTGCAGCTGCAGGAGGAGCTTGCAAGATTGTCCCGTGACTGGCCGATTATCTTCATGACCGGCTATGGCAATATTCCCACGAGTGTGCGCGCCATCAAAGCGGGTGCGGAAGATTTTCTCGCCAAACCCGTATCCAGGAAAACGCTGCTGGAAGCGATCGAACGGGCGCTGGCGCGTTACGCAGGGATGCGCGAGAGCCGGGATCAGCTCAACTCCTTTAGATCGCTTATCGCGACGCTGTCTCCTCGGGAAAGCGAGGTTTTCTCGCAGATGGTCCGCGGAAAATTGAACAAGCAGATCGCGCATCTGCTTGGTACGTCGGAACGCACGGTCAAGGCTCACCGGCACATGGTGATGGAGAAGCTGCAGGTTCACTCCTTTGCGGAAGCGGTCTCCATCGCGGAGCGCGCAGGATTGTTGACGACGACGCCCTCGCCCGGCGCCACGATTTGAGGCCAGATATCGACGAGCCGCATTGTGCGTTGCTACCGCACGCAGTCGCGCAACCCCCGCCTGCCCCAAAGGGCAATATCAACCCGTAGCGCCGTGTGCTGTGCTGCTTCCAGAGGAGCCAGTTTTGTCGTGCGTGAGATGGGGGCTTTCGATGACAATCCATCGATGGATCGCTGCTGTGCCGGAAAGGCCTGCCAAGCAACCAGACATGCCCTGCTGCGATCTTATCGAGCAGGCCGAGGCGCTGGTGCTGGCTGATCTGGATGCGCCGCTTCATATCTCGGCCCTGTGTCGCGCCCTTGCGGTCAGCGAGCGAGCGCTTCGAAAGGCGTTTCATAAAACCCACGGCGTTCCACCGTGCCGGCAACTTCGGATGTTGCGGCTGTCCCACGCGAGAAGCGCCCTCTTGTCCGCGGATTGCAAGTCTGCAACCGTAACGGAAATTGCGACATCCTTCGGCTTCGTGGAGCTTGGGCGCTTTTCAGTCGAGTACCGCAAGGCATTTGGTGAAAGTCCTTCACATTCGTTGCACCGCACATCTCCGGACAGAGCCCCCGCGGTCAGCGGGTTGAATCGCCAGGACGGTCTGAGTTTGGTGGCTTGAGCCAGTGCGAGGTTTCCCGCAATGCCCTGTAACGTGAATAGTCCACGACTGTTGGGTGGCCTTGGCGCAACAGTCACGCTGTTTCTCGATCCAAGCCGTTCTCGCATGGTGAAGGCTGAGGGCGAGTCGTTCAATCGATGCTAATCTAGATTTGGCGACTAATCTCCAGTCACGAGGCAGGCAGATGACGCACCGAGTATCCGAACAAAATCCCGGCCGACGGTTCACGCGCTGCGGCATCGGCGTAGCTTTGCTGGTATCCTTGTCCGGTGCAGCCTACGCCGACGAGGGCGGCGTCAGCTTCTGGGTACCGGGATTCTTCGGCAGCCTCGCAGCCACACCGCAGCAACCGGGATGGTCGCTGGCGACGATCTACTACCACACGTCCGTATCGGCCGGCGCCGACGTCGCGCGTGCGCGTGAAATCACCCTCGGCAGGGTTCCGGCCAACTTTACGGCAAACGCAAATCTGAATTTGAGTGTCAACGCCACGGGCGATCTTGGCTTTGTGATCCCGTCCTATGTATTCGCGACATCGGTGCTCGGTGGCCAAGCGTCGGTGTCTCTCGTGGGGGCCTATGGCGCCGTCGGCACCAGCCTGGCAGGGACCTTGTCAGGCGTGCTCACGACGCCGTTCGGCAACGTTCCCTTCGCGCGGTCCGACACCCTCAGCGATACGACGTGGGGTTTTGGCGATCTGATCCCGCAATTCGCTTTGCGTTGGAATGCCGGTGTCAACAACTACATGACCTACATTACCGGCGACATACCTGTTGGAGCGTACCAATCCAGCCGCTTGTCGAATATAGGTATCGGACACGGCGCGATCGACGCCGGCGGCGGCTACACCTATTTCAATCCGCAGACCGGCCACGAATTCTCCGGCGTGCTCGGCTTCACCTACAATTTCAAGAATACTGCGACGCAGTATCAGAATGGAGTCGACATGCACTTCGACTGGGGTGCATCGCAATTCCTGTCGAAGCAGGTCATGGTTGGCCTCGTGGGCTATGTCTACAAGGAGATCGGCTGCGACAGCGGTACAGGCGACCGCGTCGGCTGCTTCCAGTCGCAGGTGTTTGGCGTTGGTCCGCAAATTGGATTCCTTTTCCCGGTCGGCGACATGCAGGGCTATCTCAATCTCAAGGCTTATGGAGAGTTTGACGCAGCGGACCGCCCCAAGGGCTGGAATGCATGGGTGACCTTCGCCATCTCGCCGCCCGCGCCCGCTCCGCCTCCGACAACAAAGCCCATTGTCAGGAAGTATTAGCCCAGTCCTACACCGGTCTCCGTTTGACGCCTGCTCGGATGTCGAAAGCGTCAGCGCGCTGCGATGCGGAATTGGTCCGCTATCGGGGCATAGCAGACTCTGGCAAGCCGCCGCCCGGCAGATTTATGGGTTCGCGGCCTAACTTCCTCCGGGAGGAAATCCAGTGAACGTCGGTATTAGGGACGTGGACGCCGCTATAAAATATTGTTTCTTGCAACGGCGATCATTGGTTACGTCACTATTAGTTACCTGATCTTGCCTTCCACGTGGTCGCGGATTGAGCGTGAATCAGGTTCTTTCAAATCTGACAAACCAGCGGCTCATCAAAGGTGCGCTCGAATTGTCCGGTTTTGCATAGTCGCCGGATCGGAACGTGCATAGCCTCTCGGAGCGATTTCGAAAGGGGCAAACCGCGCGTCACGGTCCTGCCCCGCAAGATACGTTCGGCGGGATCACATGCGACAGCACGAGGCCATCAAGCCTTTTGACATTGCGGCGGCCGCCTGGTCGGCCGCGGCACGAGCGCGGCAAGCGGCATGTTGAGACGGCTCGCCATGGCCGCTTGCGTCGGCCTGCTGGCATTGCATCCTGCTGTGGCGCTGGATGCGGTATCTCTACAACTCAAATGGAAGCACCAATTCCAGTTCGCTGGCTATTACGCGGCGCTCGAGCAAGGTTTCTATCGCGATGCGGGCCTCGATGTCACCATCCGCGAGGGCGGTCCCGGCATCGACGTCGCCGAGACGGTCGCCAGCGGCAAAGCGGATTTCGGCGTCTGCAACGCCAGCGTTCTGCGCGAATGGTCCATGGGTCGCCGGCTGGTCGTGTTGGCCGCCATCTTTCAACACTCTCCGATCGTCATCCTGGTTCCACGCCGGGCGGATATCAGCAGCGTGTCGGATTTGCGTGGCCATACCCTCATGGACTCTCCGGGTAACGATGAGATCGCCGTGATGCTTGCGCGCGAAGGGGTCAACTATGACGCCCTGCCGCGTGTCGCCCACGATGGCAACCCGCGCGATCTCCTGGCCGGCAGGGCCGATGCAATGGTCGCCTACAGCACCAACGAGCCGTTCGTCTTTGATCAGCTTGGCGCGGCGTACCGCATTTTCTCGCCTCAAGCGTACGAGATCGATTTCTACGGCGACAATCTGTGCACCTCCGAAACCGAGGCAGAAGCCCATCCGGACCGAGTCGCCGCGTTCAGATCGGCCAGCCTGAAAGGCTGGGCCTATGCGCTCGCCCACAAGGCGGCAACGATCGATCTTATCCTGAAGAGCTATTCCGGAAAGAAGAGCCGCGAAGCCTTGCTGTTCGAGGCGGAACATATGGAGATATTGGTCGGGCGGGACCCCGCCCGGATTGGTGAGCAGGATCCCGAGCGCTGGCAACGCATCGCCGCGACCTACCACAAGCTTTGGCTGCTGACTGACGATAAGTTGCCCGAAGGACTGATCTGGGATGGTGGACATGACAGCAGCGAGCGGCGCCGGTTGATCCCCTTGCTGCTGGTGCCTGTCGGCTTGGCTATTGCGGGCCTGGTTGCATACCGGAGGCGCAGCTTGCTGGCCCAATTGAGCGCGCTTCCGTTCGCCGCCAAGGCACAGCCAAGGCTGAGCCTGATCATGTCACTGCTGTTCATCGGCCTTAGCATTCCCGTTCTCATTTTTATCCTGATCTACAATTACAACAAGAATTCGGCCGGCATGGTATCGATCCTGAATGAAGCGGTCGCAAAGACCAGCCAGGCCGGTGTGGAGCGCACAGAGAACCTAATCGACAGTACCGAGAGCTCGCTGCGCTTTCTCGCGGACGTGGCGGCCGCCAATCCCGGCTATTTCCGCACGGAGCCAAGCCGCGAGCTGTTGTATCGTGCGTTAGTCTCGGCCACGTATATCGACGCCGTCTATGTCAGCTTCGAGGATGGCTATCACCGCGTGGTCACCCGCATCGACGAGGACCGCAGGCGCTCTGACCCCGCTATTCCAACGGCCGCTAACTGGCACTCCAGCTACATCGATGCGATCACCTTCGCTCTGCGGCGGACCCGCCATCGCAAATTCTTCGACATTTGGCCCCATGAAGTCGGCAATTACGATGTTGCCACCGAGACCGATATTCGTACTTTGCCGGGTTACCAGGCCGCAAAGACAACCTCAACGCTCGCCGTGACCGAGCCCTCAATCAATCCCGATACCGGCTTTCCCATTCTTTCTTTGCGCGTTCCAATATTCCATGGTGTTGACTTCTTGGGCTGCGCGTCGGCCAACATTACGGTAGACGTCATGTCGCGGTTTCTCGACAAGCACCGGGCCAGCGCACACAGCACCACACTCCTCGCGGACCGCAAGAGCCAGAAGATCATCGCGTTTCCGGACAAGCGGAAAGGCGTGCGTATAGAGAATGGAGTACTTAAGATCGCAACCCTGGCTGACGTTGACGATCCAAATGTGCGCGAAGCTCATCGCCAGCATGCCCTCGCCGGAACTGACAGCTTCACTTTTCGATCGCCGGAAAACGGAGAGGAATTGATCGCGGCCTTTGCCAATTTCCCTGGCGGCATCGGTCAGACCTGGCAGGTGATCACGTTGACGCCGATCGATGATTTCATAGGTACGCTGAAAGCGACCAATCGGCTAATGATGCTGGTCATCATCGTCCTCACCATGATCGAGCTATTCTTTATCTATTTCGCCGCGAGCCGACTTTCGCGGCCGGTCGAAAATGTGTCGCGTCAATTGCAGGCCATCGAAAGTCTGAATTTTGAACCGCACGCGACGCCGCCATCGCATATCAAAGAGATCGCAAGATTAGAATCTGCGGCCTCCCTGCTGCGGACTTCGCTGAAGTCGTTTTCCTCCTTTGTTCCACTCGACATCGTCCGCCAACTCATCAAGTCGGGCATTCCGCTAGCCTTGGGCGTCGAACAGCGATTCCTCACCGTACTCTTTTCAGATCTGGAGAATTTCTCCAGTCACTCCGAGACTCTCGCGCCAGATGATCTGCTGCTCCAGATATCGACCTATCTCGAGGATGTGTCGGGCGCGATACTCGAAGAAGGCGGCACCGTGGACAAGTTCATCGGCGATGGGGTCATGGCGTTCTGGAATGCTCCGGTTCAGCGCCCTGATCACGTTCTGCGTGCCTGCGCCGGCGCGTTGCGGGCGGCACGGCGCATGGAGCGCGTCAATGATGTTTGGGAAGCAGAAGGACGGCCGCGCATCCGGATCCGGATCGGGCTTAACTGCGCCACGGTTCTGGTGGGAAATGTCGGCTCTTCGACTCGGCTGAGCTATACCGCCTTGGGAGACGGCGTGAATGTCGCCGCCCGCCTTGAAGGGATCAACAAGCAGTTTGGCACCACGATCTGTATCAGCGACAGCATCTACGACCAGGCGCAGTCCGATATACTCGCACGTCCGCTGAAGCGGGTTCAGGTGAAGGGGCGCAAGACCGAATTCATGATCTATGAATTGCTCGCATTCCGCGCCAGTGACGATCCCGAGTTAAGGGTCCGTGATCGAGATGAGCAGCTGAGTGAGATGACCTGGCGTGCCTCGCAACAGTTCGAGTCTGATAAGTTTGCGGCGGCAGAGCGCGCCTATCGTGCCATCCTTGACAAGTTCCCCGCAGATCCCGTGGCCAAGTTCATGCGGAAGGAATGCGAGGAGCGCCGAGCCGCCGATCCTCCCGACACCGCGGCGTATCCCGCTCTCGTTGGCAGTACCAAATTATGATTTTGGACTGATGCTTTTTGCATAGTCGCACCGCCTTTCTTCCATCATCCTGCAAGAACGCACGGCTCCAGGCATTGCGGCGGCGGTGATCGACGGGCGCTTGCGGAGTGAACAGCATGATGTCGATGAAGTTGCCGCTCTGGCTTCGCTTTGTCCTGGTCGTCGGGATCGTCATTCTTGCGACGGGCGCAGGTCTGTTTGCCTATCGATACTATGCTCGGCCGGTAACGCTGACCCTGGCGGTCGGCTCCATTGACGGTGAGGCTGCCAAGGCCATGTCAACCATTGCCAGCCGGCTCGTTTCGACCAACGCCCCGGTGCGTCTTAAGGTCATCGACAGCGGAACAGCGCTTGAGGCTGCCAATGCGTTTTCGGCAGGTAAAGTCGATCTCGCTGTGGTTCGCAGCGACGTCGGTGATTTGTCACAAGCGCAAGCCGTCATCGTTGTCACCCACGCGGTCATTCTGATCGTCGCGCCGCCGGGATCCTCCATCGACAGCATGGACAAGCTGAAGGGTCATACTGTGGGCGTGGTCGGCGGTGCCGCGAACTCGAAGATTGTCGATGTGCTGACGAAGGAATACGACCTGACCCGCGCCAAGGTTGTGTTCAAAAACATAGCCCCCGCGGACGTTCGACAAGCGATTCAATCAAAAGCGGTCAGCGCTCTTCTTGTTGCGATCCCCCTGACCGAGAAATATCTCACGCTTCTACGCGGATTCTTTCAGTTGGGGGCCAAAACGGTGCCGGTGTTGATCCCGATCGAGTCTGCGGGCGCGATTGCGGAGACCGAGCGCGCCTATGAAAGCTTCGACGTCCCGAAGGGCACGTTGCGGGGATCGCCGCCGGCGCCGGATGATGACCTGACGACCTTGAGGGCGACGCTCTATCTGGTTGCGAACAAGAAGCTCGGCACGGATTTGATGACCAGCTTCACGCAGACGATTTTGAGCGTCCGCAGGGACCTGCTTGGCGAGCAGCCGATCTTCGCTCAAATCACCGCGCCCAGCACCGACCAGGACGCCTTCCTTCCGCTGCATCCCGGGGCCGCAGCCCTCTACAACGGCACCCAACAGAGCTTCATGGATGAATACGGCAACTGGATCTATCTGACGCCGATGGTGCTGGGAGGTGCAGCCACCATTCTTGCCGCGGCCTGGAAATTTCTGGGGATCGGCGGGCCTGCCATTCCGGAAGGCCCCCTGGACTCTCTTTACGCATTGGCGCGCCGGATCCGGAAGGTCGACGCAGAGGCGGAGCTGTTGGAGATCGAAGAGGAAATCGACAGCATTCTTAGGGCAGAACGCGCCAAATCCGCCGCCGGAGACGAGAGCGCGGTGGATGCCGCTACGTTGAACGTGGCTGCCCATCGACTCGAGGGCCTGATTCACGATCGACGATCCGTGCTTGCAAAGAGACCGTTGGTTGCCTCCGCGGCCTAGACGACGTGGCAACTGCGGCCGCACATAGTCGAAGGATGCCAATATGCAACGTGAATGCTTTCCTGCGGCTCGCAACGGAGACGCACCGTGAGCGCGATCGCGTTGTCGTGCATCGCGCTGGTGTGCATCTCAGGCGGAGCAATGTTTGGCATGTTCCTTCGGAGCTGCTTGAGAGGGCATCATCTGAGCGCGGACGCAAAGGACGTCGTCCGACTGGGCACGGGTCTCATTGGGACGATAGCCGCACTTGTCCTTGGCCTGCTGATAGGTTCGGCGAAGAGCTCGTATGACACGCAAGGCACTCAAGTCAAACAGCTGACAGCCAATATCATCCTGCTCGACCGCTTCCTGGAGGAGTACGGGCCGGAAACAGTCGCACTCCGCAATCTGATGCGGCGCGGCGTCACTATTTTGGCCGATCGAATGTGGCGTGAGAACACTTCCGAATCCGCCAAGGCGGTCCCTTTCGCGGCCAGCACCGAAACTGAAACATTCTATTTGAAGCTTCAGGAACTTTCGCCAAAGAACGATTTTCAACGCTCCCTGCAAGCCCGGGCCATACAGGTTGGCACCGATATTGCGCAAACGCGTTTGTTGTTGTTCGCGCAGATGGACAATTCAATTCCGATGCCGTTTCTGGTGGTGCTGATTTTCTGGCTCACTATCATCTTTGCAAGCTTCAGCCTGTTTGCCCAGCCGAATGCAATCGTTGTCTGTTCTTTGTTTATCTTTGCGCTGTCGGCTGCTGGAGCGATTTACCTGGTGCTGGAGCTGGGTCAGCCATTTGCTGGGCTGATGCAGGTATCCAGCGCACCGCTGCGCAACGCCCTCATGCCTCTAAGTCCTTGAACCGACGCAAACGCCCGCGGGCTTTACAAGCAGAGCTTGCTGATTTCGGCCTGCCGATTTTGTTGCGAGATGTTCGTTTTTGCATAGTCAGCGGCAGCCATTTCGAGAAACATATCACGGCATCAACGGAAGGGTGCAACGATGCGCGGCTCTGCAGCGATCAATCGATCGGATATTGGATTCGATGGCATGCTGCGGATTCCGGGCGGCACGTTCCGCATGGGATCGGACAAGCATTATCCCGAGGAAGCTCCGGTTCATCGCGTGACCGTCGATGCATTCCACATCGACCAAACGCCGGTCACAAACCGGCAATTCAAGGAGTTC
>Ga0137385_10002209_pt1 | contig 16590 bp, 13 predicted proteins | sample SagtaG_FD_104921 | JGI IMG/M metagenome (GOLD analysis project Ga0137385, IMG submission 104921) | Vadose zone soil microbial communities from Sagehorn Ranch, Mendocino, California, USA - Sage2_R_80_16 metaG | ecosystem: Environmental > Terrestrial > Soil > Vadose zone | place: USA: California...
ACCTCGTTTGCTGGTGATGAAGTCACGTCGATCTCTGCGAATCGCGCAGAGTGGTCAGAGTGGTGGCAATCGGTGATTTACGTCAAAGGTAGACCCACTGGGATTCTGTGCATCCGAGCTCTGGCTTTCTTTCTCCATTCCAGGTAGTGACATTGCGATTTTTTTGAACAGGCTTTTCACATTATGCCCTGCCTTTGCTGATGTCTCCATGAACATGATGTTGAGACTTTGCGCCTTGGCGGTGGCTTCTTCCAGCGTCACCTGCCTGCGACACTTTAGTACGTATCCAGTCGGCCGTAGATTCGCGGCGTACGCACCGTTTGTCCGACAGGTCGGCCTTGTTCCCGACAAGTACGACCATGACATCATTCCCCCGCTCCGACCGCACGTCTTCTATCCATTTAGAAGTGGAAAGGAAAGATTGACGATCTGAGAATGCGTCAGTCTCCGCAAGGATATCATGACGGTGGGTGCCACCCACTTGTTATATCGAATACGACAATTGCGACGGTAGAATCCCGAATGTATGATGGAATCAAGGACCGGAACCGCTCCTAGTTTCACATGGGTAACTTAGAAACACTGGTATCCAATACACAGAGACATACCTGTCCTGCGGTATCCCACAGCTGTAGCCTCACAGTCCGATCGTCGAGGTAAAGTGTTTTGCTGAGGAAGTCGATACCAATGGTCGCTTGATATGTATTGTCGAACGTGTCATACATGAACCTAGTAACGTTTTAGGACCTGACATTTAGTAGCCGTGGGAGCGAGGGAGCTAAGACGCACCGAGTAATGAGACTAGTCTTGCCGACACTTTGGTCACCAAGTAAGACGATCTTGGTGCGCTTGAGCGTTCCAGTCGAGACTTCTGTTGTGGGAGATGTTGCAGTAGCCATGTCAGATTGTTGTAAGTAGGAAGGTGTCGGTGTCGGTGAGCGTTGAGGAAGGTGTCAATGAAGTGGGGACAGGTACGCGCAACAGGGCCGGGCGACTAACCCGAGCTTAGTCGGGAAGAGCGTGTTTGAGGTTGTTGACGCCCTTTGTCCAAGTCCGGGTCCGAGTCCGATACCGTAGCACTTCGCGCCGCGAGCGCTCCGAAATCAAACAATCTCTTACCTGGACCGAGGCGATTTGGTAACTCTAACAGCCGCAAACCGTAACGAGTAGTAAGGTCTGGCTGGCCCTCTCGACGTTGACGCTCGACATTTGCTCAAAAGTCCTTTCAATTCTTTTCTCTGAGCTGATCCATTCGTTGGCTTCGGAATGAAGTTGGTCGAAAAGTTTGAGCAAGCCCGAGGGCCTTTTTACACTTTCGAGTTCTTCCCACCCCGGACCGAACAGGTGAGCCCGACATCGTAACATCGAACCCTAGTGGGGCCCAATCGAATCCAGGGGTTCAGCAATCTGCTCTTGCGAATCTCTCGTCTGGCTGATCTAAAGCCCCTTGCCATTAACATCACATGGGGAGCGGGCGGCTCGACTAAGAATCAGACTCTCGACCTTGCGTCATTGACACAAAGAGAGTACGGAATCGATACAGTGATGCACCTAACTTGCACCAATATGATGCAGGGATCTGTCGACGATGCTCTTAGGGTATGTAATTCTCTACGCGTAAAATTCACATGACTTGCTGAGGTGCCTAGGCCGCGAAAGAAATCGGCATCCAAAACATCTTGGCTTTGCGGGGAGGTTCGCTTGACACAGGCGGTGAATTCTCGCAGGTATTGATTGTCCCGCAGATCCCCCAAGAGGAGAAGAATATTGGATCCCCACGGATCCCCGGTTCACGCACGCTCTTGATCTCGTCTCCTATATCCGGTCAACACCGGAGTTCTCCGAATCTTTCTCTATAGGAGTGGCAGGTCATTCTAATGCTCATGTCGATATTTCCGTTTCTGACCTCCCCCGACTGTAGCCTATCCGGATGGCCACTCCGACGGTGTGCACAACGAAGATGAGGAAATCGAACACCTGAAAGTAAAAGTCGACAGCGGTGCCGATTTCATTGTAACACAACTATTTTACGACGTCGACAACTTCCTTCGATGGCTGCAGAAGATCCGCGCACGAGGTGCGTCACCTTCCCGCTGAACTCACCTACCCACGCGCTGACCATGTGCATGTGTTAGGCATAACGGTTCCCGTCATCCCAGGTGTCCTGCCTATTCAAACATACGCGTCATTCGTTCGGGTCACAAAGCTTTGCGGAACATATATCCCCGACGCGATCCGAGCAGATCTAGAGCCCATCAAAGTATTGCTAACCTATTGCGCGAAATTCTTTTGAGGTGTACTCACCAGCGCTTGCTTTACCCCAGCACGATGACCAGAAGGTTAAGGACTACGGGGTATCGCTTGCCGTCAAGATGGTACGGCGTCTTGTAGACGAGGGCGGACTACGCGGTTTTCACTTTTGCACTCTCAACCTCGAGAAGAGCGTGGAGAGGGTTCTGGAGAACTTGGGATGGACGCCCCGCCACGCGAAGGTGCAAAACAAATTAATAGCAGTAAGCATTCGTGAGGAAATGTCGAATGAGTTGGGGACTAATGTGCGAGACAAGGAGTCGCCCGGGTCAGCCGAACAACCCGCAGCCACGAACACCGAACTGATCGTTACCCCTGCAAGCGCAACCAGCTCTGCGACCACCGGACTTGCGGCACACGTACCCAAAGATGGTGACACGGGCAAGGGGGAGGCCAATTACGCTGCCACATGGGACGAATTCCCGAATGGCAGGTTCGGCGACGTCAATAGTCCCGCATTCGGCACCCAAGACCTATGGGGAGGCTATGGCCGTATCGTGAGTGCCATTACTCTGCCCCTTGTTTTGCCACCGTCTACAAAAGTCGATCGCAGCCGCCGATAGGTTCCCGTCCTAGTACGCTCGCAGATATCACAGCGCTGAGCCTGCGCTTCCTCCGTGGCGAGATCACCTCGTATCCATTTTCGCCCGCACCTCTTTCCAGCGAGTCGCAGCTCATCCTCCCCCACCTGCTCCGCCTAGCCAAGAACGGATGGTGGCCCGTTGGATCGCAGCCTGCAGTCGATGGCCTGCAGTCGGACCACGGTACGGTCGGCTGGGGCCCTGCTGGTGGATACGTGTATCAAAAGTCGTTCGTCGAGTTCTTTGCCAGCGAAAATATCGTGGAAAGATTGGAAAAGGCGGTCGAAAAGGTGAAAGGCGTCGTGGATTTCTTGGCCGGGAACAAAATGGTACGCAGCTATCTTTAGTACCGTCCGTTGCGGCAGCTTACTTTGTTGCGGAAGGGTGATCTTAGGACGAGCTTGCAAACTAATGAGCGAAATGCGGTGACGTGGGGTGTCTTTCCGGGGCAGGAGATCATTCAATCGACGATCATCGAGCAGGAGTCGTTCCTAACCTGGAAGGTGCGTATCCTCACTTTGTCCGTCTAAAGTTTTGACCGATGTTGTCCGCAGGACGAGGCGTTTTCTATCTGGACTAACTGGGCGTCTCAGTTCCCCCCAGGCTCACAGGAGCGACAGCTGCTGGAGGGAATCAGAGATACACGTTGGTTGGTCAACATCACGCACCACGACTTTAAAGACCCCGATGCGCTATGGAGGTTTTTGTTCGAAGACATAGGCCTGGACGATCCGAGCCTAATTTAACGGCCATTCGTCACAAGGAGTAGCATTGCATACACCGGAAGCTATGTATGATAGGCGTAGGAGGGCAGAGTCGACAGGCACGCACGTTGAAAGCTGTATGTCCATTGAGTCCACTTGACTGGGAAATGCCGCATTTTTTGCCCTAGCCCCGTACACTCGCGTTGACGTTATTCACATCAGATGACCTGTGCGACACTGCACCTATGCGGAGGAGTCCGTGTGTTTGACTGCTGAATCCGCTTACGGATCACAACCCCAGTCACACACAACTGTGATTCTGCACCGATCGCGACTGCTTATTTAAAATTCGAGTCTTCTCATGGCATTCTCGCCTTTCGTCTCTCACCGCTCCTGGTAACTATTTATCCAAATTTAGTCACTAGACAATTACAGTAAGGGCGCTACGGGGCTCCGCATGCTGATAGGTTACCGGTAAAATGTTCACCCATACGCGCTTACCTGCGCGCCTGTGCGTTATGAATACCAGAAGCAAAGCATATCTCAGACATGATTATTCCTATTTTTCGGCCATGCACTGCTCAAAACAACAGCGTGTGGTCACGCTTGTGCAACGTGAAACAAGCGATGCAGAATGGAAGTCGTCGTACGTACTGTAGTTGTTTACGCCGCCAGGCGTTGCTGTTCTAGAACGGTAACTGGGAACATACGTGAGTTGGAGGTCCAATTGCCACATACCCGCGAGATCCGACTCGATCTGGTACTGTAGTCCACTCTTCAAGCTTCACGAGCGGCGGTAACTGTGATATCAGCCCCACAAATCAAATGCAGGAAGCGTGGTGCGCAATTCGGGTGATTCTTCGTCTCATACTTCGCAGGGGGTTATCTTGTGACTGATGGGTTGCGCCAGGTGACCGCCGCTAGCCAGCTGGGAAACGACGACACTCACTTATATGGATTAATTGTGGATTACTTGGAGCGTGAACGGTGACCGGTCAACGTAGTACGCACGCTAGTCACGGGCAGGGAACTCCGTTACTTCTTCGGAAAAAGCCTGCGGTAATCGCAGTACCTTTTGCGTATCTTCCCAATCGTGTTGTTCACCTTCTGCGGAGCTGTGCTGAGCTTTTTTCTGTGCGTCGTGCATCATGTCCCGCCCTCAAATAGCAGCTGTGTCAAGGAGGCTGCCAGTGACAGCGCTGACAGCCAAGAAGGCGAGATTAACGCCCACAGACGTCGAATATTGAAGCGCTAGAGCCTAGACCCCATCAACTACTAGTAATCTTCTCAGAAGGTCCATGGGTCCATGTTTATTGTTCAAATGGTCTGCCGCCTCGTTGAGTTCCTCCGGTAGGACGTAGAATAAGAAAAGTGACGGGCCAGCGCCTGGAATGCATTGGAGATACTTGGAACGCTGAGACAACTGATCAGATATCAAATTCATCGACGAAGGTGAGCGCTTGGGCGTACGACAAGCTGACCTGGTAATCGGCGGCAAAAAAATGGTTTTAGACGCGTACTTCACTCTCTGTCTGAGTCGAACATTCCGGTCGGCACAGAACCTACAGCCCGTCGTCTTGTACATTTGCTTTGACAATGACCCTGCGCTATGACGGACATACTCATAATCTTCATAAATTGCAGAGTGCCCTTTGTATCCATCACTGGCACTTTACATTGCAGGGCATGACCATAGTTAGCACGCCTCTCAAATTCGGATGATATACATCACGGTAATTACCCGTCGGGTGCATTGCCCCAAACTCACATAGCACATCAGCGCGTTAAGATCGATAGGATCACGATATCAGCCGCTATGAAGAGAGGAATCTCAATGTACAGATGCAGCCGCAAGGCGAGGGCGGTTCTACGGTTGAGCGGGTGCTAAAGCAAAAGGCTTCTGAGATTAGATAGTATGGCCAAGTATATTTCTTGGCGCCCATCCTTTACCTTTTGGGTTGATGGACAGCGTGGGAAGGGGAGGCCTCGCGGCTTTTAGGAGGGCTAGAACTTGAAGCAGTGTTGTAGGGACTGGATGACCTGAGATTCGCCGACTCCTAGGAATGTCTCATGTGCCTTTTTCACGAGCCTGCCCGCAGGCGGATATGAGCGGCTGTCTTCCCGAAGATAAGGCCTTGCAGAGTTCTCGAGAATGGAGCCAAGTGCGCGGAAACAGCAGTCAACTTGAACACGGCATGGACTAGCCAAAGACTCGTGGCCCCACGATCCCACCTTATTGCCGGAAACTAACCTAGGCATCCTAGGATGAGGAGTCACTGCAACCCCACTGCCTGAGGGTCACACCGGGCGACCAGGAGAACCACACCAAATACCTGTGGAATGGAGAGGACTCAGAGGAGCCACCAGACTCTTCCAGATTCTCATATCGGAAATGGCACACTAATCTGGGCCTTGAGATGTGAGAGAGTCATCCAGGAGAAACGACATGATATTTACGAAATCAAGGGCCCGGGGACGGTGGTTCAAGGCGATTACAGTAACAGGCGGAGACTCACTGCAGTGAAGCCTACACTGAAGATAGAATAATGGCAACCAAGATCAAACGAGAAAACACTTCACTCGACTTGTCGAAGAGACCAAGGAGAAGACATGGTAGAAAATACTGAAAAATATCTCGATCCACCACACGGCTGGGTCCACAATCGTGACACTTTACTTATCCCAACACCAGGGATGTACATAAATTCGGTCCCCTAGCCCGGTAGCGCGCGTTAGATAGGGCTGATACCTACAATCTTCTGCTATCTAACACTCATTTCCGGTGGTTATATATATGTGTGTGAATGTAATCATCAGAATAAAGCGCCTTCCAAAAAAAAACAAGAATGGAGAATGGAGCCAGTCGTTGGGGCCAATTGGTGCCGCCGCCTCGTGCTCCGTAGTAAGCATCTAGGGTTGTCCCTTGATTCTGATTTCCCTGCACCGATGTGAGGACTAATTTGATCTTTCCACGCGCAGCCCACCCCCCCCTCCCTTCCCCGGATGGGTGATCGCAAGGTCCCATTTTCGCATGGTGGTTTCTCCCTTTGTGTCGGAAGAAATGACACATATACCACATGAACCAGAGATGCGAAATCAACCAAGGCTCGCTTGCGTTGGTGCAGTTGTAAAGCCGGAAACATCGGGAAAAGTATGACCGGGGAAATCTGCTTACTACCGCTGCGAGCCTGCGTCCAAACATTTGGGGAAACCTTTGAACGCTTTGGTCTTTACTCGAGGAACAGGCGAGCTAACTAGCATCGCCTCATGTCGACCAACGAAATGTAGGATAGGTACTGCTCTTGTGTGTGGACAACGCTTACTCCCGGGTGCCCCGCCAAGCCAGTGGTCGATCCGAAGACAGCATCCAAGCACATCATGTCGCATTCTCGTTCTAGAGCATTTCGCGGAGGGCAATTGATCCGCAAATATCATACAGACGCCATACCACAGAACTATTCCAGAAAGTTTACATGAAGGGAACCTTTCTGAAGACTATGGTGAGATGGAGTTCATCTTGGGCCTCATAACCAACCCAGCAGTTTGATAGTTTCCAAATGGGAGACGTTCCTTGGTTGCTCGGCGCCGCACTTGTCCCTGGGAAGGGATGCGAAAGATTCGTTGCGAAGTTCGATAATGGCTCAGCCACGAATGGGAGCCCGGTATGATTTATTCCGCCTTGCCCAAAGTGTCCATACGGGAATTGCGGCTTCAGTGAGTGAAAATATGAGTGGGAAACCGCTTTTGAACTTATGTAGGGCATACTGACCGGCGCATATTCACCACCATTCCACGGTGGAGGGGCCCCGATTCTCAAAGTTTCGGTCGTATCATAGTTGAAATCATTCATCGAGTTTCCCTGGTATGTGTCATGGCCGCGTTCGAACTGCGCAGAAGTTATGTTTCTGAAACCGTCCTGCTGCGCTTGTTGTAAGAGATGGGAAAGACTGGAGTAATCTCTGATACATACGGTAAGAGGCTGTGAATTGTAGTACGGCGTCACCGGCGGCTGGGAATGACGGGGGGGTATGTAGTTGGGCTGCTCCGGCATGCGGTGCCAATGACCAAAAGCCTGAGGGCTTCCCACGACTCTGGCAGTAGATGACCCACGAACGTATTCCGAATCATAGGTCAAGTGATTTTGCGTATGGGAATGGGTTTGTTGTTGTGGGGACGTGGGCGGCATTTTACCCAACGAGTTGTTGTCTGCAGGGGCCCGTTGCGTCTTATTTATACCTTTTCAGATGCCCAATAGTAGGCACTCCCAAGCCGCGGGTAGATTTTGGACACCGTTGGGTCCCGTAAGCACGGCCAGTGGTAGGTACCTCGCAGGAAGCACGCCATCCGAGAATCGTAAGGGAACGAATGGCTGATCCAAAAAAAAAATGAAAATAAGGGAACGAATGGCTGGCTCGGTTGGATCGCCATCCCATAGGAAACAGTAATTTCGGTTATTGGGAATAGATACGCTGAAAGGTTTCAACGTGTAGGGAGAAGTGTCCCCTTCTCGGAGAATTTCCGGACGGGCGCAGGACCTCGAAAGACGTACAGTGTAGTGGGTGTGTACGGCCCCTGTAGCTGAAGCAGGACTCTGTGAGCACTACCAAGCACTGCTGAGCCTCCGCCCATATCTTTCCCATCTGTATCAAACCCAGTGAGGATGTCGTTGACCCACTTTGATTGATCACACACCTGTTTTGTGACCAACCTTGCTGATCAACAAAAAGTACGTTAGTATAAAACGGGGCGCAGTTCTATGAGAAGGGCGGGTTCTATTGGAAGCTTGGTGAGTTGGAATTGATCCCCACTGGCTTGAGCGGTGTGTAGATATAGTAACTAGTTTGCCCATTCTGTCTAGATCAAGGGCATGTGAGCTGTAAAAAAACTTTGGCGCATGGCCCATTTCATACTAGTAACGCAGTTCATAAGAAAGGCGTGTTCTATAAGAACGCTTGATGAATTGGAGTTGATCCCCACAGGCTCAAGCGGTGCGCAGAAAGGTAAATATAGTAACTAGGTTGCCTATTCTGTCTACATCAAGGGCACGTGAGCCGTGACGCGTGACATGTGACAAAGCTTTCGCGCACAGACCGTGATATGGCCATTTTTCGGTGCATCGCATGCCGATTGATCATACCATACCGGTTATCATACCACCCCGTAGTGGATCATTCAGTATATAAATGTATGTCTATTCCCTCTCCTTTTGGCGAAGAACGGCAGGTTAGCCTTGTTCTGTCACATGTGAAAAGTGCCGTGTTCGTTCCTTGGTTCGTTCCTTCCACTGGCACTGACAGTGATCAGTGACTCCAGCGGGTCTTCTTGGGTCGGTCACCGCCCGAATGCCAGTTCAAATACACGCAGACTTTCCATTTACCAGGATTAGGCAACGACGGCATGCGGCTGCGCTTGATAAGAGTAGGGAAGGGCCGATGTGAGGGGCATTGCGAACGTTGATTAGCCAACCCCGTGTAGTTCGACACAATCCGGTCATCATGGAGGACCAAGGATTGTCAGTCGGAATCCACATCTTCACCCTCGCCCTCGCCCTCGCCCTCCTCTTCTTCGCTGAGATCTTATCCTTCCATAGTTAGCTTACCATATTTTGACTCCAATAATCTTCCAGCTGAGAACCGTTTCTATTTAGTACATGCATGCTCCCACTTCCATTTCGTTCATACCTTAGTAGGGATATCCGTTCTATGTGGCGCAACAAGGTTCACCAGAATAACCCATCCGGGGAACACATACTACTTCCTTACGTGTAAAACCTCCTTGGGCTCTAGTGACTGGTGACCTGTGACCGGTAAGTTCAACTTCTGATAAGAAGCCTACGATAGGTACCAATGTGGCTACCCCTAAAGCTGATGATAAATTATTTGATACATTAGAGTTTCCCCTCGACCGTCCACTTCAAGAGAAGAGAGGCCTTGCACAATGCATCTTGGTGCTTAGTTCAGCTGACCCAATCAAGGTCCTGTGCGTCCGTAGCTGCGCGCGATGCATGTCCGTTCTTCCGAGACGTCGTTGGCAATGGGCGAATCCACATCTTTACGTGGCCGACTTTGGTACCAGTGAGCAGCTAGCGCGGGAGGAACCCGACGGCCGTTAGGATGTCGTTCTTGAGCTGCTTGACCAGCAACGGCTGCACGATCGCGACCTCGTTGCGCGACGGTGCAGGATGGTAGCGTGGGAGTGGGCCCTCCGCGCCAGGGGGAGGGAGATGGAGCGTCGAGTGGTCGGCGGTGAGCGTGTCGCTGTGCTGGTGCGCCCCTAGCGAGAGGGACGAGGCTATGGAAAGATGATGGTGATATGAGTGCAACTTTGGACGATGCAGTATCCCACTCGAGAAGTCCCACTGCGTCGCAACAAGTCAGCGCTGGAAATTGACTTCAATTGGAGGAATCGACGGGGATGAGTTTGTTGTCTTCCCCCACGTTGCAGAAGCGGTATGTCCTCCCGTCACATCGGAGGTCATCAAAGGCCAAGGCAAATAAAAAAGAGGAGTGTCTTTGACAGTGCGCAATAAAGCGTTGCTCCCATGGCGAGAATGTATTTACCAGGTCATCTTGGCCACCCGTCTTAGGAGATCAAATAGTCAGACGAGAGGGCCAACTATTAGTTCCTGGATGAACTCACAATAATGAACCAGCCATCGGGCGACCACGCTACACATGTTAGAGAGCTAAAATAAGCGGCATGGCAATCTACCAGTCTAAAAATCTGCAATCAACGACGGAGATACGACAGCGGCATGAGGAGATTGAATACTTACACACCGTTCTGCCAATGCGTCTAAGTATTGACCCGTAGACAGCCATCCTCGGTGATAGCCGCGACGTCGAGCGCGACGTCGAGTGAGAGAATAAAGTATACAAAAACCAAACTCATTTTTCAGCTTGATTTATCAATCAAGGCACACACCGACAACACTGCGCTTCGACACTTTCCATTGGCTCACAGGATTTCTATAATAGAGACCAATAAACCATACATACCTTGGCTTTGACACGAGTTATAGAACAGATACGTTACTTCGTTTTGTTTAGACCGTAGTAGTGTCTTGGCGAGACCCTCTATCGCTTGCACTCGAGTAATAACTGTTGACGGCGTCGCACGCATATTACGTTTCGGACGTGATAACGCCCTGCGCTTGCTGCCTGCGGGCGGGCTGAACAGCCCGTGGTTATGATCTTGACCGCCCATCGATGTTGGGGGAGCGACATCCAGTGGACTCCCGACATCGGGCGGGATAGCGTCATCGGGCATCTCACCACTCGAAACGCCGACACCGTCCTCCCTTGCAGGACTCGGCGTACGGCCCTTCCCTTTCCATAAGTCCTTTCCACCACCCAGAAGCTGGCCAAGACCCGGCGTGTCAGGTTGCTTGGGTCCTCTGCAACGGAGTAGACACTAGTACCCTATGCCTTCTTTCGAGGCACCGGTCTTTCACCCTCCACCTAGTTACATGCGGTATGGGTACCACACGGATGGTGTTGTGGTGCTCAAGGACGACCTGGTGCTACCTGCCCACCTCCAGCCAACGTGTGAGAACATGTCTGCTGTAGAGAAGTCTACTGTTATATGGATAGGTCACATAACAGTCAACTTTTCTACAGCAGACAGGACTCACATTACTACCCATCATGTTTACCGCACCTCCAGTGCATATGAGGGCAGGTGCATCATATTATAATCTATTTCATTCCCATACTGATATTTGCCTCATTATCGTCCAAGTTTCGAGGCAGTTCGTCCAGAGTGTGCCGGATCGCTATTGGGAAGCAGCGGCGCAACGTTTCCAGTTGGCAGAAAACCCATTGGAACTTGTGATCAGATGAAAATTCATCGAGATACCTTAATAACGAGCACTTACATTCCGTTTGCCCTCTGAGTGAGTGCATCAATAAATAATTGCCTATCCTCCGCTCTCCATTCTCGCATCTTTCTATCTGACTGGACAGCAGAACAAATGTAGTCCGTGATGTAGATGTTAGTGCGAGTATAGAGTGAAAGTATCGACCCAAGGGGAGGACGTAGACAAGTCAAAGTGTAGATGGAAATCGATAAATGAGAGGTTCGGTTCGGTTCGGTTCGGAGACGGAGAGCGCGCGCAAGGAAAACAAGGGAAACAATACTGGCAGCAAGATGATAATTCTATGAGTCGAGACTCGAGGTCTTATATACAAGAGTAGTACGTATTAAAGGTGTCTAAGTGGTGAGCCGCATAGTGCTGGGGTGATGGTGGCGTCGTCGTTGACGGTGGAGTGGCCGAGGCGTCTGTTGGTGTCTGGCGAGCGCAGGTCAACGCTAACCCTTACAGTGATATACTGCTTTTGTCCAGCTTCGTAGTGAAGAGAAACCGAATTGGACACCAACGGCCCAAGAACCTCTTGGATATCGGCCTCGGGACGACTCGTGAAGATTTGGAAGTTGTAACCCGACAGATATGATATCCCGGACGAGTCCGGGCACTCGTAAGAGAAGACGAGTCTAGTGGAGTCGTAAGGATGAAATACTTAGCAAGTGATAAAGGCGCGACATGGAACAGAAAAATATTAGATTGAGCGGCATTGCTAGCGAGAGACTGGGGAGATTTCGGGGTGGATGGCGTTGTAGTCGTGAGACGCTGCGATGTCGAAGCCGCGGGGGTGGAGATTTGTGAGTGTGACATCGCTCGCACGCACGTAGCCCGGGAGTGATCGATAAGTCAGATGGTCGGATGACGGACGGATAGAAGAGCGACAAGTCATGGTTACTCGCTCACATCGCCATAAGTCGCCGCAGTGTCGCCGCCCTCGAACGCCCTCGCGCGATCCGTTGCCGCTTACCCACGTTCTTCTTTTTTGAGACACGATCCGACTTGATCTGGCAGTCGACACTCCGCGAGCGGTCCTGAAAGCCGCAGCGCACGCCGCGCGATGGTAATATGAGCCCACAAACGAGTGATGGGAATCGCAGCGGCGCATCTGGCGCAGTTTGCGGATGGCGCAAAAACTGTCGGCATGTCGCGGAGGATTCCCACGTGATTTATGTCTTACGTCAGCATGGTAGCAGGTCAACAAGCTTGGTCAATGGCGACTGGCCATGGAGACTGGAGCCTGAGGCCTGAGGGGCCTACATTGCCATGGTCGTAGCTACGGAGGACAGGACAATGTAGGCTTCTCCAGACTACACTTCTTCTCACCTGCACAACACCTGTCTCCCCACAACGAAACGTTTTTGTCCAGTAAGGGATATTTCTCAGTCTTTTGTCATTTTGTCAAAGACTGATTCTGCACTCAGGCTGGCAGGCGATCCCTAGATCATCGGCACAGCGAATTGACCGGAAAACGACGACGACTTTGGCCTGGCGACTCGTATGTATATTTACTGCGGATAACTCGACCGCTGAACCGTTTCGCGTTGGTTGCTAGGAGGAGTTGGGGGAAATGGTAGCACACGGCCATCTACGATTCGAAAACACCGCCACCCCCGTCCCTGTCGTGGTCTCCGTTCCTCGTATATACCCTTAGCCGTGCTATTCATCTTCTGCGAGGCAAGTGTGTCACAGATACTGACAGCCCGAGAGCAGGTGAGTCCCGTTTAATACACACACGGCGAGTATTGGAGAGCTAAACTCCAGCTAGTCCTCAGATATTCGTACGTTCTTCGTTCAGCTGACTCGCGGCCTTGTTGGATTCTTCGGGTAGGGCGCATAACAAGTAAAATGATGGGCTGGCGCGTAAATTAGACTCGAGCGCCGAGACTGCCTATTGAATATCAAAACCATCAATGACTGGGTTTCGAGCGGAAAAATTGTGAGGTGCTATTCGGAAACTCCAATTGAAGTGACGTTTGCAGACACATTTGGTCGAGCAAACGAAAGCCCAAAAAAAACTTCCTTCGAAAGCCCAAAACGTGTTCAGCAGCGCTCTCCGGCATTCCTGACTTTCACGTGGTTCACTCTTTGGTCCCTTGTGGCAACTAGGAAGCCAGAATCTCGGGTGGGCGAGTTCAAATTGACCCAATAACGTCCGCTGATCGCTATCCTAGGGATCAATCGGGTAAATTTTCGCCCATGACCTTCAATCTCAGACCGTTGACGTCATGGTATGTACCACACCAACCTCGTGGCTGGGACCTGGGACAACTATCGCCGCAGTGCGACATATCGGTGCAACACTTGCATTCATTAAATGTTGGATCTATTTGAATGGCTCAAGCTCTTTCGGAAATAACCCCTGAACTTTGACTCCCTGGTCTAATAGGTCAATTGGACTTAACTTTGATACCAGGAACGTTCACCTCGGTGCCTCGTCAACGGCGCAAGGCCACTAGACATGGTTATTTATGGGGACTTGGTCCGGGTCTCTCGCACGAAGTTCTCAGTGCGCTGTGCTTCGGTGAATAGAACCTGTTTTTTACGTCCATGCAGACTTGCTTTCACAACGATCTTCTCCTATGTCGGACGGAATCGCATTATCGTAAATTACGGAGCCCCTTTAGATCCGTCGATCGACGTTGCCTAACAGGGCTGCGATTTCCCTGCCGAACCTACCGAATTCGGAACACGTACACAAACAGCCCAACTGTGTTGTTCTAGTATCACGTAGCACGCCAACACGTTGGGAACAACTGGGCGGGTATCGTCGATAGGAGTGTCATTGTTCACATGTAATCACAGGGTGAGGCATTTCTACGGGCGAGCAGATGCTAAATCCAGAGGTTGAATACTACGACTGAAATTTTTTCTTGGCTTCCCGCCGGCCTTGATGGATGAATTGAGCCTCGCTTTGGCTTTAGGAAGGCCGGAAGCAGTGCTGTAGGGACCTGGTAAGCTTGGGGGTCGAGTAAGACCCCTAGAAATTCTAGCGCGTCTTTCCACTTGAGCCCGACTGCAGGCAAAAAGGTAAGGCAATGCCAAGTTTCCTTAGAATGGAATCAACACAGTTTGTATTGCTTAGCTGGGCGGCGAGTGTGTACATCAAAAATAAAGGAACAGCTGGATGGGGTAAGTGGCGTTGCCTCATAATTGCCAGTGAGTATGCCCAGTACAGCAGTCAAGTATTATTGAGTCATCCCTGATTCTGATCTCGATTGTAATTCCTTCACCCGATGTAAAGAGGACTAAGCGTACTCCTTCCGTCGTGAAGCTTGGTGTATCATGCCCCTGGGAGGTGTCCAGAATTTTTTGGGACTTGTTCGAGACAAGTTCCGACCCACAGCATGGTACACGCATGCGCACGGCCACATATGTCTCCGGCGGTACGAAATCCGTGAAAGATTTCCTAGAAGTATTCAGATGTGCTCGAAGCGCCGGCGAGCGGTCTTCCCCGGTCATTATTTTTCAGGCATTACTGTACCACTGCGCCAAAGCGGACGAGTCTTTTATTCCAGCACAACGGAAAAGCCGCCGCACCAAAATAGATACTTGGAGTTACTGATGCACGGGAGTGTGGGGAACAAAACTCACCTGAAGTAAGGTGGTCTATTTTCGAGTAACAGGTGAGCAACCTGTGTCATGCATTATATAGCTGACGATGCACAGAGTAGTGCGAGGACAACACTCGCTTGAAAGTGCTCCGCCGGGCCAATGCTTGATCAGAGGCCAGCATCTAACCAAATTGAAACTGTTGCATTCAGGAGTACTTTGCACGATGTAGTCAATCCGTAGCGTAGATATTATACAGACGCCGTGCGGAACTAGAGTGCCAGAAAATTTAGGCGAAGAGAAACCTTTCTGAAGAATATGGTGAGGAGTTCTCCTCGCGTTTCATAACTAGCCCAGCAGTTGGAAAGTTGCCAAACGGGAGTGAGTTGATCCTTGGCTGTTCTGCCGCGCGCTTCGTGCCGCTTGTCCCTTGGAAGGAATGGGAATTGTTTGTTGCGTAGTTCGATACTTGCTCGGCCACGACTGGGAACCTGGCATGGGTGATTCCGCCTTGCCCGAGGTGTCCGTGTGGGGAATACTGCTTCATTAAGTGAAAGGATGAGTAGACAGCCGCCTTTGAACTTATGTAGAGTATATTCACCAGTACGTATTCCCTGCTACGCCAAGGCGGGGGAGCTCCAGTTCCCAATGAATCTGTCGAAGTACGGCCGGAACCAATCACGGAGTTTCACCTGTAAGCATCATTACCACCTCCGGGCTGCATGGAAATTGTGTCTCGGAAAGTTCCCTGCTGCAGTTGCCATCAGTAACAAGCAACACGATCGCCGCTGATACATACAGTACGAGGTTGTAAATCAGTGGTGGGGCGTCACCGGTTGTGTAAAACCAAAAGGTGTAGGGTGGGGCCAAGGGTGGGGCTGCATTAGCCTGTGGTCAGCATTCCGCGCTGCTACCCAAAAAAATGTTCACCGCTCGACTGGAGATGACCTGCGAACAAGTCCCTGATTTGAATAAGTCAAACAATCTTGTGTATGACCTTGCGGCTGCGTAGACGCCGTCAGCATCTGTCTCAACGAAAGGTTGGATACCGGGACCTAAGAGGAGCGCGTCGTTGTTTATACCGTGTGGGTCCTAGATGTCCTTGTTTGGAACGTTTCACAGTATAATAGGATTGCATTGCAGAAAAGCAGGCGCAGCTTCGTGCCGTCGAACTAATTCACGTATCATCTGTAGCACGACTGGATCCCGTTAGTCCGGACGGTGAAGGGTACCTCACTGTAGCTACGCCAATACGGTGCGTTTTACACGTTTCCAATGAAATCGATTAATGAGCTCAGGCTGTGTAAATCTCAAACGCCCTTCACATTGTCCAGTATCTTGCAGGAGCGCCACAGTTCAACTAAGATCCCGTACTGACGAAGTGTTGCAATTATTGAGAACAAATGGAATGAAATACTCTGACATGTAGAAGGAAGTGTCGTACGATTTCAGAAGAGTTTTTGAATCCATTAGAGTGCATCTTGGGGTACAGCTTCCTATATGTAGTGAGTATTAGCGCTGACAGTGTACGCAGATCATTCCGTGGGAGAGACGTAGACAGAACAGAAACAAAGTCGAAATC
>Ga0137385_10002214_pt1 | contig 16569 bp, 20 predicted proteins | sample SagtaG_FD_104921 | JGI IMG/M metagenome (GOLD analysis project Ga0137385, IMG submission 104921) | Vadose zone soil microbial communities from Sagehorn Ranch, Mendocino, California, USA - Sage2_R_80_16 metaG | ecosystem: Environmental > Terrestrial > Soil > Vadose zone | place: USA: California...
AGCCAGGCCAACCAGCTGTTTCAGCTCCTGTTTTTTCTCCTGAATCAGCTTGGCAATTTCTGCTTGCTGCGTAGCGCTCAAGCCGTTCTTAAGCATTTCCAGAATGTTCTCAGCCATTTTTACCACCTCCTTTTGCCAAACACTATTCTAACAAGGAGCCTCTGTCAAGTAAATGAAACTAACTCCGATTCCCGAGCCGAAAGGGTATTGCTCCATATACAAGACTCAACATCAAGGCCCCTCACCATTCCGCAGTTGTCAAGGCGCAATCACGCTCTACAAATGCAAGTGCGACGCTTGTATGAAGTGGCTTCGCGAATACAGAGCTTGGGAAAGAGTGACAAACAAGGAAGCCCACGCAGCAGAGTGTCAAAAGTGGCGAGAGTCTTTGGGGCTACGCTCTAACGAAATTCGCGTCTACGGCTACGGTTCTACTGACCAGTCGTTTTCACTTATAGATCCGCCTTGGTGCCCCGAAACTTCCACCCAAGCAGGAGCTACAAATTGTAGTTGTAAGGTATGTCAAGCCTATCGAGCGTATTATTTTGAACTAACCGGCTACCGTTTATTACCGTTGGCAAGCCGTAATCGACAAACGAAAATCTGTTCTAAATGCAGGCGTAATCAACTATTGGCAAATTTCCATCAAGACCTAAGCCAGCCTTCTGGTTTAAAGAGCCACTGTAAGGGGTGTAGAAGGAATGCCGTATAAAGATCCAGTTAGACAACGTGAATATAGGCGGGAGTATTATATCAAAAACAGAGATAAAATAATCACTAAAGCGCGGGAATGGCAACAAGAACATTCTGACCAACGTCGCGAATATTACCGCAAGTGGCGTGAGGAAAATAAAGAACAGTTAAGGATTTCTAAACGAGACCATCAAAAAGCTAACCGCCAACATTATACTGATTATAGCCGAGAATGGACTACTCCAGAGTATCGTAGTTGGCAGGCCATGAAACAACGTTGCTACAATCCTAATAATATCAGTTATGAGTACTACGGGGGGCGTGGGATTATCGTATGCGACCGCTGGTTAACCTCATTTGAGAACTTCCTTGTCGATATGGGACCAAGGCCAGCAGGCACGACAATAAATCGTATAGATAATTCTGGTGACTATTGCCCTGAAAACTGCCAATGGGCAACCCGTAAAGAACAGGCCAACAACCGTCGGCCAAGAAATTAGCTAGAGAGACTTACCAATATGGAAATGCATGATTACGACCCTGAAGAGAAGCTTTTAAACCAGCTTACCCTAGAGCAATTGCTCTGGAATCTTAAACCTATTGAGAGAATGATTCTTCTCGAATATTACATATTTGAACGGCCAGTAGCAGAATTACAAAAGCGTTACGGCTTAGCAACAGATCGGGCGGTAAAGAACCGAGTTTACACAATAGTTCACAAGCTACGCAAGAAGGTTAACCTATGAGTTTTAGCAATTTCTACGAAAAGAAAGTCCTAGATCTGGTTTGGAGTAATACTACTTTCACAGTGTCTGGAACCTACTACTTCGGTTTGGCTACAGCTACTATTGCCACCGCTGACACCGGCATTACCGTAGTTGAGCCCACCACAGTAAATACCGCCTACGCCAGAGTAGCCTATACAAACAACGCTACCAACTGGCCAGCAGCTACCGTTGTAAATCAAATTGGACAAAAGCAGAACGCTACGGCCATTAACTTCCCACAGTGCACTACGAATTGGGGGACCGTTACTTATTTCTTTATGGCCGACACCCCAACGGTTGCTACAGGTTCTATTGTCGGTTTCGGTGCTTTAACCACGGCAAAAACAATTAGTAGCGGCGATACAGCCTCCTTCAGTATCAACGCCGTGACTATTACGCTTAGTTAGAGCTTAGCTCTAAAAGGTTCAAGAAATTATATGGCAGGGTTTTCTTTAGTCTTAGGATCTGGTATTGCGTTAACGCCCGGAGCCCCCAAAACGGTCATAATGATTACTCCCGGTGCCAATATTCCATGCAAGGTTGTGGAATTCGCTATCGGGTTTGACGGTACCAGTGCGTCTAATACCCCAGTTTTGGTAGAGCTGGTGGGCTGCACTTTAGCTACACAAGGAACGCGAACTATTGGGGTACCTATCCAAACGGATGGAGAGTCAACAGCCGTTAATATATTCTCTGGCTTCGTGAACTACACAGTTGAACCTACCGCGCTTACCGTGCTGAAAGAATTCTTAGTAACGCCAAACGGTGGGTTGTTGATTATGCAATCTCCCTTGAGCCGAGAAACTACCAACGGCGTGAGTACAAGCACCCAAAAAGGTTTAGGTTTACGTTGTACCGCTCAACAAGCCGTTAATGCTCGCGGCCATTTTGAAGTAACTGAAGGTGGGAGCTAAGGAGCAATTGCTCTAAAGAGCCTGCTTAGGGAAGGCTGGGGCTTTAAAGCGCCCGGCCTTTTTTATTGAGGTATTCGTTATGAGTCTAACAATCGTGTCGGGCGTATTTTGTTGCGGTGCAGAATGTGGGATTGTCACTGCTGGTGGTAACGCTACAGCTCCACATTGGACTTCAGTTGCTGGAACCGTTACCGCTACAGCAGAAGCTAGGCGTAATGGGGCGTTCGGTTATGACTTCGCTACCGCTGCCGCTTCTAATAAACTGCAGAAAACGATTAGTTCTGTAATAGCAACGACTCGATTTGCTATAAAATTCAAATCCCTGCCAGCTACTAAAACCCACATTGCTACGCTTGCTACTGCGGGATCTGCAAACTTCCTTACCTATTTGAATACCACCAATACGCTTTCAGTTGCTCAATTAAGTGCGGCCAGTGATGCCCAGCCCGGGGGGCCACAGATCGTAGTTGGCCAATGGTACGTTATAGACTTTCGAGCCAATACTAGCGTAAACCCCTGGAAAATAGATTGGGCTGTGAACGGTGTAGCTCAAGCTCAGAAAACTTCATCAATAGCAGCCGCTCCTTTGACTTTCTTTGCTGTAGGAGGCTGCGTAGACACAGGGGCCGGGACTCCTACATACCACCTTTTTGTAGATGATGTTGTAATAAGCACGGCCAGTGCCGATTACCCGATTGGAGACGGTAAGGTCTTAGGTTACGTGCCCAATGCAGACGGAGTGCATAACGCAGCCTTGGCATTCCAAGACAACAACGCAGTGCAGTTGAACAACGCAACTACAACGGCTTGGAGTCGTACTAATAACGTACCCCTAACCGCACTCACTCCCAATATTCAACAAGTTGTAAGCGGGATTGGTGCTTATATGGAAGTTAAGTTAGCTCCCAATGTTACAGACGGCGTAGCACCGAGAACTTTAGAAGCAGTTACCTCATTTACAGACATTTCCGCTACTACCGCTAATAGCTTCGTCATTTATCTAAATGACAACGCAACCCTGAGCACCCTCTTTAGTGGTTCCGTTGGAGCCACTACGATTTGCTTTGGGGCTGCTCACTTTAAAACAGCACCGAGTACGGGCCTAGCTTGGACTTTTGCCGGATTCAATGCGCTAAAAGCAAGATTCGGCTACTCAAGTGACGTAGTTCCCGTTCCTGCTATTACGGGGCTGATGCTAGAAGCCGAATGGCCCCCAAGCCCTACGCCACGCATTACAAATGCCTCACAAGCCCGTAAGAGAGCTAGCTACTACTAATGGCCCGGTTTGGTCGGTCTTTCCCCTCAAGACAGCTCCAACATGAACGGCTGTTACGAAACGCTAAAGCGGTCGTACAGGCCGGCGGCCCAGTTGCTTTAGCTGGGGCTATTGTTTGTCAATTGCGGTTTAACTACGCGGGTACCGACAGCAGCCCCCTTACCGTAAACCACACCCTTGAAAGCAACATAGTAACTCAGGTCAACATTACTGGTGGCACTGTAGACCAGATCACAGCTCAAAGTTCGGTGGCGTGTTTGGCCGTACTTTCCGCGCAACTTGCAGTTGCTCACACCCTAGCCGGTAGTGTTGTAGACCAGCTCGTAATTACCGGCGACGCTACTGTAAACCACACCCTCCAAGGCAGCGTAAGCACCGTATTAACCCTCACAGATTCTTTCGCAACTGTAGCACACCCTCTCCAAAGCAGCGTAGACGCCTTACTGACAATTAAAGATTCGTTTGCAACCGTTGCTCACCCTCTTAGCGGCCGGATTGACTGCGCTACAAGCCTAAGCGCTGGCCTCAACATACCGGGTGGCGGTTCGGTAACGGGTGCGGGTAATATCGTTGGAGACCTTGCAGTTGCTCACACTTTACAGGGTAAAATAGATTGCTACTGTGTTCTACAACAAATAGGAATATTCTGTGACTTAGAGGTGCTGGGTTCGCTAGGAGTTGCACACACCCTAAATGGGCTTTCAGTCGGCCAACTTACCCTGCAAGGTGACTTAACTATAGTTTCCATAGGACCCCCAGCACCATTACTAATAACAGCTCCAACAAGCAAGTACTTAGACATTGTAGACAGTCTAAAAAGAGCTGTAATCGTAGAAGCGAGCAGAACCGAAACGCCCCTTAAAGAGATTATAATAATTGTTGCGACCAAAACACGAAAGTTTACAAAATGACTCAAACCGTAGTTAAGGTGTTGGAATTCTCAAATAAGCAACCTTCCGAAGTGATTTCTTTCGGCTTTGACTTTAAGAACGTACTCAATACAGGCGTTACGTTAGTAAGCGGAAGTTGGAATATTGTTGCTGTTAGACCCTCAACAGCCGCAACTACAGGAATGTTGTTAGGGAGCCCCACGACCACAGGAACGCAAACCTACCAATTAATAAGCGGTGGGGTTACTGGTTCTGTTTACAATCTAATTGGTGCTGCGTACACGACCGACGGCCAACGAGTTGCAGAAAACGCCCTACTATTCGTGACGGATAACGCATATGATTAAGGAAATACTGCTTGCTATAATTGCTATTATACCTACAACACTAGCTGTTATAGTAACTCGCAAAGGCACCAAAGAGCAATTAACTGAAATACACGCCAACACGAACAGCAACTTGCAAGAGGCTTTGGCAAAGATAAGCCGCCTTGAAGCTAAGTTAGTGGAACTAAAACAGGGCAAATAGTAAAGGAATTTTGGCCAAAAGAAAACGATAACTAGCTGACTATAATTGATTAGCGGTTATTACTAGCGTTACAGTGTTTATACATAAACGGTTTAGAGGCGTTAGTTTAGTACTAACAAAAGCTGTCAAACAAAGACCCCCCTTTTCCGTCCCCCCTTAACCCGCGTCTCGTTTTACTAAAATACCGTTTTACTAAAAAACCGTTTCAGTAAAACAGAATAGTTGATAGCATAAACAATCTTGATGTACTCACAGTCCTGCGTATTGAGCACGAAAACGGGTAAGTGGTGTGGGAAACGGTGGCTTTACCGACCGGGGGGAGTTTGCAAAACGCAAGGGTGCTAGTGGAGCCGCGCTACCGATTTTTAATTTTTTTTAGAGGTTTAGAGCTAAAGCTCTAAAAATTTTTTAATGGTAGAAGCTGGTTTGCAAGGTTTGGTTGAGCCCGAAGGGCTGCAACCGCAAAGGGGTCCGCAGTCTCACTTTTTAGCTTCCCGGGCGGAAATTGCTATTTACGGCGGGGCTGCTGGTGCGGGTAAATCCTACGCCTTGTTGTTGCAAGCGTTACAACACGTAGACGTACCCGGCTTTGAAGCGGTGATCTTTAGGCGCACTTTCCCCGAGCTGAAAGCACCTGGCGGGTTGTGGAAAGAGTCGCGTAGGCTTTTCAGTAAAGTGGGGGGCAAAGCGAACGTTCACCAGCTTGAGTGGCAGTTTCCGAGTACGGCCATTGTTAAATTCTCACACCTCCAGCTAGAAGACGACATCTACGCTTGGCAAGGCGCGCAAGCAGCAATGATAGCATTTGACGAAGCGTCCCTCTTTACCGAACAGCAGTTTTGGTATTTGTTAAGTAGGAACCGCAGTATGTGCGGCATTAAGCCTTATTTTAGGATGACCACCAACCCAGATCCAGACTCGTTTGTTGCGAAACTAATTGAGTGGTGGTTAGACGACGAAGGCGACCCCATCCCAGAGCGTTCCGGTGTGGTACGGTATTTCATTCGTGGTGCGGACGGCAATTTAATTTGGGATGCTCATAAAGGGGTTTTGCAGAAGCAATACCCTAATCAGATGCCCAAGAGCCTAACGTTTATCCCCGGTAAGATCTATGACAATAAAATTTTAATGCGGAAGGACCCAGGCTACGTAGCCAACTTGCAGGCTTTGGACGTTGTACAGCGTAGCAGGCTCTTGTTGGGCAATTGGAAAATTCGCTACAGCTCCGGGCTTTTGTTCAACGCCCGAGAGTTTAAAAGAGCGAACCCCGGAGACCTGCCCGGGGGGTTGAAGTTGGTGCGCTACTGGGACCGCGCGGCTACGCTAGACGGGGGTGACTTTACCGTAGGTGTGTTGATGGGTGAGGCAGACGGGAAATACTGCATTCTGAACGTAGAACGGGGCCAGTGGGGGCCAGCCGACCGAGACAATATCATCTTGCGTACCGCTATTCAAGACGGGGTTTCAACAGCGGTGTATTTCGAGCAGGAACCCGGCTCTAGCGGCAAAGACTCAGCCGACGCTTTAATCAAAAAGTTAGTTGGGTTCAACGTTCGAGCGGACAAAGTAACCGGGCACAAGATAGACCGAGCGCAGCCTTTAGCGGCTCAAGTACACGCGGGTAACGTCTACTTCCTCAGTAATAAGTGGAATGACGCTTTTTTAAGAGAGCTAAACGACTTTCCCACCGCGAAGCACGACGACCAAGTAGACGCAGCGTCAGGGGCGTTTAACGCTTTGGCTAAAGTAGCGAGAGCCTTAGTTACCAATTACTCGTTACACGCAAGCGCGAAACCGCAGCCTTTAACTAGAAGCTTAATGAGGTAGTTGAATGTTTGCAGCCGACTATGAGAATTCCCCGGCTACTTTAACGCCGGACCTACAAGAAATGCAGTATGAGTTGGACTTCGTAAGGGCAGTAGCTAAAGGGTGGCCCCACGTTGCAGAGCGTTTCTTAAAACCCTTCGGAGCTGAAGCCCAAGCGGACTTCAAAGCCCGCCAAGCCCGACCGAATTTTAGTGATTTTCTAAACCCGGTTGCCGAAGCCGCAACGGGGCGGTTGTTCCGTAACGAACCCGAGTTAACGCCTTCGAGCGGGCGCGCTGCGGAAATCTGGAATAATATAGACGGGAGAGGCACCTCAGGGTCTGTTTGGCTAAGGAACCTAACACGTGATGCCCTAATAGCCGGGCAGGCTTTTATTCTGGTAGACTACCCCCAAGTTACGGAGCCGTTAACCAGAGGCCAGCGCTACCAGCAAAACCTCCAAAGCTACTGGTGTTCGGTTACTCTAGACCAAGTTACGAACTTTGACTTCACGGTAATTAACGGGCAGACTCTTCTAACGCTATTTGTATTCAAAGAATGGGTAGACGAACGGGTTGACTTTAAGGTAACGATGGTTGAACAGTGGCGGGTTTTACGACTCCAGCCTGACGGTAGCGTAACCTTCGAGCTGTGGCGTAGGGCCACGGGTATAAAAGGGGAGCCGGTTCTTTACCAACCGCCTCAGCCCGTTGTGGGGGCCGAGACCATTCCCGTAGTTAGTGTGAATCTAAGACCGCAAGGGTTTTTCAAATCGAGGCCGGTATTCATAGAGTTAGCCCAGCAAACGGTTGACTACTACCTGACTACCTCTGACATGAGCCGAGCCCACGAAATGTCTAGCTACCCAACTCTATTTGCAGTTGGGTTACCAGAGAAAACCGAAAGCGGCGAACCTTTAGTTGTTGGCCCAAACAGTTTTGTTTCCAGTAACAACGCCAACGCCAAATTGGAATACGTGAATTCAGACGGTAAGGGTGTTGAACTCGGAATGCAGCTCTTAGCCGCAATCCGCAGTAAAATGGCTGTGAACGGCCTTTCCTTTTTAGAACAAACTACGCAAATGGCAGAAACGGCTACTGCCAAGTCTATAGATCGGTCAACCGACAACGACAAAGTAGCGGGGTGGAGTCAGTTAATTACAGACGCTGCGAACCAAGCCCTAGAATTCACAGCTCAATTTGAGGAAATACCCACGCCTACGTTAGAATTTAAAGCACCGCCAGCCCCAGCAATACCCGTAGCCGCGCTACAACAACCTGACCCAGCAGCGATTGACCAACAGGTGCTTAACCAAAATGCCCAACAAACGACTTTTTAACCGACTAACTACTTTAAAGAGTAGCTGAAGGAGTTTAGAATATGCTTACAGCAGTGATAACAAAAGAAGAGTATGCCGCAGCAGGTGACGCCGTTAAGGAACACTACAAGGAAGACAACGGCCGTTACATATTAGAAATTGACTTGACCGAGCACCCAATGGCCCAGTCCTTAATGGCCAAAGTAGAAGAAGAGCGCGCGGGGAATCGCAAAGCCACGGAAGCCCTAGACGCAGCGTTAAAGAAATTCAAAAACCAAGACCAGCAGTTGAAAGGTGACCTCACAAGCCAAATCAATACGCTCAAAGACGAGTACGAAGAGAAAGTAGCCAAAGCTTTAAGAGAACGCGACCAATGGAAAACTCACGCGGAACGCTCTAGCATTACCGAAGGCGGAGCCCGAGCAATAGCCGCAGCTAAAGGCATTCCCGCTTTGTTACTACCCCATATCCAACAACAAGCCTATGTAGACGACAAGGGTAGGGTGTTAATCAAAGGGAAAGACGGCAAGCCGCTTTTGCGTAAAGGTTACGTGAATTTTGAAGACTACATGAGCCTAGACGAATACGTAGGCACTTTACGAGACAGCCCGGATTTTTCCGTAGCGTTTGAATCAAAAGGCAGTTCGGGTACAGGCGCAGCACCCGCAAGCCGCAATTCCAAAACCGCAGTCCCGAAATTCCAAGACCTAACGGACGGTGGCCGTATTTTAGTTCGTTAGAGCTTTAGCTCTAAGAAGCGACAGTTTCAAAAAAACGAAGTACTACTTTAAAGAGTAGCCGAAGGACCCTTTAAATAGGCTGATTTAAACTTCAACGTCAATTACTTTAGAGCTTAGAGCTTTGCTCTAAGGCTCTAACAACAATATAAAGCCTATTTTTAGGCCAAGGATTGCTATTTTTATGGCTAACAATTTTGGTAGTGTAGTAGAAAGGCTGGCTCCACAAGTTGAGACCGCGCTTATGGAACTCCCAGCCTTATTCAGATGGGTTAATTCAGATTTTAGTTTAACTCCTGGCAGTAGAGGTGACACGATACCGTCGCAGTTCACGGTGCCGATTGTTCCCCGAGCGGTTACCCCCGGAGTGATTTTCGTGGCTCCGGCTGACCTAGCCCCGCGCAAAGTAGATCTGGTAATTAACAACTGGGAGGAGGCAGCTTTCGTAGTTCGGAACGATGACGCCTTAAGGGTTACAGACGAGTTTTTAGCGCAGCAAGCCCGTGAGGCTGTTAGGGCTTTGGGCAATTTCATTGAAGTAACCATTTACAACGAAATGGTTAGTACAGCTTCGGGAACCATAAGCGCCGCGTTTAGCACAACCCCAATGGTTAATATTAATTCGGGAACGTGTTTGCTAGACCGTGCCTTGGCTCCGTCAGATGACCGTACTTTCTTATTCAATACGTATGTGAAAAACCAGCTCTTGAACTTCAATTCCACTACAGCGGGAACTTTCATGCTGAGGGGTTCTAATACAAACCCTGAGGATGCTGTAGTTAACGGTAATCTAGGAAGGATTGCTGGAGACTGTCGGGCGCAAGCTACGAACCTCCCGCAAGTTCTTAGTAGCTTCCTGTTTCACCGTGGTGCAGTGGGAGTTGCTGTTAGAACGGCTAGAGGGGCTAATGATATTGTGGTACAAGACCCCCGAACCGGGCTACCTTTTGTATTGCAGCAACGTGACCTGTACTACGAACAATATATTTCTGTTAGTTGTTTGTGGGGCGTTAAAGCCTTAAGAGGTGAATTCGCAGTTCAGTACACAAGCGTAGTCTAACTTGGCCAAGTGTGGCCAAAACGGGTGGGGTTCTTTAGCGCTTCGCTCTAACTTCCTCCTTTAGACCGTTGCTCTAAAGGCCCCACCGCTTTTTTAAAGGAAACCCAATGTTAAATGACCTAATCACAACTGTAGGTGATCCCGCAGCTAATAGCTACGCTACGCTTTTAGAAGCAGAAACGTATTTAGGGGCCTATCCGGTTAACCAAGACTGGAATGGTTTAGCAGACCTAGACAAGAACGGTCTGTTAATACTGGCCACTAAGCAAATAGATCTGTTACCCTTTTACGGGTTAGCGACAACTCAGTCTCAAGCACTGGCGTGGCCTAGGCTGGGAATGGTAACAAAAGAAGGCTATATCATTCAATTTGACGCCATTCCTAGGCAGCTCAAAGAAGCCCAAGCCGAATTGGCTTACGCTTTGGCTGTCGGTACTTTCAGCTTAGAGCCCCAAATCAGTATCAATACAATCAAAGACGTCAAGATTGGTGACTTAGCAGTAACCTACCGGGATGCTCCCATAACCGAAGCCTATTTACCCAAGATCGTAACGCAGTTGCTACGACCTTGGTTAGCTGGGGGTGGCCGTGTCCTTAGGGGCTGATTTAGCCGCTATTGGTGCCGGGCTAATTGAGGATTTCGGAGTTGAAGGGCTTTTGATTGACGCCACAGGTCAAAGCCACCCGGTAAACTTCGTTTGGTCTTCAATTACTCTGAATGACCTTTCCAACGGCGATATTAAATGGTCGGACAAGAAAATAATTCTAGACGGTTCGCAAGTCATTGACTTGGACTATACGTTTTTATTTGAAGGCATCACTTATCAAATTATTAACGCCACTCCCAGCTTACTGGAAAACACCCTAGTTACAACTATGGTGGTTCTTAGAAAATACCAGCCGAGTTTGGTTTTAACTGTTAGCCTCTATAGTTGGAATGACAATTCTAGCACAGACGGCTTCACAGACACACCTCTTACGTTAATAGGTGCGGTAGCCGCAGCTCAAGCCGAAGTTACCCCACACGACCAGAAGTTAGCAGCAGCCGCGCGCACTTTAGAAGCGAGAAATGTAGACACGTTAGCAGTGAAAATTGATCTCTCCAAAGTGCTTTCGGTGTTCATTTTTGACGGAAATGATTTAACTGGAGTCAAACGCGCGTTTGTATTGTACAATGGGGGTCTTTATGCGGAAATGGCTAGGGCGGGTACCAGACTTATTTGCGAAACGGCGGACCGCACCGCTTACGGAGTTTAAGAAATAATGTCTCTAAACAGCAGGCAAAACATTTTATTAAACTACAGGCCAGGTGATCGTGCGGGAGTTACTTTTACCCGGATTAGTTCCGGCACTTACTACAACGCCTTGGGTCAGGTTGCAGTAGCCGGGAATAACGAATTACGTATCCAGTTCGAAGATCAAAACGGAGACGGCATTAGAGAAAGCCCCGGCTTCTTAATAGAAAATTCCCGAATCCAACGAATGCAAAGCAACAATACTTTTAGTGGAGCTGCTAACGGTTGGTTCTACGTAGGCGCCCCAACGATTCTTAGCGGTTACGTTAACGTAGGCGCGTTTGACCTAACCAAAATTAGTGTTGGTTCTGGCTCTAATTACGTTGGCCTGAATTACAGCACCTACACAAATAAGCCTTGGGCACCCGGAGACGGTGGCGGAATAAAGCCTTTCAGTATCTTTTGGACGCGTTCAGACGTAGAAGCGGCAGGCGGGGCTTCTGTTAATATTACTGACACCACCGAAGCAGCCTTTAATCGTTTCAATTTTTCGATTCAAGCTAACGCTGACGGTTCCCCAAAGGTAACAATGGGAAGCGGTACGTACCTTGGAGCAGAGCAATTATTACAAACAGGAGGGCGTGCAGTTTACCGTTTGCATTTCCAAACAGGTGTAATTAACGCAGCAAATGAGCATGTAGTAAGGATTCTACCGGGCGCTTTCGGAGACGTAATTGTTGGCGGCCTACAGATAGAGGATACAGGAGTTTTCCCGACTTCTCTAATCTGGCCTCTAACAACTGTGACGGCTTCTGCATTTAGCAGGGACATAGATACTCTTAGCTTACCAATCAACTTTACTCCGCAGGACATTACGGTTTTAGCTGAGATCAACAGACCACTTTACGCGGGTATAGCTGATGAAGGGCTGTCACCCGGAATTATGGCAGTATCACACGTCACACCGGGAGTAACCTCCCATTTTAATCAAAGTGCTGGCACTCCAATAACCGCACAGATTAGGGACGCAGTTGGCGGCATTCAGTCTGTATTTGCAAATTCGCTGCCTAGCAGCCCAAGACTAGTAATTGTTAATCAATATGGAAATCTGACTACCAACCCCCAAACGCGGATTGACGTAGGAGCGGGGTTTTCAGCGTACGGCACTCCGGCTGTAACGGGCTTCAAAGCATGGGGTGAACAGCAAGTTTATTTAGGCCAGAGAATTGGTAACACGCATAGGCTAAACGCCGTCATATTCCAACTCTTAATTGTGGCAGGGCTTTTAAGCTGGCAAGAAATGCAGCTCTTAGCGGATAGACCTTATATCAGTTGGATTGATTCCTTGGGCCGAGCGCAGCTTAACCTAACGCTCCCTCGCTTTTCGAGCTGGACACCAGATTTAGAGCAAGCGGCAGACTCCGCTACCGTAGTAGGAACAGGAGCCCGTTACCAAACGGTGTATAGAAATGATTATTTAGCGACTATGGTAGCCAGAAATCTAAAGGCTACAGATTTGCCTTTAGCTATGCGGTTGAAACAATGGCTAAGAGCTGGCGGAACAGCTTTCATAATCACGAATGACGCTCAGAGCAGCGCTTACGAAGTGCGCTTAGGGCCAGATCAAGACGTTAAAATCGGCTTCGCGGACGCGCAAACCCAAGAATACGACCTAGAACTAGCGGCGAAGAACGTAGCCGACGCGCCTCTAACGGTACAATACTAAAATGGCAAGACCCTCCCGAGCTGGTGGTACCAACTTACGCGTACTTCGTTTCAACCCCCGTATTTTGGGTACAAACCCAAGAGCGGTTTGGAGAAGTAAGATCTTCGACGTTATAGGAGGTTTAAGAAACGACCTTTCTGACAACGTGAACCGTGCAGCAGAGGACTACATAGCAGAAGTGCAACTAAAACTCGCTGGAGGTTATAAAACCGGGAAATTCGTTACCGGAGCTACCGCGCTAAGCGCCCGCGTTAGAGAGTTCGCAACCCCGGAAAGTCTAACAGCGGTTGTAGGGAGCAGTTCAATAGTAGCGGTGTCATGGGAATTCGGCCACGTAAACCTATTTACTAGGCAGTTTGAACGTAATGAGATTTGGCGAGAAACCTTAGTTGACTTCTTCGCGAATTTCCAATTTGATTTTAGCAAGTAAGTTTGAGCACGAATTTAACTCTAAAACGGTCTAGGAACGACGTAAATTCCAAGGTAGGGATATAGTGGCGGTAGGCACGTTAGCAATTTACAAGAACCTCAGGGACCGTTTATTAAATTACTTGGGTTCTGACGGAAATAAAATTGGCACTTTGCTTTCTGGGAACCTGTACATAGGCGGCCCGCCTCAGGGTGCTGTGTTTCCTTACGGAATAATGCGCTTAATCAACGCAGGCACAGACGGAGCCACTTACGGAGTTAAAGAAATAATGACTCTGGAATTGGAATTTGTAGGCTTTCCAGCTAACAGAACCGCCCAGCGAGCAGTAGAGCAGTTAGCTGACTTAGCTGACCAAGCGTTGATGCGTTACAGTTTTTATGATTCAGGAATCGGCCTAATTTACAGTAGAGCAAGACTTAACAGAGATACCCTTCCACCAGCAGCAACCAATGCAGCAATGGTTAGAAGCCTCTTCCGCATTGATTGTTGGCCTAAATACTTATTGGTGTCTGGCACGTTTGTTTAATAAATTAAAAACGCTCTGCAAAGAGCCCTAGAACGACGCTGCAAAGCGTTAAAAGGTAGACTACAATGGCTAATTTAGCCCCGGCAGTTTCGTACCAAATTAACAACGCCTCGTTGATGATCGGTCCCAACTTGGTTGGTACCAAAGGCAGTTTCACATTCAACCCGAATAATGAAATTCGGAATATAGCTACTGAGGAAGGCTACCCCAGCCCGATTCAGGGCTACCACCGAATAATTAGCTGGAATGCTACGCTAGTTGGTGAGTGTACCCAATTAGACTCTGGAAGCTGGCCAGCAATTTATGAAAAAGGCTCCACAGTAACCGGAACAGATGTATTGCCCTATAAGGCTAATCTGTTTTACACTGCTGGAACCTACCATTCTGGTATAGCTGTATTCGGTACTTTGGGGGACAGCTCACGCTTTGCAGTCCAGTTCCCTCTAGGTCTAGTTACAGATTATGAGTGGAGCGGCGACGCTAAGGCCGAAGGTGCGGTAAAGTGCACTTTCACGGCTGTGCTTACTACGACCCAAGCAGCTCTAGACAAGAACGTAGCACCCTATAAGATCACTCTGAACTACTAATGCTGCCTTTTGATCTTAGTAGCCTAGATGCCAAACTACAGCCTATTCAACTGGCGGACCGTTCTATACACAAATGCCTGCCATTGGATGCTGCGGGATACCGCTTATTAGAATTAGCTCAGAAGAATCTTGATGACGGCTCCATTGTAGAGCGTCTTATAAAGCGTATTTTGCCCAGCATTAACCAGCAGCAGTACGACGCTTTGACGCCGCTACAAATAGGCTTCATTATTGCTCAGGCTCAGGGTACGTTAGAGCCGGTTCTAGCCGCAATAAAAAAAGAGCTGGCCCAACCGACGAATTAACGGCCACGGTTGAACCTGAATTACAATTAGAGCTGGTCATTAGCGCCGTTTCCCACCACGAAGGTAGGAGCTTTGCCTCAGTCTTAGCCCAACCCTTCGTGCAGACGCTTTACGCCTACTACGTACTCCAAGAAGTCGAAACCCGCCGGCACAGCTTTCAAGACCTTCAAGCCTTAACTCTAGCTTCCTATTTCCGTTTGGCTCAAGCTCCGAACGGCGGTAAGGAGCTACAGGCACTTTTTAACAAGCGGCTTCGCATTTTACAACCCTCCACCCCAGACAATACGGCTAAGAGTGCAGAATTGGCACAAGCCTATTTTAAGAATCAGGATAAAATACAATGGCAGTAAATTTGAAGAGGCACAAATGCCAGTCAACGTAGCAGACCTAGAGGTAACAATAAACGCTATTGGTGCAGCCGAAACAGCCAACGACTTAGGGTCAGTTGAAGCGGCTGGCCAGGGGGCTGCTAGTGGGTTAAACGCCTTTGGTAAAGGGGCTGGAGACGTTTCTAGAACGTTGCTACCCGTTAGCGTCAATCTAAGGCTTGTGGAAAGAGCCTTTTTACGAATGGGAATTGAAGCAGGTAAAGTAAACCCTACTTTTGGTACCCTGCTTATTGGTCTGGCTCGAACGCATCCATTACTACTGGTTGCTGCTCTAGGAATAGCCGCCCTAGCTATAGCTCATCATTTCTTGCAATCTGAAACCGAGAAAAGTACTGCGGCTATTGACAAGATGGCCGAAGCTTTAAAGGAACAAGAAAAGTCTAATATCAGTTCTCCTAAAAATATCAACAATACAGAAGATCGTCTAAAGGGGCTCAAAGAAGAATTAGCCACATTAATCGAATTACAAAATAAAGATAAAGCGCTCCTTGAAAACAAACGTAAACTTTCTGATCTTTCTGACAAGGAACTAGCCAATGTAACAGAGATACCTTTCCGCCAAGAGCGCAAATTAAAGCTTGAAGAAAAAATTGCAGCTATTCAAGAACTTCTAAATAAAGGTCTCGAAATAGAAAGCAACGAGCTTAGAGGAATAGCTAACCTAGAAGAAGCAAGAGCGGACGCGGAATTGGCCCATAAAATAAGCATTTTGCTCCTAGGAGCCCAACGCAATACTTTAACTAAACAACAAGTTGAACAGGCTAAGGACCTAGTTACCTTTGCTCAAGCAGAGCTGGACTTTGCGAAAGCCAGGGGTTTGGTGGGCCTAGATTTAAAGCGATTTGAAGACGCTCTAATTGCGGCCAAGTTAGTTGGGCAAACCATTGAGGAAAAAGCATTAGAGCGTAGCCAAGCAAAGCGAGCACTTACGGCTCGGGAAAGAACCGCCGACATTGAACATTTGGACTTTTTAAAAGCTAGTGGCCAATTAACTGAGGATGATATAACAAAAGCCAAAACTATTCTATTACAAATAGAAAATAGAATAGCAGCTATTAGACGTTTACAAGCCGAACAAAACAAACCATCCCCTACGGTTCGCAATCCTAACCTAACCGGACTACTAGTAGTTATTGCAGATAATGACGAAATAAATCAATTGTTAAAAGAGCAAGCTAAGCTCCGATTAAGCCTACTAAACATTCCAATAACCACTGAAGAACAAAAAGCCCAAGTTGAAAGCGAATTGGAATCTTTAAGGCTTACTAGACAGCTAATAGGTCTTAATGACCAAGACAACCAAAAGTTGTTAAACATAATTCATACCTTAGGCCAACAATCTGAGGCAATCCAGACAGCTATTGGAGGCACCGAAGCATTAA
>Ga0137385_10002230_pt1 | contig 16518 bp, 13 predicted proteins | sample SagtaG_FD_104921 | JGI IMG/M metagenome (GOLD analysis project Ga0137385, IMG submission 104921) | Vadose zone soil microbial communities from Sagehorn Ranch, Mendocino, California, USA - Sage2_R_80_16 metaG | ecosystem: Environmental > Terrestrial > Soil > Vadose zone | place: USA: California...
CACGACGGGTATTACGCCGGCAACATGTACACGCCGATGGAGCTGGACGACGCGGAGTATCGGCTCAAGCCGATGAACTGCCCTGGCCATATCCTTGTCTACAAGAACTCGCCCAAGAGCTACCGCGACCTGCCGCAGCGCTATGCTGAGTTGGGCAACGTGTATCGCTACGAGCGCTCGGGGACCATGCATGGACTGCTGCGCGTGCGCGGCTTTACACAGGATGACGCACACATCTTCTGCATGCCCAGTCAGATTGAAGATGAGGTGGTCGCCTGCATCGATTTTGCCGAGTCGGTGCTTACGACCTTCGGCTTCAAGGAGTTCAAGGTCGAACTATCGACCTGGGACCCGAATGACCGCGCCAAGTATGCCGGTTCGGACGAGAACTGGGCGCTTGCGGCAGGCGGTCTTGAAAGAGCGTTGGACAGAAAAGGGATTGCGTACAAAACCATTCCCGGCGAAGCCGCCTTCTATGGTCCCAAGATTGATGTGAAATTGGTCGATGTGCTGGGCCGCCTGTGGCAGTTATCCACGGTGCAGTTCGACTTCACTCTCCCGGCGCGCTTTGAGCTGGAGTACGTGGGTGAAGATGGCGAGCGGCATCAGCCGGTGATGGTTCACCGCGCGCTGTTCGGGTCTGTGGAGCGCTTCTTTGGCGTGCTCATCGAGCACTATGCGGGAGCATTTCCGCTGTGGCTTGCGCCGGTGCAGGTGGGCCTGGTGCCGATAAGCGAGCGGCATCTTGGTTATGCCGCAAAGATTGAGGCGGAGCTGAAGGCGGCGGGGTTGCGCGTGGAAGTGGATGGGCGCAACGAGAAGATGAATGCCAAGATTCGCGACCTGGCGAACCAGAAGACTCCGTACATTCTGGTCTTTGGCGACAAAGAGGAGTCGGCGGGATCGGTGAGCGTGCGCACGCGTGGAAAGGGTGATCAGGGCTCGATGCCGCTGGCGGAATTCATCAGCAAGGCGAAGGGGCTGGTAGCGAGCCAATCGACTGAGTTGTAGCGCGAACGCCGGAATGGAGGGATAATCTGTTCATGGCAACGCAGCCTCTGTACGACAAGCCGGTCAGCGTCGAGGAGTACCTCTCGACCGTCTACGAGCACGACTGCGAATACGTGGACGGAGTCATCGAAGAGCGCGACTCGGGCGAGTTCGAGCATGCTTACATACAGGGTCTCTTAATCACTCTTTTCAACAATCACAGGGGCGACTGGCGCGTATATGCTCTTCCCGAACAGCGCGTACAAACCCAGAAGACTCATTTCCGAGTGCCTGATGTGACAATTCTCCGAGAGGGTGCCAAGCGCGAGAGCATCCTGACCATCCGCCGCTGTTGGTCGTTGAGGTCCAATCACCGGATGTTCCGATGCGTCGCACTTCGATCAAAGCTTCGGAGTATCTCGCCTTCGGCATCGAGCACGTCTGGGTGATTGATCCCTATGCGCGGGTCGCTTATCGCGGCACAGGAGATGGATTGGAGCTGGTCCGCTCCGGCGAGTTGACGATTCCCGGAACTCCCATTCGCATTGTCGCTCAAGACCTGTTCGCCGAGTTGGACCGGGTATAGCAGGACGCAAAAACGTCAATACGCCAGCGATCGTCCTACCACTGACAATCAAGATTGACCGTCAATACCCTGCCGCTTCGCCGGAGTGGCTGCGGTGGTCCTGGCCGCCGAGGAGGTCGCCGGTTTTGGGATCGACGGCGATGCATTCGCCGTTGGACCAGTGGCCGTCGCCGATATCGAGCTTGTAGCCCATGGCGCGCAGGCCGGCAAGGGTTTCCGCTGAAAAGCCGGGCTCAAGGTATAGCTTGTCTGGCTGGTATTGGTGGTGGAAGCGCGGGGCATCCACCGCTTCCTGGATGTTGAGGCCGCCCTCGGTAGCTGACAGGAAGATGTTGGCCACTGTTGTGATGATGCGCGCGCCACCGGGAGAGCCCAGCACGTAGCGCAGCCTGCCGTCTTTCACGACGATTGTGGGCGTCATGCAGCTCAGGGGACGCTTGCCCGGAGCGATGGCGTTGGCCGGACCCTGGATGAGGCCATAGAGATTGGGCGTGCCCATCTTGGCTGCGAAATCGTCCATCTCATCGTTAAGCAGAAAGCCGAGAGAGCCGGCCGTCACGTCGGAGCCGAAGTTGTTGTTGAGTGTGGTGGTGACGGCGACGGCGTTGCCTTCGCTATCGACTACGGAATAGTGCGTAGTGTCTTGCGACTCTCTGCGTCGCCCTGCGGTTTTTGGCGAGGGCGGCAGAAATCCTTCAGGGCGATGCAGCGAGACGCTGGCTGTGGCTGCGGTTGGGGAGGTGCTGCTGCGCCATGCCTCGGCGTATTTCTTGGCAGTGAGCTCGGCAACGGGGATGCGGTTGTAGTCGGGGTCGCCGAGATAGTCGGTACGGTCCATGTAGGCGCGGCGATAGGCTTCGGTGATCAAATGCATGGAGCCGGCGGAGCGGTCGCCGAGCTTGGCCAGATCGTAACCTTCGAGAATGTTGAGCGCGCTGAGCAGGACCACTCCGCCGGATGAGGGAGGCGGGGCGCTGATGACGGTGTAGTTGTGAAAGGTGCCGGTGACGGGCGCGCGCTCGACGACGTTGTACTGCGCCAGATCCTGGCGGGTGAGGAGCGCACCTCCCTTTTTCAACTCCTCGATGACTTCGGGCGCCATCTTTCCCCGATAGAAGTCTTCAGGGTCTGCGTAAATGAGCTGGAGGGTGCGGGCGAGTTCGGGCTGCTTGAAGACTTCGCCTTCCTTGTACAGATTGCCGTCGCGCTGAAAGATGCGTTTGGAATCCGCGAATTGAGAGAGGTCCGGGTCGGCCAGTTCATGCGCTTCTTCTGCCGTGAGCTGAAAGCCCTCAGAAGCGAGTTGAATAGCGGGGGCCATGACGCGCGCGAGTCCCAGCTTGCCGTATTTGTGTTCAGCATAGGCGAGGCCGGCCACTGAACCGGGCGTAGCGATCGAGCGATAGCCAACGACGCTGGCGTCGGGAATCACGTTGCCTTTCGCATCCTGATACATGGTTTCTGTTGCGGCGAGGGGGGCTTTTTCGCGGAAGTCGATGAAGGTGGACTTGCCGTCGTGGGTGCGCAGCAGGAGAAAACCTCCACCGCCAAGATTGCCTGCGATGGGATGAACGACGGCGAGGGCAAAGCCGGTGGCGACGGCGGCGTCGACCGCATTGCCACCCTCGCGAAGCACTTCGACGCCGGCGTCGGAGGCGAGATGGTGGACACTGACAACCATCCCGTGATGCGCGCGTGTGGGCTGCTCGCCGCGATAGGACAGCACGTTGCGCGTGCCCTCCTGCGCGAGTGCGGCGGACGGGAGGAGAGATGCGGCGGCAAGGCAGGCAGCCAGGATGGGAAATGAAGGCCGTCTATTCATGATGTAGAGACAGGATAGCTGACGGAAAGTGCGGCGGCGCAGTGTGAGACGTGTGGGTCGGGTCTGTGTTGAGCGGCGTATCGTAGATTCGTTGGGGAATGGTTGGAGATTGGTTGGGGGATGGTTTAGGTTTTTGGGACCAAAAGGAGATTGGAAATGGTAACTCGGCGGGATTTATTCGTGGCTTTAACCGCGGTGGCTCTTACGGCGGGCGGGTTTGCAATTGCAGACAAAGGGCCGGTGATGGGATCGAAGGTGTTTGATTGGAATTCCATGACCGACAAGCCGACGGCGACGGGTTCAGTGCGGTCGGTGTTCAAAGAGCCCACGGCGACGGTGGAACAACTAGAGGTTCATATCACCACGTTGAATCCCGGGCAGTCTCCGCATCCGCCGCATAAGCATCCGAACGAAGAGATGCTGATTATCCGGCAAGGCACGGTCGAGTCACTGGTCAACGGCGAGTGGAAGCGCGTCGGGCCGGGCTCGGTTATTTTTCAGGCTTCGAATCAGTTGCACGGGCTGCGCAATGTTGGCACCGAACCGGCGATCTATCACGTGATCAACTTCAAAACGGCAACTACTCCTGATGCGAAGCCTGAGTAAGGTGCGGGGCGCACGCGGGAGTTGTCACGATCAAGAAGGCGTACCGCAAGCAGGTCCTTCGACTCGCTGCGCTCGCTCAGGATGACAGCATTTTTAATAGAGGGTTAGAGCCGGGAAGCTAGAACAAAGAAGGTAGTCAGGTCATATGAGCCTTTACTGCGTCACAGGAAGTGTGGACACGGAGCTGTCTTCGACGGAACTAAAGGGCCTGCTGGACGAAGGCCTTGCGAAGCTGGGTGAGCGGAATCGGGTGCTCGCTGTTCCTCCGGATCAAACGCGGCTGCACTCGCGAGCCGGAGAGTTGACGCGCCTTGCGTGGCAGCACTATGGCGAGCGGATGCGGGCAGTGTTGCCGGCGCTGGGAACTCACGCTGCGATGGGCCCGAAACAGATATCCCGCATGTATGGCGACATGCCGCACGATCTGTTCAAGGTTCACAACTGGCGCACCGATATCGAGACGATGGGTGAGGTGCCGGCGGCATTTATTCGGGAACAGTCGGAAGGAAAGCTGAACTATGCGTGGCCGGCGCAGGTGAATCGGCTCATCTCGCGGGGCGGATTCGATCTGATCTTGTCGATTGGCCAGGTTGTGCCTCATGAAGTGATCGGCATGGCCAATTACACCAAGAACATTCTGGTGGGCACGGGCGGCCGCGAAGGGATCAACCGCAGCCATTATCTTGGGGCCGTCTATGGGATGGAGCGGATCATGGGGCGCGCTGAAAACCCGGTGCGCAGCGTGCTTAACTATGCGTCTGACCATTTTCTACGGCACCTGCCGATCGTCTATGTGCTCACGGTGGTGGGGCGCAAGGCAAATGGTGAGTTGGCAGTGCGCGGGTTGTTCATCGGCGATGATGCGGAGTGCTTCCACCGGGCCGCGGAACTCAGCCTCAAGGTGAATTTTGAGATGGTCGAAGAACCGGTCCGCAAAGCCGTGGTGTATCTCGATCCACACGAGTTCCACAGCACCTGGCTGGGGAATAAGGCTGTCTATCGCACCAGGATGGCACTGGCGGATGGCGCGGAACTGATTATTTTGGCGCCCGGCGTAAAGGAGTTTGGCGAGGACCGGATGATCGATTCGTTGATCCGCAAGTATGGATATCGCGGAACGCCGGCGACGCTGGAGGCGGTGGACAAGCATGCGGATATTGGGGACGACCTGAGCGCGGCGGCACACCTGATCCACGGGTCGTCTGAAGGGAGATTCAAGATTACGTGGTGCCCTGGGCACCTGACCCAGCAGGAGATGGAAGGCGTTGCCTTCGACTATGGCGATTTGAATGAGATGCTGGCGCGCTATGATCCGGACCAACTTCGCCACGGAGTTAACCAAGTGGACGGTGAGGAGATTTTCTTCGTCGCCAACCCCGGATTAGGCCTTTGGGCGCACAAGAGCCGGCTGTAAAGTGAAGCCGACACGATCACCGCGACCGTAACCCGCATCCGGCAATAGCTTCCCCGCCACTTTCACCGTCAACGCAACCGTTCAGGCCACGTGCCTGGTATCCGCTACTGCCATGGCATTCGGAACCTACACTTCTGCGGCAGTGACCTCTACGTCCGTGCTCTCGTTCACCGCACCAACACCACTTTGTACAACGTCGGCCTTAGTGCAGGGTTGGCGACCGGCGCAACCGTGACCAACCGCAGCATGACCGGCCCCGCCTCGGCCTTGCTTGGCTATAAGCTGTTTAGCGACTCAGGGCGCACTATCAACTGGGGCAACACCGTCGGCATCAATACGGTGGCTGGCGTCGGCAACGGGGCCTCGCAGTCTCTCACCGTCTATGGCCAGATTCCGGCTGGGCAGTTCGTCCGACCGGGAAGTTATGCCGATACGATTACCGCAACCGTGACATATTAATGAGGCGACCGCGAGGCGGAGTTTGCAGCCGTGGCGAATGGTGGCCGCCCGATGGCCGCTACAGGCCGTTTGCGCCTAGTTTGAGAAGGACATTCTGCGGGAACGCGTGCGTGCAGGACTGGCTCATGCACGGCAGAACGGGAAGCGGCTTGGCCGGCCTGGAACTGCGGGCTTCATGCCGGCCACGTCCGTAGCTACACCGCTCCGGCCTCAGCAAGTCTGAAATCTCCCGACGACTCAATATCGGTCGTACCTCCTTGTGCTACATCCTAGTGTAGGTCGCCGGAAACAACGTCATCTATACACGGATCGAAGAGGAGTTGATTTGTCGAAAAGCATCCCTCAGTGGCTTAAAGCCCCGCTCATTTCGGGCTGTTTGCGGCACGACTAAAGTCGTGCCCTTTCAAAACACATAAATGATCATCTGTGTGGCGGAGACCACTAGCTGCTCAGCCCTAGCTGAAATAGACCTGCTTTCTGTATTACGCACATCTGCAGAAAACTCACGAAGATTCGAGACGGCTGTGCTCCGCACTGCGCGCGGGCCCGACTAAGCCCGAACCGGGCTAAAGACATCTAACTCAGGTCGGAAATGCCAATCATCACTTTGGGTTGATGATCATTCGCGGCTCTCGCATTCGTTCCGTCTCCGGTTTGGAATAACATCACGATGAGCGTGAAGGTGACGATTACCGACAGTGCGAAGAAATACACCACGATAGCGGCGAGTTCCAGGTTGTTCCGCGTAAGTGTGTATGCTCCGTTGACCGGGTTGTGATACGGGCGAGTCTTGTCAGGCATGGGCATGGTCGGTCTCCATAAAGTGAGGTAGGGTCCAAATCGTTGGTTGGGAGGAGAGAACCGGATTGCGATTGCGCAGAAGGAGGCTCGCCGGAAGCAAGCCAAGGTTTTGCGCACGCCGAGACGGCCAGGATTCCCTGGTTCAACGTCGGTTCGGGCGATGCGCGCTTGACGGCAGAGTAGATGACGCAAGGCAAGCTGCTCCCTACTGCCACATCGCGCGCCCTAACCCCATCACGATTTCGACGCCAGCCGCGAATACCGGACCATTGCAGCATCCTTTGTTCTGAGCTATGGACGTGAATCTGCGCCATAAGCTGTGCTCCCACGAGTTGGCACGCGGAGTTCCTGAGATCGAGTTTTGGTCTCGGAGGAGATGATCGAACGCGTATCAGCTCGATGCTGATGAACAACGTAGCAAAGTCGAAAATGGACGTGATTGAATAAAGTCAAGAATCTTGTAAAGCTTTTTAGAGACTGAATACGTCCTGGTTCCGGTGGCGCGGTTCGGGCCACGACACGCGCTCGGACAATTCGGCGCGATCATCCTGCTCCTGGTCATCGTCGGGTCGGTGGGCACAATGTCGGAAGCCGCTTGAGGGGGCGACAGTGTTTTTGGTGGGGGGTTCTTAATTTATTGCAGATTGGTTTGCTTGATAACTTCCATTCGCTTTGGAAGTCCGGAATTGCGCATGGGAAGATTCTCATTCCGGCTGGTGAAGGCAAATCGAGCTTCGATGACGCCTACGGTATCGACGCAAGCGCCGCTGCAGTCCTCGTATCCGATCAGCGCAACGGCCATGCGTTTGATCTAACACGTCCAGAGGCACTCAGCTATGCTGATGCGGGAGCCTCTGCGTTTGCTCAATCGGATTATGCCCAGGAGATCTTCAAAGGCAGGCCAGCAATTCGGCGGCAGCGGAACCACTCTGAGGTGATGGACCGGCTCTTCCACGAATCGAATCGTATTGCAGGAGGAACGCCGGATCTCTGGAAGTGTGGCGTCTCAATGGCTCCTACCGGCCATACGGAAACTCGTTGATTGTCCGGTCGAAGGCGATCGATCGAACCATGACAATGCCTCTGCATCGCTTTGCGTTGACTCACTGGGAACTATTCGGAACGGAGCGCTTCAACCGCGTTTATCCTCGCGGCACGGGCCGCTGGAACAGCCGACGCGATTACCGCCGCAAGCAGAATGACGAGCGCGGAGGCGGCTATAGAGAGCGCGCCTGGCTGATGAAGCTCTGCGATGTATTTCCCGATTGCGCGTGCGAGAGCCAAACCGACTACGAAGCCGGCGGCCACTCCGATACCCGCGATCGTCAGGCCTTCAAAAAGAACGCCGGAAAGAATATTGCGCGGCTGAGCACCAAGAGCCATGCGGATGCCGAACTCGCGCGTGCGACCGCTCACTGAAAACGCAAGAACGCCGGCCACCCCCACCACGGAGATCAACAGCGCTACGACGGCGAATCCGCCAAACACAATTGCGTTCAAGCGATCGGGAGTGAGAACTTCAGCGCGAATATCTTCAAGTGTGCTGGCACGCTCCACGGGCTGGTCTGCCGACATCTCGTGGATGGTGCGGGTAATGGCGGGAACGAGGGAGTATGGATCCTGCTTGGCGCGGACAAAGAGGCGGCCTTGCCAGCCTTCCTGGTCGGTCGGCTGATAGACCGTCATTCCCGGCGATGGAATGATGTTTTCATCGTCGAAGTCAGGCACCACGCCGATGATGCGCCGCGGCTCGTAGCTGATGCCGATGAACTTCATCACGCCGTCGGTCCAGCGCAGTTCGCGGTTCAGCGGGTCCTGACCCGGGAACAGCGACTTTGCAACGCTCTGGCTGACGATTACCACGCGCTCGGCGCCCTCCCTGTCGCTGTCGCGGAAATCACGGCCTTCGAGAAGCGGCATTCCTAATGTGCCGAAGAATTCAGGAGAAATGGAACGGAAGCGCGCGCGCCAATCCGCTACGCCATTCTCGCGTTTCGCGCCCTGCACCGCAAAGGCGAAACTGATGTTTAAGGCCTGATCGTCGCGCCATGGAACACTGAAGCCTCGGGATACATGCTCGACTCCCGGGATCGCGCCGACGCGGCGCTGCACCTCGCGATAGAAGTCCTGCACCTGTTCGGGTGTCTTTCCATAGGACAGCACGGGTAGATTCACGGCCAGTATCTTTGTGGTGTCGAAGGGCGGTCGCGTGCTCTCGAGCTCATACAAAGTTCTCATCAGCACGGCAGAACCGGCGAGCAGCAGAAACGAAGCTGTGATTTGCATGACGGCGAAGATGCGAAGGCGGCGACTGCTTCCGCCGATAACGCGCGTTCCTCCACCAGCCACACCACCTCCTCGCAACACGTCGTGCGAGGGAAGGCGGGGAATAAATGCGAGAAAGACGGCCGCGACCAACGCCAGCGCAATTCCAAACCACACCAGGCTGAAATCAAGTTTCAAGCCATCGGCTCGCACCGAAAAACGCGCGGCATAGCGGCCCAAAACTTCGACCATCGGGACCGCCAGAATGAGGGCCGCAAGTGCGCCGCTGACGCACAGGATGAGGCTTTCTGCCAAAAGCGACCGGCGGAGTGTTGCCCTGCCGGCTCCCAAGGCTGAGCGCACGGCCAACTCCGATTCGCGCCGAACCGCGCGTGCCAGCGCAAGATTGGCTACGTTGGAACTGGCGATGACGAACAGCAGTCCCGAGGCCGCGAAGAGCACCCACAAGATTTTATTGGCGCGGGAATTAATCTGCTCATGCATGCGCGTAACACTGATTGTGAAATGGTTCTCCGGCTTGTATACCTCGGGATGTGCGGAGATCATGGCGGCATACGTGGTGCGGAGTTCTGCCCGCGCAGCATCGAGAGTTGCCGTGGGAGCGAGGCGTGCGAAGACTTCTGTCATGCGATGTTCGCGGCCGGTGACCATCGTAGCGGAGAGATGATGGGGGCTGGTCACCACGTTGGCGATGATCTCTGTTGCGACCGGATAAGGTACCGATGGTTCCAGAACTCCGACGATGCTCGCGGATCGTGCGCCCATGATGCCTTCAAGGCGCACCGTTTTGCCGAGCACGTGCGGGTCGGAGTGAAGCGATTGGTGCCAGAATTTATAGGTGAGCACAACCGCCCCAGCAGCATTCGGGCCATCGTCGGCCGGATTCAACAGGCGTCCGATCACTGGACGAAGTCCCATCACGTGGAAGTAATTTCCATCGACTACGCCGGCGGGAATTTCACGCGGAGTGCCCAACCCCACAATGGTGAAGTCGGTCTCTGAAAATGTGCCGAGTTCCTGAATGGTCTTCAAGCCCTCCGCGAGGTCTTTGATCTCAGGAATAGAGAATGTTGCGTTCGCGTAGCCGATACCCGGCGCACTTTGGCGCACATAGAGCAACCGGTCTTCGTCGCGATTGGCCAACGGGCGCAGAAGCACGGCGCGGACCACGCTGAAGATTGCCGCATTGGCACCGATTCCCAGAGCCAATGTCAGGGTGACGGTGATCCACAGCGCGCGAACCCGCGACAAAGAACGCAGAGCGATCTTCAAATCACGAAGGAATGACATATCGGACCTCCATCAGGGCAGATTCCTCCACCCTTGTCAAAGCTGGGGAAAAGGTCCCGTGCATTCAGGGACAAGGTCAATTCTAATTCAGGCAACCGCGGGGGGAATCAAATTGACGAATACGTTGATATCAACTAATGTTGAGTCGTGTCAAGTGCAAAAACGCTTCCGTACGAAACGACTCTCTTGGTGAAGGATTGCTGTCTGTGTCTCCATGTGCAGCGCGCAGCTCGTGCGTTGGGCAGGCGCTTCGATGAAGTATTGCGCCCATTCGGTTTAACCAACGGGCAGTTCTCACTTTTGATGGCCCTGAATCGTCCGGAGCCGCCGCCGATGGGCCCCGTAGCGTCTCTGCTGGCGATGGACCGGACCACTTTGACGGCTGCATTGAAGCCACTGGAACGCCGCGGGTTGGTGAAAGTAGTGCAGGATCCCGTGGATCGGCGGAGCCGTATTTTGAGACTCACGGGCAAAGGGCAGAACCTGTTGGTTCGTGCGGTTCCAGTGTGGGAGCGCACACACCATGAGATCGAACAACTCATTCCAAATGGAGACCCCGACGAACTCCGCAGGCAATTGCGGGCCCTTTCGTGAGGGTCGTGCTTTGTTGGGGTGTAGCGCAATTTTCTGTTCAGCTCTACGATTGACCGTTGTTCGGCTGCAATCTTCACGCCATCCTTATGGAAAACGGCCAACTATACCAAAGGATAGATTGCATTGTCTGTTGATTCCCAATAGCCTCAGTCCCATAACGATCGACCTTGGTCATTGCTTTTCCGCTCGGGTACGAGTTGACATGCCGCTATTTTGCTGAGCGCCGGTTCGGCGTACTGAACTCATTCACGTCCGACTGGGATGTACCGCTTCATTTGTGAAAGACAAAGCAGGCTGTCGGCCACAGATTTGCCGAGGTCTCCATAGTGTGTCCGGTGGGAGGGGCATTGAACATTCAAGCGCTGCTCGTTGAGTTGTTGCTGTCAGGATTCTTTGCTGTGGCGTGCTTTCGCGCTCGCGCGACAGCATTGAATGACATACGGATGGCACCGCGCGCGCTGTTTGCTCTCACTGATCGATTGGAGCGACTGCGCCGCACCAGATGGCAATGGTGCTCAGTGATTTTAGTACTTATCGTTGTCAGGTTACAGCGCGGCGCGCCGATGGTCGCCGAGCTCACAGCATTGGCACAATTTGGCTTGTTTCTGGCATTCCCCACGCAAACCGCGTCGCGGGAGGTTGTTCGCAGACGATGATGTCCATTCAGGATGCCGCGAGGTTTCTGCGGGCAGCGCACAAAAAGATGCGTTCCGGAGAGCACTCTCGCGAGCCGGTGAAATTGCTTCGCATTGAGTGGAAGGCAGATGCGATTGAATGCGACTGGTTGATGCGCCCTTCAGATTCGTGGGACATCGATTTGCCTCCTCATCTTGCGAAGGAGAATCAGACGCTGCAGGCATTGAAGGACGCGCTCAGCTTGCGCGACATGATCTTCAAGTCGTTTCCGTCGGTAGTGAAAGCGGAGCTACGGATGTTCGGCGTGGATGCAAATAGCGAGTTGGAGCTGATGATGACCGGCAGCGTAGCTCGAACGAATGAAGTGTTCGAACGAGTGGCTTCGGTGGCAATGCGCGCCAGGCTATGCGGATTTCGATTCAACCTTGCAGCCGGTGTGCTGGAGGGGCGACCACGCTAATGGGGACGGTGAGTTGTTTCAATTCTTTAATTTTCTGAATTTAACCAAAGGAGGGCAGTAATGGCGGCTACAACTTCACAGGGCAAAACATTCACGCTTTTCATGATGGGCCTGACAGTGGCTGCTGCCGGACTCGCATTCAGTGGGTCTGGAAGCGGCAAGGCGGCGGTTGTATTGGGCGTGATCATTATCGCTGTTTCATTCGCCGGATTCATGAAGATCAAACCGCTCGAAGGTATGACAGCGTCTGGCGCCCAGCCCGCCGTGATGAAGATCGGCGGATTGTGCGTTGTTCTGGCGGGCTGGCTCATCGTGCTCTTCGGACTGCATCTGACAGCCAGCGTTACGGGCAGAATGATCACCAGTCTTATCGGTCTAGCAATATCGCTGATTGGCGCTCTCTTGATTTTGCCGGCAGCGGCCAACAAAAACGCTATCTGGAAGGTCTGAGCAGGCGGTCTGCTTCTTTAGCGACGAACAAACCCACCATGGAGCTGAATCGATGAGAATTGTCCGCATTACATCTTGTATCTGCGCCATCGCGGTCGTGTTGATGGCGGGCGCGGGTGTCGTGGCTCGGGCCGATGCTGCACCATCAGCATCCGCTGCCGAGTTGAAGGATGCCGCCGCGAAGGCGCCCACTACCGCAACGCTTGCGGCGGGAGATCCTGGCGGCGCGATCACCGGGACCATCAACGATGTACCCGTTAGCGATGCCAAGGCGGGCCTTACACTGGCCGACGTGGCGAACCAAGTTGGACAGAATAAGATCGGCATCAACTTCACCTGGACGCTGGTCTGCGGGTTTCTTGTCATGTTCATGCAGGCTGGATTCGCGATGGTTGAGGCCGGACTCTGCAGGGTCAAAAACGCAAATCACACGTACATGATGAACTTCTTTGTGTACGGATGCGGCCTGTTCGCATACTGGATTATCGGGTTCGCAATTCAAATGGGAGGCGCTGCCGGGAACGGCAATCTCGGAGGGCTACAGCCACTTGCCAGCGAGCACACATTGGCCCTGTTCGGGAAAACGTGGGGACTCTTCGGACAAAGCGGCATGTTCCTCGCCGGCCATTCGTATGATGTCGGCGTTTTGGTTATCTTCCTCTTCCAGATGGTGTTCATGGATACCGCCCTGACCATCGTCACTGGCGCTTGCGCGGAACGCTGGAAATTTCTAACGTTCGCTGTCTCGTCGGTTTTAATGGGAGCGTTTACCTATCCGCTATTCGCAAATTGGGCATGGGGCGGCGGCTGGCTCGCGCAGATGGGAACAAACCTCGGACTCGGCAAAGGTTACTGCGACTTCGCGGGCTCCGGAGTGGTGCACGCGGTGGGCGGGCTGACTGCACTGGCGGTCGCAATGATCGTGGGGCCGCGCATCGGCAAGTTCAATCGCGATGGCTCAAGCAATGCCATCATCGGGCATGATATCTCGGCGGTTTTGATTGGCTGCTTCATCCTGGCGTTCGGCTGGTTCGGATTCAACCCCGGTAGCACGCTGGGAGCCTCGGGCGCCGGTTGTCTACGCATCGGATCTGTTGCGGTGAACACCATGCTTGCCGGCTGCACCGGGACGTTCGGCGCATTGCTTTACATGTGGTCGCTGAAGGGCAAACCCGACTCGTCAATGAGTGTCAACGGCATGCTTGCGGGGCTGGTTGCCATCACGGCGCCTAGCGGATTTGTGAATCCAATTTGCAGCGCAATCATAGGCCTGGTGGCAGGCGTTCTCGTTTGCATTAGCGTCTCGTTCATTGAGAACACTCTGAAGGTCGACGATCCGGTCGGTGCGATCTCTGTGCATGGAACCTGCGGCCTGTGGGGTGTGATATCGGTTGGCTTGTTTGCCGACGGAACGAGTAACTATGGGGGATCATGGAACGGTGTCACCGGCTCTGTGACCGGGCTCTTCTATGGTGATGCGAGCCAACTGGTGGCGCAGCTGGTCGGCGTCGCCACACTCGTCGGCTTTGTCTTTACATTCAGCTTCGTTCTCAATTGGATGCTTGACATCGTCGTCGGCCAACGCGTCTCCGCAGAGAGTGAAGTCGCCGGGCTCGATCTGCCAGAGATGGGTCAGCTCGGGTATCCGGAATTTGTCTTCACGCCGGAGCCCGACTACCTGCTGGCTGCAGAAAAAGTAGCTCTCGCCTAAGTTCCAAAGGAGCATTCTCCTGTGCAGCAGGGCAACATCTGCCAAGCCCTGCTGCCCCTTTTTTCGACGATGGTATGTTTTGAGGAAATGCGAAATGAATAAGCTTCTCGAGGTCTCGGCGCCAGATATGGACGACCGGCTCCTGGTAATGGCAGAGCGGAATTCGGCGGGGGCAATGCTGCCGTCAATGCTAACTCCCGTTGTGTCACAACAGCTGATGCGGATGTTTCGCGATCCGCGCGTACTGGAGCCCCACGAGCGGGGCAATCTGATTGCGCAATTGCGCATGGCGGTGGAGCGGGCTCCTCATATTACTGAGGTTCGCGTTCTTCTGGGCATGGCTCTTTCTGTGGATCTGCAGGCGCAGGAGGCACTGGAAGAATTGCGATTGGCAGTTGAACAAGCCCCCGATTGTTTTATCGCCCGCTTGAAATATGGCGAATTGTTGATGCGACTGCGCATTTGTCAGAGGGCCGCCGAGGAGACACGCGAGGCGTCGCTGCTGGCTGTAAATGCGGCACAGTCAGAACTGGCACGCAGGCAGGCAACCACAATTCGTGAGATGCTGCGAGAAGGTATCGAACGCGGCGGGTATCAAGGATTGTTGTCGCGCATCTTCAGGCCCCGTCGCAGTTCAAAACAACAGGACAGCGCCGCCCCTGTATTCATTGGAACCAAGTAGGAGAGGATGCCCGCAAGTCTGCAACTGGCCCTTTTGATTGCGATACTCCTTTCAGCCGGAAAGCTGGTGGCGGCGGTGTGTACGCGCTTTGGCATACCGGCGATTCTGGGAGAGTTGCTCGTAGGGGTATTGGCAGGTCCGGGATGTTTGAACATGCTGCATATGCGGCTGTTCAGCGGCACACCGGCTGCGGACGCGTTTCTGCTGTTGGCGCAAATCGGCGGGTTGGTGCTGATGTTCATCGCCGGCCTTGAGACGGACATTGACCGCATGCGTGAAGCCAGCGCCACGGCTTTCCTGGTGGCACTGTCAGGCGTGATCTGGCCTTTTTGTATCGGCGCCGGCGCTGCGCACTTGCTGGGACTGCCATGGAGCAGCGCATTCTTTCTGGGTGGAGCTTTGACGGCCACCAGTGTGTCCATCTCCGCACGAACTCTCATGGATGCGGGAAAAATGACTTCGCCGGAAGCGTCTGTCATTCTGGGCGCTGCGGTGATCGACGATGTGATGGGTCTTTTCGTGCTGGCGTTTCTGGCCGCGTCATGCAGCACCGGCAGTACAAATTCATTTGGCATGGCGGCGTCTTGTTCCGGCTGGCTGCAAAAGCATTGGCATTGGGCGGGGTTACATCCACTCACCGTGCAGATGACGCTTATCGCAGTTTGCGTCTCGGTGTTCTTTGTGGTTGCTTTCGCAGCTGCTCAACGATGGGCCGACCCATTCATGCGCCTCATGCGCAAACTCGACGTCAACGAAGCCGTAACGAGTTGCGTGCTTGCTCTCGTGCTGATCTATGCAGTGAGTGCGGAATGGCTGGGAAGCGTGGCGGGCATCACCGGCGCGTATCTGCTGGGTTATGTGTTCGCCGGCGCGAAACTCAAGCCACTGGTTGAAAGGACGTTCTCCGCAATTGGACACGGCCTTTTGATCCCATTGTTCTTTGTGTCGATAGGCCTCTCCAGCAACTTCCGCGCATTAGGCGGCCATTGGCTTTTGCTCGCGGTTATCTTCCTAGTCGCAGTGGTAACGAAGCTGATAGGCTGCGGCACGGCTGCGCTGGCTATGGGCATGGGGCCGGTGCGAAGTTTCCGCGTTGGATGCGGGATGATCTCGAGGGGCGAGGTGGGGTTGATCGTCACCGCGATGGGCGCGAGTTCAGGGATATTCCGCGAACCTGAAGTCGCTGTGATGGTGACCGTCGTCCTGCTCACGACCTTGATTACGCCGATCATCATGCTGGGAGCATTTTTAATCAAGTCTGAACTTGATGATGAGGAAGAATCTCAGGAGGTTGTGGCTTCTACCGAGTACTCCGGCACCTCTGAACTTCGGGCAGAGGTGTGAGAGCTGACTCATGGTTTGGCTCTCATGCCTCAATCGATTCGCTCATCGCTCCTATCCAGATTTCGAATGCACGGTCGAGTCGAAGCCGATAGGCAACGGTGTCGCGCCTGTCAAAACCGATACCGCCGGCCCAGGTTCGAGCCGGCGGTATCGCATCAATCGCCTTGATTATTGCTTGCGGACACCTTTGTTTTGTATGTCACGCGTCGGCGCTGGTGGCGTCTCCAACTCAGTGAGGCCTTCGAGCTGTGTGGATGCGATCTGCATGATTTGCGTTAGTGCAGCTTTCTTCGCATCAAGCCGCACAAGGGGATCGGCGATCTGATCCGCGGACGAGTGGGCGACCACCTGGCCCAATACTGCGACCAGCGGACCCCATGGGTCGAC
>Ga0137385_10002231_pt1 | contig 16516 bp, 18 predicted proteins | sample SagtaG_FD_104921 | JGI IMG/M metagenome (GOLD analysis project Ga0137385, IMG submission 104921) | Vadose zone soil microbial communities from Sagehorn Ranch, Mendocino, California, USA - Sage2_R_80_16 metaG | ecosystem: Environmental > Terrestrial > Soil > Vadose zone | place: USA: California...
CTAACGAGAAGTAGACGGGAAAATCCCGCCTTTAATTACGGGTTTTTCCGGCCTATTCCGCTTGTCTTCCTCAGAACAGCTGGGGAAAATGCCCGACATGCCTCCCACTCTACCGACTTCGGCATCGCAGAACAAACCGAAATTGTTGGATCAGGTCCGAGATGTAATCCGACGAAAGCATTTCAGCATCCGGACAGAGCAAAGTTACCTTGAGTGGCTTCACTTAACGTTAATGGCAATGGCTATCGTGGGGCTGGCCATTGCATGTCCGTGATGGGGATCTGGCTGTCCCTTTGGAAGGAAATACCACACCCCAGGCGTCATTTGGCCGCGTTCGCGCAGCTGTTGCAGACGCGACTGATCCAAGCCCGCCGCGATTAGGCCGGAGGCGTCGAACTCGTAGACAATGTCTTCTGGCGTGCGCTCGGGTTGGGTGGCGAAATGCACCATGGTGCCTTGGCCGCTATTGAAACAGTATTCACCACTTGCCGATGTCTGATCGATCGCAATCTTGGGGCTCGCACGCAAAATTCTGCCGATCGTCAGAATCTCGCCTTTCGCGGTGCCCTGAAGGGCGAGAACGTCGGCGTAATCACGTTTGAGTGTGGTGAGTTCGTCTTCGGCTTTTGGCTGATCGCCTGCGATAAGAGCGCCATTAAAAGCTGAAATCTGGACAATCAACACTACGAAAAAAATGCGTCTCATAATGATACCTCCGTATGGTTGTTTGAGCGGCAAATTATATTTCGGCTGCATTGGACAGTCTAATTCATTCACGCCGTGAGATAGAGGACCACAATGTGATTACGAACCATTTCCAGTTCAGTCTGCCAGATAAAACCTATTCTAGATTATCTCACGGGGTAAATGCTGGCTCGACTTTGGACTGCATGATTTTAGTTTCGTAGCAGCATGGCGACGGAAGAATTTCCGAAGAAAGAATTGGAGACGCTGTGGGCTCCGTGGCGAATTGAGTATTTCGAAAAGGAACCGCGTGATCTGAATTTTCTTTCCGAAGCGGCGCAGGCGAGCGATGACGCCGCGCACCTGGTGATTACGCGGCGCAAGAATGCGTTTCTGATGATGAACCGTTATCCGTATGCGGTGGGTCATCTCATGGCGGTGCCTTATCGCAAATTCGGGGAGCTGTCTGCGCTTGGGGACAATGAAGTCGTTGAGCTTTGGAATTTGGTGGTGCATGCGCAGGCGCTTTTGCGCGCGGCGACCAAGGCGCAGGGGTTCAATATCGGTTTGAACATTGGCCAATGCGCGGGCGCAGGTGTTACCGATCATTTGCACATTCACATCGTGCCACGCTGGAGCGGTGACACGAATTTCATGCCGATCATTGCCGGCACACGCACGCTCTCGGAAGGTTTACGTGCGCTTTACGATAAATTGATGGACGCGCAGTCGAAGATGGCGGAGAGAAATCGTGATCGGTGATTCGTGATCAGTGATCGGGAAATTCCAATTACCAACCGCACGACCCTTGTCCGATTACTGATCACCAATCACGGATCACCCTTTTATGAACACCTGGGTCGAGGCGCCGCCACGAAGTCGGGGCCTGGGCTGTTTCGCCCGGGGTTGCCTGATTCTTTTAGTGTTTGCGATCGTGCTGGCGATCGCTTGTTTTGTTGGTGTGTGGTGGGGTCTTCAGCGGCACTCGGCGGTAGTGCGCGGAATTTATTGGCTGGCGAAAACGCATTCGATTGCCGCAGAGCCGGCGCCCGTGCCGGAATTCAGCGCTTCCGACAATCAGATTCAAGAGGTCCGCGAACGGTGGCAGGATTTCGAACAAAAGACGCGCGCAGCTCAACCCGCGGAGATCGAGCTGACAGCGAATGACATCAATGCTTTGATCGCTGCGAACCGACACACGCGCGGCAAAGCTTTCGTGTCGATTGAAGGCGACAAGCTTCGTGTCCAGGCGAGTGTGCCGCTTGGAGAAATTCTCAGCCGGCCGGGTTATTATTTTAATGGCGACGTCACGGCGGAATTCAAAAGTCCGGAATCCCTGGAGAATCCGCAGTTGAACCGGGTCGTGGTGAATGGCGAACAGGTGCCGAGCGATTTGTTGAATTGGAAATATCGTTCGAGGCGATTGGGAGACTATGTCGCCGATTACCGCAACGAGCACAACGTCGGCACTATTGACGTACGCGACGGCAAAGTGATCCTGCGATCACGCACAGAGTAGAAGAAATTCGGCCACAGATTAACACAGATGAAGCACAGAAGATGAGGCGATTAAGACGTTTAAGTCAGCCACAGATGAATACGGATGAAACACAGATGAATACTTAAAAATTTGAATTAGCCACAGATGAACACAGATCTACACAGATTCAGAAGATGAGGCGTTTATATTCGACCTTGTACCGGCCGAAATTAAGCAAGACGCCAACCTTTAGTCCGGTGGCTTTGAGCATATTCAGTAGCTGAGCTTCATCGCGCCTGTCGTATTGCGGCGCGATTTTAATTTCGACAAGGACTGCATATTAACAACTAAATCGGCATCGTAATCTCCGACAACGATGTCTTTGTAGCGGACGGTTATCCGCTTCTCCAGCTCTGCGCTGAAGCCGTGCCGCGTCAGCTCTGCTTGCAACGAGCGTTGATATACACGGTGGAGAAAACCGTAACCGAGATGATTGTAAACCTCAAAAGCGGACCCGATGATGGCCTCCGTAACGTCTTTGTGCGGAAATCGAATTTCGTCTTCAGGTTCGAATTCGAGCATTCTGAATCTGTGTCAAATCTGTGTTGATCTGTGGCGAAAGAAATTGATGTTAGTCTCTTCGCAGTAGGCTGGTTCCTGAGGTCGGCCGATTTAGTTTGGCTGCATGATTTCGCGCACGAAGACGTTAAGCTGGCCGTCTTCCTGTTTGCGCACTTCGGTAATTTCGTACGGACGTAACTCGTCTCTGTTTACTACCGCGCCTTGTGGCGGAGGAGTGTAACCATTCGGAAATTCCACGACGATGCGCGTGGACGAACCGCCGCCGAAGTGCAGCACTTTATCTGTTAGCTTTGCGCGCGGGCGCATCACGGCCTTGTTAGCATCAGAGAAATTCACCACGAACTGTCCCTTCAAATAAATGCGTTCGCCCGCAAGTCCATGTTCGGCAACATCGCGGAGATCGCCTGTTCCGATGAGCCTGCCGAGCGGCATCTTGCCAGGTGGAAATGTTTTCCAACTGCCGCCGCCTGCGTTGGAGGCCAGAGCTACGTTTGCAGTTTCGGCCGGGGCAGGCTGGGCTGGAAGAACGGGTACGGGAGTGGCAGCCGGAACAGACGGAGCCTGTGCTACCGGTTGAATCGCAGGTTCGGGAGCTTTCGGCGCTGGCGCTGGTGTAACAGCGGGAATATTCGGAATGCCTGGCGGCGGCGTGCGCGCAGACGCAATGGTGATTGGAGTCGGACTTGGCGCGCCGGGTTTCTGAGCGAGCATTGCCGGCGCAGGAGTAGCTTTCGGAGGTGGCGTTTGCTTCTTTCCCCGCTTGCCTTTTGGTAACGGCGTTGGCTTGGCTAGCTTGTCGTTCTTTGCCAAAACAGGCGGGGGCGAAAACCCTTGAACAGGTTTTGCTTGTTCGACTCGCACCAATTCATTCTGTGCCGGCGGTGGAGTTGCGCTCTGGCTCAAGCCAGGTATTGGGACCGGACCGCCTTGTTGTGCCGCGGCTGTCTTTTGCCGGTACTCAGCGTAGCGTTGCTCGATAACGGACCGTTCGTGTGACTTAAACAACGGCCAGCCTGCCGCAAGGTTAAGAGAAAGCGGCGGCTGAAGTCGAAAAGTTCCCAGACCGCGTGTGACGGTATAGCTACCATAAAGCAACGGGACAACCGTCACCATCATGCGGCCATCGACGAGTCGATCCGCGTGAATCACCGCAGAAATATCGTGTGTACGTTCCAGCTTAACTTCCAACCCAACAGTAAGCGTCTGTTTCATGAGCGGCAGGGCTTCAGGGCTTGCAGGGTAGACATGTTCCATGAGTAGCTCGCCGTTATCGATGGCATGCGTCAAAGCGACCATGCCTGAGGTAAACACGTCTCCTGCACCGAGCTCCCGGGTTGCGACGATCGTGTACCTTCCAACTACATACGGCACAAGGCCGCGCACCTGCTGATAATTTCGAATGTAATTGCGGGTGAGTTCAGCGTTCGCCCTGGCAAGCTCGGCCGCGCCCATTCCTACGTAGCGCTCATAGAGCTGTTGCGGGTTTAGGAATTCCCCCGCCGGCGCAGCAGTCAGCTCGAAGCGCTTCGGTGGCTCAATCTTGTGCAGCTTTTGTAGGATTCGGTAGCTGTCAGGCCTTTCCGGTTGATCGAAGATATAAAAACTGCCCAGCCACGCCGCCAGCGCGAAAGCCATCAAAAGCAAAATTGCAACTGTCCATGCAAAATAATTGGTGCGCCGCCGTGGGCGGGCGTACGGCTCGTCGTATGGGTCGTAAGTGCCATAGTCCATCAGTCCAGTGCGTGACGGTTCTTCAGTTTCAGCCTGATTGCGTCGCTTCAAACGATGTCCCGCATCCGCACATGCGCGATGCGTTTGGATTAACGACCCGAAAACCGGCGCCGCTCAAACCACCGCTGAAATCCAGAGTCGCGCCGCGCAGGTAGGGAACGCTGTCGCCATCGATAAAAAATTGCATTCCGTCCCGCTCGATCACTTCATCCCCGTCTTTCTTTTCGTCGAGGGTCATCTCGTAATGCATACCCGAACAGCCGCCTTTCGCGACGTGAACGCGCAAGCCTTTTGGCGAATTTTCTCTGTGCTGCGAAAGCAAACTCTGGAGCTGCCGAACAGCGTTGTCCGTGACATTAATCATTTCCAAAAATACGACTTGGGCGTATCCAAGTCAAAAATGGCAGGGACGGCGCGCTGCGCCCTCCCTACAATGCAAATTCGAATCTCGAATGCCGAAGCTCGAAACAAATCCGACTAACCATCAATCCTCTCATATTGTCATTCTGAGCGAAGCGAAGAATCCCGGATTAATTGGTAACGCCCCAACGGAACTCGGCCAGAGATGTTTCGCTTCGCTCAACATGACAGCGCTATTTTGTGAGACGGATTTCGAATTTCCATACGCTTATTGTTTTTCTTCGCAATCGCGAATGTCGAATTTAGAATCTGGAATACAAGATGGGTCAGATTCGATTGTTGCCTGAGACGGTAGCCAGCCAGGTAGCTGCCGGCGAAGTCGTGGAGCGCCCGGCGTCAGTGGTGAAGGAACTGGTCGAGAACAGCATCGACGCCGGCGCGCGCAAAATCGACATCATCATTCGTCGCGGGGGAATTTCGTTGATTCGCGTAATCGACGACGGCTGCGGCATGGACCGCGATGACGCGCTCCTTTCCCTGGAGCGGCATGCCACGAGCAAGATCCGGTCTGCTGTTGATCTTGAAGCGGTGGCCACGCTGGGATTTCGCGGCGAAGCCTTGCCAAGCATCGCCAGCGTCTCGCGATTTCGCCTAACTTCGCGCGAGCCTCACGCGATCGCAGGCACCGAAATTGTCGTTAATGGCGGCAAGCTTGACGTTGTGCGCGATGGCGGTGAAGCGCCTGGAACGCAAGTCGAGGTGCGCTCGCTTTTTTATAACCTGCCCGCGCGCCGGAAATTTCTTCGTTCTGAAAGTACCGAAAGCCGTAACATCGAGCATCAGATTCATTTGCAGGCCATAGGCCATCCTCACACCGCTTTTTCGTTATTGCGAGACGACCGCATGTTATTTCAGTTGCCGGCTGCGGCAATACTCACTGATCGAATCCGCGATCTGTATGGAGTTGAGCTAGTGCAGCGCCTCGTTGAAGTAACCGGCACTCCCTCACGCAGTATCCGCATCAGTGGCTTGGTTGGACAGGCAGGTCTGAGCCGTCAAACCCGCGCACAACAGCTTGTGTTTGTGAACGGCCGCGCCATTGAAAGCAGCCTCATTACTGCTGCTATTCGCGAAGGCTACCATACCGCTCTAATGAAAGGGCAGTATCCGGTTACGTTTCTGTTTCTTGAGCTCCACCCGGGGACTGTCGATGTAAATGTTCATCCGGCAAAACGTGAAGTGCGTTTTCGTGATCCGACCGCGGTCCGGGAAGCGATTGCTCGGTGCATTCACGAAACGCTGGAAGCAGGCAGGGCGGCATGGCAGGAAAGATTTCGGGCACCACCTACGGCGGCACCTGGTGACGCCACAAAAACGGCTCCTGACCTGAGACTACGACCCGAGGTAGTTGCTCCTGAGGAGTTACATGGTGAGTTACCTTATGTTAGTCTAACTGGAGGCGGAGGTGTCGACTCGGGGCGGGCACGAGGCTTGGACATTATAGGGCAGGCGCCTCGCCTGCCGGGATCACGCTTCGATTCGGCAAGCGAAGCGCTTGCCCTACAACACCGTGCCAATAGAGCTGCTCAGCAGGAATTCCAGATCATCGGTGTGCTGAATAAGCTATATGTGTTGATGGAGAATGCGGACGGCCTTGTCCTGGTTGATCAACATGCCGCGCATGAACGCATCCTCTTCGAAGAATTGCGGCGGAGAATGGAAGAGCAGGGGGTCCCGACGCAAAAGCTGCTGTTACCGCAGACTTTCAATGTGCCGCCGCGCGACGCGGATTGGATCGAGAGGAACTTATCGGTTTTGCAAAGGATGGGAATCGGGATTGAGAGCTTTGGGCCGAACACTTTCAAAATCGACGCTGTGCCGAGCTTTTTGAACGTCTCGGACCCGGGGCAATTCATGCGGAAGGTAATTGACGATCTAAACAGCGCCGGCAACAACACTTCAGCGATGCGTTTGGGCGAAGAGATGATCGCCAAAAGCGTTTGCCGTCACGCCGTTAAGGCTAATGATCCGCTGCGTTACCCTGAAGTTGAAAAACTTATTCGCGATTTGCTCGACTGCGATTTGCCGTACTGTTGTCCGCACGGCCGGCCAACGATGATCCAGATTTCACTCAGTGAACTAGAGAAGAAATTCGGCCGCAAGGTGTGATGCATCGCTTCTCAAAGCTACGCGAGGACGCATCCGCACTCCCAAAGCTCGCGCGAAACAGAACAAGCGTCTCAGTTGATTTTGCACGAAGTGCTTTGGGAGTGCGATGAGTCCTCGCATCGCTTTCGTAAGGGGCAAATCCTCTTCAACGCATTTCATTGCGATGTCGCAGGTGACATCAAAGAGCGGCCATGAAAAGCGGCGGAACACCGCCGCACTCCAAAGCGCAAGCGCGAAATGTGCTCGCACCGCCATGCCTGACTGAAAGTGCTACAGATTGTTCGAAGCATGACGCAGCACAACGCAATGCTTGCCATTTGAGAGGTCAGTTTCTAATTTGGCGCGGTGAAGAAAATCGAGGCCATCATCAAGCCATTCAAGATCGAGCCAGTGAAAGAAGCGTTAATGGCAGCGGGCGTTGAAGGAATGACTCTGAGCGAAGTCAAAGGATTTGGCCGCCAAAAGGGGCACAGCGAGATTTATCGCGGCACCGAGTATACGGTGGATTTCCTTCCAAAAACAAAATTCGAGATAGTCGTCGCGGACGATCGTGCGCAAAAAGCGGTGGAAGCGATCCTGGGCGCCGCCAAGACTGGAAAAATCGGCGATGGCAAAATCTTTCTGACCGAAGTCGAAGAAGCCGTGCGCATTCGAACCGGTGAACGGGGAATGGAGGCGCTGTGAGCGCGGAGCGCTTCTGCAGTTAAATCGTTAAAAGAGTTAAAAAATTACAAACCGCCAGGCGAAGCACCATTTGACGATTTAAGCTTTTAACAATTTAACGACGCTTAAACATGCAAGAATACCTGCTATCGATCTTTCTGGGAATTGTCGAAGGGCTGACGGAATTTCTTCCGGTGAGTTCCACTGCGCATTTGCGGATCTGCGAAGCGCTACTAAATATCGATCTTCACGATGGCTTCTGGAAAATGTACACCATCGTTATTCAGCTCGGTGCCATTCTGGCGTTGCCGGTCTATTTTCGTGAGCGCATCCTAAAGTCTCTTTGGACTTTTCCAAAGGGTGAGCGTGGCGATCGCACCATGTTTACCCATCCCTTGAGTCTCACGCTGATTGCGTTTGTCGTAACGGCAGTTCCGGCGTGGCTGTTGGCGAAACAGATCGGCAAAAATCTCGAAAGTCTCTGGGTTATGGCGCTGGCCCTCCTCATTGGCGGAATAATCATGTGGATCGTTGACGCCGCTTTTACGCGGCCACGGACGATGCACATGGAAGAAATGACGCTGCCGCAAGCGGTGTGGATTGGCGCGGCGCAAATTCTTTCGGCTGTTTTTCCAGGCACTTCCCGTTCGATGTCCACCATCGCGGCCGGGCAGGTCGCTGGCCTGTCGCGTCCGGCCGCGCTCGAATTTTCCTTTTTCTTATCGATGCCGACGATGCTGGTCGCCACCGCGTATGATTTTTTGAAGACAATGATGCCGCATCATGGTGAGCAGAGCATCGCCCCTCTCACGATGAATGGGCATGAGTGGATCGTGCTCGCAATCGGATTTGTGGTCTCATTTTTCGTAGCGCTAGCCGTAGTCGCATGGTTTATGAACTGGGTGCGGGAACGCGGATTTGTGCCGTTCGCTCTTTACCGGATTGTCCTGGGAATCGGATTATTGACGCTGTTGATGCGCGGAATGATCTGACCGGCTATCGATGGAAACGAACGTTATTCTTCCAGATTTGCAGAGCGCCGTTCTTTGCGAGGACGTCCGCTGCGAAATCAATGGCATGCAAACACTCGTTGGCGTGCTCAGCGTCATTCCAGCGCCCACGCTGCCGATCAATTATATCAAGCTTTGCATTTGGGCGCGTTGGTGCAGTGGCGCTGGAAAGTTTCGGCAAAAATCCCGGATTGTGGGTGTCGATGAACAACAGGTCATCGCGCAGGCGGAGGTTGAGTTTGTGCTAAAAGAGATGGAGGGGCACGCAACAAACGTCCACTACTTTGGTGGCGTGCAGTTTCAACAATACGGATTGCACCATGTTGAGATTTTTTTGGAAAATGAATTGCGCCTTCGCTTTCCGGTGCCGGTGATTCAGGTCACGCGGCCAACTGGTTAAAAAGCGCTTGTTAGCGAGTTTGTCAGCGTGTCGGATTGGTTTATCAAGCTTTATGCTCAAGGGGTTGTTCAGGGTGTTATTCTGCGGTCTTGTCCTCGTCGGGCAGGTCCATGCGCAAGAGGTAATTGTCGCTCGCGAAAAAAAACCAGAGGCTCCCAAAGAAGAAGCGCCGCCGCCTTCTGAGCAGACTCCCTCCGAATCGTCGCCACCGGAAACAACCAAGCCCAAGTCGCGCACAAAGAAATCCACAGGGCCTACCGTTGAACAAATGCGAGAGGCGGGAGCGCTTGCTGCCGAGAGGCGCGATAACCGATCTCGTCCGGAAACCAACAGAACGAGCGAATCGGGCTCAGAGGCTCCTGCAGCCTCGAAAACTTCCGGCATCTCGAGAGCTACTGCTACGCCGATAACAACGGAGCCGCGCGCTGCGCCAACAAGCACTCCGCGCCGGCCAAGTTCGCGAACGACGACAAAGCCGGAGCCACCCGGCGCGGTTCGGCCGACCATGATGGAATCTGGAAGGCAAGAGCCGAGTGCGACTCCCTCGGCAAAAGGACAAACTCCTGCGCCGTAATCTTTTTAACTCTTTCTCATACTCCTGCTCGTGCTCATGCGCTTCTTGTGAGCCTGTTTCAAAAGCAAGCAAGAGCATGGGTGAGAGCGAGAGAGAGACTCCTGCAGCGCGCAAAATTTGTTGCGCAACCATCTTGGTAACCTATTATTTGTAGGCAAGCCCAGCACCTTGCTAGCAAAGTGCTGGGAAATTTTTTGCCTGTTTCTAATTTCAAATGCCAAACACAATTTTGATCGGAATGCAGTGGGGCGATGAGGGCAAAGGCAAGATCATCGATGTACTTACTGCCCAGGCCGACATCGTTGTTCGCAGCCAGGGCGGTAACAATGCTGGGCACACTGTCATTCATCGCGGCGTGAAATACATTCTGCATTTGATCCCGTCCGGAATCCTCAGGCGCGGTAAAATCTGCGTGATTGGAAACGGCGTTGTTATCGATCCGGTGGCGCTGGTCGCCGAAATCGACGGGTTGCGCCGACTGGGGATTAAGATCGACAAGAACTTGCTCATTAGCGATTGCGCGCACCTTGTGCTGCCTTACCACCGCATATTTGACGAGCAACGGGAGTTGCGTCGAGGCCGGATTGGAACCACGAAGCGGGGGATCGGGCCGGCTTATGGAGACAAAGCAGCACGCACGGGCCTGCGGGCTTCGGACCTGATGCAACCGATTGTGTTCTCGAAGAAACTGCAAGCGAAGTTAATTGAGAACGACAGAATCCTGCAGGCGCTCGGTGCGAAGCCAATCAACTTTCGGGAGGTCAACGAAAGTTATCTGGCGGCTGGCAAAAAATTGCGGCCCTTCGTGGCTAACACGGTCGTGTATCTCCATCGCGCGATCGAGCGGGGCAAAAAAATCCTTTTTGAAGGTGCACAAGGGACATTCCTCGACATCGATCACGGCACTTATCCATACGTGACTTCTTCGAACACGACAGCGGGCGGCGCCTGCACGGGTACCGGTGTGCCACCTCATCGGATGGATCGCGTAGTTGGCGTGATGAAGGCCTACTCGACGCGTGTTGGCGAAGGAGCGTTGCCGACTGAGGACGCGCAGTTGGCACAGATGCTTCACAACCTGGGCCGCGAGTTTGGCGCGACAACGGGACGAAAGCGCCGCTGCGGCTGGTTTGATGCCGTGGCTACTCGTTATGCAGGGATGATCAACGGAATTGACGAATTGGCCATCACGAACCTGGATGGACTGGATCAAGTGGACCCGATTCGCGTTTGTGTGGCGTATAGGTTAAATGGAAAACGTCTCGATGTTCCGCCGTGCGACGCGAGCCAGTTGGCTAATTGCGAGCCAGTTTATGAGGAAGTACGCGGCTGGAACGCATCTACTCATTCGGCGCGAACATTTTCACAGCTTCCTTCGGCAGCGAGGAAATACGTCAGATACATCTCCGAAGTAACCGGCGGAAAATTATCGATGGTCAGCGTCGGTCCTGGGCGCGGCGAAACGATTGTGCTTTAGGCAACGGTCGTGTGGCTAAGCAAGAAGCAAACCTCAAGTCGCAAGACAACGACGAAGACTGGTAAAATGACGAATGACGAATGATCCAATGACGAATGACGAACGCGGCGGTGCGCGGCGAAAACGGCGATATTTTGTCATTCGGGCTTCGGCATTCGGATTTCGTCATTTCTAGTTCTGTTTTATTTGACCCGCCCCCGGAGTGTTTCAGAAGTTATCTCCAGCCATGTCTGCCAGCATGAAAACTGTTCCCCGTCATGTCGCGATCATTATGGATGGTAATGGCCGCTGGGCAAAGGCGCGTGGGCTGGCACGTATCAAGGGGCACCAAGCCGGTGCGCAAGCAGTTCGAGAAACGGTGGAAGCCTGTGGCGAGTTAAAAGTGGAATATCTGACCCTTTATGCATTTTCCGCAGAGAACTGGCAGCGTCCGAAGACCGAAGTTATCGCATTAATGCATTTGCTGGAAAAATTTCTAAGGGAAAAAACGCCAGAATTGATCGAGAAAAATGTACGTCTTCAGGCGATCGGCCGATTGACTGATCTACCGGAGGGTTCGCAGCAACAACTCCATAAGACAATCGAGCAAACCGCTGGCAATACGGGTCTCACGCTTGTCCTTGCGTTGAGCTATGGCGGCCGGCTGGAAATTATCGATGGCATCAAAAGTTTGCTTCGCGCGATTGAGCTTGGTCACATCGACAAGGCAATGATCGACGTCGAGATGTTCAGCAAACATCTTTACACGCGCTACTATCCCGACCCCGATCTGCTCATCCGTACTTCCGGCGAAATGCGCTTATCCAATTTCTTGCTTTGGCAGACTTCCTATACTGAGATGTACATCACACCGAAGCTATGGCCTGACTTCACAAAGAAAGACCTCTTCGCGGCAGTGGAAGAATTCGGGCGCCGCCAGCGTCGCTACGGTATATTGCTGTAGTCGAAACGCTAGCGGATCGCTGACCGAGTTATGAAGGACGACGACTTAATAAAGTTTGAAGGTCAAGTTGCGATTGTCACAGGCGCTGGGCGCGGCATCGGGCGCGCTATCGCGTTACGGTTCGCTAATGAAGGCGCGCGTGTGGCATGCGTGAGTCGAACGGAGCAAAACGCGAAGAAAATCGCCGGTGAAATCAACGCCCTGTGCGCCAATTCGGCGAAACCTTACGCAGTCGATGTTGCAGATCATGCTGCCGTCCAAAAAATCGGCGCACAAATTCTCGCTGACTTTGGCAGGGCCGATATCTTGATTAATAACGCCGGCGTGACGCGCGACGCACTCGCCATGCGGATGTCGCTCGAAGATTGGGATAGAGTTCTCAATACAAACTTGCGCGGCGCGTTTAGTTTTAGTCAGCCGATTATTCGCGCCATGACCAAACAACGCAGGGGCCGCATCATCAACATTAGTTCGGTGATCGGACTAATGGGGAACGCCGGCCAGACAAATTACGCGGCCAGCAAGGCAGGCTTGATTGGCCTTACGAAGTCGCTCGCGCGCGAGCTGGCGAGCCGCAATATAACTGTTAACGCTGTCGCGCCCGGCTTTGTTATTACGGACATGACCGTCGGGCTTTCCGATGAAATTAAGAACACGATTCACGCAAAGATCCCGCTGGGAAGAACGGGCACGCCGGAAGACATTGCCGCTGCAGTAGCCTTCCTCGCATCCCCAGAAGCCGGTTACATCACTGGCCAGGTGCTATGCGTCGATGGCGGAATCGCGATGTGAAGTTTCTGTAGCGGCGGTCTGTGACCGCCGAGGCGTGGTAATCCCTGGAAGGCTATCCTCGATGCGCCTCACAGAGATGCGGCTACAACCTCATGTCCGTTCCACGATGATAACGCGCCCCTCTGCTATGATTACCGTCGCGGCAGAGATAGCACACTCGTAAACCGTATTGGCGCGATCACCGAACAAGCGCGTCGCGCAAATCCGAAGCGGCAAATGGATTTCATCCAATCGGGACACATACAACCGCCCATCTCGCAGAGCGGCCAGATAACCCGGAGCTGCCGTCGAACCTGCCAAACGGGCTCGCAACCCACCGTGCACTGCCGCGGCTTGCGCGCCGTATTCGAAAGCATGCACGGCTGCCAGGCATCCTTGGCGGCGCAATGGATTGACCGGGTCACGATGTGTATTCGTGATGCATACAACGGATCGGTCATCCCATTGCAAGACTTCGTCTAGGAGACACATCAGACCGGAGTGGGGGATCAGCGTGCGAATTTCTGCTTTCTTGATCAGGAGATTGTTAGGCATTTGTTCGCCGCTTCGCCCCTGCTCTTGCTCATTCTCTTATTCTTACTCGAAGATTGCTTTGCTTCTAAGAATAAGAGCAAGAATAAGAACGACAAATGTGCCTCACAGATTGCCGCGCCGTTAATCCCAAAACGGGTAGAAGTTAAACCAATTGTAAGGTGCAAGGCGCGCATAATGCTCAAGGCGCTCGGCATAGCGTTTCATCCAAAGGTGAATATCTTCGGCACGACGAGTGCGATCCAGGACGATCTGGTCGGAAAACTTTTCGAAGTAAATTTCATAGTCGTTCCCGCCGCGATACAGGCCAAAAAACAAAATAACGGGACAACGCATCATGGCAGCAAGCAGGACCGGACCCGCTGGAAACGTCGCCGGCGCGCCGAGAAATTGACAATGCGTTGTTTTATCGCCGCTCGAAACGCGATCGCCTAACATTCCGACGAACGAGCCGGAATCCAAACTCTCCTTGACCCGTATCAAAGTGTCCGGTCGATCCGGTGCGATTACCGTTCCAGCAATCTGTGGATTCAGCGCGTCAAAAAATCGGGTGATGTTTTGGTTGTGCAGCGTGTCCATCAATACCTTGAGAGGAACGCTCCCTTGCATTACTCCCAAGGCGCGTAACATCTCAAAGCTGCCCAGGTGCGAGCCTAACAGGATGCCGCCTCTGCCGCTTTCAACGTGGCGGTCCAAGCTTTCCTTCCCATGAACTGTGACGCGAAACCGCTCGAACTTACCGCGCAACAGATAGACCCGATCCAGGATTGTCGCGCCGAAACAATGAAAATGGCGGAAGACGTGCCACCAGCGCGCTGAACGGTCGCGTACGCGGGTCAAGTATTCGTAAGAGGTGCGACGCGCAGTGTGTGCAGTGATGACGAAGTAAGCTGTAATCGGGCACAGCAGCAACCTGGCTGCCGTGCGCCCAATGTGCACCGCGATCCACGCGATTACGCGGAGCGAAGCGGGCGTGCCGCGTTCGGGCAAAGTCGTCCAGCGATCTGCCTCCGAAACTTTGCGAGCCTCCTCAAGAACGATGTAGCCGGGTCCTTGCGGAGCGTTTGCAATTTGATGTTCGTCCATCTTCTACGTCGTATTCCTTGAACGGCGCACAGCGCCATTTCTACAGCACTGCTAATTCATAAAGTCGCAAGCGAAACAGGTCTTAACCGGTATTTTGTCCAGAGATCGCGGCGGTGAAAAAATGTGGGTAGATCTCGCGAATGCGATCAGTATCCGGCGCGATCTTTGTGTGGTTGAAGCCTGCGCGCGAAAAAGCGCGGCGCCACTGGTCTGCAGTTAGAAAGCCCGGATTTGGGCGAACTTCCGGATCGATTTCGACATTTGTAAAACTCTCCAAAATTTGAAACATCAGTTCCGGATAGATTGGTTGATGGTCATAAGGCCGCACGCATTCGCCGATTACAAGCCATCCGCCGGGGGCCAGAGCCGACCGGGCTTCATTCAGGCTAAACAAGAGATTCTTGGAGATGTGCATCACGTTCACCGCATACACGAGATCGAACTCTCCCGACGTGATGCCCTGAGTGTTCCAGGGTAAATCGACGTCCAGCGGCGCCCATTCCAGCGGCAGATCTGGATGCCGCCCTGTCAGTTTGCGCTGGCTGCAGCGCCGGAAGTAAGCGTTCGGCTCTGTCACAACATACCGCTCTACACGAGGCAAAAGGCCGCGTTCTGTAAGTAACTGCAGCAAAATTTCGCTGGCGCTACCTGTCCCGGCGCCGAGTTCCAAAATTCTAAGCGTGGGCCGCGTAGCAAGCCGATCAGCGGCCAGCAGCGCGCCCACCCAATTGTTCACGGCGTAGGTTGAATTATCGTTGTGGAAATAATTCAGCCACAGCGGCACACCTTGCGGTCCCAATAGATTGTGATCACCACCTTGCCCGCCGCGTGCAACGGCCGGATAAAGGCTTGCGGCGTGATCTAACAAGTCCAGCGTCGCCGCGTTTGCTGGATCAATATTCAGACCGAGTGCGCGAAAGCGTTTGAGATCCGGCTCCCACGCCGGATGTAGACAACGATAAGAGCCGACTTCGCCGTCATTCTGTGCCTCCGCGCATCCGCTTTCGACCATTCGTTTCAGGATCCAACGCAGGGCAAACTTGAAACGCGGCTGAAAAGATAACAGGCGACAAAGGTCATCGGCGGATTGCCATTCACCGAGTTGATCCATAAGATTTAACTGACGCGACAGGTCAACAGCCAGTTCGATGCTGTAACGTTCCATCAGTTCCATGCTTCGATACAGGCGCTCGCTGAATACCGTCGCCGGAAACTCCTGGAGCAACTGCGCAAGGCGTGGATCGCTTGCCGGGATTTCAAACGCAGGCGGGGCAAATGACGACGCGTTCACAAAGTCACTTTGTCTCCCAATAAACTTGAAGTCGACCTTCAACTATTGTGCGCTCTTCGACGCCGCAGGAAAAGTTCACTTCGCCTCCGCCGTCACCACTCGCCGAAAAACGGATCGTGAATGGTTCATCGGGGTTGAGTGGCACGAGAAACTTAACCGTTCGTATCTCCGTAACCTGACAATCTTTGCGCCACTCATCCAACGCCGCGAGTACTTCGTCCAGAATCACCACGCCGGGGACGAGAGGGGCACCTGGAAAATGCCCTGGCAGGCTTGGATGATCAGCGCTGATGATGCGACGAACTTCAAAGGTCATTGTTTCCGGTAACGGAGACAAAGGCAGAACGCTTTTTTGTTTGTAATAGCGAGGGGGCTCGACGCGACGACCAGCGTTTCGCATCGTCTACTTGGGAGAAGCCAAATCGCTGGCAATACGGCGCAAAAGCGCTGAAGACTTCCTCCAGAGAAGAACCAAATTCCGATAGATCGTACCGATGATTTCCAGATTGCCTCTGCGCGTGGCCTGCAACTAACGCCCGCATACGCCGCTCCGCCTCTCGCGAAAGCGACCAGCCAAAATGCTCATAGATTTGCCCGACTGCTGCCATGGGATCGCGACAAATCGCATCAAATTCGAGATCGTAAATGCGATCGCCAGCTAGTCGATCGCGTTCACGCAAAAACTTGCCCATGGTTTCCGACCAGTAATGGATTGCCTCGCGGCAGGCCGCAAACGCATCGAC
>Ga0137385_10002233_pt1 | contig 16511 bp, 22 predicted proteins | sample SagtaG_FD_104921 | JGI IMG/M metagenome (GOLD analysis project Ga0137385, IMG submission 104921) | Vadose zone soil microbial communities from Sagehorn Ranch, Mendocino, California, USA - Sage2_R_80_16 metaG | ecosystem: Environmental > Terrestrial > Soil > Vadose zone | place: USA: California...
GCACCTGCTGGTCATCGCCGGCCGGAGCCGCCACAACCAGGCGGAGCCTGACGGCCCGGCCAGCCTGGCGAACCAGGCGATCAAGGATCAGGCCCTCCAGATCAGCGCCGGGCACGCCGGTGAAGCTCCCAATAGGCGTCCCGGCGGCCGCGCGCAGATCACCCCGTTATCCGCCCAGCCGATTGCTGGCGACGACCTTCCGCAGAGCGCCCAGATTAGGCGGTTCCTCGCGCTGGCGGCGGACCGGTCCCGTCACTGAGCGTGTCCGGCACCGGATGGTCCGAATGAGCATGCCGCACTGCCGTCCTGCTGTGGCCCCGGTGGCGGCCCGCAGGCCAGTCAGCGGGGCGAGTAGAGGGAACTGAGTAAGTCACCGAGCGCGGCCACCGCCGCGCGATAGCTCCGCCCGGCCGGGCCCCATAGCCGATGACCAGCGCGGGGTCGAGCGGCACAAGCGGGCCATGTCGGTCATGCACCCTAGAACGCTGCGGTCAGCTGTCTTGGCGAGGAGAAGCTCCTTTTGGTCCAGGGAGCCGAATGTGGCAGGTGGCAGGTCCTCGCGGCGCAGTTCCCGGGAGATCAGGCCGGTGATCAGCATGGCGCGCAGACCCGATGCCGTCACGTTGCCTCGAAGATCGTGAACAGGTTACCCGAATGGGTCAGGAGCAGGCATTTGCGCCGATCGGACTACAACAGGTTCGCGTGCCAGTCTTTGGCGTCTGGCGCAGGCGCCGGGGTCGGTGAGCGGTGCGCCGATGACGGCCAGGAGCTTGGTCGTGCAGCGCAGGATCACTGAGCGATCTTATTGACCGCCGCACGCACTGCGGTGGCCATGACGGTTTCATTCGGTTCCACCCGTCCTGGCGGGCCCAGCTGAAGGCGTCACAACTACTGCGGGCTCGCCGGACCGGTGGCGGACAGGTTTGCCCCGGCTCGCGACCTCGTGACCGCAGCGAGGTTGCCGATCGCTGACGGACTGGACCGGCTACCTGTACCGGCCGTACGATCCCGGTGCGGGCAAGGAGCGTCAGCATGCGATTCACCGGCTACTCCTTCGGGTCCATACGGGTGGACGGCGTAACCTACGATCACGACCTGATCATCGACCATGGGAAGATCCGCAAGCGCAAGAAGGCCGCATCACGGAAGTTCCGCAGCGAGTACGGGCACACCCCGCTGTCGGCCGCGGAGGATATCCCGTGGCGATGCCGCAGGCTAGTGATCGGCACCGGTGTCGACGGCGCGCTGCCGGTGATGCAGCAGGTCCGGGACGAGGCCCGCCGCCGCAAGGTCGACCTCGTCATCCTGCCCACCGCTGAGGCGATCGACGCGCTGGCCAAGGCCCCAGCGGACACCAACGCCATCTTGCACCTGACCTGCTGAACCCGCAGGGGTCAGGAGCGGCAGGCCCCGATTCCTGTTACATCGACAGGCTGCCCACCGGGAGGAGCGCCCGCCGCATGGCACCCGCAGATAGCGAGTACCAGCCACGGCTGAGCACCGAGGAGGACCTCCAGGCGATCTCCGTCGGGAAGGTCATCCCGCACAATGCGCCAGTCACGCTGGCGGAGTATGACCCGCAATGGCCGGCGCTGTTCGACCGCGAGGCCGCCCGGATCCGGGCGGTCACTCGGCGACGCAGCCGTACGGGTCGAGCACGTCGGCTCCACCTCAGTGCCGGGGCTAGCCGCCAAGCCGATCATCGACATACTGCTGGCCGTCCCCGACTCAGCCGACGAGCAGACCTACGCCCCTGCTCTGGAGGCCGCCGGCTACGTCCTGCGCATCCGTGAGCCGGACTGGTTCGAGCACCGGCTGTTCAAGGGCCCGGACACCAACATCAACCTGCACGTGTTTACCGTCGGTGCGGCCGAGATCGACCGGATGCTGCTGTTCCGCGACTGGCTGCGCGCCGATGACGCAGACCGCGCCGCCTACCTGCAGGTCAAGCGCGACCTGGCCCAGCGTACCTGGCGGCACGTGCAGCATTACGCGGACTCAAAGACCGCCATCGTGCAGAAGATCATGGCGCGCGCCAGCGCGGCGAGTCAGCAGGACCAGCACGGCTAGCGCACCGGGCGCGCAGCAGCCTCCCATCTTTGCCTTGGCAGCGATACCGCGAGATCGCCGCGGGCGCGGGTCTGAAGTCTGCCGGTGTCTTGGCCAAGCGCGCACAGAACGCCTGGTTCTGGACGACCCGCGCACTGCCTGGTTTGCTGGCTAAGGCCACGCAGATCGAGGCGGCTACTTGCGCGCTGGCCGCGGACCAGCCGTAGTCGCTGAGCGTGATCGGAATGCTGGGCCGCCGAGTTCCTTATCGATACGGGCTGCTAACAGCTGCGCCGCCCGCGCCGGTGACCGCGCAGAGCTTCCCGTTCTGGGTGGCCTCGGAACGCGGTGTGACCGGCCTCGTTCGCGTCGGGCCACACTTGTGGCGGCGGGCGGCGGCTGCCTGCTGCAGCGCTGGCGTCCCGCGTTCGGTGTTGCGCCAGGCTCAGGCCTGCGGCGGCTTCCGGGCCGTGTCCTGGACGGTCTGATTTCTCTCAGGCGCGTGGGGCGCTGGCTGGCACCCTGTGGTGGCCTCGATCGCTGGTGCGCGCCGCCGCCGCCGGTAGCCCAGAGCGACGCGAAGTGCTGTGGCGGGCCGGAACATCCGCGGCGGCGGGTCCTGGAGGGAGGCGACTCGGAGGAATCGTTCAGCCACCACGGGGTCGCGCTCAGCCGCGGTCAGTGCCCGGTTGACGTAGGCGTTGATGACCCGGACTGACAGTGGCCGTGGCCCTTTCACCTGGGGCAAGGAGAGGTCGGCGCCGGCCGCCAGTTGCCAGGCCGTGTTGACCGGTTTCGCGGCGGCCCGGAAGAACCGCTGGGCCAGGTCGCGGTCGCCGCCGACCAGCGAGTCGCGCAGGGCGGCGGCCTGCAGCGCGGCCACCGACATGCCCAGGGCGTAGGCCGGGTTCGAGCTGCAGATCGCGTCGCCGATGACGAGGAGCCCGGCCGGGAAGCGGCGCAGCCGCTCGTAGCGGCGGCGCAGGTTGGCGGGGAACTGGTAGGCGGCAATGTCATCGAGCGGCTCGCCGTCGCGGATCGCGGCGAAGACGTCGGCCGGGGCGGCGGCCTGGACGAAGCCGAGGAATCCGTCGGGGTCGGTCGGCGGGTGGTGTCCGCTGTACCCGAACGCCGTCAGGATCCATCGGTCTCCCTCCTGCGCGAACAGCACCAAGCCGGTGGGCCGGGCTGGTTCGGCGCCGATGCCGATCACCTTCGCGCCGCCCAGCGCCCCGGGGCGCAGCCGCAGGTGCCGGGTGGCGTACTTGAGGTGGATGCCGAGCCGCTCCTCCGGCGGCTGGTCATAGCCGATCGCCGCCAGCCAGGCCGGCGTGCGGCCGCTGCGCCCGGTCGCGTCCACGACCAGGCCGGCGCCCAGGGTGTCCTCGGCGCCACCGGCGGCCCGGCGTGCGATCCGTACCCCGGTGACGCGGCCTCGTTCCGCGGTGGTGTCGAGCCCGAGGATGTCGCACTCGTCGGCGATCTCGACCGTGGGCAGTGCCCGGATCCGGGCGCGCACGTGAGCTTCCAGGTAGGGCCGGCTGGCCTGGCAGATAAAGGGCTGTGCGGGGCGGCCTACCAGGCGGAGAAGATGACCGCCCGGGGCGAAGCGGAGCTCCGCGTAGTCCCCGATCACCGGTGCGCCTCCTGCCACGAGTTCGCCGAGCAGACCCGGAAACAGCTCGTCGAGGATCTGCGCCCCTCGTGGCACCAGCAGATGGGCGTGCCGGCCCTGCGGGACGCCCTTCCGATTCGCGGGAATCTGCGGGAGCGGGTCGCGTTCCACGACCGTCACCCGCCGGTATGCATCGGCCAGCACCCGGGCGGCGAGGAGCCCGGCCATGCCGGCCCCGAGAACCACCGCCTGACCACCGATCTGCTTCATCTCACCCCTCCTGCGTCGTGACTGCTGCTTCGACGCTAGGAAGACGGGAGGTGCGGCGGCTTCGGGGAAACCACCCAAACGCCGGGCACGGCGCCATGGGTGATTCCATGCAGTGCCTCAGCAGATCCCGCGCTCGAGCGCGTACGCCGCAGCGGCGGTGCGCGAGCCGACGCCGAGCTTGGTCAAGATGTTGCTCAGGTGCCGCTCGACGGTCTTCTCACTGAGGAACAACTCGGCGGCGATCGCCCGGTTGCTGTTACCGGCCGCCACCAGAGCAAGCACCTGCACCTCGCGCTTGGTCAGCCCGCCCGCCGCTTCGGCCTGCGCGGTCCGGGAGATCTTCGCCAGCCGGGCCAGAGCCGGTGCCGCGCCCAGCTCCTGGAACACCCGGCGGGCAGCATCCAGCTCCATCTCCGCGGTGTCCCCGTCCCCAAGCTGCCGGCAGGCAACCCGGCCAGGACACGAACCCTCGCGGCCTCGTACGGCGCCTCCAACTCCTGCCAAGCCGTCCAGGCGCGGCGCAGCACCACCAGGGCGGCCCGCGCGTCGCCCTCGGCGAGCAGGACAGCGCCACGCCAATGGGCGGCCACGGCATACAGGAACGCCGCGTCAAAATCGGCGGCGATCTCCGCCAGCTCATCCGCGGCTATGCGTGCCGCCTGGACGTCGCCCGCGGCCAGGACGATCTCGACGTAGGGGGCGAGCATCCTGGACCGGGCCGCGCGGTCCTGCGCCTCATCCAGCGCGGTGCGGATCGCGGCCGCCGCGACATCGACCTGACCCTGCGCGAGCCGCAGCTGCGCAAGACCCGGCTGCGGCTGCCGTCCCGACTCGAGGGCTTGCCGGTAGCCGTCCTCGGCTTGCGCGAACTCCCCGCACAGCCGGTGCAGCTCGGCCTGCTGGTAGCAGGCCATGCCGACCACCACCGGCGGGCCGGGGGGATCACAAAGCCGGTCGCGGGCCTGCCGCACTTCGTCCATGGCATCGGGCCACGCGCCGTGGAGCTGCATGAGCTCGGCGCGATGCACCAGGCACTGACCGCGGAACGGCACCAGATCCGGCTGGGAATCGCACCAGCGGGTCAGCGCCGCGGTCCACTCCTGCGCCCGGCGCAAATCGAAGATCTCCTGACACGCCGCGATCACCCCGCAGTAGGCGATCCCGGCAACCACCGCGGACACCTCGCCGGCGGTGACCGCCACCATGACCTCGTCGAGCAATGCGACACCCTCGGCCGTCGCTGCCAGCCGGATCAGCGCCTGACCCCGGCCAAGCCTGGCCAGCGTCTCCAGGTCCGGGTCACGGAAACGCCCGCCGATCTCGGCGGCCCGGCCGAAGGCGGCGCACGCGGTCGCGGCATCGCCGCCCGCCATACTCTGCAGCGCGGCCGGCAAAAGCAGATACCCCTGCTCGATACAGTCCAGATCGCCGTCGTCAAGCAGCCGCCGGGCCCGGGCGAGCCAGCCGCCGCCGCGAGCCAACTCACCCCGGTGCAAAAGCGTGAAGCCCAGCCAGAACGCGCACCGGGCCGCCCGCGGCGCATCACCAAGGTGCAGCCGTTCGTGATACGCCCGCGCCAAGATGCCCGCACCGTCGTCGTCCCGGCCGGCCAGGTAAGCGGCCACCGCAAGCCGTTCAAGATCCTCAGGCGAAAGCGGTACCTCATGATCCGCGGCAGACAGCCCGGAGTACGCATCCGCCCAGGCCCGCCGAGCAAAGGCCCCCCGGCCCCGATCGAGTGCATTGGTCGTGGTCATACGCTGTCCCCCACCGGAAGAACCCCGCCGTGAATTACTCGTACGCAACACCGGCGTGCCACGCAACCCACCGTAGCCGCCCCACTCAAGTCCTGACATCGGGCCATACGTAGATGATCTTTGTCATCCCCCATCATGCTGCCGTCATGTTCCGATGTGGTCGAGGGCTGTGCGAACAGTCGCCGCGGACAGATGACCCGCACGCTCGCTCAGCATGCATGGCCAGGCCTCGGCGGCGTAGCGCCGATCACCCCGTTCGGCGCTATGCTGACGGCGGCCCGGCAGGCCTGGGATTACGCGCATAAGGCGGATACAGATCGTCAAGCGGTGGGCAGCCTGTACTACAAAGCGTGACAGGAAGACGGTGGCTCCTCGCGTGGGCCGACTATGCGTTGCGGGTCGATGGCGAGTTCGTCGCAGCCGACGGCGCGGAACAGCCGGTTCTGGTGCCTCTCCTACGCTGGTCTTCTCCTGCACAGGTCGCATTGCCTGCGGTGCTCCGGCCGGCTCGCAGATTCGTGCCCCTTGGCAGGGCGCCGCGACAAGGAACGGACCAGATCCGCCGGTCAGCAGGTGATCGTGGCCGCATCCCCTGTAGTGCAACCGAACGGCATGGGCCACATGCAAAGATGACCTTGTCCCTGGCCGTGTCGTGCCGTTGGAGGCAGAGCCGACGGGGTGGACGTGGCAGCACGGCCCCGGTCAGCGAGCCAGCCCGGCCGGGGGAACCGGGCCCGGGCAGTCGCCGGCCTCAGCGGGCAGCCGGACAGCGCGCACGGTGCCAGCGAGGCCAGCCCGGCAAGCGAGCCCTTTATGCTGGTGGAGCCGCAGCTGGTATAGACCCGTGGCTACCGCAGCCAGTTCTTGCCGTTCTCGTCAGCGTGCTTGATCAACGGCAGGGTCGTCACCTGCTCGTGCTGGAGTAGATCCGCCGTCCTGATCTGAACGGATTCGGTCTGGCTTCCTGCGGCAAAGACCACCGTTTCGTGCTGGAGCACCTCCTGATCGACGTAGAGCGGTGCGCCCAGCAGCGAGCCAAGCGGCGGCAGGGCGCCCAGCTCGATGCCTGGAAAGTCCCGTCGCAGCTCCTCTTCGGTGGCAAGCCGGACATGGCGATCGCCCACCGCTGCCTGGACGAGATGCATGTCGAGGCGGCAGGTTGCCGGGACCGCCATCAGGGCATAGCCGCCCGCGACGCGCATCGCGACCGTCTTGAGAACCTCGCTGGCATCGATGCCGAGGGCCCTCGCCTCGGCGATCGAGGTGTAGGTCTGCCGGTGCGCGATGGCCTCGAACGGGACGCCGTGGGTTTCGAGATGCTCCGTTACCTGCGTCATCACCCCACCCCTCATCTCGCCGGGGAACCGAGCATAACGCGGATACGCCCCTCGCGACCCATGGCAGTTACCGGCCCGCCGGGGCGGCCGGGGCCGCCTGATCGTCGGCAGCCTGCGGCCGTTCACGACCAGGCGTCACACAATGCCTCGGCAGAGGGGGCAAACGAGATGGTCAAGGCACCTGCGCTGCGGTGACACAGAACAACGGTTCGTGCGCGCTGAGGCGGCCACCCAAACCCCGCACCACGGGCGCACCGAGGCGGCGATGCGCGCCGAGTCCAGGCAAGGACCGATTACACCATGTGAAACGATGCTTGCGGCCCCGGCAGCCGCAGATCATTATCCGGGCATCCTGCTTCGATGCGGCGGTCCGCCGGAGGCTATGGCGGCGGGACCTCGGGCCGGTCGATGATCCGCAACCACGAGCCGTCGGGCTGGCGGCGCAGCACCTGGACCCGCCCCGTGCTGGGCCGTCCGGGCCGCGCGTTCCGGTGCTGGTCAAGGGCACCGCTTTGTCCGTTGAGAGCGGCGTGACCCGCCGCCGTCCGGACAGTCCGTGCAACTTCCGTGCAACCTCACCCGAGCCTGTTACGACAGCGGCCCCGCCGAGGCGTGAGTGCGCCCGGCGGGGCCTAGGTCTCATCCCCCCGCCAAACCGGAAGGACGAGACCATGCAAGACACCGTAGACCAGGCGCACAGTGCAGTGCCACGCACCCTGGCCGACATCATCCAGGACGCGTTCCGGGCCGTGTGTGGCCACTGCTGCGCCGACAGCCCAGCAGGGTGTGCTCATTCTCCGGCACCGGCCCGGATGGGCTGCACCTGGCGAGGTTCGCCAGGGCTCGCCTCCGGGGCCTGATCGGTGAGGCGGACATGGCGACCGTGCTCGCGCCGGCCGGGACGTGTTCACCGACGCGACGGTCATCTACAGGGGCCGGCGCTGCGCACAAACGTCTCGCGGGCGTAAGGGATCAAGCGGAGCTGACCGTCAAGGATCTGAGGGCAGGCACCGGGGCGTCTGGCGGGCTCCTGGCGCGGCCTGGTTCGATGAAGGGTCACCCACGCCAGTCCCTGGGAGGACCTGATCCTGAACACGTTCTTGGCCCGGGACTCCCGAAGCTACGGCGAGATGCAACGTAACCCCGGGTAGGAAAGCCTGGCTGCAGCACTCCCCTTTTGGCGCCGGCCGGCCGGCCGCCGCACAGGCCAGGAGCCGCCGATTTCAGGACCGGCGACAGCTGGCTGGCAGGCTCATGCCATGGTCATCGCCGGCGACACGGCCGGCAGGGCCCTGCTGCGCCGGGGTTTCGCCCTGGAGTACGCCACGCTGGGCTGGAACGTTGCCAGGCATCGTGGTGCTGGCCATCGCGGCCATCTCAGCCCGGTCGGTGGCGCTGGCCGGCTTGGCCTGGACTCGCCGATCGAGATCGGCGCGTCGGTGGTGGTGATCTGGGAGCTGTCCGGCACGGGTCTACGGCGTCAGCGGCGGGCGCTGCGGCTGATCGGGTCCGTCGTTACCGGTACCCCGCTACCCCGCCGGGTCCAGTTGTCCCGACCGCGTGACGGCAGTCTCTCGGTCCTCCGTGTCGCCGAGCCGCAATGCGCACAGGCTGCCCTGTGAGCCGCTCGTGCCGTCCAGGCGCGAGGTGCCGGGGCCGCGGGCGCCCGGCTGGTGATCACTGATCCGGCAGACTGGTGGTCAGGCAGCACCGGATCTTGGAGCGGGCGATGCGGAGACGGCTGTGACGGCAGGTCACCTCGGTTTCGTCCTGCTGGCTGCGGCGGGCGTGGTGATCGCCGCGATCGTCGCGGCCCGGGTGGCGCACGCTGCCGGGCTCCCGGCGCTGCTGGTTTTCCTCGGTCTTGGCGTGGCGCTGGGTGAGGCCGGGCTGGGGGTGCGGTTTGACAATGCCGGGCTGGCGGAGGTTCTGGGACTCAGCGCGCTGGTGCTGATCCTGGCCGAGGGCGGCCTGACTACGAGCTGGCCGCATGCGCGGGCCGCGGGCCCGGCCGCGGTGCTGCTGGCCACTGTGGGGGTGGCGGTCAGTGTCCTGGTCGTCGCGGCCGTGACCCGCTGGCTGCTGGGTTTCACCTGGCGGGATTCGCTGCTGCTGGGCGCGATCCTGGCGCCCACCGACGCGGCGGCGGTGTTCTCGGTGCTGCGCAGGTTGCCGCTGCCGCCGAAGCTGGCCGGGATGCTCGAAGGGGAATCCGGGCTGAACGACCCGCCGGCCGTGCTCGCGGTGACGTTGCTCAGCCAGGCCGGCCCGCACCCGCCCTATCCTGCCCTGCTCGCCGCCGAGGTGGTCTGGCAGCTGGCCGGGGGCGTCGCGATCGGGCTCGCGGCCGGAACGGTCGGCGCGCTGGCGTTGCGCCGGGTGGCGCTGCCCGCCTCGGGCCTGTACCCGATCGCGGTGCTCGCGGTGATCGTGGCCAGCTACGGGGCTGCGTCGCAAGCCCGGGCGAGCGGCTTCCTCGCCGTCTACGTGTCCGCGGTAGTGCTCGGCAACGCGAGGCTGCCGCACGGCCCGGCCACCCGCGGCTTCGCGGAGGGGATCGGCTGGCTCGCCCAGATCGGGCTGTTCGTCATGCTCGGCCTGCTCGCCTCTCCGGCACGGCTGCCCGCCCAGGTCCTGCCCGCCATCGCCGTCGGGCTCGTGCTGGTGTTCCTGGCCCGGCCCGCCGCGGTGCTCGCCGCCACGCTGCCGCTGCGGCTGCCGTGGCGGCAGCAGGCGTTCTTGTCCTGGGCCGGGCTGCGCGGGGCGGTGCCGATCGTGCTGGCCACCATCCCGGTCAGCGCCCGCGTGCCGGGCTCGGCCCGCCTGTTCGACCTTGTCTTCATCGTCGTCGGAGTGTTCACGCTGGCGCAGGGTCCCACCCTGCCGTGGGTAGCCCGGCGGCTCGGCGTGATCACGCCAGCAGAGCCCATCGAGATCATCGTGGAGGCCGCGCCGCTGGAAGAACTCCGCGCCGACCTGCTCCAGGCGCAGATCCCCGCCGGGTCCAGGCTGCACGGCGTGGAGATCTTCGAGCTCCGGCTCCCCGCCGAGGCGAACCTGGCCCTGATTGTCCGCGGCGGCCGCAGCTTCGTCCCCGCGCCCACCACCGTCCTGCAGGCCGGCGACCGGCTGCTCATCGTCACCCCCGCGGCGGTCCGGCAGCAGACCGAGCGCAGGCTGCGCGCGGTCAGCCGCGCCGGCAAACTCGCCGGCTGGTTCGGCGAGCACGGCCTTTAACCGGCCCGCTGCGGGACGCGCAGCTGGGCCCTGTGGACCCCCAAGGCGATCAGCGAAGGACTGAACACCCGCCAGATCGACGAGAACGTGGTGTTCAACCTGGCCGCCACCCGGCCCGACCTGCTCACCGGCGTCGACCCGGCCACCGGCAAGCCCGCCCCCTACGGCCCGGTCGGCGTCGACATCAACTGCGCGGTCATCGGCTGCACCGCCAGCGCCCCCACCGCCAACTCACAGTTCCCCCCACGTTAACCACAGCCGCTAGTGAGACGGCGGGCCCAAAAGGGCCCGCCGTCTGGTTCCCGCCGCAGCCGGGATTGCACCTGCGCTGACCGGCTCCGCTCAGTGAGCCGGCCACGCTGGCGGCAGAGTCGTTCCCCGCGTGCCCTCCCGGGCCCTGGATGCTAACTGCGGCGATGCGGGCCGCGCCGGCCTTCAGGCACCTGTAGATGGCATCGCTGATCTGCCGTTCGAGGGCGCGCAGCGCTTCTTTGGGTGTCTTGCCCTCGGCGGCCTTCTTGTCGTAGCAGGCGCGGCCGTCGCTGTGCTTGTAGCGGATCTGGGTGATCGCGGCCATGTGGATGGCGTGATTCAGGCGCCGGTTCCCGCCCAGCGACAGCCGGCAGATGACGCGATTGCCGGAGGACACCTCGATCGGCGCGGTGCCGTTATAGGCGGCGAACCGGTCCCGGCCGCGGAACCGGGACACGTCGCGGACATCGCCGATCACGGTGGTGAGCTCGTCTCCGATGTTCGGTGTGTGCAGCATCGGCAGCCGCTGCGACGGGGCGGACGCGGGTGAGTACGGCTGGAGGCGCGGCTGGAAGGTGTTCACCGCGTAGTCGCCGAATAGCACCCCGGGCGGCGTGGCTTTCTCTCGGGGGCGGGCGCGCACCTACGGCGAGCGGTCTCCGTTGGGCGCGTTCCTGGCGTGGCAGGTCAAGGATGACCCGCTTGTAAGCGTGTCATCGGCTTGTGGCTGCATATCGAGGGGCGGCTACCGTCTTGCCAGCACTCTGGGCGGCTGCTTGCTGTCCATTGGCGCTGCTGTGCGGAGGTGCTCCGTGTTCTAGCAGCAGGAGGGCCATGTCGTCGTGGCCGTGGCCGCCAGTGTGCCGGTGCACGGCTGTTATCAGAGTGTCCAGTGCCTGATCGCAATCGGCTGCCAGAAGCGCCGCTGCGATCTCAGATTCTGGGAGGAACTCTCCGTGCTGGTCACGGCTTTCGACGAGCCCGTCGGTGTAGAGCAGGAGCCGGTCGCCGGGCGACCAGGTTGCAGTGAACGCGATGAAGTCATCCTCAAGGCCAAGCGGCAGGGCGGCCTTCCCGTCGGTCAGCGGCTGCAGGTCGCCGCAGTGGCGCAGCAGCAGCGGGGGGTGATGACCGCAGTTGACAACGGTGAGCTCGCCGCCATGGGCGATTTGCACTAGTGCCGCCGTGACGAAGTCCTCCTCGCCCACGTGCGGCCTGATGGCCCGGCCGACTTCGCCCGCCAGTTGTTCCATTGAAGGCATCGCGACCGCGCTTCGCCGAAATGCGCTAAGGACCTGCCCGGCGAGCAGGATGGCTTCCAGGCCCTTTCCGCGGACGTCACCGATGATGACCCGGATCCCGTGCCCGGTTGGGATGATCTCATACAGATCACCGCCGACCGAGGCTTCGCGTGCCGCAGAGCGGTAGCGGGCCGCGATGTTGATTCCCGTGATCTCCGGAGGCAACGGCGGAAGCAGCGCGAGCTGCGAGGCCTCCGCGATCGCAGTCATGCGCGCCAGGCGCTTCTCGCGTCGGCGGCGCACAGCCGCCACCACGACCGCCATCGTGCTGATGATGCACACCGCCGCAACCCGGGTCCAATAGACGGCATCGCCTGCAACGCCCTGCCACCACCCGGACCCGATGGCAAGGGCCACTGCGGCGCCTGCGAATACGGCCGTACGGCGTTCGTCAGCGACCGTGGCCACGATCAGCGGGGCAACGCTGAACAGCGCTGGCACGATCATTTCCGGTCTGACATGCAGCGCGCTGCAAAGGAGCAGCCACAATGCCGCCGCCATGGCGCCGTGCTCAGCCGACGGGCGCGACCGCCCCCTCACTCCGGCTCACCCATTGACACGAGCTTCATGGGCTTCCCCGCCACTTTCCCGAGTTCTGCGCCCGGTTCGGAACATGCTGTGGCAGTGGCCGCCGCCGAGGCGAGGGCAGAACACAACAACCGAACCCCCCAAGCACCTCCCGGTGCCACTAGCGCATCGTGAACGGTAGCACGACAAATCCGTCATCGTATCCGAATCGGCAGAATAAGCCCCCAAGCGGCACGCCACGGACAGTAATCAAGACCAACCTGGCACGCCGACCGCCAAGCTGGCAGTTTCTGCTCGGCCGCCTTGGCCAGCAGCGCCTCGTTCAGCCCGGCCACCGCGCCCTCCCCGCACCGGGTTGTCAGCTTCATCAGCGTCGTCGGATGCGGCACCTTGGCGTCCAGCGGGATCCGGCAGAACCGCCGCCAGGAGATCGAATCGCTGACCTCGGCGCACAGGCTCTCATAACCCAGCCGGTACCGGAACTTCAAGAACATCAGCCGCAGGTACCACTCCGCCGGCGTGGACGGCCGGCCGATCACCGGGTGGAAGTGCGGCGCGAACGGGGCGAAGAACGCCGGGTCATCCAGCAGTCGCATCGACCCGCGCCAGCTCCTCCGGCAGCCGCAGCACCTCCGGCGGCAGCCGCGACTCCCACGACGACGGCCCATCGCCTATCGTACGGAACACGGTGGCCTCGATCCCTTCCAGCACAAGGGTTCGAGGCCATCCTCCGCCCGCAGGCTAGCAGATCCCAGATCAGCCGCCCGGGTTTTTCAGGTCGAAATAGCTAGGCTGCCTCAGACGGACACGGCAGACATGGAATCCGGCCGCCTGACCTTCTCAGCTCTGCCATCGACCGGGTGCGCGATCACCCCGGACGGGCAGACCGCCTACGTCGTAACCGGTTCGGGAGTCACCCCGATCCGGACGGCCGCCAACACGGCGCTCAAGGCAGTCACGGCAAGCACGCTCGTGGGCGACTTGGGCATCATCGCCGTCGTCACCCGGTAGCAACCAGACAGCCGGCTCGCCCGCCCCGCAGCCAGCAACCGCGCAGAATAATCATTCCCGCACCGCTACTTGCCCGCTGCCATGACCCGACGCAACCGCGCATATCGGCGGTTCTTGCACTCTTAGTGGCTGAAGGGCCGGCCACTGCCGGTGAGGGCGCGTGGTCTTGCGCCGTGTGGCTAGGTGATGATGCGCCGGGGAGGCTGCGCTGGCGGGCCGGAGTGGTGTTACGGGGTGTCGTCCATGATGTGATCGTAGGTGCGGCGGGCGCGGGCGCTGCGTGCGCTGGCGCCGTAGAGGCGGAGCATCTGCGGGGAGGTCCAGCCGTTCAGCTCCATCAGGTCACCTTCGGCACCGCCGCGGTCCAGCCAGGTGTGGCTGAAATGGTGCCGGAACCGGTGCGGGAATACGTCCACGCTGCACTGGGCGCCGCGGCGGGCGATCATCTGGTAGATGCCGCTGGCGGTCAGCGGCCCCCGGTTGCCCGCCCCGAGCCACAGCTGCGGCCGGTGTGCCTGCGCATGCCCGGAGCGGATGCGCAGGTACCGGTCAAGGACGCGTGCGGCGTCGTAGCTGATCTTGACGATGCGGGCCTTGCCGGCCTTGCCGCGGACGGTGATCTCCCGCTGCCACACGTCGATGTCGCTATGCCGCGGGTTGCCGGGGTCGTAGCGGATGCCGGCCAACTCGGCCAGGCGGATGCCGGTGGCCTTGAACACCGCGATGATGGCGGCATCCCGGCGCTGCGCGAACCCCCGGCCCGCGCAGGCCAGCTCCAGCCTCGCCAGCTCCGCGCCGGTGAACACCGGGACCAGCTTCCCGGTGACCTTCGGCGGCTGCAGCCCAGCCATCGGGTCGGGCATCTCCTCCTCGGCGGCCAGCCACTTGAAAAACTGCTGCAGGCCACGGTACTGGTTGCTGGCGTAGGCGCTGCTGTACCGGTTCAGCAGCCATGCCATCCACTCCCGGACGTCCTGCCGGCTCACCTGCTCCTAGCCGCAATGCCCGGTCTCCCCCAGCAGGTGCGCGGCGGCGAACCACTGCACCGCCTCGGTATAGGTCCGTATCGTCTTGGCCGCCTTGCCCTCAGCAGCCAGGTGCAGCCGGAACGAGCAGATCTCGGCCTGGAGCCTCCTAGCCTCCAGCGGCTTGGGCTGGCGGGAACACAGTCGCGGTGCGGTCATGATCGTTCTCTCTTCCTGCGGCGCACCATCCGCAATCCACCATTTCCGCAGCACACGAGCCCCGAAAGCACCAAAGCGGCAGGCCCGCGAGGGTCAGGAGCTGTCGTCCATGATCCGGTCGTAGGTACGGCGGGCTCGTGCGGCGCGGGCGCTGGCGCCGTAGCGGGTGAGCATCTGCGGGGAACTCCAGCCGTTCAGCTCCATCAGGTCTCCTTCCGCGCCGCCGCGGTCCAGCCAGGTGTGGCTGAAATGGTGCCGGAAGCGGTGCGGGTACACCTGCACGCCGCATTTCCTGCCGCGCCGCTTGACCATCTCGTAGATCCCGCTGGCGGAAGGAAGGTACGGCACATGGAAGAGGGCTACACGCAGCTTGGCACCGTGCTAACAGACCAGCGTCCCCAGGACAGCGAGGGAGATGGCGTCATCGTCGTCGGCCGCTTCAAGGGCGACCCCTACGACGGCGTCCAGCTCAGCTACGACGCTGGCCGGCGAAACCTGTACCTGACCCCAGAGGCGGCGCAGCGCCTGGCAATCCTGCTCGCGGCGGCGGCCGAAAGGGATATCGACATCCGGTAGGGATCACCACCAGGAGACGACCGCCATGACCCCGCGCCGTATCTGACTCCACCGCACCAAGGGCTGGCGCAAACCACCCGGCGCCGTCATCGTCCCCCCGCCCGACCCGGCGGGGCAACCCCTACAACGTGGCCGAGCACGGCCCGGCCGGCGCCGTCGGCCGCCGCGAGCGAAGACCCCGCCCCGGCCGCCCTCACCGGCATCGACTACCTGCAGCTGGTCACGGACGCCGACACCGCCGCCCTCGGCGAGCAGCTCAACCTCGCCGCCCTCGACGACGGCGGCGACGGCGGGCACGGCGGCCAGCGGCAGGAGAAAGAGGAGGAGCGGTGAACGCCGAGACGATCCCCGCCGGGCAGCTGGCCTGCCTGCCGTATGACGCCGCCGAGGGGATGTGCGCCGGCGTCGCCGCCGTCATGCTGATCGACCGGCACGGCCACTTCCTGCACGACCCGGCGTTCCGCCGCATCATCGCCGCCGGGTCCTCCATCACCACCGGGCAGCCGCTCGCGGTGATCCGGTGAAACGCCGCCATCACCGCGCTGGGGGCCGCGCAGCTGCCCTGCTCCTCCTCCGAGCAGGCCATCTTGCGCATCGCCGCCAGCCTCGCCGACCCCGGCATCGCCGTCCGGCTCCGGGAGAACCTCGGCAACCTCGATGCCCGCAACATCGCCCTGGTCACCGACGCCATCGCCGCCGCCAACGGCGGCCGCGCCGCGGCCCCGGCCAGGAAGGAAACCCGATGATCGAGACCCTGCAATCCCACTACGGCTTCACCGTCCTGCCGTTCACCGCGGCCATCCCCGTCCCGGCCCTGTTCGGCTCCGCCGCGCACAAAGAAGCCCTCGCCCGGCTCCGCTGGCTGATCTCGGCCCGCGGCCTCGGGGTGATCACGGGCGAGGTCGGCTCCGGGAAGACAGCGGCCGTCCGCGCCGCTGTGGCCGGCCTGGACCCCTCCCGGCACACCCTGATCTACCTGCCCAACCCGCAGATCGCGGTCCGCGGTTATCTTGAGCTTTCGTGTCAGACAAGGCTGTGACCTGCGGTGTCCCGTCGTGGACAGTGTCGCCGACGGGACGTTCGCGGCCTGGCTGGCAGGTTTTCAGCTGTCGTGATCGTTACCTGATCGGGGCCGGGACCGTTCGTCGCCGAGTGCGCGGGCGAGCTGGCGGCGGAGCCGGGCGTTCTCGTCGGCGAGCTGCCTGTTGCGGTCGAGGGCGGCGGCGAGCCTGGCGCGCAGCGACGTATCAGTGGGCCGCTGGCCCGCCGGGATGGCGCCGGCGGAGCCGGCGCCATCTGTCTTCTGCCGCAGCCTGCGGATCTGGCCGCTGATGTCAGGCTGGGTATAGAGCCACGACCGTGAGATCCCAGCGGCTTGGGCGACGCCGGCGAAC
>Ga0137385_10002235_pt1 | contig 16510 bp, 17 predicted proteins | sample SagtaG_FD_104921 | JGI IMG/M metagenome (GOLD analysis project Ga0137385, IMG submission 104921) | Vadose zone soil microbial communities from Sagehorn Ranch, Mendocino, California, USA - Sage2_R_80_16 metaG | ecosystem: Environmental > Terrestrial > Soil > Vadose zone | place: USA: California...
GACGCCTACGACTCGCAGATCCGTGACCTGGCCGCACGCGGCGTTGACGTCGGCGAGGCGCTGCGCGCGCTGACCACGTACGACGTGCGCTGGGCCTGCGACGTGCTCCGCCCGGTCTACGACAGCACCGACGGCGTGGACGGGCGGGTGTCGATCGAGGTCGACCCGCGGCTGGCCCGCGACACCGGGGCGACGATCGCCGAGGCGCGGGCCCTGTGGTGGGCCGTGGACCGGCCCAACCTGTTTATCAAGATCCCGGCCGCCCGGCAGGGCCTCCCGGCGATCGCCGCGTGCCTGGCCGAGGGAATCAGCATCAACGTCACGCTGATCTTCTCCCTGGAGCGCTATGACGCCGTCATGGACGCCTTCCTCGATGGCATGGAACACGCCCGGCAGGCCGGCCTCGACCTGTCCTCGATCGCGTCAGTGGCCTCGTTCTTCGTGTCCCGGGTTGACACCGAGATCGACTCCCGGCTGGACAAGATCGGGACCAACGAGGCCGCCGGGCGCCGGGGCCGGGCCGCGATCGCGAACGCGCGGCTGGCCTACCAGCACTACGAGCGGGTGTTCTCCTCGGCCCGGTGGGCCGCGCTGCGCGGGGCCGGGGCCAGGCCGCAGCGGCCGCTGTGGGCTTCCACGTCGGTCAAGGACCCGGCCTATCCCGACACCCGCTACGTAACCAGCCTGGTCGCCCCCGGCGTGGTCAACACCATGCCCGAGGCCACGCTGCGCGCGGTCGCCGGGCACGGCCGTGTCCCCGCCGACTCGATTCACGGCCACTACGACGAAGCGCAGCAGGTGCTCGACCAGTTGCAGGCGGACGGCATCGACTACCACGAGGTCATGCAGGGCCTCGAAGACAGCGCCGTGGCGAAATTCGACGCGAGCTGGGAGCAGCTCGGCGAACAGCTGGCCTCCTCCCTGCAAGGACAGCCGGCACCGGGGCCAGGGTCGCTCTTGTCATGATCGCGACTGCGCGAGCACCGCGCTGTAGCCGCGCTCCAGCGGCGCATCGCCGGCTGCGGTGGTGCCCTCGGCGCGGGCGGTCAGCTCGCCCGGCGTGCCGTGGAACACGATCTTTCCCTGGTCCATCAGCGCGACCTCGCCGCACGCGGCGCCGACGTCCTCGACCAGGTGGGTGCTGACCACCACGGTGGCGTGCTGGCCGAGATCGCGCAGCAGGCTGCGGAACTGCACCCGCTGCTCGGGGTCCAGGCCCGCGGTCGGCTCGTCCAGCAGCAGCAGTTCCGGCCCGTTCACGATCGCCTGCGCGATCCCCACCCGCCGCAGCATCCCTCCCGATAGCGTGCGCAGCCTGGAGGAGGCCTTGCTGCCCAGGTCCACCCGCTCGACCGCGGCTGCCACCGCCGCGGGGACCTGCGCCGCCGGCATCTCCTTGAGCAGCGCGAAGTACTCGACGAACTCCACCACCGTGAACCCCGGGTAGTAGCCGAGGCTCTGCGGCAGGTAGCCGAGCCTGCGCCGGATCTCCCGCCGCGGGCCGTAGCCACTGGGATCGCGGCCGAGCAGCCGCAGCGTCCCCGAGGTCGGCGGGATCACCGTGGCCATCATCCGCAGCAGCGAGGTCTTGCCCGCCCCGTTCGGGCCGAGCAGCCCGAACACCCCCGGACCGGTGGCCAGGTTCACCCCGGCGACGGCCTGGGTGCGGCCGAACCGCCGGGTCAGGTCGGTGAGCTCTACGTTCATGACGGTCCTCTCGGGATCCGGGTCGCATACCCGACGATCGCGGCGCAGCTGGCCGCGAACGCCAGGTAAGGAAGCACCAGGGCAGAATTGCTGACCGCGTAGCCGATCAGCCCGCCGGAGGCGGGCCCGGACAGGACCATGATCGTCCAGCCTGCCAGGCCCGCGGCCACACCCACGTTCGCCGACCGGGCCAGGGTCGCGGCGGCCAGCGCCAGCGCCGACACCGCGGTCATCGGCACCAGCCAGCCGAACGTGATCCCCGCCGCGGAACCCGACGCGGCCGACGCGGCCAGCCCGAGCACCGCATCGACGGCGAACACCCCGAGCGCGCGCACGAGCAGCACCATCCGGTCGCTCACGGCCATGCTGCGGGATAGCTCCCAGGCCGAGTCGATACCGGGCCCGTAGGCGTAGGCGATGCCCGCCGCGGCCACGGCCGGCGCTACCAGCTCCACCAGCGGCTGGCCGGTTCCCCGCGCCGCGATGGCCCCCGCGGCGAGCACTACGACGCTGGCGATCAGCCACGGCACCACCAGCGACGGCGTGGTCAGCAGCGCCCGGGCCAGCCCGGGCGAGCGCAGCAGCTGGCCGGCCAGGCGTTCCAGCGGCCCCGGCTCCCGCCGCCACACCTCGGCCGCCACCCCGGTCCAGACCCGGCGCAGGTCGACGTCGGACGGCACAGGGTTGTCGCGCGGGCCCGCATCCACATCGCTCATCTGGGTCCTCCCTCCGCCGCCGGGCGGCCGCCGAGCAGCGCGGCCCGCAGCCGCCGCCGGGCCCGGTGCGCGCGGCTCTTCACCGTTCCCTGCGGAACTCCCATCAGTTCCGCCACCTCCGCGACCGGCCGGTCCTCGACGTAGAGCAACCGCCAGACCTCGCGTTCTGGCTCTCCTGGCGGTCCCAGCGCGGCGACCGCCTCCTCCAGGTCAGCCCGGGTCAGCGCGGCGTCCACCGGGTCTGCCGCGGCGGGCGGGCCCGCCTGGGCCAGGGCGTGCACCAGCAAGGCGGCGCGGCCGCGGCGGCGCAGCCATAGCGCGGCCTGCCGCCGGGCAATCCCCCACAGCCACCCCGCCGCCGCGCCCTCCGGCCGGTAGCTCCCGGCGCCCCGCCACGCCGCGAGGAAGCTCTCCTGCAGCACGTCCTCCACATCGGCGGCGGGCAGCGCCATGCGCAGCCGGGCGGCCAGCCATGGCGCATGCAGGGACAACAGCTCGCGCAGCGCCGTGTCATCGCCGCCCGCCAGGCGGGCGATCAGCTCATCGTCATCCATCGCCTTCTCTATTGCGCTCGGGCGGCAGCCGGTTCACGGGAGGCCCCTGAGAAGTTCTCCGCGGCCTGCCGGGATGCCTTATACGCGCTGGAAGACGCGGGGGGCTGATTGCGCAGACATGCACCGAAGGAGAGACGGGCAACGTGCATGGCATCCCGGCCACATGCGGGATCAGCACCGGGCCCTTTAAAGTTCTCGCCAGTCTGCGGACCGGGGGCGGGCGGCTCTTCCAGGCTCTTATACTAAGTTCCTGGAGCGAGGAGTAGGGGAATTTCAGCACCCTGCTCTGCGGCCGCAATCCGCCCCCGGCCTGACGTCAGGAAGATAATCCTGACGGCCGTCAACTACGATCCGTTCGCGGCCTGGAACTTGACAACCAACTCAGTGGGCACCCGGCCGCGGTCCCTGACCTCGATCCCCTGAGCCTTTGCCCACTCGCGAACCTCGGATGGGCTCGGCCCGCCGGCCGCATTCCTCCGCCCGCCACTGTGGCCTCTGCGCCGACCCGCGCCGCTGATCTTGCGTGCGGCACCGACGTACTTTTCCAGAGACTTCCGCAGCGCCTTGGCGTGAGGAGCGCTCAGGTCAATCTCGTAATCAGTACCATCCAGTCCAAAGCGGACAGTGCCTTCCGCCTCGCCACCGTCGAGGTCGTCGATGAAGAGAGTCTGAATCTTCTGGGCCATAAGTGTTCCGTTCTCTAGGGGAGATCGAGAGATCAGCATAACCTATCGTCACGACTTAGTTAGTCGATCAGGTGCAACTCAGTTGCAACTTCCAACCCGTCTCTTGAAGGTTCACGGGCTCATGATGCACTCAAATACCGGCCTTTTGCGGCTGACCGTGCGCCGCGAGATCCCGGAACCAGCCGTGACGTTAGCGGGGCCAGTCGCTATTCGCGGCCTGCATGCCGATACCCGGTCACTGTCCCGCGGACCCTGGTGCTGGCCATAAATCCCCAGTACGCCCGATACCCGTGAAAGCGACTATCGGCGGCATGACTCCCTGGTGCTGCAGCCTGGTTAGCGGGTATACCAAAGACCGACCACGCGGAACCACGCAGGGGGGGCAGCACCATGCGCCGATCGCTCCCGTTCTGCGGGTATTTTCGCGACCTGTACCGATAGTGCCGGGATGCGCGGCGACGCCAGCGCCCCGTCCGGTTCCGGCCGATGCCATTAGGGAACAGCAGGTACGCAGCCCCTGAAACCAGCCGAGAACATTTCACGTGCAACGAGGGGGAACGAATGTTCTACCGCAAGTTCGTGATCATGGTGTGCGCGGGCCTCACGTGGCTGTCGTTTGCCGCCTCCCGGCCCGCCCATGCTGCGATCCGTGCCAGCAGGCATCCACTGCGCGTTATCGCCTACGACTATGCCGTCTCCCAGCGCGGGAAATGGTACTGCTGGGGCGGTTCCGGGCCGTCGTGCTACGACTGCTCAGGACTCGTCTCTGCTGCCTACCGGCACGTCCATATCTTGATTGGCCGGACTACCTACGACATGCTCCGCAGCGGCCGGCTGATCCGGATCAGCCGGCCGCAGGCCCGGCGCGGGGACCTGGCTTTCTACGGCACCGGTCATGTGGAGTTTTATGACCGGGCCAGCGTTACGTTCGGGGCGCATACCACTGGCACCCGGATCGGGTGGCTGAGGTTCGGCGCCTATTGGCACCCCACGGCGTACTACCGCGTCCGCGGCGGCGGCCGATCGTGAACTGACCGCTGAATTAAGACCCGCAGCACGGCCGGCCGGGCTCGGTCTTCCGGTGCTGGCGGGCGGCCGCGATGATAAAGAGATGACCACGGCTCACAATCCGGCCGGCGTGCTCGAGCGAGCCGGGCTGTCCGCCGCCAGGGTGACGGACTGGGAGGCGTCGGCACCGGGCCCGGATCTTTCGTTCCGGGCGGCGGCCGATGCAGTGGGCGTGTTCCTCACCCGCGGGCAGGAATTCACCCAGCGCCTGCCCGGCCCGGCTCGCGGCACGGCCGACGAGCGCGCTGCCCGCGAGGCGATCACCGCGATGATGAACGGTGCCCGCGAGACCTTCCTGCGCTGCCACGCTGAGGACCTTTACGACGCGCTGACCGACCGCTGCACCAAGTCGCTCCGGCTTGAGGAGCTGCTCCGTGTGGCCGCCGCGGCTGTCCCCGGGCTGGTGCCGACCTCCGCCCAGATGGACGCCGAGCGCACCCGGATGCTGGCGGAGAAGGAAGGCATCGAGCTCGCCCAGGGCCTGCTGGTGGGGCACGTGCTGGCCGTGCCGCGAACCGGCCGGCACCTGATCGGCGCGATGCTGCGCCCGGTCCCCGAGGCGTTCGAGCGGCTGGGAGAGCTGCAGGCCAGAGGCACGGTGGACCTGGGCCCGGTGCGGGTCACCCGCCGCGGCCGGGCCGGCATCCTCGAGCTGGTCAACCCGCGGCACCTGAACGCAGAGGATGACGTGACACTCGCCCCGACCGAGTGCGCCGTGGACATGATCCTGCTCGACCCGGGGATCGAGGTCGGCGTGATCCGCGGCGGCGTTGTGGATCACCCCGGCTACCCCGGCACGCGGGTGTTCGGATCGGGCCTCAACCTCACCCGCCTGTACCACGGGCGCATCGACTTCCTCTTCTACCTGCTGCGCGACCTCGGCTACGTGCACAAGATCTACCGCGGCATCACCCGGGCAGAGCTGGACGCGGCGGGCCCGGACACGACCGGGTCCCCGCTCGGCGCCGGGCAGGCCACCGAGAAGCTGTGGGTCGCCGCGGTGGAGCGCCTGGCGGTCGGCGGCGCCTGCCAGCTGCTGCACGTCGTCGACCATGTGATCGCCACCCGCGGGTCGCGCCTGTTCCTGCCGGCCCGCAAGGAGGGAATCATCCCAGGCGCGTCCAACCTGCGCCTGCCCCGGTTTGTCGGTGACCGCGCCGCCCGGCAGGCGATCCTCTCCGGCCGGGAGTGGACCGCGGGCCAGCCGGACGCGGCGCTGATCTGCGACGAGGTGGTGGAGCCCGGCGAGATGGACCGGGCGCTGGAGGCGCGGATCGACGCGCTCACCAACTCCGGGCTGGTGAATGCGACCGCCAACCGGAGCACGCTGCGGGCGGGGCAGGAGCCGCTCGACCTGTTCCGCGAGTACATGGCCATCTTCTCGGTGGAGCAGGCCCGCTGCCACCTGAGCCCGGCCCTCGTCCGCAACCTTGAGGTGCACTGGAACGCCAGCGGGCGCAGCATCTGAGCCCCGAATCGCAGCGCGGCCAGGAGCCCAGGCTGGTGGCGGCGTGGGCTTGGGCAATACTGTCTGGCACCCGCTGCCGCCCAGTGGTGCAGCACAGTCAGGAGGCGACGTGTCCGCTACGTTCATCACGACCTTCTCCGGGCTGGGACCCGGCCCCCGGGTGGCGGTGAAGGACCTGATCGACATGGCGGGGCTGCCGACCACCGCCGGCTCGCGGGTCGTCGCCGAGTCCGCGGTCCCGGCCCCGGCCGACGCGGCCTGCCTGGCGGGCCTGCGGGCGGCGGGGGCCCAGATCGTGGGCCGGGCGAACCTGCATGAGCTCGCGCTCGGGGTCACCGGGATCAACCCGTGGTTCGGCACGCCGACGAACCCGCTCGACTCCTCCCTGGCGCCAGGAGGGTCCTCCAGCGGTTCGGCGGTCGCGGTGGCCTCCGGCGACGCCACCGTTGCCTACGGAACGGATACCGGCGGGTCGATCCGGATTCCCGCCGCGTGCTGTGGCATCAGCGGGCTCAAGACCACCTGGGGGCGCATCCCGGTGGCCGGCGTGCGGCCGCTGGCGCCGAGCCTGGACACCGTGGGGCCGATGGCCGCCGACATCGCCGGCCTGGTCCTGGGCATGCAGCTCCTGGAGCCCGGGTTCGCCATCGCCCCGGCCGGCGGCGCGCCCCGGGTGGGCCGGGTGCAGGTCCCGGCCGCGCCGGACATCTCCGACGCCGTGACCCGGGTGCTGCGCGCGGCATCCTGGGAGGTCACCGACGTTGATCCGGGCGACTGGCTCACCGCCACGAAGTGGACGCTGCCGCCGCTGGTGGCCGAGGCCTATCAGGCCAACAAGGACATTTTCGACCGTGACGCCGACCGGCTCACACCTGGCGTGGCCCGGCGCCTGGACGCCGGCCGCCAGGTGACGCCGGCGAAGGCGGCTGCGGCGGCCGAGGCCAAGAACCAGTGGCAGGCTCAGCTGGCCACGCTCTTCGAGCGCTTCGACCTGCTGGTCACGCCGACGCTGACGATCCTGCCGCCGAAGCTGGACGACGCTGACGACCTGCTGGAGGGCCGGTGCACGCTGCCGGTGAACCTGGCCGGCGTGCCCGCGCTGGCGCTTCCCGTCCCGACCCGGGGACCCTTGCCGGCCAGCATCCAGCTCGTGTCCGCCTGGGGCGGTGAGGAGCGCCTGCTCGCGGCCGGGGCGGTCATCGAGGAAGCCGCCGCAGCTATGTAAGGTGCTGCGAACCGGGGGGATATGAGCGAGCTCGAGACGATCCTGCTTGAGGACGTGCGCACGCTCCAGGATCGGTGGCGCCGGGAGTTCGCCGGGCGGCCCGAGGCGGAGCGCGTGCGGCTGCTGCTGCTCGCGCTGGAGCGGGAGCAGATCGTGGCCGTCGCCTACCGGGAGGAGGCGGTGGCCGGGCGGGTGGCCGAGCTGGACGTCGACGACGACGTGCGGGCGCTGATCCGGCAGACCCTGATGTGGATCTGGAAGGACGAGCAGCTGCACTCGGAGTTCATGCGCGGCCTGCTGCTGGAATCGGGCGGGCTGGGGTCGTCGCTGGTGGTCTACGGCCGTCAGATCCAGGGCGCGCTGTCCGGGTGGACATCGTCGACCGCTACCAACCGCGAGACGCGGCAGGCGCCGCTGCGGACCGGGGCCGCCAGTGCCCTGGTCGCGGTGGCGGGCGCACTGCGCCGGATGCCCCAGGAACTCGCCAGGGAGCTGCGCTACCAGACGTTCCGCCGGTACTGCGCGCTGAACGTCGCGCTGGAGGCCAGCGCCGAGTACGCCTACCGGCGCCTGGTCCAGGTAGCGAGCTCGGCTGAGGAACGGGTCGCGTTCGAGCGGGTGCGCAGTGACGAGGCCCGGCACACGGAGGCGTTCCGGCTGCTGACCGACGTGCTGACCGACGACGACCGGCTGGTCCCCGGTCTGACGGCCCAGCGCCTGGCCGAGCAGCTCTCCGCGATCAGCCCGTGGTTCCTGCCGGCTACCCGGCGCCCCGCGGCGGCGAACACTGAGCTGGCTAGCACTGGGGCGACGCCGCGGCGGTCGTTCGGCTCCCGGGTCCCGGTGGTGGTGCGCAGCGGGCGGACCGACCGCGACAAGGTCGCGGCCCTGGAGCAGTGCCTGGACCGGGCCGGCCTCGGCGACCTGGCTTCCCGCGCGAGCTCGGTGGCGATCCGCGCCTCGTTCATGCTCGGCTACGACCGTCGTGACCGCTCGAACATCAACGACCCGGAGCTGATCGACGCCCTGGCCCGGTACCTGCGGCGGCACGGCGCGGCGGACGTGGCCGTGCTGGAGGCGCCCACGGTCTACGGCAACCTGTTCGCCAATCGATCGGTGGCGGACGTTGCGTCATATTTCGGGTTTGACTCCCCGGCCTACCGGATCGTCGACATCAGCCAGGACCTGCAGGGGTGCGCCTTCGACCGCGGTTTCGTGCAGAACTCGATCAGCGGCACCTGGCTGGCCAGCGACCTGCGGATCGTGATGCCGAAGCTGCGCACCGACCCGACCGAGTTCGCGCACCTGAGCCTGTCGACGCTGGAGGGCGGCACGGGCGCCATCGATGAGACCTTCTATGCCGGACGCCGGGTGGACTTCCGTTCCGCGACCATGATGCTGCTGGACGTCGCGGCACCGGACTTCGCGGTCGTCGACGCCTGGGCGCCGGTGGCGGACGGACCGTTCGGGGTGATGGGCTGCCACCGCCCCGCGATGATCCGGCATATCTACGCGGGCGCGGACGCCCTGGCCGTGGATGAGGTGGGTGCTGGCCGACCTCGGCGTGGCTGACCCCCGCCGCGCACCGATCGTGGCCCAGGCCTACCACTGGTTCGGCCTGGAGCCCGCGCCAGTCACCGTCGACGGCATCCGCCCGCCGCTCGGCAGGCAACTGCGCGGCGCTCACACCTCAGTACTGCTTCGCGGTCTGGGCACGGCCTCCTACCCTATTTATATGTACCTCAGCAATCGGGGAGAACTTTTCGTGCCGGCCATGGACACCGCGGCATTTCCTCCGATCGGCCGTCCCAGCGCCGCCACCCGCTCGGTGCGCTGGCTGAGCCAGCGGGCGTTCGGGCTGCGGGCCCAGGCTGACCCGCGCTGATGCGCCGGTCCCGGGCCCAGCTGCGCGGCCTTCTGCAAACCATCCGCGCAGGTCACGCCCCTGCGCCGGTGCTGGCGATCACCGATAGCCGCGCGGTGGTCCGGTCGCTGTTCCTGGCTTCCGCGGTCAGGACCGGCCTGCTCAACTGCCTGCGCGAGGGACGCAGCTTTGCGGAGATCTCCCACCAGACGGGGTGCCTGCGGACCGAGCGCCTGCGGGCCTGGCTCGATGTCGGGACCGAGCTCGGCGAGATCAATTGGCGGGCAGGCCGGTATCACGTGCACGGGCGCCGGGCGCGTGCGATCGCGGGCGGGGACGCCCTGCTGAGCGCCCACTACCGGTCGATGCTGGACTACCAGACCGGGCCCTATGCCGACCTCGGGGGGTTACTGCGGTCCGGGCCCGGGGACGGCCGCGCCGACCTGGACACCTACGCCGACGACATCGCCCAGGTGTCGCTGGCGGCGGCACCGTTCATCGCGTCGTTCCTGACCAGGGTCATCGGTGAAGCCCGCCCGGCCAAGATCCTCGATGTCGGCTGCGGCACCGCGGTCTACTGCAAGATCGCCGCAGCCGCGGACCGGCGGGTCCGGATCGACGGCATCGATCTGGCCGAAGGCGTCGTCGACGCGGCCCGCGCGAATCTCCGGGCCGCCGGGCTGGGCGAGCGGGTCCAGCTGCACGCCGGGGACATCCGCTCCTGGACGCCCGGGCCGGGCATCCGCTACGACCTCATCCTGCTGCTGAACAACGTCTACTATTTCGCGCGCGGGGAGCGGGTCGCGCTCTACGAGCGGCTCGGCGGGCTGCTCAGCGGCCGCGGGCAGCTCGTGGTCGCCTCGCTGACCGCGCCGGGCTCCATCGCCGCCGCGCACCTGAACTTCATGCTCACCTGCCAGGCGGGCGCGGCCGCGCTGCCCCGCCCTGGTGAGCTCGAGGGGATCTGGCCAGCGCGGGCTTCGGCATCGCCGAAACCCGGCTGATCGTGCCGGGCGAGCCATTCCTGGCCGTCCGGGCGACCCGGCCCTGAACACCGGCGAGGTCGGGTGTGGCTGCCGCGCCGATGAGTCTCGGCGATTCCTGGCGTCTTGAGAACGACCCCGCGAGAAAAGGACCAGTTCGATGGTGAACCTGGCCTGGGTTGTCAATGCCTACCTGATCGCTTTCGGCGGTCTGCTGCTGCTCGCCGGGCGCCTCGGCGACCTCGTCGGCCGCAAGCGGCTATTCATGGCGGGCCTGGCGGTCTTCACGACGGCGTCAGCGGTCTGCGGGCTTGCGGACAGCCAGACGCAGCTCATCGTCGCCCGTTTCGCCCAGGGGCTCGGCGGGGCCATGACCTCCGCCGTTGTGCTCGGGATGATCGTGACGATGTTCCCCGAGCCGGGTGAGCAGGCCCGTGCGATCGGCATCTACGGGTTCGTCGCCTCCGCGGGAGGCGCGGTCGGGCTGCTGGCCGGCGGGGTGCTGACCCAGGCGATCAACTGGCACTGGATCTTCTTCGTCAACGTCCCGCTCGGTCTCGCGACCGCGGTCCTGGCAACCCGGCTGCTCGGCCGCGACGAGGGCCGGGGCTTCCGCGCAGGCGCGGATGTTCCAGGAGCGCTGCTGATCACCTGCTCGCTGATGCTGGGCGTCTACACGATCGTGAAGCCGACGGCGGACGACGGCTGGAGCTCGGGGCACACTCTGCTGCTGGGTACCGCCTCGCTGGTCTTGCTCGGGGTCTTCGTCGCCCGCGAGGCGACCGCGCGCAATCCGCTCGTCCCACTGCGGGTCTTCCGCTCTCGTGCCGTGGCCGGCGCCAATCTGGTTCAGGTACTGACCGTCGCCGGGATGTTCGGCATGTTCTTCCTCGGATCGCTCTACCTCGAGCGGGTGCTCGGCTACGACGCCCTTCAGATCGGCTTGGCGTTCCTGCCCTTCACCATCGTTATGGGTCTGCTGTCGCTGCGCTACTCCGGGCGGCTGATCACGCGCTTCGGCGCAGCCAAACTCCTCGTCCCCGGCCTGGCCATGATCGGGGCAGGGCTGCTCGTATTCACCCAGGCTCCTGCGACTGGCGACTACGTCCGCCACGTCCTTCCGGTGATGATCCTTATCGCCGTCGGCGTCGGTGTCGCCTTCCCCGCGATCATGACGATGGCGATGTCGGGCTCCACCGAGCAAGACGCCGGCCTGGCGTCCGGTCTCGTCAACACCTCGGTCCAGGTCGGAGGCGCTCTCGGGCTGGCCGTGCTGGCCACCGTCTCCACCACCCGCAGTCACGCCCTCCTCCACCGGGGCAACACCACAGCCTCGGCGCTGACCAGCGGCTACCACCTGGCATTCCTCATCGCTGCCGTTCTCGTAGCGGCGGCGATCGGCGTCGCCCTGTTGATGCTCAAGCCTGAGACCACGACAACAAGTCAGCGTGACATGCACACCGATCGCCTGCTCGGTCACGCCGAGCCATGCCGCGCGCCGGGTAGCTGGCATCATGCGCCCGAGCGGCGCAGGAGAGAATCCTGTAATGACGAAGCCCGACGCCCCGGCCTCGCAGTTCTCGCTGAGCACCGCGTGGGCGCGGCAGCTGGAGACGCCGCTGCGCCGGTTCCTGCGCACCGAGACCGGCAGCGCGGCGGTGCTGCTCGCTGCGACGATCGCGGCGCTGGCCTGGGCGAACATCGACCCGTCCGGGTACGCGGCCGCGTGGGGCACTGAGCTGTCGATCAGGATCGGCAGCACCGGCCTGGCGGCCGACCTGCACGAGTGGGTGAACTCCGGGCTGATGGCGTTCTTCTTCCTGGTCGCCGGCCTGGAGGCACGCCGCGAGTTCGACATGGGTGAGCTGCGTGAGCGCCGGCGGCTGGCGCTGCCGCTGGTGGTGGGGCTGGGCGGGATGGTCGTGCCGATCGCGATCTACCTGGCCGTCAACGCCGGCCGGGCGTCGGCAGAGGGCTGGGGCACGGCCATGTCCACCGACACCGCGTTCGCGCTCGGCATGCTGGCCCTGGTCGGCGCGGGAGTCCCGGACCGGGTTAGCACGTACTTGCTCACGTTCGCGATCGTCGACGACGTGGTGGCGCTCATCATCATCGCGCTGGCCTACAGCGGCCACATCGACCTGGTCGCGCTGGCTGCCGGGCTGGTCATCCTCGGCGTGGCCGTCGTCGCGCGGGGACGCAGTATCCGTAACGGTCCGGTGTACCTGCTGCTCGGAGTGGCGGCCTGGGTCGCGTTCTTCAAGTCCGGCGTTGACCCGGTCGTGGTCGGGCTGGTGATGGGTGTGCTCGCGCTCGCCTACCCGGCGACGCGGAGCGACCTCGAGCTAGCATCCGAATCGTTCCGCCTGTTCCGGGAGCAGCCGACCCCGGAACTGGCCGCCAGCGCGCGGGAGAGCGTGCGCTCGGCGATCTCGCCGAACGACCGGCTGCAGCAGCTGTTCCACCCCTGGACGAGCTACCTGATCGTGCCGTTGTTCGCCCTGGCCAACGCCGGGATCACGATCAGCGGGAGCTTCCTGGCCCGCGCCTATACCTCGCCGGTCACGCTCGGGATCCTGCTCGGCTACGTCGTCGGGAAGCCGGTCGGCACCGTGGCCGCGGCCTGGCTCCTCACCCGGCTCAGCCGCGGCCGGATCCGGCCGCCGATCGGCTGGGCGGCAGTCACCGGCGCCGGCGCGATCGCGGGCATCGGCTTCACCGTGTCCCTGCTGATCGCCTCGCTCGCCTTTCACGGCACGGAGCTGGCCGAAGCCAAGGCGGGCGTCCTGTCCGCGGCGGTTGGTGCCTCGGCCATCACCTGGATCGTGTTCCGGGTCACCGCGATGCTGCCGAAGCGGCTGCGGCTCCGCGCGCTGCTCGGCACCGCCGACACCGTCATCGACCTCGCGGTGCCGGTCGACCCCGAGCGCGACCACGTGCGCGGCCCTGACGACGCACCGGTCACGCTGGTGGAGTACGGCGACTTCGAATGCCCCTACTGCGGTCTGGCCGAGCCAGTGGTCCGGGAGCTGCTCGCCGACTATGGCGATCTCCGCTATGTGTGGCGGCACCTGCCGCTCACCGACGTGCACCCGCACGCGCAGCTCGCGGCCGAGGCCGCCGAAGCCGCGGCCGCGCAGGGCAAGTTCTGGGAGGTGCACGACCAGTTGCTCGACCATCAGGGCGCGCTGACCGCCAAGGACCTGATCCGGTACGCGGGCGAGATCGGGCTGAACACCGAGCGGTTCGTGCGCGACATGCGCCAGCACGCCGGGGAGGCCAGGGTCGCCGAGGACGTGGACTCCGCCGACCTCAGCGGCGTCTCGGGCACACCCACATTCTTCGTGAACGGCAAGCGGCATCATGGCGCCTACGACATCGATACGCTCTCGGACGCGGTGCGGGCCGCCCGGGCGCGGGTCCTGATCGGCTCGGGCCGGCAGCCACGGCGCGCGCCGTCCTGAGCGTGCGAGGACGGCTGCCAGCTAGCTGCGCGCGAATGCCATCAAGGGCCTGAAATCCCCGGCGGAATCTGCCGTCTGCAGCGCTGTGATGTAATCGCGGCGCAGGGTGCTTGCTTCAGTCAGCGAAGCGCCGCCCCAGGTGAACCGGGGTTCCCCGAGGGCCACGATGAGCGCGTCCGAGGCCAGCCGTGACCATCGGCCGTTGCCGTTGGCGAACGGGTGGATGGCCACCAGCCGGTACCCGAATCTGATTGCGCATTCGTCGTTGCCGTATCGCGTCTCAGTGGTATTGGCCAGCCAGGCCCGCGCATCAGCTTCCAGGACGCGCATGTCCACGCGGACCTGCCAGTACGGCACGCCCAGGGTCCTGTCGGACGTCCGGTACTGGCCTGCCCAGGCCCACACCTGGCCATACATCCGCCAGTGCAGGCGTTTCAGCCACGCCTCTGCCGTCACTGACTCCGGCCGGAGCCGACGGCGCGATAAGAACAGCCAGGACATCGCCTGGCTGATGTTCTCAGCCTCCGCCCGATTCAGCTCGGCGCGGCTGAGCACCGGCAAGCGCAAGCCCTGGCGCTCCTCGTCCGTGAGCGGCGTGGCGTCATCGGGCTCGTGGCGCAGGTCAGTCATGGGCCGGTCCCCACAGGCTGCCGCGCTCGAGCAGCTGCTTGGTGAGCTGGTTCTCTATCTTGTCCGGCTGGCCGGTAGCCTGGTCCTCCAGGCGCATCGTCTGCTCGACGGCCACCGCCTGCAAGTGCGCGAGCTCACGTGCCCGCTCCCGTACGACCGCGGTCAGCGGGCGCCGCGGTACGAGCAGGTAGACAAGATCGCAGCCGAGGGCATCGGCGGCCCGGCGCAGCGTGTCCAAGCGGACCCGGTCAGCGGCTTCAGACTGCTCGAGCCTGGTCACCGCTCCCCCGGTGGTCCCCAGCCGGGCGGCGAGGGCTGCCGCGCTCATGCCCAGTGCCTCGCGAACCGCACGAACCCAGCCGCGTGGCGGGCGTGCAATCGCCCGGAGTTGCTGCCACTCATCGAAGTGGCCATCGAGCAGCTCCCGGCTCCGGACTGACACCTCGTTAGAGAGCCTAGGCATGAGAACATCCTGATCTGTGAATCATAGTTCACTGGAAGCACGAGTTATAGTGCACTATAACTCATCATGAGTATAGGTTATCGTGCACTCTAGCGCACTAACATTCCAGCCGGAGATCGTGATCTCGTTGCGTGCTGGATGCGAGGCGGCGGTCCGTCGGCGGGGCTATGGCTGCGGGACCTCGGGCCGGTCGATGATCCGCAGCCAGGAGCCATCGGGCGCGGCTTGTGCGCGGCCGTCTTCGGCACCTTCGACGGACGCCGGGGGGCATCGCGTCATGCATCGGTAAGGAGCCTGACCGGCTGGCCGGTTACCGCCGCGACAGTCTGGAAATCGCGATCGTCGCACAGCACCGTGAGCCGTTCGCGTTCCGCGGTCGCGGCAATGAGCAGGTCGACCGGGCCGGCTGACCGATGGGTTCCGGTCTCGGTGAGCAACTGCTGAACCTCCTCGGCGCGCTCGTACGCTCCCTCATGCATGGACACCCAGCCGAACAGGTCACGCATCAGGCGTTGCTTTTCCAGCCGGTCAGCCAGCGATCGCGCGGAGTACAAGAACTCCAGCTCAACGATGGGGCAGATCGCGATGACGCCAGCCGCAAGCTGATCCGACCACGCCTGCCGCGGCTCACTCTGCAGGATCCTGAACAGCCCCGATGTGTCGATCAGGTACAGGGCTGGGCTCACCTGCGGTATGACGCCTTGTTCCCGAGGAATTCATCGAAATCGCCGCGGTCGGCCATCTCGCCGAGCCGGGCCAGGGCCCGCAGCCGCACGAGCCGCTGCCCCACCTCCCGGAGAGCGGCGTTTACCGTGTCCTTTTTGGTCTTGGTCCCAAGGACTTCAGCGGCTATTGTCAGGGCTTCTTCGTCGATCTCAATTGGCGTCTTCGTCATGGCCATAGGTTCACCATCCTTCAGCCGGCTACCGCAGGATACCAAAGATATCTAATACTGACATCTACGATACCTAGCCTGTCTGCCGACGCGAGGGACCTGCAGTGCGGGTTAGCTGTCTGGGAGCGGGCAGGGAGACCTCATGACGAGTATGGATACTGTCCGCGCGTCGTTCGACGCCTACCTCGCTCAGGACCGGGCCACCGCCGGCCGGCTCCTCGCGGAGGACTTCGTCTTCACCAGCCCGCAGGACGATCACATCAGCAAGGCGGAGTTCCTCGAACGCTGCTTCCCGACCGCGGACCGCTTCACGTCCCAGGAGATCCTGGAGATCGTCAGCGCGGGCGAAGACGGCGTCTTCATCCTGTACGAGTACGAGCTGAAGACCGGAGAACGCTTCCGCAACACCGAGTTCAGCACCGTGCGGAACGGCCAGCTCGCCGAGACCCAGGTCTTCTTCGGCGGCCGGGTGCGCCAAGGCTAGCTACTACCGTCCTGGTGATCACCTCATGAGGTGAAGAACTCCACCAGGACCGGGGCGAGCACACCCGGGTTCACCTCATGCGTCTGACCCTCCATCATCCGCAGCTGGCCCTGCGGGATCGCCTGGCTCAGCACCCGCGCCGCGTCGGGCATGAACGGAAGGCTCGCGTCGCCCGCCATCACGAGGGCGGGCACCGAGACACGCGCGGCCAGCTCGGTCGGCACCGACCAGGGCTCGCCCAGGATGGCGGCGTGGTCGTAGGCCAGCGTCGGCGCGACGGCTTCCATGCCCGGCCAGAACGGC